>Ga0310345_10003719_pt1 | contig 14333 bp, 17 predicted proteins | sample HC15DNA20500_MG_FD_204667 | JGI IMG/M metagenome (GOLD analysis project Ga0310345, IMG submission 204667) | Marine microbial communities from station ALOHA, North Pacific Subtropical Gyre - HC15-DNA-20-500_MG | ecosystem: Environmental > Aquatic > Marine > Oceanic | place: Pacific Ocean: North... | reverse complement strand
CGACGACGTCATGGGCATGGACGGCGCCGACTCCATCGACGCGGGCGCCGGCCACGACATGATCGAAGGCGGGATGGGCGCCGACACCATTACGGGCGGAACCGGCGCTGACGCCTTCATCGTCGATCCCGACAGTGGCTTCGACGTGATCGCCGACATGGAGGTGCGGGGTGAAGCCGAGGGCGCCTTCGACCATTTGGCGCTGCGAGACATCCGGCCGGACCAGGTGACGGTCGTCGACCGGACGGAGGGCGCGTTCGTCTCCTGGAATACGGACCAGGACGCTGAGCCAGAAGGCGGCGTTCTCCTTCAGGGGGTCTTTAAGGCTGATTTGCGCCAGAGTGACTTCATGTTCATCGACGCGCCCGGCTTTGTCGCAGGAATCAGCGACGCTGGATCTGACTGGATCTTCTGAACACGCCTGCCTGTCCCACATGAGGGCCGTTCCTGCTGAGCCAAGATCCTTTGGTCGCAGGCAGAGGGCGGCCGATGTCGGGCTCAATGGTCGTGTACAGGATGTTCCTCGGCCGCCTTGGGAGCCATGGTCATGCCGGCCACCCCGCCTTCATTCATGAGCTCGTCGTGTCCACGCGGCGCCGCCTCGGTCATCGTCCTGTAGGCGTCCGGCGAAAGGGCCGGCAGCTTGCGCAGGAACGCGACCATGTCCCAGATCAGCTCGTCACTATGGGTACGTCCCCAAGCCGGCATCGCCGTCATCTTGACGCCGTGCTTGATGGTCCAGAAGGCTTCGGCGTCGTCGCCGTGATAGTGGCGCGCCAGCTCCGGCGCCTGGGGATAGAGACCCTGACTCAATTCTGACGGCGCCATTCCCGGTGCGAGGTGACAGCCGGAGCACATTTCGGCGTAGAGGCCGGCGCCGGACGCGATGCGTGCCGGACTGTCGAGATCCCCTGGCGCCTGGATGCGACTGGCCCGAGCCTTGATCGAGCGCTCCCGGACGGCTTCGATCAGGGCGTAGACGGGTCGGGTGTGGGGCGCATCGGCGCCAATGTTGTAAACACCCAGGGCTATGACCGCGCCGGCGACGATCGCGATCAACAGCGCGGCGACCGCAAGCACGGTGAGCGCGAAGAGGTGTGTGCGCGGTTCGCGAAGAGACCAGTTTGCCAACAGGTTGCCTCCTTAGCAGCCTGGGACCTGACCCAAGCAGCAGGCTCCGCCATGGCCGGCTGGGCAGGTCATTCCGCAGCCATCCGACCTCGCAGCTCTAAACAGATACGCGCCAGCCCACGGAACGCCCTCAACACGCACAGAGGCTGAGCAGGGATGCAGGTCCTCTCTCGGAACACCACCAGCGGCGACTCGAGCGCGGCAGCCACGGTGCGGGGAACTGGCCTGCAGGTGCGTATACGCCATCAGAGGCAGTCGATCTCAACAGGCCTCAGCTGAACGGGAAACGGCGATTGGAAGCAATTGGCGACAGGCTGTTCGAGATCGTCGCGCGTACTCGGGATGAGGTCGTGATGGGTCCCATGAGCGACCCGGCCGAAGCCCGACTGAAAGCGGGCGTCACCCGATATTTCATGGCTGTCGCCTGGATCGCGGCGGACGCCGAACTGGCGCGACGCCAGTTACAAGGCGGCAAGCCGAAGGCTTTCATGAGCGCCTTCCTCCAGCAGATGCACCAAGAGGTTCGGCGCCTGCAGCTCGCGATCGAGCCAGGTTGCACCGACGATGAGATCTGGCGGATGCTCTTTGAGGACGCGGACCTCTACAGCCGAGCCTTGCAGGCGGCCAGGACCCAACGGTGCGAAGACGTGCCGCTCGCCGCCGGGCTGCGATGGCTCGACAAACGGTCGCTCTTCAATCTCGCGTCCGCCGAGGCTTACGGCGAGAGCTTCGCGGTCCTGACGATTGGGACCACGATCCCGCCTCAGATCGTCGCTGTCTTCGAGATGATGCGCCTAGAGGGGACCGGCTCCAGCTAGGCGCGCTGCCGACCGCGGGCCCCGCCAGCTAGCGCCGCCAGCCGGTCGTGAAATCGAGCGTCCGCAGCAGCGCGAAGGTGTTGCAGCTGGACGTGCCGAGCGCCCGGCAGACGTCGGGAACCTTGCGGTTCGCCCTTTGGCGGTTCGGGCTTGAGGTCTCGTTGCTGACGACGCAGCGCTCTTGAGGCGCGCGCAGCGCATAGGCGATCAGGAAAGGGTCGCGGCCGACCCGCTCCAGTTCCACATCGTTCAAGTCGGCCGCGTATCCGTCGTCGATGACGCGCTGGACGTCCTCAGGCGCGATCGCCTCGTCGAGCACCAGCGCGCGCTTTACCTCCACGCGCTGCAGCCAGCCGTAAAGCAGATCCTTCTCCGCATCACCCGTGCCGTCGCGCACTTCTTCGAAGATTTCCAGAGGCATGCAGACGCGCCCCTGCTCCGCCTGGTGCAGCAGCCAGTCCCAGAACTCCGGCACCCGGTTGATGGGGTAGTAGTTGTTGTGGGCGGTGATCAGAACATTCGCGTCGAGCAGGTAGAGCACTAGCCGGCGCCCCCGGCGACCAGCGGCTCCACGTTGCGCGGACGGACCCCAAGGACCTTGCCGGCCTTCGTCGGCGTGAGAGTGCCTTCATCCAGCGTCCGGCGGACAAGCTGCAGCAGCGCCCCGCCCAGCTTATGCCGACGCACGACGTAGTAGTTGGGACCGCCCTCCGAGGCGCGTTCCCGCTGGCGCCGCTCGTCACGATCCCTGAGATACTCGTCGCGGAACGCTCCGCTGACCGTCCGCCAGCGATCCTCGCTCAGGGCGCCCGACAGGCGAAGTCGATACGCCACGAGGGCGCGGCTGATGTGGCGCCCATTCGAAAACTCGGTGATCCGCTGCTGCACTGCCGCGAGGTCCGCATTGCGGACATCGAGGCCGGCAAGCTCTTCGGCAGGGAGCAGCAGGGCGCTGGCGACATCGTTGCAGAAGCGCTCCATGCGCGCCTCCATCGACCCGCCGCTGATGCCAGTCTGGCCCAAGACTATGTGCGCAAGCTCGTGCAGCAGCGTGAACGCCCAGGCCGATTTCGCGTCCTGGTCGTTGATCACGATGAACGGCGCAATCTCGTCAGCCAGGGCGAAGCCCCTGAAGGCCTCCACGTCGATCGCGCTGTGGTGCGAGCCGAGATTGCCGATGAGCAGAACGAAGACCCCGGCGGCTTCGACCTGGCGTCGTAAATAGTTGAACGCGAGCTCGGTCGTGCGCTGAGCGCGAAATTCGGCCAGGCTGAAGCTGATGGCCTCGCTCACGGCGCGTGCAACGCCGGCGACGCCGGCGTTCAAGGTCCGCGACGCGACGAAGCCGAGCGGCGAGGCGTCCTCGTCCTCCAGCAGCGCGCGCACCACCCCTTGGCGTGCGCGGATATCCCGAACGAGCGCATCTACCGCCCCTGCGGCGCCCGCCCGCTGGTCATCGGGAAGCGTTCGGAAGTCCTCGCCCCGATCGGCTTTCGGCGGCGGCTTGGCAAGGTAGAAGGTGATCAGCGGCCGCCGATACACCTGCGCCATCTTCAGCAAGGTGGGTCGGCTGACCTCCCCCTCCCCCGCCTCGAGCGCAGCTAGCCGCTCCGCACCGGGCCCTTGGCGCGTGTCCCGCAGGCCGACCTTCTGGGCAGCCTCCGGCAACGCGAGACCGGCGGTCTCGCGCGCCCAGGTCAGAATGGCCGGGTTGACGTGGGTCATGGCGTATCCATGCCCCGAAATGGTTGATGGGGCGAGAAGCTCCTCCAGTTGAGCCTTAGCATGGCCTAGCTTCCGCGCCTTCGGCTTCGTCCCGCGCCAGCCGCCGGTAGAGGGTCGCCCGCCCGCATCCGATCAACTTCGCAGCCGATGGCACGCTGAGCGAGCCGCTTCGCAGCAAGGGTCCGTAATGGGCCCACTGGTCGTCGCTGATCTTGGCCGGCCGGCCAAATCTCACGCCGCGCGCCTGAGCGGCCGTCCGCCCCGCGCCCGTCCGCTGAAGGATCAAGCTGCGCTCGAACTCCGCGATGCCGGCAAACACGGTAAGCACCATCTTGCCTGCCGCCGACGTCGTGTCGGCCCACGGCTCCGCCAACGACCGCAAGCCCGCACCGCGTTCGGCGATCTCTTCCGCCAAGGTCAGCAGGTCGCGCGTCGAGCGCGCCAGCCGGTCCAGCCGCGACACGACCACGACGTCGCCTTCTCGCAGGTGCTCCAACAGGCGATCGAGCTCCGCGCGCGCCCGCTTGGCTCCCGATACCTTTTCCTCGAAGATTTTCCGGCAGCCGGCATCTTTCAGCGACGCGCGTTGCAGCGCGAGGTCCTGATCATCGGTCGAAACGCGGGCGTAGCCGAGCAGCATGCTGAAGAGTCCCAAAACTCGTCTCGATAGTCAATGCTTTCGAGACTGACTTTTGAGACACGCCGCGGCGGGCGCAATCCCCATTTTGGCCGAGTCTCGAAACTTAGGAGTTTTGGGACACCGGCACTGGGGCTTCATGTTCCATGGCCGCCGCAGCCAAATCAGCCCCATCCGGCACTCGACCTTCGGCCTTCCGCTCGCTGTAGCGATCCACCAGATAGTCCGCGCGGTCGCGGGTCAGCAGGGTGAACTTGTAGAGCTCCTCCATCACGTCGACGACGCGGTCGTAGTAGGCAGACGGCTTCATGCGGCCCGCCTCGTCGAACTCCTGGTAGGACTTGGCCACCGAGGACTGGTTGGGAATGGTGATCATGCGCATCCAGCGGCCGAGCAGGCGAAGGGTGTTCACAGCGTTGAAGGACTGCGAGCCGCCGGACACCTGCATTACAGCCAAAGTGCGCCCCTGGGTCGGCCGTACGCTGCCGATCTCCAGCGGAATCCAGTCGATCTGCGCCTTCATGATCCCGGAGATGGCTCCATGGCGCTCGGGGCTGCACCACACCTGGCCCTCGGACCACTGTGAGAGCGCCCGCAGTTCCTGCACCTTCGGATGGTCCGGCGACACGGCGTCGGGGAGCGGCAGGTCCCGCGGATCGAAGATGCGCGTCTCGGCGCCAAACCGCTGCAGGATGCGGGCGGCCTCCTCCGTCAGCAGCCGACTGTAGGACCGTTCCCGCAGCGACCCGTAGAGCAGCAGGATGCGCGGCGGGTGAGTCGCCGCCGTCGGCGCGTTCAGCTTCTCCAGGCTTGGCGTGTCGAGGAACTGCGGCTGCAGGGCGGGGAACTCAGTCATCTGAACCTTGAAACGCGGTGGAACCGACCTTCAAACTGTCGTAGACTTCCTATATTGTCGAAATATGGAAACCAAGCCTGCCGTTGCAAGCCTGTCCGCCCTCGCCCACGAGGTTCGCCTGTCCACCTTCCGCCTCCTGGTGCAGGCGGGACCTGACGGCCTGCCGGCCGGCGAAGTGGCCCGCCGTCTGGGCGTGCTGCCGAACACCCTGTCGGCCAGCCTCAATGTGCTCAGCCACGCCGGCCTGATCGCCTCGCGCCGTGACGGCCGCTCGATCATCTACACCGCCAACTATCACGCCATGCGCGAGCTACTGGCCTTCCTGATGGAGGACTGCTGCGGCGGTTCGCCGGAGATCTGCGCGCCGCTCGCCGCTATCGCCAGCCAATGCTGCGTGGCCGAAGGCGCGCGAGCCTGAGGAACCCACCGTGACCGACAAGACCTACAACATCCTCTTCCTGTGCACCGGCAACTCGGCCCGATCGGTCATCGCCGAGGCGCTGATGAACAAGGAGGGCCGCGGCCGGTTTAAGGCCTATTCGGCGGGCTCGATGCCCACGGGACGGGTCAATCCGCACGCCCTGTCGATCACCCGAGCCTTGGCTTCGAGGACACGGCGTTCCGCTCCAAGTCCTGGGACGAGTTTGCGAAGCCCGGCGCTCCGCCGCTCGATTTCATCATCACCGTCTGTGACAACGCCGCCGGAGAGGTCTGCCCTGTGTGGCCGGGCCAGCCGATGACGGCGCACTGGGGCGTGCCCGATCCGGCCGCGGTCCAGGGCTCCGAGGCCGAGATCGCCGCCGCCTTCTCCGAGACGGCGCGGATGCTGGGCAATCGCATCCGCATCTTCCTCAGCCTGCCGCTCGCTTCGATCGACCGCATGTCGCTGCAGACGAAGCTGCGCGAGATCGGCCAAACCGTCGACGAACCCCAATCCGCCCAATGACCACCATCGAGCCGCCCGCGCCATCCGAGGGGCCTAAGGCCATGTCCCGCTTCGAGCGCTTCCTGACCCTCTGGGTCGCGCTCTGCATCGTGGTCGGCGTCGGCCTCGGTCACCTGTTCCCGTCGGTATTCCAGGCCATCGGCTCGGCCGAAGTGGCCAAGGTGAACCTGCCGGTGGCGGTGCTCATCTGGCTGATGATCATCCCCATGCTGATGAAGGTCGATTTCGGCGCCATGCGCCAGGTCGGCCAGCACTGGCGCGGCATCGGCGTCACCCTGTTCGTCAACTGGGCAGTGAAGCCGTTCTCGATGGCGGCGCTGGGCGCCTTCTTCATCGGCTACCTGTTCCGCCCCTACCTGCCCGCCGGCGAGATCAACAGCTACATCGCCGGCCTGATCCTGCTGGCCGCCGCGCCCTGTACCGCCATGGTGTTCGTCTGGAGCAACCTGACCCGCGGCGAGCCGCACTTCACGCTCAGCCAGGTGGCGGTCAACGACGCCATCATGGTCATCGCCTTCGCGCCCATCGTCGGCCTGCTCCTCGGGCTCTCGGCCATCACTGTCCCCTGGGAGACGCTGCTGCTCTCCGTTGGGCTCTACATCATCGTGCCCGTCGTCCTGGCGCAGCTGTTCAGGCGCGCGCTCCTCAAGCGCGGCGGCGAAGCCGAGCTCCAACGCATCCTGGCCCGCATCGGCCCCCTCTCCCTCACGGCCCTGCTCGCGACCCTGGTGCTACTGTTCGGTTTCCAGGGCGAGCAAATCCTCACCCAGCCGGCGATCATCGCCATGCTGGCCGTGCCGATCCTGATCCAGGTCTACGCCAACTCGGCCATCGCCTACCTGCTCAACCGCGCCGCGGGTGAGGCCCACTGCGTCGCCGGACCGTCCGCGCTAATTGGGGCCAGCAACTTCTTCGAGCTGGCCGTCGCCGCCGCGATCAGCCTGTTCGGCTTCTCCTCTGGCGCGGCGCTGGCCACCGTGGTCGGCGTGCTGATCGAAGTGCCGGTCATGCTGACCATCGTCGCTATCGTGAACCGGTCGAAGGGTTGGTACGAGCGTGGCGCGGCCGTTCAACGGGTGGCGGCGCGCTGCGCCCCACCAATCACGAGGTGAGCTGATGTCAGACTTCCCGATCACCATCTTTCACAATCCGGCGTGCGGCACGTCCCGAAATACGGTCGCCATGGTCAGGGCGGCCGGCTACGAGCCCAAGGTCGTCGAATACCTGCATGCCGGCTGGACCAAGCCGCAGCTGCAGGAGCTGCTCGCGGCCATGGAGGCCGCGCCGCGAGACATCCTGCGCGAGAAGGATATCCCTGCCGGCGAGCTGGGGCTTCTCGAGACGAAGGTCAGCGACGAGGACATCCTCGACGCCATGGTCGAGCACCCGATCCTCGTGAACCGCCCAATCGTCGTCACCCCTAAGGGCGTGAAGCTCGCTCGTCCTTCGGAAGCGGTATTCGACCTCCTAGATCGCAAGCCGGAGAGCTTCACGAAAGAAGATGGCCAGATCGTGCGGCTCGATTAAGCGGGGGCCGACACATTTGGGACGGCCTGTCGACCAGGAACCCCGGTCGATCCGCCGGCAGTGCTGGTGTCCGAGAAGCCGCTCCCGACGGGCATGGCCAAGCCTCCCAAATGCCGGACCGGCCCTCCGAAAGGCCCCAGAGTTTCGAGACGTTCATCAGAGCCTGGACGGTAAGGCTTCAACCGTGACGTGCTTCAGCTCATGGACGTGCGCGAGCCTTAACCGCACCGCTTCGGGAGGCGCTTGACCCACATAACTTACGATCGCTCCATGCGCCCCTGGTCCAAGGCGCCACACGTGCAGATCGGTGATGCGCGCATCGCCTGGCCCCTCGACTTCGTCCCGGACCTCGGTGTCGAGGTGGTGGTCCTTCGCATCTAGCAGGACCGCCGAAGTGTCGCGGATTAGGTTCCAGGACCAGACGGCGATCACCGCCGCGCCCACCAGACCCATGACCGGGTCCAGCCACGTCCAACCGACGAAGCGGCCGGCCAGCAGCGCCACGATCGCCAGAACCGAGGTGAGGGCGTCGGCAAGGACGTGCACGAAAGCAGCGCGCAGATTGTTGTCATGGCCCCGGTGATGCCCCGCTGCGTGTTGGTGGTCCGCCTCTTCATGATTTCCATGGTGATGAGCGTGGTGATCATCGCCGTGGTCGTGAAGCCCATGACTATGGCCATGGCCGCCTCCGAGTAGCAGCGCGCTCACCAGATTGACCGCCAACCCGAGCACAGCGACCAGCGTTGCTTGGCCGAACGCCACCGGCCGCGGCTCCAGCAACCGCAGAACCGATTCCCACGCGATGCCGATCGCGACCACGCCTAGCACCAAGGCCGAGGCGAAGCCGGCCAGGTCGCCCACCTTACCCGTGCCGAAGGTGAAACGGCCAGAACGGGCGTGCTTCTTGGCGTAAGCGTAGGCGGCGGCCGCGACCGCCAGCGCACCAGCATGGGTCGCCATATGGAAACCGTCCGCGAGCAACGCCATCGAGTTGAAGATCGTGCCCGCGACGATCTCGCCGACCATCATCGCCGAGGTTAGGACGACGACCCACAGGGTGCGGCGTGCGTTCTCGTCGTGGCCGCCGCCCAGGAATACGTGTTCGTGTGTCAGGGCGGAGACTTCATCATCGAATCTCATAAGGGCCCTACTTCGCGTATCGCCGGATGGCGGACATGATCTCGTCTGCGCCCCGAGCGCGGGCGGCTTGGTCTAGGTCGGGTGCTGCCACGTGGTCGCGGAGGTGAGCTGCCAGGATCTCATCCATGAGCCCGTTCACTGCCCCACGCACCGCAGCCACCTGCTGAAGAATGTCGGCGCAATCGGCGCCGTCCGTCAGGTGGCGCTCGACCGATGCGAGCTGGCCTGCGATCCGGCGAACGCGCGCGGTCAAGGCTGAAGCATTCTGTAGGTGGGACATAGGGTACTCCCCTACAGTATTTCGTCGTAGATGCCTATACGCGAGCTGGGGATGTTGGACCAAGGGCTGCGCCCTCGCCTGCGATCCTCACCCGCTCATTGGCGCGGGCCTAGTCCCTTTGCAGGGCAGGCCTGCAAAAACTCGGCGAGGAGAAATTCAACGCCAAAGAGGCGCGTCTTGCGCGTGAGCGCCGGCGCGGAGCGCCGCAGCGCGTTCCTGCGCAGGCCGGTAGTGGCCGCGGGAGAAGGCCGGCCAGTCGAGCGCCCAGCCGGCCCCGACCATGATCTCCGCGATATCACGGCCCCAGGGGTCGAGGCAGCGCGCCACCATCCGATCGTGCGAGGGCGGCCCGGCCTGGCGGCAGGTCAGAGGATGGTTGCCAACCACGGCGACCAAGTAGCGGGTCGCCAAGGGACCATTCGGCGTCGAGGCTTCCGGCGCGTCGATCCCCCATAGCCGGATCTTGTCTCTGCCGATCCAGAAGGTGTCGCCGTCCACTACGCGGGTGACCGGGCCGGCGACCGGGCGAAGGGCTGGAAGTGGCGGGGCCTGTTCCCGGAGTCCGCCGACGACGCGGGGAGCGGCTAGGGCGAGCGCCAGGGCGCCAAACGCCAGGAAAAGACCGCTGTTCAGCGACACGCGGGGTCGCGGAAATCTTAGGAACCGCGTCATCGGGTCTGCACCCCCCGCTTCGGCGCCGATGCAGCCCACTGCTGGTTCCTGGGTTTCTCGGCCGAAAACGCGAGGCTTTCCTCGGAAAGCCAATTGCGACGTCTGGGGTGGCGGTGTGGGTTGTCCAGTTCGAAGACCATAGGAACCCGCGACTCAAGAACGTCCTGTCGGGCGTCAGCCCGACACCGATTTGGGATGCCGAGTGGGAGGGCGCGATAGCGCCTGGGGTCGCAGCCGAATTCGTGTTGCTGCGATGTTCCAATCCGGGACTCCGCTCAAAAAACACAATGGCTCCGCTTGCCTTCGAATTCGGTGCGCCGCAGGGTTGCACCAGGCTTTCAGCCGACTCGCCCAAAAATAGCACTTGATCCGCGAATCGCGACGGGCTTACTGTCGGATTTGTCGGGAAATACGACGTTTTCCGGACAAGCACCGGTTTAGGGCGCGCGGCTAGCGCTGCGCGGCGAATGATGACGCTCGCGTCAAGATTGCAGTGCAGTAGGAGCGTCACGCGTTCCGAAGCCTTGTCCGGCAAGGGCCTACGCTGTGCGCCTGGAACGCTCGCTCATGTGACGAGGAGCGCCGGCTGATGGTCTTGGAGTTCGCCGCAGTGCTGGCGCTCGCCCAGCGGTGTGCGCCGTCCGTCGCCCCCGAGACCATGCTGTCCATCGTTCAGGTGGAGAGCCACAATAACCCGCTTGCCATCAACGTGAATGGCGCGGCCGATCCAGCGCCACCGCGCACGGCGGAACAGGCGATCCGCACCGCTGAGGCGCTGATCCGCCAGGGCCGCAGCGTCGATCTCGGGCTCGGGCAGATCAACAGCAAGAACCTCGGTTGGCTCGGCATGACGATCGCCGACGCCTTCGATCCGTGCCGCAACCTGGCCGGCGCGGCCAGGGTCCTCGAGGCCGGCTATCTCAGCGCGGCCCGCCTGGCGCCGCAGCAGCAAGCGCTTCGGATGGCCTTCTCCGCCTACAACACCGGAGACCATCGCCGCGGCTTCGCCAACGGCTACGTCGCCAAGGTCGAGGCCGCCGCGAGCCGGGTCGTGCCGGCCCTCGGGGGCGTCAACCCCACCCCTCCTCCCGCTCCGACGCCTGCGCAGCTCGCCCAGGAGATCGCCGCGGAGAACCTTTCCGGGCAGGCGCCTTTGGCCGAGCCCGAACCGCCCACGTGGGACGTGTTCGGCCGCACGAAGGCCTCGCCCGTCCTCGTTTTCGGAAGGTGATCGAGATGATCGCCTTCCATGACGTCAAACGTGACCACGGCCGCCGACACGACATATGCTGGACCCCTTGTGAGCATGGGGTGTGGCGTATGCCCGAGGCGACGATCCGGGAGCGAATGCTGACGAGCCTGCGGCCAAGAAGCGGCAAGGTCGTTGGCGTGCGGATCGTCGAGGCGACCGACAGTACATGGACAATGTACGTCACGTTGAGCTGGAAGAGCGGAGAATACCTCGTCTCCGTCTACGGCTCTACGAAACCGAAGCGGTACAAACACTTAGCCGCAGCGGTCGCCCACTGTCGGGATGCGTACAAATACTACGGCCCGATAATTCTCGAAACTGAGAAGCAGGAGCCTCCCCCCCATGATGAGCTCACAAGCCATCACTAGTCAGGCGCCGGTCGCGCGGATAACGACCGCGCGCCGGGCCGGCGCAGTCGCGTTCGCCACCATCGTCTTCACCCTCGGCCTGGTCGAACCGGCCCTCGCCCAGAACGTCGAAGGGCTCCTTCAGAACGTCCTGGACCTCCTCACCGGCAATACGGCCCGGCTGCTCGCCGTCATCGCCGTCGTGCTCCTGGGGATCGCCTGCATGTTCGGCCTTTTCGACTGGCGCCGCATCGCCATCGTCGTCGTCGGGATCGTCGTGGTGTTTGGCGCCGCGGAGATCGTCAACCTGCTGACGGGCGGCGCGGCCTAACGGCCCGCCGTCTCGCCGCGCGGCTCCGGGGGGCTGGCGCGCGGCGGGTGGAGATCCCCCCGTCATGGACGACGACGAACGCATCACCGAAGACACCCTGTTCCTGGCCTGCACGCGGCCGGCTATGGTCCTGGGCGTCCCTGTCGAAGCGATGGCGATGAACGTCATCGTCACCGGCTTCATCTACCTGGTGGGACACAGCCTGCTCTACCTGAGCGTTGGCGTGGCGCTGCACTTCATCTTCCGGGCCATCGTCAAGCACGACCACAACGCCTTCCGGGTACTGTTCATGTGGTTGGAGACGAAGGGCCGGGCCCGCAACCGCGGCTGGTGGGGCGGAAGCTCGCCTTCGCCGCTGAAGGTGCTGCGCCACTACAGCAAGAAGGACTTCCCAAATGGGTAAGGCCGCGGCCCTCCGTGTCGCCCCGACGGCGCGCGCGCCGACCGGCGTCCTGAAGCGCGAGACCGAGCTGGGGAGCAACCTCCCCTACGCGCGGCACGTCTCGGACCATGTCGTCGCGCTCGACAGCCGGGCCTTGATGATCTGCTTCAAGCTCGATGGCGCGTCCTTTGAGACCGCCGACGTGCGCGACATCAACGACTGGCACGCCAAGCTCAACAACGCTTGGCGCAATCTGGCCGACGAACGCCTGGCGATCTGGACGCACATCGTGCGCCGTGAGGATCGCGGCTACCCCGAGGGAAAGTTCCGCTCCGACTTCGCCCGGGGCCTTGACGCCGAGTACCGCAAGCGAGTCACCGGCACGCGACTCTTCACCAACGACCTCTACGTCACCCTCGTGCTGCACCCGGGCCGCGACGCGGCCGAACGCGCGGCGGCGTTCTTTGGTCGCCTGCGCGCCCGCAGCAAGGCGGGCCTCGAGGTGGACGAGGACGCGATCCGCACGCTCGAAGACAAGGGGCGGGATCTCCTTCAGTACCTCTCTCGGTACGGCGTGCGGCCGCTGGGCCTCTACGAGCATAACGGCCTTTGGTTCTCCGAGCCCATGGAGTTGCTGCACCTGGTCCTCACCGGCCGCCCGCAGCGCATGCCGCTCGTCCGCGGTCATCTCGGTCACGCGCTCTACACCTGCCGGGTGATCTTCGGCCGCGAGGCGCTGGAGATCCGCGAACCGGGCGAGGAGAAGTTCGCCGGCATCTTCGGCGTCAAGGAGTACCCAGCCGCCACCCGGCCCGGGCTGTGGGACGGGCTTCTGCGCGCCAAGTACCCGTTCGTTGCGACCCAGTCGTTCGCCTTCCTGTCGAAGGCCTCGGCGCGCGCGATCATGGAGCGCAAGCAGAACCAGCTCATCAAGGCCAACGACCGCGCGCACTCCCAGGTCGACGGCCTCAACGACGCCATAGACGACCTGGTGAGCAACCGCTTCGTCATGGGCGAGCATCAGTTCTCGATGCTGGTCTACGGCGCCAGCACCAAGGAGCTGGCCGACAACATGTCGGCCGCGCGCGCCACCCTGGCGGACTCCGGCCTCGTCGTGGCGCGCGAGGACCTGGCGCTGGAGGCGGCCTTCTGGGCCCAGTTTCCCGGCAACTTCGCCAAGCGCAGCCGGCCGGCGGCGATCAACTCGCGCAATTTCGCGGCGCTGTCGCCGTTCCACACCTATCCGTCAGGCCGGTCGAGCGGGAACCATTGGGGTCCGGCGGTCGCGCTCCTGCGGACCTCGGCCCTCTCGCCGTTCTATTTCAACTTCCACGCCGGCGACCTCGGCCACACCTTCATCTGCGGCCCGTCCGGATCGGGGAAGACGGTCGTCCAGAACTTCATGCTCGCCCAGCTCGAGAAGTTCGGCGTGCAGCAGGTCTTCATCGACAAGGACCGCGGCGCCGAGATCTTCATTCGGGCGTCCGGCGGCGCCTACCTGACCCTGAAGAACGGCGCGCCCACGGGCTTCGCCCCGTTCAAGGCGCTGGAATACAACCCCGCCAACCTCGTCTTCCTGTCGCAGCTGGTCCGCAAGCTCGTCACCCCGCACGATCGGCCGCTGAGCGTGCAGGAGGAGCGGCTGATCGCCGACGGCATCGCCGCCCTGCAGCCGATGGAGCCCCGCCACAGGTCGCTGCTCGCGCTGCGCCAGCTCCTCGGCCAGCGCGACGCCGAAGGGATCGGGGCCCGCCTGGAGAAGTGGACCCGCGCCGGCGCTCTTGGCTGGGTCCTCGACAACGACGCCGACCAGATCTCGCTCGATGGGCGCCTGCTCGGGTTCGACATGTCGGATTTCCTCGACAACGCCGAGGTCCGCACGCCGATCATGATGTACCTCTTCCACCGGCTCGAAGCCCTGGTGGACGGGCGTCGCCTGGTCGTCGACATCGACGAGTTCTGGAAAGCGCTGGGCGACGAGAGCTTCCGCGGTCTCGCCCAGGACGGGCTCAAGACCTACCGGAAGAAGAACGCCTTCATGGTGTTCGGCACGCAAAGCCCGGCCGACGTCCTGCGCTCCGAGATCTCGCACACGATCCTGGAGCAGTGCCCCACCAAAATCTTCCTGCCGAACCCCTACGGCCAGGCCCGCGACTACGTCGAGGGCTTTGGCCTCACCCGTGAGGAATTCCGGCTGATCCGCGAGGAGCTTTCGCCGGAGTCGCGGATGTTCCTCGTCAAGCAGGGGCACAACTCCGTGGTCGTCGAGCTGAACCTGGGCGGCCTTGA
>Ga0310345_10003718_pt1 | contig 14333 bp, 12 predicted proteins | sample HC15DNA20500_MG_FD_204667 | JGI IMG/M metagenome (GOLD analysis project Ga0310345, IMG submission 204667) | Marine microbial communities from station ALOHA, North Pacific Subtropical Gyre - HC15-DNA-20-500_MG | ecosystem: Environmental > Aquatic > Marine > Oceanic | place: Pacific Ocean: North... | reverse complement strand
GACACCGCCCTCTCCGGCTGCGGCTTCGGGGACACATCGGGGCGCGGTTCCAGGCCGACCGCCTTGCGCAACTGGGTCACCGTCGCCACCGACGCCAACTCCACGTAATGATCATCAGAACCATCGGCGGCACGCTCGGCGAGCACCCCGACCTGATCCAGCGACAACCGGCCCTCCCGCAACCCGGCCACACACCGCGGAAACTGCTCACCACGCGCCGCGACCGCCGCGATGGTCTTCGCGTTACGCGGCGACACCCCGGTCTTCCACGCCACCAACGCCGAGATCGACCGCGCCCCGGTCATCCCGGCCAACCCGCCATGATCGATCTCGGCCACGATGTCCACGATCTGCGCATCGATGGCGTTGCGCTGCCCGGTCAACTCCGCGATCTGCTCAAACAACTCCGCCAACCGCTCCTTCGGCGACACCTCGTCGTCAACCAAAAACGCTGCAGCAGCGGACATGACCCCATCAAAGCAGCACCCACCGACAAAAAGAGACGACCGCAGCCCGCGTTACACAGGCCGAAGGCACCCACCGACAAAAAGAGACGACTGCCCGCTGTACTGCACAATCGCCGGTCGCCCGGGGGAAGGAGCGGCGGGCTCCCTGTGGTTCCACCACGCCGGGAGCGGACTGGCCGACAGCGGAACAGTGATGAAACCGGCCTAATTCGCGTCGAGGAAGCCTCCTGACGTGGCCTACTCAGCAGACCCGATTCACCGCCGTGGCGTCGGCCAGTCGACCGGCGACTCGTGCAACGACGACAGGTCGGGTAGCGGCTTACGGCACAAAGCCTGCGCCTGCTTCGACGTCATCCCGAACATGCGCAGCACCTTCTCGGTCATCTCGTCGACCGTGGCGTCCACGTCCCGGTCGGGGCGGTCACGCAGCAGGGCGCCCAAGCCGAACAGCGCACCGCCGGCGACAGCGAGGCCCACCTCGGGATCGTCAATCGTGAAGCGCCCCTGCTCGATCGCCGCGGTGATGTCACGCAGCGCGCGGGGAGCCAGGCCGCGCTCGGACAGGATCAGTGAGCTGCCATTGGCCAACAGCAGCGCCGCCTCCTGGGGGCGATGTCGAAACAGCCGGCCACTGAGGCGGAACCTCGTCGCGAAAGCCTCCGCGGGATCGGTCACCGACGCGGTGAGACCGTCCAGCAGAGCGCCGAACCGATCGAAGGCGTCGGACACGGCCGCCTCGAACAACTCTTCCTTGCTGCCGAAGTGGTTGTAGAACGAGCCCATTCCGACATCGGCCGCTTGAGTGATCTCCAGGACCGGTACGTCCATCCTGTTTCGGGCGATGAATCCCTGGGCGGCGCGGACGAGGGCTGCACGGGTCCGCATCTTGCGCCGTTCCAGCCGGTTGACCGGCTCTTCTGGCCGCTCACGGCTCTCGCGCTCGGGCGCATCCATGGCTGGCAGAGTACCAGCTGTAGTCAATCCTGAGGATTTCGTCAGAACCACTTGACTGACGCTTTGATCGCATGTGACGATTTCGTCAACCAAGGAGAGGTTGTGGATGTCCATGTCGACGACGCAGACGCCGATGTCCGGCGCGCACAACGACCTGCACGCTGAGCGGGGTGCGCTGCGCGGGGAACACACCGGTCGCTCCCGCGACCCGGTCATCCGCATCGCCGACATCGCGTGGCTCGAGTTCGACAAGCCCGACCTGGTCCGCGCCGAGGCGTTCGCGCGTGCCTTCGGGTTCGGTGTCGCGCTGCGCTCACCGCAGGAGTTGCATCTCCGCGGCACCGAGGCAGGGGCTGCGTGCGTCATGCTGCGGCGAGGACCGCGTACCCGCTTCGCCGGTGCCGCTTTCCGCGCGGCCGACGAAGTGGACGTGCTACGCCTGTCGGACAAGCTCGGAGTGCCCGTGCAACGGCTGCCGGAACCGATCGGCGGCCTTTCGGTGCAGCTGACCGACCCGAGCGGGAACGCCGTCAAGGTCGTGGCCGGAATGCATGAACTACCGGCTCATCCGCCGCAGTCGCCGCAGGTGGGCAACACCGGGCACGGTGATGCGCGCATCAACGCCACGGTGCGGCCGCCGCGCGTTCCGGCGCGTGTGCAACGGCTCGGACATCTGGTGCTGCAGTCGACCACCTACCGGCGGACCCTCGACTGGTACCTCGACACCCTCGGCATGATCGTCAGCGACTTCCTGTTCTTCCCGGGCCAACGTGACCGGGGCCCGGCCATGAGCTTCATCCGCTGCGACCTCGGGTCCGTTCCGGCCGACCACCACACCCTCGCACTGGCGCTCGGACCGGCTGATCGCTACGTCCATTCCGCCTACGAAGTCTGCGATCTCGATGCCCTGGCCGCCGGTGGGGAGTACCTACACGACCGCGGTTATGTGCGGTCCTGGGGCATCGGCCGGCATATCCAGGGCAGTCAACTGTTCGACTACTGGCGTGATCCCGACGGCTTCCTCGTCGAGCACTTCGCCGACGGCGACAAGTTCGACAACTCGCTCGAACCGGGGTGGGCCCCGTTCACCGCGTCCGGCCTGGCGCAGTGGGGACCTCCGGCGACCAGCGACTTTCTCGACACCAGCCCGCGCGCAGCGCGCCATCAACTCACCTCCATGCTCACCGCCCTACGCCACGACAACGAATTCGACTTGAACCGCCTCATCGGACTACTGAAAGTTGCTGCCTCGTGACCGTTTCCGTTCTCCGCACCGCCGACGCCTGGTGGGTCCAGACCCCGACCGGCGCAGCCAAGATCTCGAGCGCGGCCACCAGCACCGGTGAACTTCTCGCGGACCGCGCCGCCGTCGACGCGGCTGCCGCCTCGGAAGGAACCGTCGCGGTGGACGACCTGGACCTGCTGTCGCCGGTGACAGCGCCGTGCCGCGTCGTCGCGCAGATGACGAACTTCGAATCCCATGTACTCGACTCCGGGATGGATCCGAAGACGGTGCCGCTGACCTTCTTCCGAAAGTCATCAGCATCGATCAGCGGCCCGCATGGCGAGATCGTGCGCCCGTCCCACGTCACACTGCTCGACTACGAAGTCGAGATCGGGTTGGTCATCGGACGCGACATCCCGGTCGGCACCAGCCTCACCGACGCCAATCTGGGCGACTACATCGCCGGCCTGACGGTCACCAACGATGTGTCGGCCCGCGACATCCAACTGCCGCAAACCCAGTTCTACGAAGCGAAGTCCTATCCGACATTCACGCCGGTGGGGCCTGCGCTGGTGCTGCTCGACCCCGCCGAGCTGGCGCGCTTCGGTGATCTGCGGCTGCGCCTGAGTGTCAACGGTGACGAGCGGCAGAACGCCCTCGTCGACGGCGACATGCTGTATCGGCCACTGCAGGCCCTGCAGGCGCTGACCCGGTTCCAACACCTCAGCGCCGGGGACCTGATCCTGACCGGCACGCCTGCGGGCACGGCGCTCAAAGCGCCGCCGAAGCCGATCGAGCTGATCGGCAACCTGCTGCCGCCGGCGGTGAAGTGGAAGGCATTCTTCACCCGGCAGGCGAAGAATCCGCACTACCTGCAGCACGGCGACCGGATCGAGGCGACGATCGCCACCGACGACGGCGCCATCGACCTCGGTGTGCAGCGGCTGACGGTACGGCACGCATGAGTCGCGTTGTCCCGGAGACTTTCCGGTCCAGCGTGCCGTGAGGGCAGGAACCGGGCCCACTGCTGCGCGCGAGCACGTCTCGGTGGTCATAGTAGGCGGGGGACCCACCGGAATCACCGCGGCGACGCTGCTCGCTCAGTACGGCGTCGACACAGTGGTGCTGGAGCGCTGGTCGCAGGTCTATCCCCAGCCCCGCGCCGTGCACCTGGATGACGAGGTCTACCGCATCCTGGCGCGGCTCGGCGTCGCCGACGAGTTCGGCGTCATCTCCCGGCCTGCCCGAGGGCTGCGCCTGGTCAGGCGTGACCTGACCGTGCTGGCGGAGTTCAACCGGGACAATACGTTGACGCCGAACGGGTTTCCGGCGGCGAACATGTTCGACCAGCCCGCGCTCGAAGAACTGCTGCGGCGAAACCTGAAGCGGTACCCGTGCGCCCGGCTGCGATCGGACACCGAGGTGCTCGGGATCGCCACTGGGGTGTCGGGACGACCCCACCTGCAGGTGAGAGACCGGACGAGCGGACGTGAATCGATCGTCACGGCGGACTACGTGTTGGGGTGTGACGGAGCCAACAGCGTCGTGCGTGACGCGATCGGCTCGACGATGCAGGACCTGAAATTCGACCAGCGATGGCTTGTGGTCGACGTGGAGACGACGGTGGACCTGCACCAGTGGGACGGCGTCCACCAGGTGTGCGACGAGCGGCGCGCCGCGACGTACATGCGCATCGGCGATGCCCGCTACCGCTGGGAGTTCGCGCTCCTCGAACACGAGTCGGCGGACGACTTCGCTTCGCTACCGGCACTGCGGCCGCTGATCGCTCCGTGGACTCGTCACGTCGGCGATGCCGAGCTGCAGATCATTCGGGTGGCCGAATACACCTTCCGTGCCCAGATCGCCGACCGTTGGCGGTCGGGGCGGGTCTTCCTGCTCGGTGACGCCGCGCATCTCACGCCCCCGTTCATCGGTCAGGGCATGGGCGCGGGGTTGCGCGACGCGATGAACCTGGCGTGGAAGATCGCCGGTGTGCACCGCGCGGAGCTGCCGCCGGACATCCTCGACAGCTATCAGCAGGAGCGGCAACCACACGCGCGCCAGATGATCACCCTGGCACTGAGAATCGGCCGCGCCATGACCGCGGGTGGTCGATTCGGCTCGGCCGTCAGACGTCTCTTGCTGCCGAAGCTGCGGGTGGTACCAGGAATCCGCACCAGGATCACGGACTCCGAAACGCCAGCACTGCGGCGATCTAGGATGGTGCAACCCACCGTCACCACCCACGGAATCGCCGGGCGGCTGTGCCCGAATGCTCTCCTGCCCAACGGCTGTCGTCTCGATGAGGCGCTCGGTGGGGGCTTCGGCTTGGTGACAGCGGCAACACTGAGGCCGCATCAGCAGCGCTTGGTCGACGAGAGGGGAGCGCGGACCGTCAGCGTCCCGCCGGGTTCTGAGCTGTCCGACTGGCTGCGTGATCGGCGCGTCACGGCGGCCGTCGTTCGACCCGACCGCACGGTCATGTGTGCCGGGCGTGACCTGACCGCGCTGTGCCGGGCCCTCCCGACATTCCGGGTCGATCATGCGCCAGCCGGGACTGCGCGCACCCAACCCGGAATCGTTCCGGCCGAGTTAGAGGCAGCCTGTGATGGCACGAATAATTCGATCGACTCAGCTGGCCACCACATAGACGACTGACGCCAGTCCGAAAGCCATGAACCCGATGGCCGTGGCGATCACCGTCCACGTCTTCAGCGTTGTCACCGTGTCGAATCCACAGAACCGCCCGATCAACCAGAATCCGGAGTCGTTGACGTGCGAGAACGTGATCGAACCGGCGCTGATACCGACGACAACGGCCGCCAGCGCGATCGTGCCGACGTCCATCGCGGTCACGGCCGGGGCCATGATCGAGCCTGCGGTCGTCGCGGCCACGGTCGCCGAGCCCTGGGCGACGCGGAAGATGACGGCGATGAGGAAGCCGGCCAGCATGATCGGCAGGCCCAGCGCGTCCAACCCGTCGGCCAGAGTCTGCCCGATTCCGGTCTCGGTGAGTATCCTGCCGAAAGCTCCACCGGCACCGGTGATCAGGATGATCGAACAGACGGGCGCCAAGGCGTCGTCGACGAGATTCTCGAGCACTCCCCCGATGGGCTCCCGGCGTCGCCGCGGGATGACATACAACAACAACATGGCGAGCAGGACGGTGATCAGCAGAGCCATCGCGGTGGTACCGATGAGTCGGGACAGCTGGAAGGCGATGTTGTCCTCGGTCACGACACCGTCGGCCTCGAGTGTCGAGAACACTGTGTTGAAGAAGATCAACAGCAACGGCAACAGCAGGACGAAGATGATCGTCCAGAATCCCGGACGCTCGTCCTCGGGATAGTCCTTCGGCTCGCCGAGCAGAGTCGGCACCGGCATGTTCGGGTAGCGCTTGGCGATCAACAGCCCCAGGCGGTACCCGGCCAGATACCACGTGGGCAGGCCGACCAGAAGCGCGACGATGACCACCATTCCCACGTCGGCCCCCATCACCGTGGCCGCGGCGGTGGGTCCCGGATGTGGAGGAGTCAGGGCGTGCATCATCAAGAATGCGCCGATGGAGGGCAGCACATACAACATGAACGAGCCACCGAGACGCCGTGCCACGGTGTAGATGATGGGCAGCATGACGATGAAGCCGGCATCCAGGAAGATGGGAAACGCGTAGAAGAGCGAGGCCACGGCCAACGCCAGCGGTGCCCGCTCTTCCCCGAATCGGGCCAGCATCCTGTCCGCCAGAACCTGTGCACCGCCGGTCATCTCGACGAGCCGTCCGAGCACGGCGCCGAAACCGACGAGTAACGCAACCGCGCCGACGGTGGTACTGAAGCCGTCGATGACCACGCTGACGACATCACCGATGCCGATGCCGGCGGCGATACCCGTCAGCACGCTGACCACGATGAGCGAGAAGAACGCGTGCAACCTCACCTTGATGATGAGAATGAGGAGCACGGCGATGGCCACGAGGGCGATGGCGACGAGCAGGCCGGCAGGCCGCTCCGCGAGGACTACCTCGTCCATGGGTTTCCCTTCGTGGTCGTCAGGTCTGCGTGGCGGTCGTGGGGAGCAGCGGGGACATCAATCGCCTTTCGGCGCCGGCCCGAGTTCGCGAAGGAGTTCACCCATACGGGAGTAGGCCTTGTTGCGGTAGGCGATGAGTTGAGCCTTGGTCTCGTCGTCGAAGTCACCGGTCAGACCCTTGCCGTTCTTGGTGCCTTTGCGGCCCGCGGCGACGGCATCGGTGAGCAGCTTCGGGGTCGCCATCCGCTCACCGAATTCGTTCTCCAGCGTCGTGTAACCCTTGGCGTAGACGTCGAGTCCGGCCTGATCGGCGATGGCGAACGGGCCGAAGAAACCCAGCCGGAAGCCGAAGGTGGTGCGCACGATCGTGTCCACGTCCTCCACCGACGCCACGCCCTGCTCGACGATCAGGGTCGCTTCTTTGAGCAGCGCATACTGCAGGCGGTTCAACGCCATTCCCGGTGTGTCGGCAACTTGGGCACCCTCGCGTCCGGCGCGCGTGAGGAGGTCCTTGACCGAGTCGATGACCTCCTGGGTGGTGGCCTCTCCGGCGACCAGTTCGACACCGGGGATGAACGGCGCGGGGTTGGAGAAATGCACGGTGAGGAACCGCTCGGGGTGGGTGACCGCCTCGACCAGCACCTTGACCGGGATGGTCGAGGTGTTGGTGCCGATGATCGCCTCCGGGCGGGCGGCCGCACACACCCGGCTCAAAACGTCCTTCTTGACATCGGGATCCTCGAACACGGCCTCCATGACGAAGTCGACGTCTGACACGGCGTCCTCGAGGCTGTCTCCCGCGGTGAGGTTTCCCATGATGATCTTGGCGCTGCCCGGTTCGAAGAGACCCTGTTCCTCGAACTCCCTGGCCTCCTTCTCCAGACGGGCGAGGGCTTCGCGGGTGGCATCGACGTCGACATCGGCGATCTGGACTGTGAATCCGTTCAGGGCGAGCACCTGGGCGATGCCGCCACCCATGTAGCCGGCGCCGACGACGGTGACGGTGTTGATCTTGCGCATGCTGATGTCCTTCGGGTGGTGGGTCAGGCGAGGGCGGAGGTGAGAACCTGCACGATGTACTCGCGGTTCTCGGCGCACACCCCCAGGGAGTCAGAGCCGTAGTGCTCACAACAGAACGGGCCGGAATAGCCGAGGTCGAGTGCCAGGCGAATCATCTGGCGGTAGTTGATGTATCCGTACTTCAGTGGCAGCGGAGCCGAGCTGTATGCGCCGGTCGCCGGATCGTGATCGCGCGAATAGTTCTTGATGTGCCAGAAGTTCGAGTAGGGAAGTACTTTGGCGAACATCTCGGTGAAATGCGGCATCGGGCGATGCAACCGGATGAGGTTCCCCAGGTCGGGGTTCAGTCCGACGGCATCGTGGTCGACGTCGGCGATGAATTGCACTGCCTCGTCGGGAGTGCCGATGAAGGTGTCCTCGTACATCTCGAGGCTGAGCTGGATTCCGTTGGAGCGGGCATGATCGCCGAGCTCGCGAATCCGCTCGATCGCCAGCTCACGCAGAGCAGGGTCGTCGACGTGGCCTTCGACCAGCCAGAACCAGATGTGCTCACTCTGCGCGGGTGTGATCGCCTGCATGAAACCGGTGTTGACGATGGTGGCGCCGAAGGACGGGGCGAGGTCGATGAGGCGGTGCGCATCGGCCAGGTTCTGCTCACCGCGTTCGACATCCACCACCGAGTTCCGAGTCATCGAGATGGAGGAGATGGCCAGGCCTTCGTCGCTCAGCGCGGCGCTGAACTCACCGATGCGCGCGTCCGACAACGCGGCGAGCGGAACCCAGGCATCGGTGGGGTCGATGTAGTCGAACCCGAGTTCGCGCACCTGACGCAGCTGTGAAGCCCACACTGCGGCCGGAGCGTCCTTGATGTGGCCGCCGTCGGGTGCCCGGTTACCGAAGCTGAGCATGTTGGCTGAGATCGGCCAGGTGTGAGCCGAGTACATCGACGCCCTCCAAAGTGGTCTGAGTCACAAACCTCTAGATCGCATAGGATATAGGATTTCTGGGGCTCGATGTCAACAGGGGTTAGAATTTCGTCCTTTGATCCGGAGCGGCGGAAAGGCCCGAAGTGGGAGCCGACGAGTACCCGGCACCGGTGCGCAACACGCTGGTCGACCAGGTCTACGAGCGACTCATGGAGTTGCTCCTCGACGGCACGTTGCAGTCGGGTGATCCGATCAGCATCGACGGCACGGCTCGCTATCTCGGCGTCTCGCCTACTCCGGTGCGTGAGGCGCTGGCTCGTCTGGAGTCCACGGGCAACGTCGTGCGGGTCGCCATGCGGGGCTACCGCGTGCCCGACATGCCCGGCGCCAAGGAGATCTCCGACATCATGGACGCGCGCCTGCTCATCGAGCCCCGGCTGGCCGAACTGGCCTGCGCGCGTTCCGATGCCCGCTTGTTGAATGCGCTGGAACAGGCCATCGATGAGCAGGATCGAGCACCTCACACGCCTGACGCCGCGGCGATCAGGAAGTATCACCGCGCCGATGAGCACTTCCACCGCCTGATCGCCGAACACGCAGACAACAGCGCATTGCTGAGGGCCTATGACGCGTTGGGCGGTCACGGTCAGCGTTTCCGGCTCTTCATCGGCGTCGGCGTGCAGGACTCTGCCTGCGCGATCGCCGAGCACCGAGAGATCCTGGCCGCGCTCCGGCGCGGCTACGGCCCCGAGGTCTACCGCATCATGCACAGCCACATCAGCGGTGTGAAGGAGCGGGCACTGGCCGAGCATGCGGAGGCCCAGCGACGTGTCACCGGCCGCCAGAAGTCGCGGCGCCGCACGTCGGATTCCGCGCAGACGGCTGACTAACCGTCCTTAATCCTATAGGATCGGGGTCACACACCCTGGTTCGCAGCGCTGGATGCCTCGTCGCCGGCGCGTCGTGAAGGACGGAACAATGACGTACCTCCTCAATTCGCCGGACGACTTCGCCGAGGAGGCGGTCCGCGGCCTCGTCGCCTCTCATCCAGAATTTCTGGTCGAGGTCCCCGGTGGCGTGGCTCGCTCGACACAGACACCGGCGGGCCAGCCGGCGTTGGTGATCGGCGGCGGCTCCGGGCATTACCCGGCATTCGCTGGATGGGTCGGTCCCGGAATGGGACACGGGGCGCCGTGCGGCAAGATCTTCTCCTCGCCCTCTGCCTCCGAGGTGTACTCGGTGGTGCGCAACGCCGAGAACGGTGGCGGCGTGATCCTCGGATTCGGTAACTACGCCGGAGACGTTCTCCACTTCGGTCTGGCGGCTGAGAAGCTCCGTCACGAGGGCATCGACGTCCGTATCGTCACGGTGAGCGATGACGTCGCTTCCAACACCTCCGAGAATCACCGCGACCGGCGGGGTGTCGCAGGCGACCTACCCGTCTTCAAGATCGTCGGGGCGGCCATCGAGGCGGGTGCGGATCTCGACGAGGCCGAACGCCTGGCGTGGAAGGCCAACGACGCGACACGCTCGTTCGGACTCGCCTTCGACGGCTGCACGCTACCCGGTTCTGATGACCCACTGTTTCACGTCGAAAAGGGCAGCATGGGAGTGGGTTTGGGAATCCACGGCGAACCCGGAGTCCGGGACGCCGATATCGGCAGTGCCGCAGACGTTGCCGATCTGTTGGTCGACGAATTGCTGAACGAAGAGCCGCCACGCGGCGAGGACGGTTACGACGGCAGAGTCGCCGTGATCCTCAACGGACTGGGCACGGTGAAGTACGAAGAGCTCTTTGTCGTCTACGGGCGTATCGCGGAACGACTGGAGCAACGAGGGCTGACAGCCGTGAGACCCGAGGTGGGTGAATTCGTCACCAGCCTCGACATGGCCGGTCTGTCGCTGACGTTGGTGTTTCTCGACGACGAACTCGAAAAGCTCTGGCTCGCACCGGTTGAGACACCGGCCTATCGGCGGGGCTCGATGCCGGCGGTCGATCGGGCACCCCGTACGAGCACCTGGGATCCGGGCACGACCGAGATACCGGACTCCAGTGAGGATTCGCGAACCTGCGCCCAGGAGATCGTCGCGGTGCTCGAAAGGTTTCGGCAGGTCTGTGCCGACAACGAAGGCGAACTCGGTCGACTCGACGCGGTCGCCGGTGACGGTGACCACGGTCAGGGTATGGCGTTCGGTTCTCGGGGCGCAGCGGACGCCGCTCGCACCGCGGTCGATCGGGGCGCAGGTGCTCGCACCACGCTGTTGATGGCCGGTGAAGCCTGGGCGGACGCTGCGGGCGGGACGTCCGGAGCCCTGTGGGGCGCCGCATTGACCTGTGCCGGAGGTGAATTCACCGACACCGAAGGCGCCGACGACCGTCGGGTCGTCGATGCCGTCACCGCCGGGATCGACGCCATCCTCCGGCTCGGTGGAGCCGAGCCTGGAGACAAGACCATGGTCGACGCAGCCGTTCCGTTTCGTGACGCACTGACCGACGCATTCGACACGGATGCAGCCCCTGCCATCACCGCTGCGGCGCGCGTCGCGCACGACGCGGCTGCCAAGACCGCCGACATCACAGCGCGGCTGGGCCGCGCGCGAGTGCTGGGCGAGAAGAGCGTGGGCACCCCCGACCCGGGAGCGCGGTCCTTCTCGCTGCTCATGACGGCGCTGGGCGAGCACCTGACCCGCTGAACGACAACCGCTGTGGAGGAACGAATATGACAATGAGGATCGTAGTGGGCGGCGACAACGCCGGATTCAACTACAAGGAGGCGCTGCGCAAGGACCTCGAGTCCGACGAGCGCGTGGACACCGTCGAGGATGTCGGGGTCATGGAAGACGAGGATGACACGTCCTACCCGAACGTGGCCGTCGCAGCCGCGGAGAAGATCGCACGGGGGGAAGCGGACCGGGCACTGTTGATCTGCGGCACCGGATTGGGCGTCGCGATCGCGGCGAACAAGGTCAAGGGTGTCCGCGCGGTTACCGCGCACGACCTCTACTCCGTCCAGCGTTCCGTCCTGTCGAACAATGCGCAGGTGCTGTGCATGGGCGAACGTGTGGTGGGACTCGAACTGGCGCGTGCGCTGGTCAAGGAGTGGCTCGGACTGGAGTTCGACCCACAGTCCTCCTCCGCGGCGAAGGTCGACGACATCCGCGCGTACGAGGGTGACTGAGACCCGCGACGGCGTGGCGACCCTGTGGGTCGGCACCAGCTGGAAGATGAACAAGAGTCTCGGCGAGGCCCGTCGATATGCGCGCGAGCTGGACCACTACCTGAGGCGCACGGAACTCGCTGGAGTGCAGCCGTTCATCATTCCGTCGTTCACCGCGGTCAGCGCAACCCGGGAGGCACTGGGGGAGGACACGCCGGTGCTGCTCGGAGTGCAGAACGCTCATTGGGACGACCATGGCGCGTGGACGGGCGAGGTGTCCGTCGCTCAGGCCAAGGACGCAGGTGCTCAGCTCGTCGAGATCGGTCACTCCGAGCGGCGCGAGCACTTCGGCGAGACAGTCGCGACAACGCGGCTGAAGGTGGCGGCCGCGCTCGCCCACGGGCTGGTTCCCCTGCTCTGTATCGGCGAGAGCGATGAAGTCAGACGCGCCGGGGAATCGTCACGATTCATTCTCGATCAAGCAGCCGGCGCACTCGATGGCCTCACCACCGAGCAGACCAAGCAGGTTCTGATCGCCTACGAGCCGGTGTGGGCGATCGGTGAAAAAGGCCGCCCCGCCACTGCCGAGGAGATGCGGGCGCCGTTCGCCGAACTCGGTCGCGAATACCTCGGACACGTAGGTGGCCTGCTCTACGGAGGTTCGGTCAACGTCGACAACGCGGCAGATCTTCTCGGTATCGACGAGGTCACGGGGTTGTTCATCGGCCGGGCCGCCTGGGAGTTGCGCGGATATCTGCAACTTCTCGAGCTCGCCGCGAGTCATCCGAAGCTGACTGGCTGACCGCCGGATGTTCAGGTATCGACGGTTCCTCGCTCAGACCGTTCCACCTGGGAACACCGTCTTGACGGCCTCGGTGATGTGCTCCCGCGCGGTGGCGGCGTCGGTGGGGTCCAGGGAGCTGATCGCCATCACGTAGCGGCGGTCGGGCCCGATCAACCCGGTGGACACATGCAGCTGGTTGCCGCCGTTCCAACAGCAGAACCAACCCTGTTTGACCGCAACGGGTTCGGCGTAGAGGCCGTCGGGGATTCCGAACCGCTGGGGGTAGCCGTCATTGCCCGTCGGGGTGAACCGGGCGATGTTGCCGATGATGATGTCGGCCTGCTCGCGCGGTAGTCCACCGGTGCCGGCCAGCAGCATGTCGTAGTAGCGGACGAGATCGCCTGCGGTGCTCTGCGTGACGTCCCAATGTCCGTTGTACGGCGCGGTGGTGCCGGTGAGTCCGTACCGGGCGACGATGCGGTCGATCACCGCGTTCTGACCGCTGCGGTCCCAGAACATCTGCGCGGCACTGTCGTCGGAGGACCGCAGCATCGTATCGAGCGACTGCCGATCGGCGGCCGAGAGTTCGATGTTCCCCTGCGACTCCCGCAGCAGGAGGTCGTCGGCGATGAACAGCTTCACCACCGACGCGATCGGAAACGGCGTATTCGCGCCGTGGGCCGCCAGCTGACCGGTTTGCCGGTCCAGCACGGCGGTTTCGATATCGGCGCCCACCTCGGCCGCCTGGGCGGCGGCCTGCTGCACGCGGTCGTCGAGTCCGGCGAGGGGGACCGGTGGCTGAGCGGGCGGCGCCTGGGGCATCAGGGTCGGGCGCGGCGCCTGCGGAGTGTGATCGGCGGCGGGCGGCGCGCCCGACACCTGCGGCGTGCATCCACCCAGCAGCAGCGCGACACCGAAGATTGCCGCCCCGGCTCCCGCCCTGTTCAGTAGCAGTCGGCGCATCGGTGTCCTCCACATCGCTTCCGGAAGCGCGGGCCGTCGCCGGCTCGCCCGTCATCCACCCTAAACGGCTGATCGGTGTCGGATACCCCGTCGCGGGCCGAGCGCACCAAGGTGACGGTTTCCGATCCGGCCGATACGGGTAGCTCCATCGCACTGGTTGAGCTGGGGAAAGGCCGGAGACCATGGACCGAGACGTGGCAACCAAGCCCGACGATGCCTCGCTGCTGAAAGTTCTCGGCAACTGGGACGTCCTCGCGCTCGGTTTCGGGGCCATGATCGGCTTCGGCTGGGTGGTGCTGACCGGCGACTGGATCGGCTCCGCGGGCACGCTCGGGGCGGTACTGGCGATGGCGGCGGGCGGCGTGATCATGGCGGTCGTCGGCCTGACCTACGCCGAGCTGACCGCATCGATGCCCAAGGCGGGCGGAGAACACAACTTCCTGCTGCGCGGCATGGGTCCGCGCTGGTCGTTCATCGGTTCGTGGGGAATCGTCGGTGGGTACGTCACCATCGTCGCGTTCGAGGCCGTGGCCCTGCCGCGAACCGCGCTGTACCTGTTTCCCGACCTGAACCAGATTCACCTGTGGGACGTCGCCGGCAGCGAGGTCCATCTCACCTGGGCACTGGTGGGCTCGATCGCGGCGATCGTCATCACGACCATCAACATCCTCGGGGTGAAGTTCGCCAGCGTGGTGCAGACGTTCGTCGTGGTGCTCCTGCTGATCATCGGTCTGATGCTGGTCTTCGGCTCGTTCAGCGGTGGCTCCACCGACAACATGCAGCCGCTGTTCACCGGCGGAGTCGCGG
>Ga0310345_10003717_pt1 | contig 14334 bp, 13 predicted proteins | sample HC15DNA20500_MG_FD_204667 | JGI IMG/M metagenome (GOLD analysis project Ga0310345, IMG submission 204667) | Marine microbial communities from station ALOHA, North Pacific Subtropical Gyre - HC15-DNA-20-500_MG | ecosystem: Environmental > Aquatic > Marine > Oceanic | place: Pacific Ocean: North... | reverse complement strand
CGGGATGAACGACCAGGTGACAGCCTCCACCAGCCCCCGCGCAGCCAGCACCCGGCGGGCCAGGCGCTGGCGGATCTGGCTCTCGGTCAGCACCGGCTTGGCCACGCCAGACGCGCGCGGCATGGGAGTCGCGGCGACCTTGTCCACGCCGACCAGCCGGACGATCTCTTCGACAAGATCGGCAGGTCCGTGGATGTCGGGGCGCCAGCTCGGCGCCGTGACATTGAGATGGGGCGCGCTGCCGGCCAGTTGGAAGCCGAGCTTCTCCAGGGTGATCTCGATCTCCTTGTTGGAAAGATCGAGGCCTGAAAGCCGCTTCACCATGGCGGGATCGAAATCGAAGCCGGGGCGGTCTTCCGGTACTGTGCCGGCCACCTCGATCTCGCCCGCTTCCCCGCCGCAGAGCTCCAGCACCATCTGGGTCGCAAGCTCCAGACCGGGCACGACGAATTGCGGATCGACGCCCCGCTCGAAGCGGTAGCGTGCGTCCGACACGATGTTGAAGCGCCGGCCCGTCTTGGCCGTGCGGATCGGATCGAAATAGGCGCTCTCGATGAAGACGTTGATCGTCTCCTCCGTGCAGCCGGTCTCTTCGCCGCCCATGATGCCACCGAAGCCGAGCACGCGTCTATCGTCGGCGATCACGGTCGCGTCCGTGTCAACCTCGTAGGTTTTGCCGTCCAGCGCCTCGAACTTCTCGCCCGCCTTGCCGAGCCGCGCGCAGATCGTGCCTTCCAGCTTGTCGGCGTCATAGACATGCAAGGGGCGCGCGCGGTCGAAGGAGATATAGTTGGTGATGTCCACCAGGGCGTTGATGGGCCGGAGACCAATGGCCTTGAGCTTCGCCTGCAGCCACTCGGGGCTCGGCCCGTTCTTCACCCCCCTCACCACACGGCCGGCGAAGACCGGGCAGGCATCGGCGCTCTCGGCGTCGAACTTCAGGGCGATCGGCTGGGGATTGGGAAAGCTGCCCTTCACGGGCTCGACCGGCTTCTCCTTGAAGGTGCCGAGGCCGGCGGCAGCCAGGTCCCGCGCGATCCCGGAGACCGCCAGGCAATCGGGGCGGTTCGGCGTGATGGCGATGTCGATCGTCGCGTCCGTCAGCCCCAGCGCGTCCGCCGCGGGGCTTCCGACCTTGGCGTCGGCCGGCAGCTCGATGATGCCGTGATGCTCGTCGGAAAGCTCCAGCTCCCGCTCCGAGCAGAGCATGCCGAAGGATTCCACGCCGCGGATCTTCGCCTTGGTGAGCGTCACGTCGATCCCCGGCACATAGGTGCCCACGGGCGCGAAAACGCCCTTCATGCCGGCCCGGGCGTTCGGCGCGCCGCAGACAACCTGCAGCGTCTCGGTCCCCGTATTGACGGTGCAGACCTGAAGCTTGTCGGCGTCCGGATGTTTCTCCGCCGCGACCACCTCGGCGACCTTGTAAGCCTTGAAGGCCTCCGCCGGGTCGACGATCTCCTCGACCTCCAGCCCGATCACCGTCAGCTTCTCGGCGATCTCCTCAAGGCTCGCATCCGTATCGAGATGCTCCTTCAGCCAGGACAGGGTGAACTTCATGCGCTCGCCTTGCTTGCGATCGGCGCATCGCCCCGGCGGATGCGCAAGGGACGGGTGCCGGAATTGTTCGGAACGAAGCCCCACTTCTCATAGAAGGGCTCCATCTCGGGCAGGCAGTGGAGCTCAACGCTCGCTACATTGGCCAGCACGTTGTCGGTCATCATGGCGTCCATCAGCCGCTTGCCGAGATTCTGGCCGCGCCGGTCGCCCGCCACGATGACGTCGTATATAATGGCGCGATAGACCATGTCCGTCAGCACCCGTGCGAAGCCCACCAGCCGTCCTGTCTCGTCGTCGACAAGACCGAAGATCAGGTCCGAATTCTCCAGCATGATCCGCACGTCGTTCAGGGTGCGGCCCTTGGACCACCATTCGGTCTGATAGAGCACCACGAGGTCTTCCACCTGGGTGTCGTTCAGAAGATGGATGACGGAGACGCTCATCAGCTTGAGAGCCCGCCGGCGAGAGTGGGCACGTTCAGCGCGCTGAACCCGTAGTGCTTCAGCCAGCGCAGATCGGCGGCGAAGAACGCACGCAAGTCCGGCATGCCGTATTTCAGCATTGCGATGCGGTCGATCCCCATGCCGAAAGCGAAACCCTGGTAGCGCTCCGGATCGATATTCACGTTCCGCAGCACGTTGGGATGGACCATGCCGCAGCCGAGGATCTCCAGCCACTGATCCCCCTCGCCGATGCGAATCTCGTCGCCCACCTTGGCGTAGCCGATATCGACCTCCATGGAAGGCTCCGTGAAGGGGAAATGGCTCGCGCGGAAGCGCATCTTGACGCTGTCGACCTCGAAGAACGCCTTGCAGAACTCTTCCAGCACCCATTTCAGATGGCCGAGATGGGTCGCCTCGTCGATCACCAGCCCTTCGACCTGATGGAACATGGGCGTGTGGGTCTGATCGGAATCGGAGCGATAGACGCGGCCCGGCGCGATGATGCGGAACGGCGGCTCCCCGGCGAGCATGGTGCGGATCTGCACCGGGCTCGTATGGGTGCGCAGCACCGCCCGCTCGCCGTTCTCGTCTGGCGAGAAATAGAACGTGTCGTGATCCTGCCGGGCGGGATGCTCCGGCGGGATGTTGAGGGCGGTGAAGTTGTTGAAGTCCGTCTCGATATCCGGCCCTTCGGCGATGGCGAAACCCATATCGCCGAAGATCTCGGTGATCTCGTCAATCACCTGGCTCACCGGATGAATGCGCCCCTGCGCCAGCGGCCCGGGCTGCACGGGCAGGGTGACGTCTTCCCGCTCCGCCGCCAGCTTCTCCGACAGTGCGGCGCGGGCGAGCGCCTCGTGCTTGTCCTGAAGCGCGGTACCGATCTCGTCCTTCAGTGCATTGACCTGCTGTCCGAAGCTCTTGCGCTCTTCGGGCGGCATGGCGCCGAGGGACTTCATCAGTTCGGAGACGCGGCCCTTCTTGCCGAGCGCCGACACGCGCACGGCATCGAGGCTTGCGAGATCGTTCGCATCGCCAATGGCCGCCAGAAGCTCGGCCTTAAGGGTGTCGAGCTCGGGCGCAGCCATCGCTTGTCAGTCCTTGAGTTTCGAAGGTCCTTACGCGAAGAGCCTAGCTGCGCGCCGAAGCGGCCGTCTCGGCCAGGCTCTTGAAGGCGTCCGGCTCGCGCACGGCGATATCGGCCAGAACCTTGCGGTCGAGCTCGATACCGGCCTTCTTCAGCCCTTCGATGAACCGGGCATAGGTCAGGCCGTGCAGACGGGCAGCGGCGTTGATGCGCTGGATCCAAAGCGAACGGAAGGTCCGCTTCTTCACCTTGCGGTCGCGATAGGCGTACTGGCCGGCCTTGTCGACGGCCTGCTTGGCGACGCGGATGGTGTTCTTCCGGCGGCCGTAATAGCCCTTCGCCTGGGTCAGAACCTTGCGGTGGCGGGCGTGGCTGGTGACGCCGCGTTTCACACGGGACATATCGGTGCTCCTTTAAGAGGTCTCAGCCCTAGGCTCTATCGGCCGTAGGGAAGGAAATGCTTCTTCACTGTCTTTTCGTCCTCTTCGGAGAGGACAAAGGTGCCGCGGGCTTCACGGATGAACTTGTTGGTACGCTTGATCATCCCGTGACGCTTGCCGGCGGCCTGACACTTGACCCGGCCATTGGCCGTGATCTTGAAGCGCTTCTTGGCACCGCTCTTGGTCTTCATCTTGGGCATTTTGCTTCCTTTAAGTCTTGATAGGGACGGGGCCGTCGGCCACCGGTCCGGCGTTTGAAAACATCCGTCTATGGATGATTGAAGCATTGCGAGCCGCCATGGCATGCCCCGCCAGGCCGCTCCTGCATTGGTTCAAGGGCGCCTTATAAGGCCAATCGCCGGTTTCAGGCAAGTATTGCGAGCAGCGTTGCGACGGCGGTCGGCAAGAGGCTCGCCGGCCCCGCCTTGGCGCCGGCTGCGGTTAGGGGACTGTTTAGCAAAATTCTGGTCGGGGACTTACGATTTCAAAACCTAGATGCGCTCTTATCGCCACAACGAGGGCGTGAGGAATGCCAGCACTGATTGAAGTTGTGGCGAGAAGCACCGATCTCGCCCTGCTCGAACGGGCAGGGCGCAGGATCCGTCGTGCCTGGCGCACCGATCGGAGCTGCTATCCGGTTGGGAGCGACATCGCCATCTTCCTGGCGGGGACGCTGATCGTCTACGTCACCCTTTACTGGATCGACTTTCACGATGCGCTCCACCGCTGGTTCGATAGGCACGAATTCTACGAACTGGACGAGCTGCTCCACGCCCTCACCCTGTGCGGCATCGCCGGCTTCATCTACGCTGCCCGCCGCATGCACCAGCTCCGCCGGGAGGTGGCGCAGCGTAAGCAGGCGGAGCAGAGCGCCCATGCTCTTGCCCGTCACGATACCCTCACCGGACTGCCCAATCGCCGCTTCTTCCTCGAGACCTTTCCGCGCTGGGTCGCCGATCTTCACAAGGATGGCGGCTGCGCGGTCTTCCTGCTCGATCTGGACCACTTCAAGCCGATCAACGATCTCTACGGTCACGGTCTGGGCGACAAGGTCCTGAAGGCGGTAGCCGAGCGTCTCCGCTGGATCGTGGGGCCCGAAGGGCTGGTGGCCCGGTTGGGCGGTGACGAGTTCGGCATCCTGTACCGGTACTACGGCGACGGGGAAGCAGCCCTCGACATGGCGGCCCGCATCGTGGACGAGGTTCCGCAGCCCCTCTACATTTCCGCTTTGGAGCTGAGGATCGGCGTCAGCCTCGGCATCGCCATCTATCGCGGCGACACCGGGCGGAAGGATTTCGAGATCCCCGAGAACATCAGCATCGACGACCTCCTCCACCGGGCCGACATGGCCATGTATCGGGCGAAGAGCGAGGAGCGTGGCACCTACCGCTTCTTCGACGGCGACATGGACCGGCGGCTTCGCCAGCGTCTCGCCCTCGAAGGCGAGATGAGGAATGCCATAAGGCAGGGGCAGATCGTCGCCTACTATCAGCCGCTCGTGGATCTGCGATCGCGCGAAACCACCGGATATGAAGTTCTGGCGCGCTGGGAACACCCCGAGCGCGGCCTGCTGACGCCGGAGCTGTTCATTCCGATTGCCGAGGAGACCGGCTTCATCGGCAGCCTGACCTACACGCTCCTGCGCCAGGCGATCCGGACGATCGGCTCCGCGCAACAGGGGCCTTTCATCTCCATCAACCTCTCGCCGCGCCAGTTCGCCGATGGGCTTATGGGGCTCACCATCGCCGGCATCCTCTCCGAAACCGGATTCCCGCCGCAGCGGCTCCAGATCGAGATCACGGAGACCGCCATGGTCACCCGTCTCGACGAGACGCGCGCCACCCTGGCGCAGCTTCATGCGCTCGGTGTCCGGGTCGCACTTGACGATTTCGGCACCGGCTATGCCGGGCTGAGCCACCTCCGGGAGTTGCAGCTCGACGCCCTGAAGATCGACCGGCAATTCATCGGCGCGATCCTGGATAAGCCGGAAGAACTCCGCTTCGTGGAGGCCATGATCCGGCTTGGCCGCGCCCTCGGGCTGCAGACGACCGCGGAAGGAATCGAAAGCGAGGAGATCGCGGGAACCCTCAGCGCGATCGGCTGCGAGACAGGCCAGGGCTATCTCTTCGGAGAGCCGGCGCCTGAGCCCCGTATCGCGCTTCACGCCATTCCTGAAAAGGCAACGCGCCGTATCGCTTGAGGCGAACGGCGCGCGGAGTTTCTGTCCGGAGACGGTGGTTGCAGGCGCTCGTCCTAGCGCGGGGCGAGCACCATGATCATCTGGCGGCCCTCAAGCTTCGGCTCGAGCTCGACCTTGGCGAGGTCGACCGTGTCCTGCCGGACGCGGTTCAGAAGCTGCATGCCGAGATCCTGGTGGGCCATCTCGCGACCGCGGAAGCGCAGGGTGACCTTCACCTTGTCGCCCTCTTCGAAGAAGCGGAGCATCGAGCGCATCTTCACATCGTAGTCGTGCACGTCGATGTTCGGCCGCATCTTGATCTCTTTGACCTCCACCGTGCGCTGCTTCTTGCGCGCTTCGGCGGCTTTCTTCTGAGCCTGATACTTGTATTTCCCGTAATCGAGAATCTTGCAGACCGGCGGATCGGAGTTCGGCGCGATCTCGACGAGATCGAGCCCGGCCTCCATGGCGAGGGCAATACCCTCCTCCACGGCGACGACGCCGATGTTTTCGCCCTCCGCGTTGATCAGCTGGATCTTCTCAGAATTGATGGCCTCGTTCGTGCGGGGCCCCTCCCGGTTGGGAGTGAGTTTCATAGGCCGTCGTGCGATGTGTCGAACTCCTCTATTGCCCAAATGGCCAAGCGACGCCGATAAAGAGTAGCCGCAACCGCGTCGGCGTAAAGCGCTTGCGAGCGATTTTCTATAGGATGGGAAGCCCGGCTGACAAGTCAATCGGGCGATGCTGCCGAGAAGTGCATCCGGAGGTGCCTCCTCCCAAGCGTGCATCCTCTAGCGAGCGGCATCGATCTTCACATAGAACCGAGAAACCTTTCCGGAGGTTTCATTGGGACGACAACGGCACTTCGAGACGGGACCGGAATGGAAGAACTGATATTCGATACGATTCGCGGCAGCGCCATCCTGGCGGCGACCCTGGCCCTAACGCTACTGGGGCTTTTGGCCACCACACCCGCACAGGCCCAGTCCTTCCGGGCCTGCGTCGTCGTCACTGGAACCGATGACGGCATGGTGCAGGATGCCGCCATGGCCGGCGCCAGGGAGTCCCTGGAAGACGCCATCGCCCAATGGCGCCGCGAGAACCCGGGCGTCAACCCGGTGCGAAGCGCCGAACGGCCGAAGCCCAACCCGTATTGGCGCGATTCCGTGGACCCAGAGCTCTATTTCAAGCCCGATATCGTCGAGCCCGACACCTACACAGTCTGCTGGCGCGGCGTGGTCTCGCCGGTCGTGTGCACGGCAGGCGCCAGGCTCTGCTACTAGGGGTTCTCGAGAGCGCGGCCGCCTGCCAAGAGGGCGAGAGGATCGGCTAGCCGGGCTTCCGGGTCGCGGTGACGGCGATCGCGCCATAGATCGCCGCGAGGCCCGGCAGCGCCATGAACCAGGTTTCCCACATGCCCCAGCTTGAGGCCCCGACGGCAGCGAAGGTCGCAAAATGCGCGATCATATAAGGCCTGTCTATCGGCGAAAGCCCGCCGAGGCGCCAGATGAAGCCGCTGCCGGCAACCATCAAAAGTATCACGCCGACCACACCGAGCTCATACCAAGTCTGAAGGTAAATGTTGTGAGCATGGGGACCTGTCCACCAAGCGTATATTTTTCCCTCCCCAACTTGCTGTTTGGCCTCGGCGACGGCCTCCGGACGTGCGGCCAGTGCGCGGGTCGAACTACCACCCACGCCGAGAAGCGGGGCATCGGCGACATTCGTGGCCGTATAGGCCCATAAGACGACGCGCGCGCGGGCTGAATGCGGCAGCCAATCCGACTGCGCAAATTGAGCACTATGAGCGAAGAGCGCCAACGGGATAACGGCCACGAAGGCGAGGCACCAGCCGGCCAGGATCCCGAGCCACACACCGCGCGGCCATATATAGGCCGCTAGAAAAACGAGGCCGCCCACCAAGATGGCCACCTGGGACGTCGCGTGCCTGGATAGCATGATGGCCAGCAGACCCAATGCGAAGCAGCCGGCGGCAATAAGCCAGGACTGGCCAAAGCGGGTAGCGTGGGTGAGCAGCAGGATCGCAGGCCAGACCGTTAGCAGCAGAACATTCACATTGGGATTGAGCTCAAAAGGTTGAATTCGAACGATCTCCGCGCCCTCCCGCACGAGACTTTTGTCCGAAGACGGTTGCGTGAAGGGGGCAATGTTGTAGATCGCAATCGTAAGGGCGCGGTCGGTCAGCAGCTCCACCAGAAGGTAAGCGAGCCCGACAGCGAGGCCGATCAGAAAGCTATAGCTCGCCTTGAGGGCCAATTCCGCCGGCCATCGTAGCAAGGCGCGAAGCGTCGCCGAGGTCAGCACGGTGAAGAGGACCACCACGCTTGCCTTCGTCAGAGCTCGCCCCGGATCAGCCGACCACCCTGCGTTGATGAAGAGGTAGAGCCCGAATGCGAGGAACAGCGCCTCGACAAGGCCCGGCCGGATGAGCTCCTTCAGCCGCGCACCCTGCGCCATAGCAAGGGCGATCGAAAAAATGCTCAGGAGTACGAGGAAAGCGACCGTCAGCCGGGGAGCAATGATCGTGGCGAACGGTGCCAAGAAGAACAGCGGCCCCAGAGTCGCTACCATGAGGCCACTGCGCGGCGTCATTCCCGATGCTCCCCCAGCTCAATCAGACTACCGAAATACCAGCCGTGCTAGCAGCATGCAAAGCCAGTGTCGCGGTGCGAGCAGAGAGGTTATCACACGCCTGCCGGCGCTGGGCTAGACGTGTTGTGGAATGTCGCTCACGCCGGCGCGCGGGCGGCTGAGCACATGCGGGGACAGCAGTCCGGCGCGGGCAGCCCTACGTGTGATCTGATACGGAAGACGCATCATCTCGGTAGCAAGAAAGTTCCGTTGGGCGGAGGCTTCCAGAGGCTTGAACTTCTGCGCTGCAACGTTCAAGCGCACGTCGCCCCAGACCTCCCAGAGTTGCTGATCGATCGAGTTCTCCTCGCGGATCCGCCTCTTGAGCGATTCTGGAATGCTCTCGGCATGGAGCGGACGCCAATCCTGATGCTCCACGTGATGCTGACAGATGTTCTGCGGGATGGCCTTTGGCGGGACATCAATGCTCTGCGCTATTTCCGCGATCAGTTCACCACAATAGCGATAGTCGCCGACATACCAGCAGCTCGACAGAAACGCATTGACCTTCTCCCACTTCTCTTCGGGCGTAAGCCGCATGAGCTGCGTCCAAGGCAACTCAAGGAAATTGCGAAGGATGTAGTGGGTGATGAAGTTCCGCTGGGTCGATCCGTAGGCCAGTTCGAAACTGTAGGGGCGCATCCCCTGCCGGAGATAGAGCTGAATGCGGAAGTTATAATACGAGACAAGATGGCTGACCGGGTCGCGAAGCAAGATGGCACGCCGGATCTCTTTGCCTTCCGCCATGCGCTCTAACGATTGCCCCAGATAGTGGCCACCCAAGGCGCGCAGCTGCGAAGAGCCGGCCGTCTCGTCGAGCTCATAGCGGGTGGAAAAAAGCCGTCTCGCGCCATAACGCTTCTTCGCCCGCAGATAACCCCCCGTCGGCATATGCGCAGCGAGGTGCTCGTGGATCGTCCTCCCGGCGCATTTGGGAACGTGAAACAGGAAATATACCGGATCTGCGGTGACTTCCGACTTCAGCGGGGTACCGTGGAACGCTGCTGGGGTCTCGAATTTCATGGGGAGGCGACACTTATGGAGGGACAGGAGAACGCAGGATCGCCCGGCCATGGTTAACGAGTGGTTAGAGCGATAATTGGATTTAATGTTCGCCCATTTTATGGCGAAATCCGTCGGCCATCCGGGTCCCGAGCAGCCGGTCGTAGACGGCGAGGGTCTGCCGTTGCATCGTGGCCAGAGAGAACAGGTTGATCACCCGAAGCCTTGCTCTTTTGCCGATCTCGCGTCGCTCTTCAACGGGCAGTCGAAGAGCCGCGCCAATGGCTTCGGCGAGAGCGTCTGGGTCAGACGGAGGAACCAGCCAGCCGGTAATACCCTCACTATTCCCCGTTTGCGATTGCACGACCTCGGGCAGGGCTCCGATTTCGCTGACGATGGCGGGAATCCCCATGGCTTGCGCCTCCGCCGCCACGAGCCCGAAGGTCTCCGCCCGCCGCGAGGGGATCACCACGAGATCGGCCGCCAGATAGGCCGCAGGCATATTCTCGCTCAAACCAGCGAACCGGACCCGGTCGCTTAGTCCGGCTGCGGCGATCTGCTGCTCCACCCTTTCGGCGTACGCACTTTCCCCGCGTTCACCGCCGAGGAAGACCAACACAGAATCGGGACCTGATGATTGGGCTAGGCGCCGCATCGCTTCAATCGCGGTTTCTTGCCCCTTTCTCGGGGCGAGCCGCCCCGGCAAGAGGAGGACGGGCACTTGGCTTCCACTTTGCCACGCTGACCTCAGGGCCGCGACCTCAGAAGGCGAGACCGCGTCCGGGTCGAAAAGCTCCAGATCGATGCCAGCCGGGACATAGGCAATCCGGTCCGAAGCCCACGGATGCCGCTCCCGGATCAACTGTGCCGTGAATTCCGAATTGGCGATCACCACATCGCCGCGCGCCATGGCGCTGTTGTAGAGGCTCTTGAGGGGGCCACCCAGCCCGTAGACGCTGTGATAGCTGTTCACCAATGGAATGCCGGTGCGCCGGGCCGCCAGCAATGCACTCCAGGCCGGGGCACGCGAATGGACGTTCAGCAGAGCCACGTTTTCACGGACGACCGCCTTCGCCAGCTTGTAGCCGTTGGCGATGATCCGCCCAGGATTTTTGCTTCCTACGGATAGCGGATAGAACTCGCAGCCCGCCTCTTCCAAGGCCGGCACCATCGGGCCCCCTTCCGAGACGACGATCGATCGTCCGCCGGCCCGTGCCACCGCAATCGCGACATCCGACGCCAATCGCTCCGCGCCACCCACTCGCAATCGCGGGACGATCTGCATTATGGTCGGGCCGGCCATGGGCGGAAGCTCATCCTCAACTCAGCGAAAAGAAGTGGTGTGATACGGTGAGCGAAGACGATCCGCAATTCCTGGAACTCGGTCCCCCGCGCAGCGCCCCAGACGCGCCGCCCCGCCGCATCGCATATCGCATGGACGGCGACGGCCAGGGAGAGGGGCCGGGCCTGCTGTGGCTTTCGGGGTTCTTGTCCGATATGGCGGGCACCAAGGTTGCCGCCCTGACCGAGTGGGCCGCTTCCCGTACGCTGCCCTTCATGCGTTTCGACTATTCCGGCCACGGTCTCTCCGGCGGCGATGTGGCGCAAGGCTCCATCGGCGACTGGCTGGAAGAGGCGGTGACGATCTTCGAGCGCATGAAGTCGCGGCGCGTCATCCTCATCGGCTCGTCCATGGGTGGCTGGATCGCCCTGCTGCTCGCCCGCCATCTGGCGCGCGAGGGCAAGAGCGACCGGCTCGCGGGTCTCGTGCTCATCGCTCCGGCCCACGACATGACCGAAGCGCTCATGTGGCAGAAGCTCTCCGCAGGCTCGCGCCAGAAGCTGGAGGAGGAGGGTGTCTACTATGCCCCTTCCGACTACGACGCGCCCTATCCGATCAGCCGTTTCCTCATCGAGGAGGGGCGCAACCATCTCCTCACCGGCGGCAAGCTCGATCCCGGCTGCCCCGTGCGCATCCTCCAAGGTATGCAAGACCCGGACGTGCCGTGGCGCCACGCCTTCGCCCTGGTGGACCTGCTCGCCAATGACGATGTGGAGATCGATCTCATCAAGGACGGCGATCACCGCCTGTCCCGTCCCCGGGACCTGAGGCGCCTGGAACGCACCCTGCAGGGGCTGATCGAGAGTTAGGCTCGCCCGCTAGTCCCGCGCGGCACCAGCGACCGCAGACCCGCCCGGTAGTTCGGGTAGGCAAGCTCCACCTTCAGCTCCGACTTGATTCGGTCGTTCACGATCTGCCGCCGCTCGCTATAGAAGCTCCGCGCCATGGGCGACATGTCCGCCTCCTCGAACGGCACTTCCGGCGGCGGCTCCACACCGAGAAGCTCCGCGGCGTAGGCGATCACGTCTTGCGGCGGCGCCGGCTCGTCGTCGGCTACGTTGTAGATTGCCCCCTGGCGCGGCCTCGCGATGGAGGCCTCCACCACCGTGGCGATATCCTCCACATGGATGCGGCTGAACACCTGGCCCGGCTTCACGATCCGTTTCGCCGTGCCGTCCTTGATCTTGTCGATGGCGCTGCGGCCCGGACCGTAGATCCCGGCCAGCCGGAAGACTTGGGTCGGCACGCCCAACTCCTCCCCTAGCGCCAGCCAGGCGGCCTCCGCCTCCACTCGCGCGATGCTGCGATCCTTCTGCGGCTTCGGCGGCGTCTCCTCCGTCACCTCCGCGCCCTGGTGATCGCCATAGACGCCGACCGTTGAGAGATAGCCGATCCATTCGAGGGTCTTCAGACCTGCGATCTCATCTCTGAAAAGCTCCAGGGCCGGGTCGCCATCCCGCGGCGGAATGGAAAGCAGCAGGTGGGTCGTCCCCTCCAGCAGCGGCAGGACCTTCGCCTTGTCCGCCGGACCGTCGAAGGTGGCCATGTCGTAGCCCAGCGCCCGCAAGCGATCCGCCTTCTCCGCACCGCGCACCGTGCCGGCGATCTGCCAGCCCTTATCCTTCAGACGTGCGGAGAGCGCCTCGGCCGAAAAGCCGAGCCCGAAACAGAATAGCTTGCTCATGCGGCGACCTTTGTCTCGTCCCATTCGGCGGCGGCGTCCCGATCCGCCTCGCGCGCCAGATAGGCGGGCTTGAGCTCTGCCGCCCGCTCAGGCGACAGCTCCTTCAGAGCCCACACGGCCATGGCGCGCACCAGGGGCGAATCGTCGGACAGCAAGGCCTCGACCTGGGGCAGCAGATCGAGATTGCCGGAGTTGCCGGCCGCGATCAGCACGTTGCGCAGGAACCTGTCCCGCCCCGTCCGCTTGATCGGGGTGCCGCTGAAGCGCTCCCGGAACGCCGCATCGTCGAGCGCGAGCAATTCCATCAGGGGCGGGTTGTCGGCCTCCTCGCGTACCGCGAGCTTCGCCTCCTTGGCGGCGCCGGCGAACTTGTTCCAGGGGCAGACGGCAAGGCAATCCTCGCATCCGAAGATCCGGTTGCCCATGGGCTTCCGGAAGGCTTCCGGGATGTGCCCTTTATGCTCGATGGTGAGATAGGCGATGCAGCGCCGCGCATCGAGCTTGTACGGCCCGGCGAAGGCGTCGGTCGGACAGACGTCGAGACATCGCGTGCAGCCCCCGCAATGATCGGTCTCCGCCGCGTCCGGCGCGATCTCCGCGGTCGTGAAGATCGCGCCCAGGAACAGCCAGGAGCCGAACTTCCGGCTCACCAGCATGGTGTTCTTGCCCTGCCAGCCAAGACCCGCCTCAGCGGCCAGCGGCTTTTCCATCACCGGCGCGGTGTCCACGAAGACCTTCACCCCGGCCCCCGATTCGCCTTGCAGGAAACGGGCGAGCTGCTTCAGGCGCTTCTTGATCACGTCGTGATAGTCGCGCCGCTTGGCGTAGGTCGCGACCGTGCCGATGTCGGACCGCTCGAGTGCCTTCAGGGGATCGCCCTCCGGCCCGTAATTCACCCCGAGCAGGATGATGCTCCGCGCCTCCGGCCAGAGTGCCTTGGGGTCCTTCCGGCGGTCGGCATTCTCCGCCATCCAGCCCATGTCACCCTGGCGGCCATGGGCGAGGAATTCCTCAAGTCCGGGGCCCGCCCGCGCAGGCGCATCGGCCGAGGCGAACCCGATCTCGTCGAAACCGAGCGCCGCCGCTTCCCTTGCGATGTCGTCCTTAAGGCTCACAACACACCGCCCCTCTCTTGGGGCTCGTCACTGATAAAGAGGCGAACTTCAGAAGCCGAAAATTAGAAGTCCAGATCTGCGTAGCTCGCCGACGGGGTGAAGCCCGCGATCCGGTCCGCCAGCAGTGGCCGGAAGGAGGGGCGCGACTTCAACAAAGCGTACCAGTTCTTCGCCGCCTCGAATTCTTCCCACGGCACCTCGCCGAGATAATCCAGCGCCGAAAGATGCGCCGCCGCGGCGAGATCGGCGAAGCTCAACGCCTCGCCGGCGAGCCAGCTCCGCGCATCAATGAGATGACCGATATAGGCCAGATGGTAGCGGAGATTTTCCCGGCCTGCCCGCATCGCCTCCATGTCCGGCGAGGTGCTGCGCGGTCCGAAGCTGCGGAACACCTTCTCGTCCAGGATATAACCGGTCACCTCGTCGTTGAACTTCCGGTGGAACCAGTCGGTCAGCCGGCGGACCTCGGCGCGCTCCTCCGGATCGCCGGGGAACAGCTGGAAGCCCTGCGGCTCGTTCTCCTCGATCTCCGTCTCCTGGAAATATTCCGAGATCGCATAGGCGCCGCAGATCGGAAAATCGTCGTCCGTGACAAAAACCGGTACTGACCCGGCGGGGTTCAGTCGGATAAAGTCCGGCCGCCATTCCCAGGGGCGTTCTTCATGCAGCTCAAAGGTCACGCCGCACTCAGCGAGGGCAAGCCGGATGGAGCGGGAGAGCGGGCAGAGGGGATAGTGAAGCAGTTTGGACATCGACCTATTCGGCGCCGTGGGGCCGCAAAAAGCATCGCGCGCGTCGGTCGCTCCGTATAGAACCTGCAGCCGGCCGTA
>Ga0310345_10003715_pt1 | contig 14335 bp, 17 predicted proteins | sample HC15DNA20500_MG_FD_204667 | JGI IMG/M metagenome (GOLD analysis project Ga0310345, IMG submission 204667) | Marine microbial communities from station ALOHA, North Pacific Subtropical Gyre - HC15-DNA-20-500_MG | ecosystem: Environmental > Aquatic > Marine > Oceanic | place: Pacific Ocean: North... | reverse complement strand
ATCCTCCAGCCACTTGAGTTCCATCGGCCCCCTTCCGCCAGCCCCGCTCGTGCCGCTCTTCGGGAAAATGCCGCGAGGCGTCAATCCGCGCCAACCGGGACGCCGGCCGCCGGGCAAATCCGCGATGTTTTTGCGAAGGAGGGGGTGGTGAGCCCTGCTGGGTTCGAACCAGCGACCTACTGATTAAAAGCCCCACAACCTGTTGTAAATAGGTGATAATCAGGGTCCATTTAGTGCTCGCGAAAGCGTAAAACCGCGACATTCAGACAATCAGCGTCAGCCAACGGCAGCCAAGGGTGGCCGCCGTTCGGTGCTCGGCGCGGTGCTTATGGAGAATGTCGCATGGCCGTACTCAACCTTACGGAAGCCCGCATAAGGGACCTTGCTCTCGGGTCGGGAATTCACAGGGACACCCAAGTTAAAGGGCTGATGGTGATCTGTCACAAGACCACCAAATCCTATGCTTGCCAAGGAGACGTTCGGCGGAATGGTCGTCACGTGCGGACCGTGCGGGTGAAGATCGATCGAGTGAACCGAATTGGGCTCCGCGAAGCCCGCAACAGGGCGAAGGCGATCATGTCGCAGATACAGTCGGGGATCGATCCGACCGACGGGCCGGACGAGACGGGCATCACCCTGGAGCGGGCGATGGACGCCCACATCGAGGAGAAGCCGCTGCGACCACGAACCGAAGAAGGGTACAGGTACCACCTCAACCACTACCTCAAGCACTGGAAGCGCAAAGCCGTGGCGGACATCTCGCGCCAGATGGTGCGGGATCTCTATGCCGAGCTGAAGCGCAAGCACGGCAATACCACGGCCGCGTCCGTGATGCGAACGCTGAGGGCGGTGGTGAACACGGCGATGCGGATCGACGAAACCCTACAGGGGAATCCCGTCGCCGCGCTACACGTCCCCTCCAACAAGCGGCGCAAGGTGCCGCCTCTGGAAATTCCCCGCTGGTGGGAACGAGTCATGGAACTGAGGCCGCAACGCCGTGATCTGCACGTCGCCATGCTGCTGACGGGCGCGCGGCGCTCCTCGATCCTGCAGGTCAAGCGAGATGACGTGGACCTCGAGCGGCGCATCCTCACTCTCACCCACATGAAGACGAGTGACGAGCCGCTTCAGATACCGATCGGGGAGCGGCTTGCACTGATCCTAAAGGAACGGATGAGGGCCGACGAGCCGCTGAACAGCGATTGGCTATGGCCTTCGCCAAGCAGCAAGAGCGGCCACATTGCTGAACCCCGCGACGAAGGCCTTCCGAGTCCGCACGAATACCGTCACCATGCTCGAACGCTATACATCGCCGCTGGCGTTCCATACGCCGAGAGCGCCCTACTGCTTGGCCAGAAGCTGCCGGGCGCATCGGGCGGCTACGTCCATGCCGAACACCTCGTCGAGCAGCTCAGGCCTCACGCGCAAGCTCTCGAGGACATGATCTTCGCGTCGGTCGGGGCGAGGTTCACCGAGCGTCCAGACGGGACCATGGTAGACCCGTTGGGCTTCACGCGAGCGCTGCCCGCACCCGAATGACGACCAAACTTCAGAAGCGCCAATGATCTGAAAAAAATTTCGAGGCGATCAATCGCCATTAACATACCGCTGCTATCGCAAATGGACGAAGATTGTCGTGAAACAGAGGGCGGGCGCCTCTTGCAAGAGGGCCTTTCACCAGCGTTGACTGAACCGCTCCCTCACTGATCGAGCAGGCATCCGGCCGCGCCGACAGTTCCGTCATGTCACCTAGTGGAAGCCGCAGTCATGCGGCGGAAAGGATGTGTCGTGACTCACGACCTCAATGCTGTGATCGATGCGGCGGTCAGCCGCGCTCTTGAAAACCGCAACAGCTCCCCTTGGCTCGATAGCGAAGCGGCGGCCGAATATCTCGCTTGTACCCCTGGCACGCTGAAGACCTGGCGCTCGCAGGGCCAGGGGCCGCGCTATCACGTCATCCACAACAAGCTTGTGCGTTATCACGCCGATGACCTCGACGCCTTCGTGCGTGGGGAGGTGACGCGATGAGCTATTCCGAAGAGAATGGGCGCGCTGGCGAGAACAGCGCGCCCAGGAGCGAGAGCAACGGAATGGGATGCTTCGACGGGTCGGAGACTATCTCCTGCCGGTCGCCCACGGCACCCTCATTCCGCTGCGACCCTGGCGAGTTGGAGCCCTTCAGGGGCGGAGAGTACGAGCTGATCCGGTTGCATTCGCCCCGTGACCGTGACGCACGGGGCAACAAGATCGGCAAGGTGCCGCTCAAGGGCTGGCGCACGGTCGAGCCGCTTTCCGCCGACGAAGCGGCGGAATGCCTGCGCGGAGGCGCGAACGTGGGCGTCCGCCTGCGCCGCAGCGACTTGGTCGTCGACGTCGATCCGCGGAACTTTGCGGATGGCGATGACCCGGTGAAAAGGCTGGAACAGGAACTCAACTTCCGTCTGGATGACTACCCGCAGGTCGTCACCGGCTCGGGCGGCTTCCACTTCTACATGACCTTGCCCGATGGCTTCCAAGCGATCGAGCATGTGAAAGCGTATCCCGGGATCGAGTTCAAGTCGCATGGCCGCCAGATGGTCGCACCGGGTTCGATCCATCCGGAAACCGGCGAGCCTTACCTGTGGGATGCGCTGTCTGTGCCACTGGCGTCGATAGCTGAGGCGCCGAAGCAGCTCCTCGATCTGATCCGCAAGCCTGAGGCGCCTTCCGCCACCGATGCGGGCGAGCTGACGACCGATGAGCTGGCAACGGCGCTCGAAGGGCTCGATCCCATCGACTATCGCGACCACGGCAGGTGGCTCGAACTGATGATGGCCTGCCACCACGCCACTGCAGGTGACGGGCGCGAGGAGTTCGCCGACTGGAGCGCAGGGGATCCCGAGTATTCGGGCCATGGCGAAATCGTGAGGCGGCGGTGGGACAGCCTAAGCGCAAGCGGAACGGGTCGCCAGGTCACGGTGAAGACGCTTTACAAGGCGCTGCACGAGGCCAAGCGAAGCGATCTCATTCCCCGCAGCGCCCCGGAAGAAGACTTTCCGGATGACCTTGGGGCTGGTCAAGGCCTCAAGTCGCGCTCAGGCATCGAGGCCGAATGGGTCTATGTGATCGATGCCGAGGTCTTCGTCCGCCGTTCAGACGGCAAAAAGTGGTCGAAGGAGCAATGGAAGGCGGCACACGCCGACCGCTATGATGGCGAGATCGTCAATGCGGTCTTCAAGGGCAAGCTGCGCGTGCGCAAGTTCGAGTCGCTTGTCTATCTTCCGTGCGCCGCAGAGTTCCCCGATGGCGAAGAAGGCGGCCGCTATAACATCTGGCGAGACTCGGCGATCGAGGCGAAGGCCGGCGACGTATCGATCTTCCTAGACCACATGGTCAACATGATCCCCGACGAGGTCGAGCGATCCTATGCACTCGATTACTTGGCGATGATCGTCCAGAACCCGGCCCGCAAGGTGAACTACGCGCTCCTTGTGCGCGGCGCGCAGGGGACCGGCAAGAGCTGGATCGGGCGCATCATGACGGAGATCATCGGCACGCCCAACGTCGTGTTCCCTTCGAACGACGAGGTGCTGTCGAACTGGACCGTATGGACCGAGGGCAGCAGCCTCGCAGTCATCGAGGAGCTGATGGCGCGCGGCCGCCTTGACATGGCGAACCGCCTGAAGCCGATCATCACCGAGCCCACCTTGAGGATCGAGGAGAAGAAGCGCAGCATCTACACGATCCCCAACCACCTGAACCTGATCGCCTTCACCAACCACGAGGATGCGCTTCCGATTGAAGCGGGCGACCGCCGGTGGCTGGTGATCTCGTCTGCGATGAAGCCGATGGACCAAGCTTACTACGATCGGCTGTTCGCATTCCTCAGTGGGGAGGGACCTGCGGCGGTGAAGCACTATCTCCTCAATCGCCAGGTGCAGCTCAATCCGAAGGGCATGGCGCCGAACACCAAGGGCAAGGCCGAGATGAGGCGGCGGACGCTGTCCGAAGCCGAGCAGTACCTCAGTGAGATGCTGGAAGGGCGTGAGGGGCCTTTCACGTTCGATCTGGTCCGACTGGATGAGCTACTTGCCAGCGTACCGAGCGACCTCAAGAGGCACACTCGCAACCTGCGTGGCAAGGTGTCGGACTGGCTGAAGAACGAGGTCGGCGCATTTAAGCATACCCGGTACACGAAGGGCGATGACGATGAGCGGCCATCTTGCCAGCTCTGGTCGGTGCGCAACCATGAGAAGTGGGAAGCGGCAGGCGCAGCGGCCAGGGCCGACGCTTTCATGCAGCGCTACGATGACCAGGTGAAGGTAGACGACCGCTAGCCGGTAAAACAGGCGGTGGACGGCGGTTGTCGTCCACCGCCTTCGCATCGGTTTTGCTAGCTTTTTGTGGATGTAGACAGGGTAGACAAGCGCTTTCTGATTTTGAGGTCATTGTCACCTTCAGGATGGAATGCTGGACAGCACGACCAATCGAAGAAGCGCAAGAGCGGCCTGTCTACCTTGTCCCGCCCTTCCCTTCCGCCTTCTCGCAAAAGGCGCGCGCGCGTGCATAATGCGCGCTCACCTACGTGCGAAAAGGGCGACCATCTGATCGGCAGTTCGACCGTGTCCTTCCGGCATGGCGAAGAAAATCAAGGGGCTGGACGATGTCGACCACCTTGGGCACTGGAACGAGCACCGAAAGCAGGACGCGGCTAGGGACATGTGATGACATTGCCGGGTACGGAGACGTGGGGGCAAGGCGCCGCGCAGGATCTGAAAGAGCAGGCAAAGCGGCTCTCGATCGCGCCCCAACCGTTTCATCTAGGTGAAGCTCGGATACCCTTTGGGGCGCTCCATGAGCGCGCGAGCGCGGAGATTGAGCGCATCGCTGCCGACCACCTCATCGATCGTGACCGATGCCTCTACGTGATCTCTCTCGACAACGATGCCGATGAGGCTGCCGTGATGGCTGCCTACGTCAGCGCGAGGGCGACAGGTCGTCTGAAACTCCCACAGAACAACTCCACCAGCTCTCGCACCCTGTACGTTGGCAGTTCCTGCGCGACGGCCAACCGAAAGCGGACCTTAAAGAGTCGCCTGCGCCAACACCTCGTCAGCGCCCCGCAGGGAACCTACGCCCTCTCACTGGCCGAATGGGCCGAAGATCTGTCAGGCGGTATCGTGGTCAATGCTTGGCAATACGGCGCCGAGATAACCGGCATGGGTGGTGATAGCGAAGCGCGGAAGATCGTCCTCGCGGTGGAAGATTGGCTTGCAAGGAAATTGGATCCCCTCCTTGGCCGTCGCGGATCGCGCCATTAGTCCAAGAATTTCACCCGAATTGTTGGCGTCCCTCGCCCACGCCCGCGCGGCACCTGCCCGCACATGGCTGGTTCACCGAAGAAGCGAGCGCGACGGGAGAGGGCGGCGGCGAAGGCCGACCCGCTCGACGAGACCTACGTGGCTCCCAGACCACCCCTGGACGCCATCCCCTGGAACAAGGTCGAACTAACCGACGATGGACGCCAGGCGGTGGGCGCAGCACTGCTGCAGGGCTACCCCCGCAACCAAATCGCGAAGGCGCTCGGCACCACCGTCAAGACGCTTAAGCGGCTGATCGACGACGACCCGCTGCTGGGCGACGCCATCGACGTTCGCAGGGACGCCGAGGAGGCGGAGCTGCGCGACATCCTGATGGGACTCGCCCGCAACGGCGACACGGTGGCGGCGATCTTCCTGGGCAAGAGCCAGTTCGGCTGGCGCGACCGCGACGACGCCAAGATGAAGCTGGAGGCGACCGGTGGCGGCGTCCTCGTCGTACCCGGCACGATGCCCCTGGACGAATGGAGCTCGGCTGCAGCGCGGCAGCAGGCTCAGTTCCGGGAGGCACCTCCGGCCGTAGTCGAGCAGATGGCTGAGGGCGAGGCGGAGGCAAAACGGGCGAATGCACCGCACACCGGGTCGCCCGGCATCGAGGGCCTGCGGTTAGTTAAGCCGACGCGATGACGCCTCTCTCTTTACGGACGAGCGGTACCCAGTATTAGTGGCTGATGGACCCGCTTACATTCATCGCTGCGATGGTCGCCGCCCTTGCATGGCCCGCAGCCGTTGTAATCTTAGGTTTGAGCCAGAGGAAGCCGATCAGCCGCCTGATCGGACGTATCAAGAACGCGAAGTTGTTCGGTGCCGAACTAGACATAGGCGACGAAATCGAAGCTATCCGAGAAAAAATCGAGGGGCAGACACCTGCAGCATCGAAGCCGGACGTCCCGAGGCTGCCGGCTCCGTCCGAACCTCAGGACAGGCAACTGAGGCACGCTGCCGATGAGCTTTCAAAGACGTCAGCTACCGGCACGATCATCCTTGCTTGGCTGCAACTCGAAGAAGGTCTCCGACAGATTTCCGAACTCAACAAGATCAACTGGGTTCAGGGAAATCTGGCGCGCAACCTGAACGCTCTTCAGGGCATCGGTCTGCTACCGCCGGCAACTCTGGAGGCGATACACTCACTCAGAAAGCTTCGAAACCAAGTCGCGCATAGTCCAGAAGCTGCGGTCTCGCTCCAAGAGGCGAGCGCCTATCGTGAGACTGTCGACGAGATCCTTCGCACATTCGGCTTGGAAGCCGGTCTGCACGCATGGAGATAGCCCGCTGATTGCTTGTCCAAGGTTGAGGACGAGCAAAGGCCAACACCTGTAGCGTCTTGGCGAGTTCCCTCAAAAGCGGACACCGTGTCAGGTACCGACCTACTGCGCCAATCGTCTCCACTTTGACCATTCTGGCCGCGCCGAGGCGATCCGGCGTAGGACCGTCTGCACCGATACTCCCATGGCTTCCGAGGCGGTCCTTGCGCTCGGGTAGGCCTTCCCCTCGATTTGCACCAACCAGCCGTTCTGCGCCTTGTGCACAGGATAGGACTTCGATCGGTACAGCGGCGCGAGAGCGCGACTGATCTGGTCGGCCTTCAAGCTGTATCCGCGGTCTAGGAACCGAAGCATCGACCGGATCGCCTCAAACGTGGGGGTCCGCCCCTCCGCCTGGAGGTGAAGAGCATATTGGCGAATCAGTCTGGCCTTGTTGCGGAAGCGCGCATTCTCTCCACCGCGGTATCTGCGCCCGCGCTGCTCCACGATCCAATCCGGGTACTCTTCCTCCGCATCTGACATGGAACACGGTTGACCATCAGAAGGCTTCGGAAGTCAAGATCTTGTAGAACCCCCTAGGTTTGCCGTTATTGGATTTGGTCGTCCAACCCTGGACAGTTCAACAGTGGGAGACGACCGACATGAACTACAGCAACTACACAGCGACCGAGCGGCGTCTGCGCATCGCGGCCAACGGTTTCCAGAGAGCCGTACAGCCCGGCTACGGCCACATCCGTCAGGCGCTACGCATGAAGGATATCGCCAACAATGCAGGGCGCGAAAATGACACTGCAGAGAACGTACTTGCGTTTGCGGTGTTCGTCCGTGCGGCGGAGATGGCTGGCCTGAAGCCCAGGCACATCCTCGGGTGGATTAGCCGTCAATGGGGCAATGACCCCATCAGACAGTTCGCAAGCGCCGAGCTGGGCATGGTGCATCGTGCCCGAAAGGTAGTCTGACATGACGCGGACCGTTTACGCGCGAAACGAGGATATCGCGCTGTTCAGCGCCAAGGCGCGTTCTGGTGAGATCGGAGACGACGCCGTGGTTCCCCTCGCTGTCGTTTTCGCCGCCTGTCGCAAGGCTCAGATTGCCATCGGCCCTGGCCATTTCCCGCTTGATGCCCTCCTCGACGCACTTCCTGCTGCCTACGTTGAGAACTGCTTGAAAAAGAGGAAGCGGCACCACTGACAACTAATCAGCGAAACCTCGGAGGAAATTGTCTCCCCTCCGAATGACTTGCCCGCCGCGGCGACTTCCAAGCACCGCGGCGGGCACCGTTTGATGGTCCGTTATGCTGACCGGCGGGCGCATTCGACCTTCCGTGTCGAGTTCGAGGCGATTGCGCTTCGGCCAGGTCCGCAGGTGGCGGACCGATCGTCTGGGCTGCGCCTGGGCATGGTCGATCCGTTCAGCCTCGGGCGAGATGCCACGAGCCTCAACGGAAGGAATACCATGCCCAACGCCCCTAAGAAGACGACCGCGAAACTCGGCGCCGCCTGGATGACCGACAACGACATTCGCGCCGCTCTCACGAAGATCCATCACAACCGCAATCAGCATGACAACATGGTCAGGCGGGCCAAGGTCGACCTCGATCGGCGGCGCCAGCAGCTGGACAGCTCACTCGACGGGATCGACGCCCGCACGCGCAGCTCGATGGTGAACAAGGCCATCGCCGGCCATCGCGCCGAGCTCGTCCGCCAGAGCAAGGACGCCCGCCTCGCGCTGACCCGCGAGCTTGCCGACCTGTCCGAGCGCATCCGCTCAGCCGAGACGCACTACCGCTCGCCAATGCAGATTCTCATGCGGGATACACTCGGCTCCGAGCGGCGCGGCCGCATCCAACAGCAGATCGAGAACTCCGGCCCGGTCGAGCTCGCCAGCCTCGCCGAACTCGCCGCAGCCACGCGTGACAAGGAACTCGCCGCCGCACTGTGCGGACGTGTACACGGAATGAAGCGCGACGACCGCCCCTTCAACGCGGGCGAACTCGCCGACGTGATGTTCGGCGAGCAGTACCGCGAACTCAGCCAAGCCCTCGTCGAGGCGGAGCGGCGTGTACTCGAGGCGCTCCAAGCCGACCAGGAGTTCGAGACGGGCAAGGGCAACTCGCAGCGCGCACTCCAGATCGCGATGCTCAAGAAGCGCGAGCAGGAGATCGGCGCATATGGCCAGCCGGGACCGGAGGACGAATACGAGTCCGAGGACGCGGAGAAGGACAATAAGCCAACTACCGGACTGGTGCCCAACGACCGCATCCAGGCGGGCCTGGGCGCGCGTCGGGCAACCAGCTCGTGACGGCGCTCCCCCTCGGCATGACGGACGCGCAGTCCTACCGCGTGATCGTCGAGAGCATTCGCGCGCTCGCAGGGCATCAGGTGATCGGGTTCGGCGAAGCGTGGACGGTACTCACCGGCTTCGACCCCGACGACCTCGATGACGAAGAGGCGCGCCTCCTGCGGTGGCTGCTCAACGACCTTGGCTATGAGCGACAGTGGGTCGCGCAACTTGGGCGTCGACGGATGCAGCACCTGTGGGTTCGCGGCCCGTGGCCGATCGACTTCGGCGCGAACCTGGGCCGCGAGATCACGCCGTACGTCCCGATGGGCTGATACGGTGCCAGGCCGGAGATATCCGACCGGGCAACCGCTCGGCTCAACAGTCTGGAAGTGAAAGTAGGTTATTAGGCGGGTAGCCGTCGGCTTCTGTCGTGAGATACCAGCGCCCACTCGTGGAATGGATGCGCGTTACGACGAGCACCGCGCGGCCCCAGACACTAACGAAGAAGCGATGGGCGCCGCTGTTGATCCAGTCGATGACTGTGTCGATGTCGTAGACCTGTCCGTTTATCATTACCGCGTCGATGCGGCGGTCATAATCGGCGCCGTCCTTACGGGTATGCGTGATGAAGTAATCTGCCATGTTGTCGGTCTCCGTAGTGAAATGAGACCTTGACCGATTACTTCGCCCCAGACATCATCGCGGGGCTTCCCAGAAGCATCCCACCGGACGGCCTCAGAACCCCGGTGCTCGGGCGAGGTGAGTTGCCGCTCACCTCGCCCTTCGTCATCCCGAGAGAATGAATCCAGCTTGAGTCGGACGCAAGGGGGCAGATTGAATCGGGGGAAATCTTTTTCTGATTCTTCTTGTCGAAATCGGTAACCAATCAAAATCCCAGTCGCGCGAGACGGTTGACCTCCTCGTGGAGCCGTTCAACCAAGACAAATAATTCCCCTGCGCGGGGGAAGGTCAATTCGTTCAGAACCCGAAACGCTACGCGCTCGTGGATATCGACCATTTGGGATTTTACCCGGCTACATCAAAGGGCGGAGAATAAACTACCTGGTAGGGTGCTCTGTCGTCAAACATTGCCGAGCGGCGGGTAGTTCTCCGGTATTCTTCCCCCAGAATAGACTAGGCCTCAGTCAAATGAATCCGAGTACCTCTCAGAGTATCCACCAGGCCCGGTAAGCGACGACCAAAGCGGATCGAGAATGGCTTTTCCGGTCACAAGAAGCCCGAATAAAAACAGTAGAAGAGTGGCGCACCAAAACAGTCGAGCGGTTATATCGGTCAGAGTGTGCAAGCTGCTGTCATAATCGACGGAGTCCCTGATCCAGAGTGTGGCAATTGCAATCGCGGTCGAACCGACGAGCAATCCCAGCCACCAGAGCGTGCGTGACAGCCCTCCGTAACCCCACATCACGATAAAGCATATCGTCACTGCGCCGAGCAGCCACCATACTATCGACGGCATGGGCTCATGGCTGTCCGATTCTTCATTCATGGTAGACTCCCTGAGCCTTATACATAAGTCATGTCCAGCCATGCCGCCGCATTCGAACTCACGACGCCATCGGCACTGTCTTATGCCAAATGGAGAAAGCCGCCACTAGCGCGCCCGCCCGAAGCCCTGTGCCAGTGCCTCGCATAGGTCGTCGAGAATGGGTTGGGGCTCGTACTCAAGCGGCACGCCGATCGCGCCACTAAAATAATCTCGGCGGTGCTCCATGAAGAGCACAAGCCAGAGCTCCAGCGGCGTTCCGAGCCATCGACCGGTTCGTTCCGCCTGAGCCCGCTTGTCATCGGAAAAGGCGATCGGATCCGCGATCCCAGCTTCCCTGGCAAGCGCATACCCGTCGATCATGTAGGCGAATGGAGCCGAGGTCTCCCATCGGAGGCCCCGCATCATCTCGCCGATCCGGGACCAATCCGGCAAGCGCGCCAAATGCCGCTCGAGCAATAGGCTATGGTCGAGGGGCGGAAACATGGCCTTGGCTAGCTCTTTGATCGTCTCGAAGCGGGTGAACTCCCCTTTCGAGATACGCCGCAGGCGGGGGCGCACCTTCTTCGCGCCCGTCGCATCGCCGCGGGAATGCTTCACTTCGCGATCGCCTAGTGGTGGCAACGATCGGCCCCTCTCGTCGCCAAACCAAAGGAATGGGCCAAGCTTCAAGGAATCCGGGTCGACGAATATCCAAATGACGCAACCGCCTGGCTTGTCTGCCAAAGAGAGCTGCACGTCCACGTGGGCGCGTCGTCCGGTCGATGCGGAGGCCTTAAGCTGGACGTGCCGCAGCAGTCCTGCCGCCTCGATCGCCACGTCATAACCGTTCGCGTCAAACTCCGCCCGAAGCACCTCGAAAGGCAGCTTCAGGTCGAGCACCAGCGCCCGTGAGAGCTCGGCGAGGAAGATGTGCTCGATCACCTTCTCGCGCAGCACCGAGTGCTCAGAGGCCCACAGATCGAACATGGCCGCACCCTGCGCGCCAGAGCGACCATGTCAATCAAATAGGGACTATAGTCCCTAGAGCTTCTCGGTTCGCGCGTCTCCAACCTGTCCAATGGATTGGAATAAGGTCGTCGGGGCTAACGTGCGGAGGCTGCGGGTCGAGCGGAAGCTCACCCAGGAGCAGCTCGCCCACGAGGCCGAGATCGACCTGACCTACCTGGGCGGCATCGAGCGCGGCCGCCGCAATCCGTCAGTTGCCGTCCTCGGCCGCCTGGCCGCGTCGCTCAAGGTTCACCCAAAATATCTTCTGGAAGAAGAATAAGAGGCGGTGCGCAAGCTCGCCAGAAATGAGCCGTTTCTCAATTGGTCGCTCCAATGAGGCTTTCCGGCCATCCCGTGTTACCCGGCGGCATACCTCAAGTGGACCGCCTCGGCCCCACTATACACCTCGCCAGCCTTGTACCACTTACGTGTCCGGACATGTGACTTGATATAGACTTGGCGAAAGCGCTCTTCTGCCATGCGATAGCGCCATTCTAGGCCGTCACGGTCGTCAAGTAGCCGGGATACCAGCTCGGCAGTCACCAATCCAAGCCGGACGGGCACCGCATTCCCGATCTGCTTATACTTCTCGGCAGTCGTACCGCAGAAGACCCAATCGTCTGGGAACTCCTGGATTCGGGCATACTCTCGTACCGAGAGCACGCGGACCTCCTCTGGGTGGCAGAGCGAGGTACTTGCGTGGTTCGGCATCGTCACAAGCGTAGGACAAGGGAAGTCCCAACTAAGGCGCCGCCACCAACCAGATCGCCCGCCCTTCGCGTGCCACGCACGCCCCATAGACTCTCTTTGGACCGCCTCCGGAAGGGTGCGCCAATTTCCACCTTCGGGAACGAGGGAGAGGAATCCCTTCTTCCGAGGACTAAAGTCCATCAGCTCCGGGTCGTTCTCTCGGAGGTCGCCGATGGCGTCCCTGAGCGTGGTCCATGGCTTCAACATCGGCGCTCTGCTGAAGAACAAGCTGGGCTGAATCTCCTCACGCTCGACGCCGTGCGTCGGCTGCGGGTAGTCCAGTTCAACCTCGAAGGAGTTCCCGATGAAGATCACGCGCTCGCGAATCTGGGGTGCGCCATAGTTCGCCGCGTTCACCTCGAATGCGTCGATATGGTAGCGTCCATCCGTCTGCTGCCAAAGATCATCTACGAACTTGGAGATGACAGAGCCAGGCTGCTCCTCGTCGGTCAACTCTGGCCCTCCCCGATCGGGGCGGTCGGCTATCGGCCGGTGGCGTAGGGCAGCGGACATCAGGCCTCGGACATTCTCCATCACGAAGACCTTGGGCCGGAGCGCCGCGACGAAATCGAGGTAACGCCAGAGCAGCGTACCCCTCCGGTCCTGGACGGACTGGCGCCTCCCCGCTGTGCTGAACGATTGGCAGGGCGGACCGCCGACCAGCAAGTCAAGCTCGCCCGGTTTCAGGCCGACCTTAGCCATCAGCTCTTCCGGCGTTAGTTCGAATAAGTCCCGGCAAAGGACGACCGGATTGCCCGCAAAGTGACCGAGCTCGGCATTAGTGCGAATCGTCTCGCACGCCGCCTCGTCAATCTCCACGCAGGCAAGTATTTCAAAGTCTCCCTGGAGCTCGAACCCCAGATCCATTCCCAGTGCGCCCGAGAAGAGCGAGACGGCAGATTTTTTTCTGGACACTGGCAAATGCATATGCCTCCTTGGTGCGGCCACTTGGTATGGGGGGTTACAGTTGGCCGTCGCAACTCAACGCTATGACTTTTCCACGTTCGCCCCGTCCGTGCCGCTCACGCTGCTGGAGGTGCAGGAGTTCTTACATCTAACGACTTTACCTGAGCACGCGAACCGATTTGCTCGGGTTGCCGAACTTGAGCAGGCTCTTGAGACCCGCATGCGGCAGATCAACGCGAGAACCCCGGCGATCGACGGGAAGTCCACCAACCCGTTCGTCCTGGCAGCCTACGCTTGCCTCTTCGACGTGCAAAGCCTTGCGCAAGTGGATGACATCGTTGCGGCAGCGAAGGTCTTCTCAAGCATCGAGACAGCGGCCGGGCGTGTCGTTGAGGACGTTATCCCACCATTCTACGGTTGGCAGCAGATTGACTCACCAGGACACACGCCCCTGTCAGAGATCGACAGCGCGCGCGTGGTTGGGGATACAGTCGAACTGGTCGCGCTTAAGAGCGGGCCCATGTGCATCAATGACTCGATGGTGTCGCAGATCGCGAACGCCGTGTCGACGCACTGGGTCGAGTGGAGCAACCACTGGGGCGTCGACAAGGTCCGCTACATCGTGGGCATGAACTACTCCACGGCCCGGAACAGCAACAAGAAAGACTGGCACATCGTGCGGCTCGCCCAAGAGAGAGTCGCAGCGCAGGGTGCGAACATCACGAGTAACTGCACGTCGCCTCAGCAGGCACGTCCTCTCGCACACCCGTTCTTCGAGGCCTCGTTGAATAACAAGTCCCTGCGGGTCGAGACGCTCCAAGGGCGGGCGCTGTGGGCTCACATCGGCGGGAGCGAGGACTCCTTCCTAGAGATTTGTTGGGCCATGGCTAAGTGCATGGACGCCCTAGCCGTGCCGGTAGGTGGCGGCTTCACGACAGGTGAAATGGCGGAAATCGTCGAGTTCGCAGACAGGCTGGACGTGCCGGACGTGCCGGATGCCGAGAAGCAGTGGATGGTTCTTTTCGCCAGGCACTTTGTCGATGAGCTCTTCCTCATCTGACTCGTTTCGGTGTCTATTCGGTGCTCGCGCGACTTCTGCGTCACGGCTGGCCGCTGCGGCGGCAGCATAACTACCTGAAAACGAATAGAAAAAGTGGTGAGCCCTGCTGGGTTCGAACCAGCGACCTACTGATTAAAAGTCAGTTGCTCTACCGACTGAGCTAAGGGCCCACGGACACGTCGTGCCGAGGCGCGTCAACTAGGCAGGGGGCGCGGCCGGG
>Ga0310345_10003714_pt1 | contig 14337 bp, 13 predicted proteins | sample HC15DNA20500_MG_FD_204667 | JGI IMG/M metagenome (GOLD analysis project Ga0310345, IMG submission 204667) | Marine microbial communities from station ALOHA, North Pacific Subtropical Gyre - HC15-DNA-20-500_MG | ecosystem: Environmental > Aquatic > Marine > Oceanic | place: Pacific Ocean: North... | reverse complement strand
TCTTCGCGGACGAGTATTACGGGTATGACGATGCACTCTATGCGGGTGTCCGACTGATGACCGCGGCAGCGCGGCTTGGCCGATCGGTTACCCAGTTGCGCGGAGCGATGCCGCCTATGGTCAACACACCTGAAATGCGGTTTCAGGTCGATGAGAGCCGCAAGTTCGCTGCGATAGAAGAGATCGCCGGCAGGATCGCTGCGAGCGATGCGGTTGCCGACACCACCGATGGTGTGCGGGTAACGACCGACGATGGCTGGTGGCTGCTACGGGCTTCGAACACGCAGGATGTCCTTGTCGCTCGCGCCGAAAGCGAAAGCCAGGAAGGCCTGGACCGACTTGTTGCACAGATCGATGCTCAGCTTGAAGCGTCCGGTCTTCAGCGGGGGCCACAGGCTGGCCATTGAGCCAGCAGTAATATCAGGGAGGGAAGTGATGCGAAAGTTGGTCAGGACAACGATAGCGATCGCAGCGCTTGCTGCTGCGAACCCGCTACTTGCACAAGATGTGGACAGCGAGGAGTCCGCAAGTTCAACGCCTGAGAGGATGGAAGAATTCGCGGGCCTGATGGCCGGTCTCTTTCAAACCGAGCCGCTAACTTCAGAGCAGCAATCGCGGTTGCCCATGGCCGAGGCAGTCGTTGGCCAGATGATACCCGAAGGCTTCTATGGCAAGATGATGGGCGACATGATCGACAAGATGGTACGTCCGGTGGTCTCCATGTTCGCGACACCGGAATTCATCCTGGCCTCACGGCTCGAGGTCGAACAGGAGGCGATCGCGCAGCTTGGTAAAGCTAAGCAGGTCGAGATACTGTCCATGCTCGACCCTGCGTATGATCAGCGCGTCGATGTCATCTCGGACGTCCTCACCGGCGAGGTGAGAAGCATGTTCTCGGCAATGGAGGGTCCCATGCGGGACGGCCTTTCCAAAGCCTATGCCGTGCGGTTCGACGAGAACCAGCTGAACGACATTGCTGTGTTTTTCGCCACACCTACCGGCGGCGTTTATGCAAGAGAATCGATGGCGTTGTTCTCCGATCCTCAGGTGATGCAGGCCAGCATTCAGGCATTGCCTTCCATGATGAGCGGGTTCGGAGGCATGGAATCATCGATGAAAGAAGCGATGGGTTCGCTCCCTGCCGAACGTGCCTATGCGGATCTTACCTCCGCCGAGCGGAGCCGGCTGGCCGAGCTTCTGGATGTGGATGCGGATAGCTTAGGCGAAATCGTGAAGCCGCCCAAACCTATGGACGAGACGGCCCTCGACCCAGAAATGTAGAGTGGACACGCGGCAACTGCGTGGGGGCGGAACCGAACCCACGGCTCCATCGCTTCTGTCCTGATGCAGTCCGTTGTGCCACCAGAACTGGAAGGTTGGTTTGCCGGACGCGGCTGGCGTGTCCGGCGCCATCAGATTGATATGCTGGGCGCCAGCGATGCCGACCGGCACGCCTTGCTGGTGGCCGACACCGGGGCTGGGAAGACACTCGCGGGTTTTCTCCCAACGCTGGCCGATTTCACGCCCTCGCGCCTCGATGGTGGTAAGCCACCCGAGGGTTTGCACACCCTTTATGTGTCCCCGCTCAAGGCATTGGCGCATGACGTGCAGCGCAATCTTCTGACGCCGATCGATGAGCTCGGCCTGCCGATCCGGGTCGAAACCCGTAGTGGAGATACGCCTTCTGATCGCAAGAAACGTCAGCGGACGCGGCCACCGCATGTCCTGCTGACGACGCCGGAAAGCCTGTCTCTGCTGCTTTCCTATCCCGACAGCTTCGAACTGTTCCGGGGGCTGAAGCGGGTGGTGATTGATGAAGTACATGCGTTCGCGACGGGCAAGCGGGGCGATCTGCTCGCCTTGGCGCTGGCGCGGCTGCAGGCGATTGCGCCGGGCATGCGGCGAGCGGCGCTATCGGCAACGCTGGCGAATCCGGAAGGGTTTCGCGAATGGCTGGCGCCGTGGGGGGATATCGACACTGTTCGGTTGGTCGAAGGCGAGGCCGGGGCGCGGGCGGAGGTCGAAATCCTGCTGCCGGACGAAGAGCGCGTGCCATGGGGCGGGCATGCGGCGACGTGGGCCATACCGCAGCTGTACGAGCAGATCAGGGCCAACAGGACGACGCTGATCTTCACTAACACCCGGTTCCTCGCCGAGTACATCTTCCAGAATTTGTGGGATGTGAATGAGGAAAACCTACCGATCGGCGTCCATCACGGCTCGCTAAGCAAGGAAGCGCGGCGGAAGGTGGAGGGAGCGATGGCGTGCGGCGAGCTGCGCGCATTGGTGGCGACCGCCAGCCTCGATCTGGGGGTCGACTGGGGCGATATCGATCTGGTGGTGCAGATGGGGGCCCCGAAGGGATCGTCGCGCCTGCTGCAACGCATCGGGCGGGCCAACCACAGGCTCGATCAGCCCAGTCGCGCCTTGCTCGTGCCGGGCAACCGGTTCGAATTCGTCGAGGCGACGGCCGCGAAGGAGGCGGTCGACGAGGGCAAGCGCGACGGCGAGGAATTCAGGCCCGGCGGGCTCGACGTGCTGGCCCAGCACGTGATGGCCTGCGCCTGCGCAGCACCGTTCCAGGAAGCCGAGCTGCTGGCGGAAGTCCGCTCCAGCCTGTCCTATGCCTGGCTGGACGAAGAGATCTGGGAGCGTGTCCTCTCTTTCGTGGAAACCGGCGGATATGCCCTGAAGGCCTACGACAAGTTCAAACGCATCGTACGCGACGCCGACGGCGTATGGCGCCTGAGCCACCCCGAGCAGGCACAGCGCCACCGCATGAACGCCGGGATCATTATCGATGCGGAAATGCTCGATGTACGCATTAGCGCGGGGCGAGGGCGCGGAGGACGGTCGCTTGGCAAGGTCGAGGAGCGCTTTGCCGCCTCGCTAAGTCCCGGCGATACCTTCGCATTTGCGGGGATGAGCCTCGAGGTGATCAAGGTGCAGGACATGGAAGTCGTCGTGAAGGCGGCCAAGGCCAGCGCCATGATCCCCAGCTACGGCGGCGCGCGGCTGCCGCTGACGACGCACCTTGCCGACCGGGTACGCACGATGCTTGTCGATCGCGCCGGCTGGGCGCGCTTTCCCGACGACGTACGCGAATGGCTGGAAGTGCAGGACTGGCGCTCGCAGATGCCCGGGCCGGGGCAGTTGCTGGTGGAAAGCTTCCCCCACGCAAAGCGCCATTACAGCGTCTATTACACTTTCGAGGGCTGGAACGCGAACCAGAGCCTGGGCATGCTGATCACGCGGCGGATGGAAGACCGGGGCCTGATGCCGGGCGGGTTTGTGGCAAACGATTATTCGCTCGCCGTATGGGGCCTGAAACCGGTGAAGGATCCGGCCCCCTTGCTGTCGCCCGACATCCTGCAGGATGAATTCATCGAATGGGTGCAGAATTCGCACCTGCTGCGCCGCGCGTTTCGTGAGGTTGCCGTTATCGGCGGGCTGGTGGAGCGCCAGCATCCGGGAAAGCGCAAGACCGGCAAGCAGGTCACCTTCTCGACCGACCTGATCTACGACGTCCTACGCAAATACGAGCCGGACCACGTTCTTCTCGAAGCGGCGTGGGCGGATGCGCGAACCCGGCTGACAGATGTCGGGCGACTGGGTGATCTTCTGGACCGTTCCGCCGAACAGCTGGTGCATGTCGAGCTCGACCGGGTGAGCCCGCTTGCAGTGCCGGTCATGGTCATGATCGGCCGCGAGGCGACGCCGCAGGGTTCGGTCGACGACGAGCTGCTACTGGAGGCGGAAAGCCTTGCCGGTGCAGCCATGCGGGTGGACGAGGTGGATTTGCCTGCCGACTGAGCGGCATTGGCCGAATGCCAGCCAATGTTCCGGCTATCGTAAAAAGAAAGGGGCGGATCGCTCCGCCCCTTTCCGAGTATTCTATCGACGTTCCGCTGGATCAACCGGCCTTGCCGAATGTCCTGTAACGTTCGTTGCCGACGAAGCCGAACTTGGTCACGCCGCTCACCTTGATCAGCTGCAGGACCTTTGCGGAAAGGTCGTAGCTGGCGAGGGGTTCGGGTTCGAACTGCAGTTCCGGTTCGACAGCCATCTGTGTCGACTGATCGAGCAGCGTACGCAGCTGGCCCTGATCGATGGAATTGCCGTTCCACAGGATTTCGTCGGTTGCCGTCAGCACCAGCTTGTTCTTGTCCGGCTCGACAGTGACGTCGGGCGGGGTTTGGCTGGGTGCCGGAAGGTCGATGTCAACCGAGTGGGTTGCGACCGGGATGGTGATGATGAACATGATGAGGAGAACGAGCAGGACGTCGATCAACGGCGTCATGTTCATTTCCATCATCGGGGCGCCATCATCGCTACCGCCTGACATTGCCATAGTGGATTACTCCCTAATCTGCTTGGCGAAACGCACGATCAACCGTTGGGGTCGACCGGGTTCGAGATGAAGCCGACGGTGGGATAACCCGCCGCCTGGACGTTGTAGATGGCACCTGCAACGCACGACCACGGAGCATTGACGTCACCACGAATATGGACCTGCGGAATCTTTTCCGGGTCGTTCATGATCACTTCGGGACCGCCGGCGCGCTGCACGATGTTGTCGAGGCGTTCAAAGGCCCGATCGTACAGTTCTTCCGACGTCACCGCGGTGGTGTTGTTGAAATATACCCGGCATTCGCCATTGCGCGATGCGCCCTGGAAGCCGGGTTCGCCGGCGCTAACACCGTTATCGTCACTGGTGCTGACGGTCAGGAGAAGGTTTTCGACCTTGTCCTGAGATTCGACCGATTCGAAAACCGGAATTTCCAGCTTCTCGATGGTCTGGATCGCGACCGGAACCGCGATGAGGAAGATGATCAGAAGCACCAGCATCACGTCCACGAGTGGCGTGGTGTTGATGTCCGACATGGGCGCATTGCCGCCACCTCCTGTCGAAATCGCCATGGTTCAGTTCCTAACGTTCGAAATTCTTGGGTTCGATGCGAGGGTGTCGGGGACGGCCGAAGCCGCCCCCGGGTTCCGATCGATTACTTCTTGACCGTAGTCGTGGTCGTGGTGGTCGCACCTGCCGGTGCCGTACGAGCAGCCTTGGCGGCCTGCTGCGTCGACGTAGCGGTCAGGGCAGCCGGCTTCACCGTGCCGTTCGAATTGATGTAGGCGAGCAGGTCGGTCGTGAAGGCGCCGAGCATTTCAGCGATGCGCTTGTTACGACCCTGGAGCCAGTTGTAGGCGAACACGGCCGGAACCGCGACCAGAAGACCGATGGCGGTCATGATCAGTGCTTCACCAACCGGGCCCGCGACCTTGTCGATCGAAGCCGAACCGGCGATGCCGATGTTGATCAGGGCGCGGTAGATACCGATAACCGTACCGAGCAGTCCGACGAACGGTGCGGTTGCACCGACCGTTGCGAGGAACGGCAGGCCGCCAGCAAGCTTGGAGTTGATGGTGTCTTCCGAACGCGCGAGCGAGCCGTGCATCCAGTCGTGCGCTTCGAGCTTGTCGGTCATCTTGGCGTGCTGATCTTCTGCGAGGATCGCATCGTCGACGAGCTGGCGCCATGCGCTGTTCTTGTCGAGCTTGGTAGCGCCGTCACGAAGGCTGTTGGCCTTCCAGAAGTTGGTGCGCACGGCCTTGTACTGGCTCATCACCTTGCGCTGTTCGAGCAGCTTGGTGAAGAGAATGTAGAACGAACCGACCGACATGATCACCAGAACGGCGAGGATCGACCAGGCAATGATGCCGCCCTGTTCCATGGCTTCCATGAAGCCAAAGGAGTTCTGCGGCGCTGCTTCACCCGCAGCTGCAAGAAGTTCGAAGGTCATAACGAATAATCCTTTTGAAAATTCCGATATCCGCCCGCCGCAGCAGGCGCGGGATAATTAATTCAGCTGATAGACGATGGTGGTCGATACCGTGTCCTGCACGGGATCGCCTGCCGCATTGGTGGCGGGGTTGTAACGAGCATAACGCGTCATCCCGTCACACGCTGCCGCATCGAGATCACTCGATCCGCTCGAACGCGAAACACTGCAGGATGATACGCGGCCATCAGGGCTGATGGTCACTGTTACGCCCACAGAGCCTTCGGTGCCTTCACGTTCGGCACGACGAGGGTAGTTGCTCTGAATGCGGCGCGCCCAACCAGACTGACCCCGTGGGGTAGCACCGGAAGTCCGGTCAACGGCCGGCGGTGGCGGCGGTGCCGGGGGTGCCGGCGGCGGAATGACGAGCCGCGGGGGTGCCGGCGGCGGAATCGTCTGTTGCGTCCGGATCGGAGGCGGAGCCGGCGCGATATTGATCGGCGGCGGCGGTGCGACCGGCGGCGGCGGCGTATCCGGAATATCTTCCGGCGGCGGCGGCGGCGGTTCTTCTTCGGGCGGCGGGGGTTCCTCGATATCGATCGTAGTCACACGCTCGACCACCTGCTGGACCGCATTATATGCGAGGCCGGTGATGAGGGCGTAACCGAGAGCGATATGGATGAGGGCAACAATGATGATCGCGACGACGCGATTGCCGCTCATCTGTTGGTCAGCATAAGCCATTCGGTTGCATCACTCCATCGGCGCCCCGGTAACCCGGGGCAGATTGACACCCATTGCGACCCGCCTGAATGGCAAGAAATGGGTGCCGTTAAGGCGTTTGCGCCACCTGGGCACGAAATGCCAAGCGGCAAAGACGCACCGAAGTTCCCGATAAGAACCCGGACGCCTCCCCCCAAGCAACAATGTATCATTTACTCGGGTCCGGGGCGATCCTTACCCAAGGAGCCCCCCCTCCGCAAACGCTTTATCGGTTAACCGCGGATTCAGTGCTTCCCGGGAAGGAACCCTGAATGGCCCCGGTGGTTTTCCGAATCGCGAGCACCGACGCATCAAAAGAAAGATTCTTGCCCATGTCGAATTCCCGAGTGCCTTCACGCCTGCTCCTCGCCTGTGCGGCGCTGGCGATGGTGCCGTCCGCCGCGGGCGCTCAACAGGCGGCAGGCACAGCGCCGGCGCTGACCTATGCCGATCTGGTCGATCTGGCCGACACGGCCCCCCTGGTGGTGCGCGCGGAGATCCGCAATCAGGCCACTGTCGAGCGGGAACGCTCCCCGGGTCTCGCCCCGGGTTTCGTAAGGCTTTACGTCGAGGCGCGCACGTCTGCGCTGATCGCGGGCACGACTCCGGTAGGCGAGTCTTTGCGCTATCTGGTCGACGTGCCCATGACGGCTAAAGGCAAGGCGCCCAAGCTGAAGAAGCAGGATGTCATTCTGTTCGCGCGGCCCGTGCCGGGACATGCCGATCAGATCCAGCTGATCGATCCGCAGGCCCAGTTCCCTTACAGCGAGGCGTTCGAGACCCGGCTACGGCCGGTGCTCTCGTCCCTGCTGTCGCAGGATGCGCCGCCGAAAGTAACGGGGATCCGCGACGCGCTGGCGGTGCAGGGCACGCTGGTGGGGGAATCGGAAACGCAGCTGTTCCTCGATACGGAGAACGACGGTCCGGTATCGGTGACGATCGTGCGCCGCCCGGGTCAGGAGCCGCGCTGGGGCGTGTCGTGGACCGAGATCGTCGATCAGTCCGCCACCGCCCCGCAGCGCAATACGCTGGAATGGTACCAGCTGGCCTGCGCACTGCCGGAGACCCTGCCGACCAATGCCAATCTGTCGCAGGACCCGCGGTCGCGGGAAATTGCGGCGGCGGACTATGCGCTGGTGCGCCAGGCGCTCGGGAAATGCGAGCGGACCCGCGGCTGAACAGGCCCGGCTTCACCCTTTCCAAGACAAACTGGTTCCAACTGACAAGCATGCTGCGCTAGGCGAGCGGGCATGTCTGATCCTTTACGCATAGCCCTCGCCGGGCTCGGCACTGTCGGCACCGGCGTGATCGAGCTGCTCGAAACCAACCGTTCGACGATCGAACGCCGCGCGGGGCGGGCGCTTCAGATCGTTGCGGTCAACGCCCGCGACCGCACGCGCGACCGCGGCGTGGACCTTTCGCCTTTCGCCTGGGTCGATGACATGCAGGCGATGGCTGCCCGGGCGGATGTGGATGTCGTGCTCGAACTGGTCGGTGGCTCGGACGGACCTGCGCTGACGCTGGCGCGGGCGGCGCTGGACGAGGGCAAAGCTTTCGTAACGGCGAACAAGGCGATGATCGCGCATCACGGCCTGTCGCTGGCGGAACAGGCCGCCCTGCGCGGCGTGCCGCTGAAATTCGAGGCCGCGGTTGCGGGCGGCATACCGGTGGTAAAGGGCCTGCGCGAAGGAGCGGCGGCTAACCGTATCGAGCGGATCTACGGTATTCTCAACGGCACCTGCAATTACATCCTGTCGGAAATGGAGCGGACGGGCGCCGACTTCGACGCCATGCTGGCGGAAGCCCAGGCGAAGGGTTTTGCCGAGGCCGACCCCACATTTGACATCGAAGGTGTCGATGCCGCGCACAAGCTGGCCATCCTGTCGGCCATCGGCTTTGGCGCGCGGGTCGATTTCGCCAATGTCGATGCGACCGGTATCGGCGAAGTGCGCGCAGCGGACATCACGCAGGCCGGGACGCTGGGTTATGTCGTCCGGCTGGTCGGCATCGCTTCCATCGACGAAAGCGACGGCACGCCGGCTTTGCTGCAAAGGGTTCGCCCGTGCCTGGTGGCCCGCGGCCATCCGCTTGCCGCCGTGACGGGCCCGACCAATGCGGTGGTGGCGGAAGGTAATTTCTCGGGCCGCCTGCTGTTTCAGGGCGCCGGTGCCGGGGCCGGGCCGTCCGCCAGCGCGGTCGTCGCCGATCTGATCGACATTGCGCGGGGAGATCTGGGCGCGCCGTTTTCCGTTCCGGTGGAGGAGCTGGAGACATTCCCGCCCGCCGATCCGGGCAATCGCATCGGGCGCGACTATATCCGCTTTACCGTCACCGATCGGCCCGGTGTGCTGGCCGAGATTACCGCGGCGATGCGCGATGCGGAAGTTTCGATCGAGAGCCTGATCCAGCGCGGGCGCGACCACGAAGGCGGCGAAGTGCTGGTGGCGATGGTCACGCACGAAGGACCGGAGCGTTGCGTCACCAAGGCGCTCGAACTGCTGGAGGGATCGCCTAGTCTGACGGCTCCGCCTCTGGTGATGCCGATTCTGAAGGACTGACATTGCTGCCTGGCACGGGGGGTAGGCCGAGCTGCCTGGCCCGCGCGGCGCTTTCCGCCTCGGTGGTTGCGGCACTGCGGCCCAGGGGTGGCAAGCCGCGTGAAATGCGGTCTGCGTCGGAGCCGGGGGGCGCTTCCGGGAGCCCTTTGATGTCAATTATCAATGCGGGTGGGGGGACCTTGCCGAAACGAACGCAACCGACAGGCCAACCCTGATCCTGGCAATCCAGAATGAAATCGGGGGTCCGCGGATTTCCTTTATACATGGTTTCTTCGGCATATTCGCGTTCGGCCCGTTCTTTGTCGTAGCCGTATTCGCCGCCGTCCGAGCGCCTGCGGCACACGATGATCTCGCCCGAGATCGACGCGGCTTCCTGCTCGGCACTGCAGTCTTCGGAGGGAGGAAGGTAATCTTCGGGAGGGACGAGAATGTCGATCGTCTCCCGGGATTCGTCCTGCGCGGCAAGCGGGGCGGGCAGTAAAAGACCCAGCACGATGAACGGCCCGACGCGCCAGTGTCTCGACAATGCAAAGCTCCCTGTCTATCCGGCCGCGCATACGAATTCTTGCCAGCGGGTGGATCGCCCATCCATAGCCCTACCAGCTTTCCGAGGACTGAACCCATTATGAACTCGCCTGCCGACAACCCGCTCGATCGCGTCCTCGTCCTCGAAATGGTCCGCGTGACCGAAGCTGCGGCGGTGGCCGCCTCGAGGCTTATCGGCCGCGGCGACGAGAAGGCTGCCGATGCCGCTGCCGTGGAAGCGATGCGCAAGGCCTTCGACACGCTCTACATGGATGGCACGGTCGTCATCGGCGAAGGCGAACGCGACGAGGCGCCCATGCTGTTCATCGGCGAAAAGGTCGGCGGGGCGCAGGGCAAGGGCCCCAAGATCGATATTGCGCTCGACCCGCTGGAAGGCACGACGATAACCGCCAAGGCCGGCCCCAACGCGCTGGCGGTGCTGGCCGCGGCGGAGGAAGGGTGCCTGCTCAATGCGCCCGACGTCTACATGGACAAGCTGGCCGTCGGTCCCGGCTATCCCGAGGGAATCATCGACCTGGCAAAATCGCCGACCGAAAACGTGAAGGCCGTTGCCGCGGCCAAGGGTGTCGAGCCCGGCGATATCATCGTCTGCGTGCTGGATCGCCCGCGCCATTCCGATCTCATTGCGGAACTGCGCGACCTCGGCTGCGGCGTGGTGCTGATCGGCGATGGCGACGTCGCCGGCGTGATCGCGGTTACGGACGAAGATACGACCATCGATATGTACATGGGCCAGGGCGGCGCGCCGGAAGGCGTGCTGGCCGCTGCGGCCCTGCGCTGCGTGGGTGGCCAGTTCAACGGTCGCCTCGTTTTCCGCAACGATGACGAGAAGGCACGCGCCGCCAAGTGGGGGATCGACGATCTCGACCGGATCTACACCCGTGACGAGCTGGTGAAGGGCGATTGCATCTTTGCCGCTACCGGCGTCACCTCCGGTTCGCTGCTCGAAGGCGTGAAATATCTGCGTGACGGCCGCATGACGACCGAAAGCGTCGTGATGCGGGCCAGTTCCGGCACGGTGCGCTGGATCAAGGGCGAGCACCGGGCAAAATAAGCTGCGCCGGGCGGGGAAATGCCCGTCTGACATGTTGCATATCCATGACGCTCGGCTAGGCGGGGCGCTCAGCCAGCTTTCCCAAGGATTCGCCGCATGAAGATCATGGCCGCCAATTCGAACCTGCCGCTCGCGCGTGCGATCGCAGCCTATCTCGAAATGCCGCTTGTCGATGCGCAGGTGCGCCGCTTCGCCGACGAGGAAATCTTCGTCGAAATCCACGAGAACGTGCGCGGGGAAGACGTGTTCGTCGTCCAGTCGACGAGCTATCCGGCGAACGACAACCTCATGGAACTGCTGATCTGCATCGATGCGCTCAAGAGGGCATCGGCGCGGCGTATCACGGCGGTCGTGCCCTATTTCGGCTACGCCCGGCAGGACCGGAAGCCGGGGCCACGGACCCCGATTTCAGCCAAACTGGTTGCGAACCTGATCACCGAGGCAGGCGCCGACCGCGTTCTTGCAGTCGATCTGCATGCGGGCCAGATCCAGGGTTTCTTCGACATCCCGACCGACAATCTGTTCGCCGCGCCCGTCATGGCCGCGGACATTCAGGCGCGGTATGGCGATCAGGACCTGATGGTCGTGTCGCCCGACGTGGGCGGTGTGGTGCGCGCCCGTGCGCTGGCCAAGCGGCTCGACAACGCGCCGCTGGCCATCGTCGACAAGCGCCGTGACCGTCCGGGCGAGAGCGAGGTGATGAACATCATCGGCGACGTGTCGGGCCGCCACTGTATCCTTATCGACGACATCATCGATTCGGGCGGAACACTCTGCAACGCCGCGCAGGCTCTGCTCGATCAGGGCGCGAAGAGTGTGACTGCCTACATCACCCATGGGGTGCTGTCCGGCGGTGCGGTTGCCCGCGTCGACGGGTCGGCGCTGGAAGAACTGGTCATTACCGATTCGATCCGTCCGACGGATGATGCCAAGGATTCGCAGCGCATCCGCATCCTGACCATCGCCCCGCTAATCGGCGAGGCCGTTCGCCGCATCGCAGACGAAAGTTCGGTCAGTTCTCTGTTCGATTGACGCTGCGCGGTTCGGCATTCGGATCGCGCCAGGGCCGGGGATTTTCGCTGGTACCTCCAGCCAGAATTTCGACCCTGCGCGATTGGCGAATTTCCATGGTAATCCGCAGCAGCGGATGGCTTCCCCTCTGGAGGCGTCCGGGCGTGGTATCCAGCAGGCTGCGCAATTCGCGCGTCACATGGGACTGGTCGAAATAGCGCAGGCGCATTTCCGGCTCGTCCTCTTCAAGCGCAACTTCGAGCAGCGCCGCCGCCATGTCGAGCGCCCGCGCCCGGCGCATGGCGAAATGCGGGGTGACCCCCCAACTCTTGCGGATCACGCGTTCGAGCGTCCGTCTCGCGATACCCCTGTCATGCGCAAATTCGGCGATCGATGCGCCCGGATCGGTCAGGCACAGCCGTTCGAATTCCGCGAGAAGATCGTGGGGTCGTTTCGGGGAAGTCGCTGAGAAGGACGTCAACAACTGCGTTTCGGCTGCCTCCAGCCATGCCTTGGCATCGTCGCGGGGTATGTAGGCTTCGTGCGGGCGGGCGGCACGATCGAAGGGGTCGAAGGGAAGGATGCGGTCGATCGTCTCTTCGACGGAAGGCAGGTCGAGCCCGAGCGTGCCACCGGGTGCGAAATTGACGGTGACCACCTTGAAGGACCCATGCGCGGTAAGCCGCATCATCTTGGTGCAGGGTCCGAAATAGAGTGCCAGGCCCCGTTCGCCCGGACTGAATGTCTGCAAGCCTTCGGCTGTGTGCGCAGACCACTGGGAGCCGAAGATCATTCTCAGGATCGGCTGTTCGCCGAACGTGCCGCATTCGATCGTCTTTCCCTCCGGCAGGTTTACCGAAGTGACGCCCAATCGGGTGATCCAGGGCTTGAGTGTATCGCAAGGGGCGCGATTATAGGCGAGCGGCATCCCGCCGGGGGTCGAGCCGGTCGTGGACGTCATTCCCTGCCATGTCTGGTCGCCCCGATCCTTGCCGGATCGTTGTGGTTTTTCTTCTGACAATGCGGATCATTTCCCCCTTCGATGCGACCCGAAGGGCATGACATTGTCACTATGTGTCGTCTTGACCGGGCCGAGCATTGAGCCAAATGGGTTCAAATGCAAAGAAATTCCGATCTCGCGCTCGCCAATCGTCTCGCCGATGCCGCAGGGGAAGCCATCCGGCCCCTCTTTCGCGGCGAATGGTCGCAGGAGCGTAAACCAGACCAGAGCTTCGTGACCGAAGCCGACCGTGCAGCCGAAGCGGCGATGCGATCGATCCTCGAAAGCGAGCGTTCAGACGATGGGATCATCGGCGAGGAATATGGCACACGCAACGAAGGTGCCGCACGGCAGTGGGTTCTCGATCCGATCGATGGAACGACCAGCTTCATCGCCGGGCGCCCGATCTTCGGTACGCTGATTGCCCTGGTGCAGGATGGCTGGCCGGTGCTGGGCGTTATCGATCAACCTATCGCGCGGGAACGCTGGGTCGGGCAAATCGGCGAAGGGACGACCTTAAACGGGAAGCCCGCGCGCGCCGCGCCTTGCAAGGACCTTTCCGACGCAGTGCTGGGGACCACCAGCCCGCATCAGTTTTCCGGCGGCGACGTTGATGCATTCATGGGCGTCGCCAAGGCGGTGGCCGAACGGAAGATTATATATGGCGGCGATTGCTACAATTACGGATTGGTCGCGAGCGGCCATGTCGACGTGGTCATCGAAGCCGGGTTGAAGCTGTATGATTTCGCGGCGCTCGTCCCCGTGGTGGAAGGCGCTGGAGGGGTGATGAGCGACTGGCAGGGCAACCCGCTTGACGCGGGAAGCGACGGCCGCGTGATCGCCCTCGGCGATGCGGCCCGCCTCGACGATGTGCTGGAAGCGATGGGCGGTTCTTCGGCGCACGATCACGGGCACTGATCGACCCCGTTCTCGTTTGCGCTGCATGCGAACGATACTGATAACCGGCGCAGGCAATGGCATTGGCCGCGCCATCGCCATGCATTTTCACGGCCTCGACTGGCGCGTCATCGGGCTGGACCGGGACGCGGAGGCGCTGGCGGAACTGCGCGATGCTCTGCCGCGCGAAACGGCGTTGTTCCTGACAGCCGATATCGGCAGGGAAGGCGCCGTTGCGAGCGCTTTCGAGCGCGTGGAAGACTGGTTGGACGGCGATCCGCTAGACTGCGTGGTGAACAATTCCGGCATTGCCGATCCCTATGCAGGGCCGCTGGAACAGCTGGCGCTGAAGGACTGGCAGGCGTGGGTAGATGCCAGCCTGACGGCCGCGTTTCTCGTGACCCGATCGGCCCTCCCGCTTCTGCGCCGCGCGCAAACCGCCAGCATTGTGAACATGTCCTCTACCCGTGCGGTGATGAGCGAACCGGAAAGTTTTGCCTATGCTGCGGCAAAGGGTGGTCTCGATGCACTGACTCATTCGCTTGCCGTGTCCCTGGGCCCCGCGATTCGCGTCAATGCGATACGTCCGGGCTGGATCGAAACGGGGCCGTGGCAGAAGACGGGCCAGCGCAGCAATCCGGATCACCGTGCAAAAGATCGCGATCAGCATCCCGCTGGGCGGATCGGACGTCCCGAAGACATTGCCCAGGCGGTCGCCTATCTGCATGA
>Ga0310345_10003713_pt1 | contig 14340 bp, 8 predicted proteins | sample HC15DNA20500_MG_FD_204667 | JGI IMG/M metagenome (GOLD analysis project Ga0310345, IMG submission 204667) | Marine microbial communities from station ALOHA, North Pacific Subtropical Gyre - HC15-DNA-20-500_MG | ecosystem: Environmental > Aquatic > Marine > Oceanic | place: Pacific Ocean: North... | reverse complement strand
TTACATCTATGCTGAAAAGGCAAGCGAGCAGGAAGCAAGCGCCTGACAGACTGCCTGAGTGGCCATCCTGTTGCGTCCGGGACGATTTGATATCCTTGCTTGATCGGCGTGTTCGCGATGATGCGTGTCATTGATTTGCTCGTGCGACCCTTGCTGGTCTTCGTCGGACTTGCGGTGATTGGCCTGCTGGCGGTGCGATTTCTTTCACTTCCCGATATTGAGCTGCCCCGCATTGCCCATGCCGGGGGTGGGGTCGAGGGCGCTACCTACACCAATTCAATCGCGGCCCTCAACGCAAACCACGCCAAAGGGTTTCGCGTGTTCGAGGTGGATTTTTTGACGACCGCGGACGGCGAGACCGTTTGCGGACATGACTGGAAGCCGTTCGGGGGTGAGCCGCTTGCGCTTGGCGAGTTTCTGCAACGGCGTGGCGAACAGGATCATCCACCCTGTACCTTCGAGGAACTTGCGGAATGGTTTGGCGCCAATCCTGATAGCATGCTGGTCAGTGACGCGAAGGCGGACGATGCCGAGGTCGTCTCAGAACTGGCGGCTCGCTTGTCATCGCAACTGATCGTGCAGGCCTATGATTTCCGGCAGGTTTGCGACCTGCGTAGGGCTGGAGTCGAGCGCATAATCCTGACGCTTTACCGCCTGCCACGGGGGTATCTTTCACTGGTATCCGGACTGCGCAGTACGTGTGTGGCTGCAGGCTACGCCGAGGCAGTTACAATGGACAGGGACCGGGTTTGGCGTGGGCACGCCCTGGTGACCAAGTTGTTAACCGGCCTGCCCATTTACGCGCACACAGTGAATGATTGTAGTGAGGCGCGCTGGCTATATGTGTTCGGAGCCGACGAGTTCTACACCGACTTCCTCCCGGTCCGATCCTGCAGACTGTTTTCGAGCTAGGTTCGGGCTGCAGGGCGAACCTGTATTGTGGCCTTGAACACGCGCCTCCGGTAGCCCAAATAAGGCTTTGAGAAACCTGCCTTTTGCGGTCTGCAGCCCTGCAACTATTGAACCGCCTTTGCGTCCCGGACCGAATTCCATGTGTGCAGACGGGAAAATGCGGCGCGGTGCGCTGTAATCCGCAACTGGACAGGCCTAGAATAAAGACAGATTCGGGGGCCGGACCCTCCCGCCGCGCTTCCAAACAGAGAGGATTGCCGAATGAGCAAGACCGAAGACACGATCGGACTGGGTTCCGGCGAAGTCTATCCGCTGTTGCCGCTGCGCGACATTGTCGTTTTTCCGCACATGATCGTGCCTTTGTTCGTTGGCCGCGAGAAATCCATTGCCGCGCTCGAAGAGGTGATGAACTCCGACCGCCAGATCCTGCTGTTCACACAGAAGAAGGCCAATGACGACGATCCGGCGCCCGAGGCGCTATACGAAGTAGGTACGCTGGCTTCGGTGCTCCAATTACTGAAACTGCCTGACGGCACCGTGAAGGTTCTGGTCGAGGGAAGCGAGCGGGCGCGGGTCCTGGAGTTCTCCTCCCGCACGGATTTCCACGAAGCGCGCGCCGAAGTCATGGATGACGAGGATGACGACCCGCTCGAGATTGAAGCGCTGGCCCGTTCCGTCGTTTCGGAATTCGAGAACTATGTGAAACTCAACAAGAAGGTATCGCCCGAGGTCGTGAGCGCGGCCACGCAGATCGAGGATTATTCCAAGCTCGCCGACACGATCGCGCAGCATCTGGCCATCAAGATCGGCGACAAGCAAAAAATTCTCGGCATTTTCTCGGTCAAGGAGCGCCTTGAATACATTCTTGGCCTGATGGAGAGCGAGATTTCCGTTCTTCAGGTCGAGAAGCGCATTCGCAGCCGCGTCAAGCGGCAGATGGAGAAGACGCAGCGCGAATATTACCTGAACGAGCAGATGAAGGCGATCCAGAAAGAACTTGGCGACGGCGAGGAAGGCCGTGACGAGCTGGGTGAACTGGAAGAACGCATCACCAAGACCAAGCTCTCGAAGGAAGCACGTGAAAAGGCTCAGGCTGAATTCAAAAAGCTCAAGCAGATGAGCCCGATGTCTGCCGAGGCCACGGTCGTGCGCAACTATCTCGACTGGCTGCTGGGCATTCCCTGGGGCAAGCGTTCCGCCGTCAAGACCGATCTCAACAAGGCCGAGGAAATCCTCGATGCCGATCACTACGGCCTGGAGAAGGTCAAGGAACGCATCGTCGAATATCTCGCCGTGCAGACGCGGGCGCGCAAGATCAAGGGACCGATCCTGTGCCTTGTCGGACCTCCAGGCGTCGGCAAGACCTCGCTCGGCAAGTCCATCGCCAAGGCGACAGGCCGTGAATTCGTGCGCATGGCGCTCGGCGGTGTACGTGACGAAGCCGAAATCCGCGGTCACCGGCGCACCTATATCGGCTCGATGCCCGGCAAGGTCATACAGTCGATGAAGAAAGCCAAGAAGACCAATCCGCTCTTCCTGCTCGACGAGATCGACAAGATGGGCATGGACTTCCGCGGCGATCCGTCTTCGGCGCTGCTGGAAGTTCTGGATCCCGAACAGAACCACACCTTCAACGACCATTATCTGGAGGTCGATTACGACCTGTCGAGCGTGATGTTCGTGACAACGGCCAATACGCTCAATATTCCCGGTCCTCTGATGGACCGCATGGAGATCATCCGTATTGCCGGCTATACCGAGGACGAAAAGGTGGAGATCGCCAAGCGCCATCTCATGCCCAAGGCGGTGCGCGATCATGCGCTTGCCGAGAAAGAGTTCAAGGTTGAAGACGATGCCATCCGGCTGGTCATCCGCCGTTACACGCGGGAAGCCGGTGTGCGCAACCTCGAGCGCGAGCTGCAGAAGCTGGCGCGCAAGGCAGTCACCGAAATCCTTAAGTCGAACCGCAAGACGGTCAAGGTCACTGAAAAGAACGTCGAGGACTATCTCGGCGTACCGAAGTTCCGTCACGGTGAGGCCGAAAAGGAGGATCAGACGGGCGTTGTCACCGGTCTGGCCTGGACCGAGGTGGGCGGGGAACTGCTGACCATTGAGGCCGTCTCCATGCCGGGCAAGGGACGGATGACCGTGACAGGCAATCTGCGCGACGTGATGAAGGAATCGATTTCTGCGGCAGCATCCTATGTACGCAGCAGGGCTGTTGATTTCGGCGTCGAGCCTCCACTCTTCGATCGCACCGATATCCATGTCCACGTGCCCGAAGGTGCTACGCCGAAGGATGGTCCGTCAGCAGGCGTTGCGATGGTGACATCCATCGTGTCGGTAATGACCGGCATACCGGTGCGCTCAAACGTGGCGATGACCGGCGAAATCACGCTTCGCGGGCGAGTTCTGCCGATTGGCGGCCTCAAGGAGAAACTGCTGGCCGCATTGCGCGGCGGCATCACCAAGGTGCTGATCCCCGAGGAGAACGCCAAGGACCTGGCCGAAATTCCAGACAATGTAAAAAACAGTTTGGAGATCGTGCCGGTATCGCGCATGGACGAAGTGATCGGCCACGCGCTGGTCAGCAAGCCGGAGCCGATCGAATGGACCGAGGCGGATGCCGAGCGGGCCCGCCAGGCGGCACTTCAGGTTCCCGCCGCAGACGGCGATCCGGCGGTCACCGCGCATTGACTACAGTGCTGAGTTAGCTAAGCGAAGCGCTTCGGGAAAACGAACCCCGGCAAGGTTTGCCGGGGCTTTTTCGTGGCGCAAAGTGATTCGCTGATTTGGCCGAACGTGGCCCGGATTCCGGGTCACTGCACCTCCAGAAACCCCTGAAAACTCCCATTTTCGTAGGGGAAGGCCGCAAAATCAGCGGATTCTGTCACGAAAACTACAATTGCGGTTGAATTGGCGCCTCTTAGGGAGGACCATCCGCGCCGGGAGGGGTATTGAGTGCCTCTTCTCAAACACAGAGGAAACGTCATGAACAAAAACGAGCTTATTGCGAGCGTTGCCGACAAGTCTGGTCTGACCAAGGCGCAGTCCGCCGACGCAATTGATGCGGCGCTTGATGCAATCACCAAGACCCTGTCATCCGGCGACGAGGTAAGGATCCTCGGTTTCGGCAACTTCATCGTGGCCAATCGCAAGGCAACCACCGCGCGCAATCCGCAGACCGGCGCCATCGTCAATGTGCCAGCTTCCAAGGCGCCGCGCTTCAAGCCGGGCAAGGCACTCAAGGATGCGGTGAACAAGTAATCGTTTCCGGCCCTGCATTAGCGGGGCGAAATCCGATGTGGCAAACCCGCCCTCCGGGGCGGGTTTTTCTTTATCCGGGTTCGCGGCGTTGTAAGCTGAGTCAGTAACCCGGCTCCAACCATTCTGCGAACATCCATGATACGAGAAATTCAGACGCAGCCTTTCGATGACCAGAAGCCAGGCACTTCCGGGCTGCGGAAGAGAGTGTCGGTCTTTGAGCGGCCCAACTACGCCGAAAATTTCATTCAATCGATTTTCGTATGTGCAGGCACGGGGGAGGGCAAACCGCTGGTCGTGGGCGGTGACGGCAGGTATCTCAACCGCGAGGTAATTGCCAAGGTCCTGGCGATCGCCGCGGGAAACGGGGTGGAGCATGTCCTGTTGGGGCAGGGGGGCATATTGTCTACGCCTGCCGCTTCAAACCTCATTCGCAAATACGGCGCCTTCGGCGGCATTATCCTGTCGGCGAGCCATAACCCCGGCGGACCGGAAGGCGATTTCGGGATCAAGTTCAATTCCGCGAACGGCGGGCCCGCCAACGAGAGGCTCACGGGCCAGATATTCGAGTTTTCGAAATCGATCACCACCTACCGGATGGCTGAACTCGACCTGCCGGACATCGACCAGACCGGCTCATTCGATCTTGCCGGAATGCGGTTGGAGATCATCGATCCCGTCGCCGATTACGCTGAACTGATGGAAGAGATTTTCGACTTCGGCGCTATCCGTTCCCTGCTTGCTTCGGGCTTCAGCTTCGTTTTCGACGCGATGCATGCTGTGACCGGACCCTATGCGTTGGAGATCTTCGCCAACCGGCTGGGCGTCGATCCGAAGGCCATTCGCAATGCCGTCCCGCAGGAGGATTTCGGCGGCGGGCATCCCGACCCGAACCTCATCCATGCCAGATGGCTCGCGGAGCTGATGTTTGACGATGACGCGCCCGACTTCGGCGCGGCTTCAGATGGCGATGGGGACCGCAATTTGATCCTGGGAAAGGGTATAGTCGTCAATCCGTCGGACTCGCTGGCCATATTGGCGGCGAATGCGCATCTAGCCCCGCGCTATCGTGGCGGCATCGCGGGTATAGCACGATCGATGCCGACCAGCGCGGCGGCCGACAGGGTCGCCGAAGGTTTAGGCGTGCCGCTCTATGAAACACCGACGGGATGGAAGTTCTTCGGCAATCTGCTCGATGAGGGCCGGGTGACGATCTGCGGCGAGGAGAGTGCCGGCACCGGTTCCGATCATGTGCGCGAGAAGGACGGGCTGTGGGCAATCCTGCTCTGGCTCAACATTCTCGCAGAACGGCGGGTTTCGGTGCAGCAGATTGTTGCCGACCACTGGAACCGCTTTGGCCGCAATTTCTACGCCCGGCACGACTTTGAGGGACTTGAGGCGGAGCAGGCGCAGGCGCTGTTGATTGCGTTGCAGGGTAGCCTGCCAGAACTCCGGGGACGATCAATTGGTGGCCTCGTGGTGACCGGTGCCGAGAGCTTCTCCTATCACGATCCCGTCGATGGTTCGGTGAGCGAGAATCAGGGGATCATAGTGCGCATTGATGGCGACCGGCGGATTGTCTACCGGCTTTCGGGTACTGGTACTTCCGGTGCGACGCTGCGCATGTATCTGGACCGCTGGGAGAATGACGCTTTGCTCTTCAATGAAGAGCCCGGTGCGGCGCTGGCGGAACTCGCATTAGCGGGCGCCGAAATTGCGCAAATAGAAAAACACACCGGCAGAACGGTACCGTCGGTGATCACCTGACGCATTTGCTGCGTATCATGAGGCAGGAGATGGGGAGCGATCAATTGGCCGCTCGCCCGGTTTCAATAAGGAACAGCCTCTATGATGCAACTTGCCGCCGGGTGGGCCGCTGCCGCGATTTTCTTGCTGATTGTCGATGCAATCTGGCTTGGTGTAGTGGCGCGTGATTTTTACTTCAGCAGGATCGGCGGCTTGATGCGCGAGGACATCTGGCTCGGCGTGGCCAGCCTGTTCTACATCTTCTATTCGCTTTGCGTGGTTTTGCTCGTGTCGATGCCGGCGGCAAGGGGGGAGGGGCTGACGCAAGCGCTGATTTTCGGTGCAGTGCTCGGACTTTGCGCCTACGGCACCTACGACATAACCAATCTCGCAACGATCAAGGGATGGCCGGTTTCGGTCGTGGTGGTTGATATGGCGTGGGGGGCGTTCATCACCGCCCTCACGGCGGCAGTGGGATTTATGGCAATCGGGTGGATGAAGGTTGGTTGAAAGAATGGAGGCCTCGCCCGGAATCGAACCGGGGTGCAAGGATTTGCAGTCCTCTGCGTAACCACTCCGCCACGAGGCCAACCGGTCGCGACATATCCAAGACTGGCCGGAATCTGTCAAGCGGGCAGCAGGGACCTAGCACCTATTTCTTAACGCATCGTACTTTCCCACACATGTCCGGCGGACCTAAGGTGCAGGGCATCAAGCGAGTGACGTCCGCGGACGGCCGATCGTCTCCAGCTATCGCCAAACCTGGCTTCGAAATGGCTAGCCCCTACAGGAAGTGTGGAAAGGCCGGTTGGGTCGTCTGTGTACCGGCACTGTGAGACCTGCCGCCGCACGCACGCACGGTTGAAAGGATTGCTTCGCTACCTCTACTCGGCTAGACGATCAGGTATTCGCAAGACGGCAGCGCGAGACGGAGACGGACACCATGAGCATTGATTACGCGAAAGCAAGGGTCAACATGGTCGATTGCCAGATCCGGACCTCCGACGTTACCGACGCGTCCATCATCAGCGCTTTCATGCAGGTGCCGCGCGAACTCTTCGTGCCCGATCATCTCAAACCGCTTGCCTATCTCGACGAGGATCTAGATATCGGTCACGACCGTTATCTGGCAGCGCCCGCCCAACTGGCGCGGCTCATCCAGGGTGCGCAGGCCGGACCGGATGACATCGTGTTGGATGTGGGCTGCGCCACCGGATACTCATCAGCCATCCTTTCGCATGTCTGTTCCTTCGTCGTTGCGCTGGAGAGTAATGGTCCGTTCGCCACCCAGGCGGCGGAACACCTCTCGACGCTTGAGTGCGACAATGCCGTCGTCGTGGAAGGCGATCTGGAAGCAGGTTACGCCTCTGAAGGTCCGTTCGACGTCATTCTGGTTGCCGGAGCAGTCGAGACCATTCCAGAAAGCTTGCTGGGCCAGTTGCGTGAGGGGGGGCGGCTGGTCAGTGTCGAAGGTACCGGGAATTCTGCGATGGCCTGCCTGTGGATAAATGATGACGGCGTAGTGTCGAAACGCCGTTTGTTCAACTGCGCATTGCCGCGCCTGCCCGGGTTTTCAAGGCCTCCAGCATTCGTATTCTGATCCTGCTGAATGCATTTCCCCTGCCTGCCTTGTTGCGGATGTGCAACGGCGCGTTGTGAAGCACAACCTTCCCGAAAGTTCATTTGACCTCAATTGCGGGGCTACTAATCTAGCCAGCGCTGCGTATGCGCCAGTTGGGTGATACAGGAGATTTCGGCGGTCCACACGATCCGGCGAACCCAACCAGGCAAGTACCCCAAAACCAGAATGTATGTCGTTGCAGGGGCGTATGGTGCCGCGTTCGATCACAGGGAAACTGCTCGTCTTTGCGGCGGCGTTCGCGCTGCTTTCAGCGACCGCGCGGGCAGAAAACATCAACGAAGCGCTCGCGCTGGCCTATTCCAATAATCCGACGCTCAACGCCCAGCGGGCAGCCACCCGTTCAGTTGACGAAAGCGTGGCACTCGCCAAATCCGGCCTGCGCCCGCAGATCGAGGCTACTGCCGACTACAGTTCGGTCCACAACAGCGTCAATCACCGCTCCTTCTCGCTCAACCCTTACGGGTTTGGCGTGACGATCTCGCAATTCCTGTTCGACGGCTTCAAAACCTACAACAATGTCTCCGCGGCTCAGGCCGCTGTCTACGCGAGCCGCGAAGTGCTGCGCAACACGGAGCAGGACGTGCTGTTCGATGGCGCCAGCGCTTACATGAACGTCATCCGCGATAATTCCATCGCCAATTTCCGCGCACAGGCGCTGGAGTTCCTGCGCGAATTGGTGCGCTCGGAGAATGCGCGTTTCGATGTGGGCGAGAGCACCCGCACCGATGTCGCGCAGGCCGAGGCCCAGCAGGCGGCGGCGCTGGCGCAACTGAGCGCGGCACGCGCCTCGCTACAATCCAGCATCGCGGTCTATCGGCAAATCATCGGCAAGGATCCGGGCAAGCTTAAGACCCCGCGCGGGGTCAACCACCTGCTTCCCAATCTGCTGCAGCAGTCCTTCGATGTCGCGTTTGCCGAGCATCCGGCGATCCTTGCCACTCGCTACGTGGTGGATCAGGCGGAGTGGAACGTGAAGTCGGCGGAAAGTGATCTGCTGCCGCGCGTCACGCTTCAGGGATCCTCCAACAAGAACTTCGACACATCGCCTACAACCCGTTCTTCAACCTCGTCCTCTATCACCGCCCAGCTTCGGGTGCCCATCTATCAGGGTGGATCGGTGTCTGCGACCGTGCGCCAGAACAAGGAGATACTCGGCCAGCGGTGGATCGAGGTCGATCAAACCGTGGACAGTGTGCGCGCCGCCGTAGTTTCCTCGTATTCCACGCTGCAGGCGGCCAATTCTTCCGCTGAGGCGAACCGGGCGCAATTGCGGGCTGCCAATCTGGCGCTGCAGGGCTCCATCGAGGAGCGTCGTGTAGGCCAGCGCACTACGCTCGACGTGTTGCGCGCCCAGCAGGATGTGATCACAGCACAGGTAGCGCTTGCCAATGCGGAACGCGATATCGTGGTTGCCGGCTACGCGCTGCTTTCGGCAATCGGCCGTCTGAGTGCGGAACGCCTCGACCTCGCCGTTGTGCGCTACGAACCCGAGGAACATTACATCGCGGTAAAAGACAAATGGTTCGGTTTGCGCACGCCTGATGGCCGGTAGGTTCAGACAAGCTGTCGCATATTGCCGAAAATTGGCGGTTTTTTCCCCTTTAATGGCAGCAACCCCGGTGCTATAGAGCGCGCCGACATGTACCCGACGCCGCATCGCGGTCAGCGGTCATGCTGCGGGTATGGTGAAATTGGTAGACACGCCAGATTTAGGTTCTGGTGCCGAAAGGCGTGGGAGTTCAAGTCTCTCTACCCGCACCAACCATTTTAGCCATTTGGATTTGCACGATGGCACGAAGCGCCAGCGCCGGTGTCTGAGGTTTATCAGGGCGTTCGCAGACAGAAACAGTCAGTTCGGCAGGAAGAACACATGCAGGTAGTCGAAACCGAAAATTCAGGGCTCAAGCGGGAACTGAAGATCACCGTGCCCAGGGCGGACATGAGCGAGAAGCTCAACGCAAAGCTCGACGAACTCAGGGGCCAGGTGCAACTCAAGGGGTTCCGCAAGGGCAAGGTGCCGACATCGCATCTGCGCAAGGTCTACGGCAAACAGGCCATGGCCGAAATCGTCAACGATCTGATCAACAAGAAGACCGGTGAAGTCATCGTCGAACGTGGCGAGAAAGCCGCTCAGCAGCCCGAGGTCAACATGACCGAGGACGAGAAGGAGGCCGAGGCCATTCTCGCCGGCGAGGCAGACTTTGAGTACACCGTCGCCTATGAGGTGATGCCGGAAATCAAGGTCCCTGATTTCAACGGCCTGAAACTCGAGCGCCCGGTCGCCGAGATATCGGATGCCGAGGTCGAGGAACAGGTTGAGCAGGTGGCCGAGAGTGCCCGCACCTATGAAGAGAAGAAGGGCAAGGCGGCCGACAAGGATCGCGTCACGATCGACTATTCCGGCAAGGTAGACGGAGAACTCTTCGAGGGCGGAACCGATACGGATTCGCAGCTCATCCTGGGATCCGGCCGGTTCATTCCCGGCTTCGAGGAGCAACTTATGGGCAAGGCGGCCGGCGACGAGACGGTCGTGAAGGTCACCTTCCCGGAAGACTACAACGCGGCGCATCTGGCCGGCAAAAATGCCGAGTTCGACGTTACTGTGAAGAAGGTCGAAAAGCCCGGCAAACTGGAAATCAATGATGAACTGGCCCGCCAACTCGGTGTGGAAAGCGCCGACAAACTGCGCGAGACCGTGCGCGGGCAGCTCGAGAGCCGCTACGGCTCGTTCACGCGCGCCAAGGTCAAGCGGCAGGTCCTGGACCAGCTCGACGAGAAGACCGAGATGGAACTGCCGGAAAAGATGGTCTCCCAGGAGTTCGATAACATCTGGGGGCAGGTAACCGGCGAACTGGAGCGCTCCGGCAAGAAGTTCGAGGACGAGGACACAACCGAGGAGAAGGCACGCGAAGAGTATCGCGGGCTTGCTGAACGCCGCGTCCGGCTGGGACTTGTACTGGCCAATATCGGTGAATCCAATTCGATCGAAGTGACCGAGGAAGAGCTCCAAAAGGCGGTCTACGACCAGGTGCGCCAGTATCCCGGTCAGGAACAGCAGGTGTTCCAGTATTTCCGTGATCACCCCGATGCAGTCGCCGGGTTGCGGGCGCCGATCTATGAAGACAAGGTTATCGACCTGATCGTTTCGAAGGCCGATGTGACCGACAAGACGGTCTCGCAGGAAGAACTCACCAAGATGGATGACGACGAGGAATAGCCCTCGCGTTCACGCCTCTGCAAGAAGCCCGGCTGCTGAGCCGGGCTTTTTTATGCACCTGCTGGGCTGGGTCTCGGCTTAGCCCAGATGCCCTGCCGCATGTGCCAGCATGGTGTAGACCTTGCCAGTGTCAGATGACAGGTAGGTATTGGTCATCATGTTATCGCGGTCGTTGCGGGAGACGTCCGACAAGAGTTTTTCGAAATCGGCGATGTAACGGTCGACTGCCTGACGGAATTCACGGTCACGGCCATATTTCGCACGAATTTCCTCGAAGGTCTGCTCGCCCTGCAACGTATAGATGCGGCGCGTGAAGACATTGCGCTCACCACGCTGATACCGGTTCCAAAGATCGACGAAGGTGTCGTGATCTATGGCCCGAGCAATGTCCATGGAGAGCGAGTTGAGGCTTTCCACCACATGCAGGGCAGGGCGGGACTGATCGTCCGCGGGTGCGGCCTGAGCCGGTTCTGAGCCGTTTTCTTCGGAAGCCCGGCGCAGCAGATCACTCACCCATCCGCCTGTCCCCTGTTTGGCGTCCTGCGGCTGCTGATTGCGCTGAGGGGTTTGCTGTTGTCCCTGAGGCGCCCGCCTGGGCTCACCGAACCTTGGCTGCTGCGGCGCAGGCCGGGCAGGGGCTTCTTGCGTGGCCGATTGCGCGGCGTCGCGATTGTCCTCGGCGGGGTTGCGGACAGGCGGCTGCTGCTGTGCCACCGGGCGCACCGGCTGGGGCTGCGCGCGGAAATCAGCGGGGCGCGAGACCGGGGGCTCCTGTGCGGGCTGTTGGCGCGGGGCCGCCGCGGTTGCGGCAATTGCGTTGCCTGCAGCAAGCCGCTGCGAGGGTGCGGCCGCTGCAGTATCCATCGCCTTGCCGGAACGGGCCACAATCTCCGAGAGATCCTTCAATGCCGCGATCTGATCGGCAACGACACGGCGCATGGCGTCGGCGCTCTCGCGCGTCTCGTCGGGAAGCTCCATCACGCCGCGGCGCATCTGTTCGCGGGTCTCTTCCAGATCGCTTTGCACTTCCGCGGCGGCCCGGCGCATGGCTTCGACCGCATCGGCGAAGCGGACACCGGCATCCTCCATGGCCGCTCCGATTTCTGAAGACACTTGCGAACCGATATTGCGCGAGTTGTTGGTGGTTTCCTCCATGACCTTGGTCATCATCTGACCGAAGGACTCCATCGTTTCCTCGATGGTCTGCGTGCGCTCCACGAGGCCGGAGGCAAGGCCGAACAATGCTTCCTGCTTCTCCTCCAGCGTTGCGGAGAAGCTCGTCTGGGCGGCATCGATAAGGCGCGTCGCCTGATCGAGCATCTTGCCCTGTTCCTCGAAGCGTCCGGCGATGGCTGCGATGTTGTCGATCAGGCCGGATGCAGTGTTGTCCATGCGCTGCTGGGCTTGTTGTGCCACCTCGGTCGAGGTCGCCACGTCGCGGCTTGCCTTGTCCACAGCCTGCATCAGGCTGGTCGACTGCGTGGTGATCGACTCGCGCATGTCGTTCATGTTCTTGCCTGCGGTGCTGAGCAGCGTCTGCAGGTTTTCGCTGGTGTGCGACAGGCCCTTGAGCAATTTCACGAAATCGCCGCCAACCGTCTCGTGCAGTTTGCCGAGCCTTGCCGCGACCTCGTCGCCACGCGCCTTGATGTTGTCGGCGACGGGGCGGGCCTGATGTTCCAGAATTTCGTTGAGTTCGCGTGCGCGTTCGCTGAGCAGCGTGTTGAATTCACGCGTGCTCTGTTCGAGCGTACGCTGGGTATCCACCAGTCCGGCACCAAGCGAGTTGTTGATCGACTCGGCCCGCTGAGTGAGAATTTCCGCCAGCCGGGCGGCTTTCTCGTCGATCACGCGGCCGGTTGCCTCGATCTGGCTCTCCAGATCGGACTCCATCAACTGGCGATGGCTGGCGAAACGGTGATCGATTGCGGTAATGCGCTTGTCTAGGCCATCTGCGAACGCCTTGGCCTGCGAGTCGATGCTGCCGGTCAGCTGACGGCTGGCCTGCTGCATGGTTTCAGAGAGCGATCTCGAATTCGCGTTTACGGCGTTGATTACCGACTCTCCGGTACCCTTCAGTGTGCGTGCCACCGTGTCCGACTCTTCAGACAGTGAGCGGGTAAGCTCGTTGCTGGCGTTTTGAACGTTCTGGGCCAAAGCATTTGATTGCCCTTTGATGACGCTTGCAACTTCGCTGCCTGTCTTTTGCAGATTCTCCGCAATCACACCCGACTCTTGCGACAGGGTTGAAATCAAATGGTTTGCCGAGCCCTCGACATTCTCGCTGAGGGCCCTGGAATTGTTGGTGATCGTGCCGACCAGTTCAAAGCTCGATTTCTGCAGGTTTTGCGCCAAAGCATCGGATTCCTCCGACAGGGCGGTGACCAAGTGTGTGCTGGTATTCTGTAGATTCCGGGTCAGCGAGTCCGATCTCTCCGACAAAGCCGTGATCAGACCGGCGCTGGTCTTCTGCAGATTTTCGGATAGCGTGTTCGTGTTGCCGGTGATCGAGGCCAGCAACTCGCTGCTGCCCTGCTTGAGATTATCCGCAAAAGCCTCAGATTCCCTGGAGAACGATCCAAGCAGGTGACTGCTGCTATCATTCAAGGCCTCGGTGAGGGCCGTCGACTTCTCGCCAAGCGTGCTGATAAGGGCGTTGTTGCGTTCATCGATGATGCGTCCAATCGCCGTTGACGCGTTGCTTACGCCGGCAATGCCTTCCTCGATGGACTTCTTAACGGCTGAATCACCGTTGGTGAATGCCTCAACGAGTTCCTGCGTGCGGTCGCGCAGCGTTGTTTCGAGGCGGGTAGAACGCTCGTCAATCGCAGTCTCGATATGCTCGGTGGTTGATTGCAGCGCATCATGGCGAACGGTCAGCCTGCCAACGACATCGTCGACGTGATCGGTGAGTTCCTGTCCGAAACCAGATAGGCGTTCGGTGATAATACCTCCGATCGCAGTGGTCCTGTCGCCAAGAACCTTGTCGAGGGCTTCAGTGCGCATGCCCAGCGCACGCACGAAAGTGCTTCCCTTGGTTTCAAGCAGGGTTTCAATTGCGTCCAACCGGCTGTCGATGCCTGAGTGGACTGTTTCGCTTGTCTCTTCCAGCCGCGAATTGAATTCGCCGGCCCGCATGGCAATGCTCTCAAGGATGGCATTGCTCTTGCCCGAGAAGGACTCGGCCTGCGTTGACAATACCGACTCGATCTGGCGCGCGGTCTCCTCGCCCTGTTCACGAATGCCAGCCGTTCTGGTGTCGAGCAGGCTTGCGACCGCCTGACCCACGACATTAATCTGGCGTCCGATTTCCTGGGTTCTCGTCGAAATGCCGCCATGCAGTTCATCGGTGGCCTGCTGCATGTGGGACTTGATTTCGTCTGCGGATGCAGTGAGCAGGGATACGAGGTTGTCTCCGGCTTCGTTCAAGGTTGCCGAAAATTCCTGTTCGCGCGATTGCAACGAATCACCGAGGCGCGAAATGGCGCCATCGATGGATTGCTGAATGCGGCGGCTGGCCTGATCGAGTTCGTCAGTCAGGCCAATATGTGTGCCGGTC
>Ga0310345_10003711_pt1 | contig 14344 bp, 15 predicted proteins | sample HC15DNA20500_MG_FD_204667 | JGI IMG/M metagenome (GOLD analysis project Ga0310345, IMG submission 204667) | Marine microbial communities from station ALOHA, North Pacific Subtropical Gyre - HC15-DNA-20-500_MG | ecosystem: Environmental > Aquatic > Marine > Oceanic | place: Pacific Ocean: North... | reverse complement strand
CGGCGACGGCGTTCACCACCGACGCCCAGGGAATCGCCGACAACACGATGGCGACCATCGTCGCCTATCTGTTCGCCATGGCCGCGGTGCTGCTGGCGTTGCAGGTCTTCCTCGGTTTCGAACGCCAGCCGGTGGAGAAACCGGCCCACCGGTGGGTCATGGTGGCCGCCGAGCCGCCGAACCCGAAAGACTCCCGTTCCGCGCGTGCGGTTGAGCCCGAAGGGCAGGACCCGGCAGCATAGCGGTATGAGCCCGGGCCCGACGGTCGGCAACCATCCGTTCGTGGTGGCGCACCGCGGCGCGTCAGCTGACCGCCCCGAACACACGCGCGCGGCGTACGAGCGCGCCCTGGCCGAAGGGGCCGACGGCGTCGAGTGTGATGTCCGGCTGACCAGGGACGGGCACCTGGTGTGCGTCCACGACCGTCGCCTGGACCGGACCTCGACCGGGAGCGGGCTGGTCAGCGAGATGACGCTGGCCGAACTGCGGAACCTGGACTACGGCTCGTGGCACCCGAGTTGGCGTGCGGACGGCAGCCACGGGGACACGGGGCTGCTCACCCTCGACGACCTGGTCTCGTTGGTGCTGGACTGGAACCGCCCGGTGAAGATGTTCATCGAGACCAAGCACCCCGTCCGCTACGGCGCGCTGGTCGAGAGCAAGGTGCTGGCCCTGCTGCATCGTTACGGCATCGCCTCACCCGCGTCGGCGGATCTCTCCCGTGCGGTGGTGATGTCGTTTTCTGCCGCGGCGGTGTGGCGGATCCGCCGCGCGGCGCCGCTGCTGCCGACCGTCCTGCTCGGCGACACCTCCCGCTATCTGGGGGGCAGCGCAGCGACGACGGTCGGCGCCACCGCCGTCGGACCGTCGATCGCGACGCTGCGTGAGCATCCCGAACTGGTAGATCGCGCCGCGGCCCAGGGGCGCGCGTTGTACTGCTGGACCGTCGACCACTACGAGGACGTGCAGTACTGCCGGGATCTCGGGGTGGCGTGGGTGGCCACGAACCACCCGGGCCGCACCAAGACGTGGTTGCAGAACGGGTTGACGGGGGCGGGCCGCGACTAGAGCGCTCCGCCGGCTGCTCTCGGGGCGGCGGGATCTGCGGCCGGTGCCGACACCTCGCGCGCCACGAAGTCCTCGAGGTGGAACAGATCGGTCCCGGCCCGTTCGGCGATCCGCAGCAGGGTCGTCATCAGCGCGACCTCTTCGACCTGTTCCTGCAGGAACCACTGCATGAACTGTTCACCGAGGTAATCGCCTTCGTCGCGGGCGGTGGCCGCGAGGCGGCTGATCTGGTCGGTGACCGCGCGTTCGAGCGTGAGTGCCAACGCGAGGGCCTCCCGTGGCGCGGCGAAGGTGTTCTGAACCGGTTCGAGGGCGGGGATCTCGGCCGGCAGATCGCGGTCGAGCAGGTACTGCACCAGCATCATCGCGTGATTGCGTTCCTCGACCGACTGGCGATAGAACAGTGCCGCCAGCTGGGGCAGGTCGTCGCCGTCGAAGTAGACGGCGATGGCGAGGTACTGGTTGGACGCGCCGAGTTCGCTGCCGATCTGGTCCTGCAGGAGGTGGTGAAACTTTGAGTCCAGTGTGCGGTCGACTGCGAGGTTCGTCATGGGCGCAGGATATCGCAGCTCAGACGCGATTTTTCACTGAGGTAAACCTAATGCAGGTGAGCGTTTCCTAAGTAAGGGTCGCCGCTGTGACGGTCCGCACAATCCGACAAAGAGTTTGCTGAACTCAGGGCGTGCCCGATTCGAGGAGGTCGCCGGGCACCGGGGAGTCCGAGGCGAGGGCGTCGAACAGCCGCTGCGCGGCGTCGCTGTCCCAGACCACGATCGACCCCGAGCCGTTCTCGGTGAACTCGCCGATCGGCACCGTGACCGTCGTCGGGTCACCCTGCAGGGCCCAGGCCAGGCGGGCCAGATCCCAGACGTGGTCGCCGTCGCCGACACTGAGCGTGGCGCCGGCAGCACTGGCCAGTGGGTACCAGCGCAGCGGATTGAGCAACACCGCGGGGCTGGCCGCCCGGTGGATGAGTGCGGCCATAAACAGGCGTTGATGCACCATGCGGTCGAGGTCGGCGCGGGGCGTGGCGCGGCTGCGGACGAATCCCAGGGCCTGTTGTCCGTCCAGCTGCTGGCAGCCGGCGGGCAGGTCGATGCCGGCCAGCGGGTCGGTGATCGGGTCACTCAGGCACATCTCGACGCCACCCACCGCGTCGACCAGTCCGGCGAACCCCCCGAAGCCGACCTCGGCGTAATGGTCGATGCGCAGGCCGGTGGCCTGCTCCACGGTCTGAGCCAGCAGTTGAGGCCCGCCGACGGCGAATGCGGCGTTGATCTTGTCGCTGCCGTAGCCCGGGATCTCCACGTAGGAGTCGCGGGGAATCGACACCATGGTGGCCGTGGAGTCGGAGAACAGGGCCGGCAGGTGCACCACGAGGATGGTGTCGGTGCGCCCTTCGCCGACCTCGCCGCCGGTGGCCAACTGGGCCTGTTGCTCGGGGGTCAGTCCGATGCGGCTGTCGGAGCCGACGATCAGCCAGGTGGTTCCGGCGCCCTGGGCCGGCCGGTCGGGGTAGTCGGTGAGCGCGGTGACGCGCGTCATCGTCGAATCGACCCAGAACGCCGCGCCGACCAGCGCGACGCCCGCCAGCAGCACACAGACCAGCGCCACTCGAAGGACGCGGCGCAGGCGTCCGGGTTTGCGACGTTTGGGCGGTGGCGGCGCGGGTCGCTGCGGGGGTGCCGGTGGTGGGGGAGCAGGTGGCGCAGCGCGAGGCGGTCGGGGAGGAGGGGGCGCTGGGCGGCGCGGCGGCGCGGGGCGCCGGGCGGGTCCTGGCGGTGGCGGGGGTGGCCGGTGCTGCCGCGGCGGGGGCGGTGGCCGATACGGCGGCGGAGGCGCAGGCGGCGGCTGGTGACGAGGGTCGCGACGGATCGCCGGTGGGGGCTCCCGACGGTCTGGGAAGCCTACCGGGGGTCGGCGAAACCCCGGATACGGCGGCCGCTCGTCGGTCACAGCAAGAATGTACGCGCCGCCGGGGGCTACTGAAGCCAGCCCAGCCGGCCTGCCAGCAGGGAATATCCGACGAACGCGACCGCGTCGATCAGCGTGTGGGCGATGATCAGCGGCCACAGGCGCCCGGTGCGCTGCCAGACGAAGCCGAACACCAGTCCCATCGCGACGTTGCCCAGCCCGGCGCCGAACCCCTGATAGAGGTGGTAGACGCCGCGCAGCAGGCTCGAGATCAGCAGGGCGAGCCAGGGGTTGACGCGGAGCTGGCGCAGGCGCGTGAGCAGGAACCCGACGACGATGATCTCCTCGGCCCAGCCGTTGCCGAACGACAGCAGCAGCAACACCGCGACACGCCACCAGGTGTCGTTGAGCTCGGCCGGTTCGACAGCAGCGTTGACGCCGAGGATGCGTGCGATCTGGTAGAGCGCCAGCCCCGGCACTCCGATCAGGGCGGCCAACCCGAGCCCGCCCAGCACGTCGCCGCGCCACCGGATCCGTCCCAGGCCGATGCGGGCGGGCCCGTCGCCGCCACGCCACAGCAGGTAGACGGCCAGCGCGCCCCAGGCCAGCAGCTGGAACAGACTGGCGAGATTGAGGCCGAGGTCGATGAGGTCGAACGGCGAGCGACGTGGGTTGAGGGCCACGATCTGGCCCGAGAGCCCCAACAGGACACTTTCGATCAGGCTCAGCAGCGACGTGTAGGCGCTGAGCGCGAAGGTGACCGCCAGGACGACGGCGATCTCGATGCGCAGCGCACGTCGCTGCGCCTCGGTCAGCTCGTCGCTCGGGCCGGTCACCGCAGCCACGGTAGCCGTCCCCCGAGGGGCCGCGGTGTCCGGCAGCGCTCAGGCGCCGCGGGCGCGCAGCCCGTTGAGGAACGGACAGCCCATCAGTACGCGGATCGCCTGGCTGAGTGCGGTCACGTCGTCGACCGGTCGGGTGAACGGCAGGCGGACGTCGTGGTCACCGTCGGCGGATTCGATGCGCAACCGGACGCCGTAGCGGTCCAGGCCCAGCGGACGGACCCGCCCCCGACGCAATGTGCTCGGCAGGCGGGCGGCCAGTCGGTCCACCACGTCGTGGTGTGCGGCTTCGAGATGCTGCAGCCAGCAGGACTCCATGGCGCAGAACGGATCCGGACGAGCCGTCAGCAGGGCCGCCGGGGGGACGGACTCGGCGCCGGTGGCATCGGCCACCACCACGGACTCGATCTGCAGCCGCAGGATCGCGAGCCGGACGTCGCGTCCGGATCCGGGTCCGATGCCGGAGTTGTCCGAATTGACCTGCAGGAGAGCGGGGTTCGGGTCTGTGCTGGCGACGCGGTCCAGCAGCGCGGGCAGCTCACCGGCCGGCACCTGCCGGAGCCGGCCCCGGATCCAGACCAGCGCACGCACCGGTTCGCGCAGCGCAAGCGGCGCGAAGTCGGTCATTTCGAGCACGGCGGGTACGCCGGCGGCACCCGCGCAGGCGAGGGCGGAGAGGACGGTTCCGGGCGCGCCGTCGTCGGGCGCCGCGACCACGAACGAGCCGTCGTCGAGCAGGTGGTGCACGGGTGTGGGGGTGGGGTCGCCCCCGGCCACCGCGAGCATCGCCCCGTCGGCGCGGACACAGGCGCTGCGGATCCGCTCCGCCGTGGTGGGCGCCGAAGTCGGTGCGGAAACAGCCATCGCGACACCTTTCTGTTGGTAAGGTGAGGCTAACTTAACTCCATGGGTATCGGCGACGCAAGGCTTTCCCGCAGCGGAACGGCATTACCACGCCGACCGGATACGCTGGTGCGGTGCCCGGCATCGCTTATCTCGGCCCCGAAGGAACGTTCACCGAGGCAGCGCTTCGTGCCATCGAGGCGCAGGGCCTGATCCCACCCGCCGAGACGCTCGATCCCTCGCCGCTGACCCCGATACCCACCGAGAGCACCGTCGCCGCGCTGGCCGCAGTGCGCGCCGGCGACGCCGACTACGCCGTCGTGCCGATCGAGAACTCTATCGACGGGTCGGTGTCCCCGACGCTGGACAGCCTCGCCGCTGACGCGCCCCTGCAGATCTTCGCCGAGCTGACACTCGAGGTGTCGTTCACCATCGCGGTGCGGCCCGCCACCACAGCCGGCGACGTGCGGACCGTGGCCGCCTTCCCGGTGGCCGCCGCCCAGGTCAAACACTGGCTTGCTGCCCACCTGCCGAAAACCGAACTCGTACCGGCCAATTCGAACGCCGCCGCCGCCAAGGACGTCGCGGCCGGTCAGGCCGACGCCGCCGTCACGACCGCGCTGGCGGCCCAGCGATACGGGCTGCAGGCCCTGGCCGGCGACATCGTCGACGAGGCCAACGCGCGCACCCGGTTCGTGCTCGTGGGTGCGCCCGGACGGCCACCGAAGCGCACCGGGGCCGACCGCACCTCCGTCGTGCTACGGCTGGACAACGCGCCCGGGGCGCTGGTCGCGGCGATGACCGAACTGGCCATCCGTGACATCGACCTGACCCGCATCGAATCCCGACCCACCCGCACTGAACTCGGTACCTACATGTTCTTCCTGGATTTCGTCGGACACATCGACGACGACTCGGTCGCCGAAGCGCTGCGTGCACTGCACCGGCGCTGTGCCGACGTCCGCTACCTGGGGTCCTGGCCCACCGGCGAGGTCGCCGGGGCGGCGCCGCCCCCGATGGACGAGGCAGCAGCATGGCTGGACGGGTTACGCGAGGGACACCCGTGAGCGGCCGGCTGGTACTGGTCCGGCACGGGCAGACGCACAGCAACGTGGCGCGACGCCTGGACACCCGGCCGCCGGGTGCCGAGCTGACCGACCTCGGGCGCGAGCAGGCCCGCGGCTTCGCGGCCGCCCTGACCGAACCGCCCGGACTGATCGTGCACTCGACGGCGACCCGCGCCGTGCAGACCGCCACCGAGGTCCACGCCGCGATCCCGGCCGCCGTCGGGGGATTGCACGAATTCGACGGTATCCACGAAGTCCAGGTCGGTGACCTGGAGAACCGCAGCGACGAGGCCGCCCACGACGAGTTCAACGGCACCTACCGGCGCTGGCACGGCGGCGAACTGAGCCTGGCGCTGCCCGGCGGAGAGAACGGCCACCAGGTACTGGAACGCTATCTGCCGGTTCTCGACCGGCTTCGCCGGCAGTACCTCGACGACGACGGGTGGCACCGCGACATCGTCGTGGTCAGCCACGGCGCAGCGATCCGGCTGGTGGCGGCGGTACTGGGCGGCGTCGACGGCGCCTTCGCGATCGACCACCACCTGGCCAACACCGAATCAGTGGTGCTGGCCCCGGTCGCCGCGGAGCGGTGGGAGTGCCTGCGGTGGGGCGCGGTGAGCCCGCCGTTTCACCCCGAGCCCAGCGCGGTCACGGTGCGTGACGGTGGAGCGCCGATGTCAGCCGACCCGATGGGCTGACACCGCGACCACGACGTCGCACGTGCATCCCACCGCGTCACAGTCCAGGTGCAACGCGTGAGCGACGTCGGTGACAAAGCAGTCGGGTTCGGTGCACTCGTCACGGCGGTACGGATGGTGGATCAACGCACCGTGACAGTGCTCCAAGCCCGCCCGGCAGGCGCGGCACTGTTCGGTCATGATCCGTTCATAGCACCTGTCCCCGACAGAATCGGGTTGCCGCGCGCAGCCTTTCGCGTCACGCCCAGCCGAGTTCGTGCAGGCGCTCGTCATCGATGCCGAAGTGGTGGGCGACCTCGTGGATCACCGTGACCGCGACCTCGTCGACCACCTGCTGCTCGCTGTCGCACACGTCCAGCAAGGCCTCGCGGTAGATGCTGATGGTGTCGGGCAGCGCCCCGGCGTAGAACGAGTCCCGCTCGGTGAGCGCGACACCCTCGTAGAGCCCCAACAGGTCGGGCTCCTCGGCGTTGCGGTCGGCGACCAGGATCACCACGTTGTCGATCGCCGCGGCCAGCTGCTGCGGGATCAGGTCGAGGGCGTCACCGACCAGTTCCTCGAACCGTTGCGGGCTCATCCGCACGGCCACCGGGCTACATCCCCGGCGGCGGCGGGGGCAGGGGAGCGGGCGCCGGCGGTGGCGGCGGCAGCGCCGGCGCGGGCGGCGCAGCAGGATCGGCGGGCGGCGGCGCATCCGCGGGCGGGGGCGGCGGGACGTCACCGGGCGGCGGCAGCGGCGGCGGAGGCGGCCCGTTGAGGAAGGTGTTGCCGCCCGGAGCGGGACCGTCGGCCGGAGGAGCCGGCTCGGATTGCGAGGCCTCGCCGCCGGTGGCCAGCTGCGGCAGATGCTGGGTCTGGTCGCTCTGGCTGCCGCCGGACTGCGACCCCTGCGACGACTGAGACCCCTGCGAGGACGACTGCGAGGACTGCGACGACGACTGGGACGGGGATTCGTCGGGAATCGGGATGGGCGGCAGGTTGAGCCGCTCGGCCGGGATGTCCGGCGGCGGCACCGGCGGCTGACCGTTGATCAACAGCGGGCCCTTGGCGCTGTTGAGCAGCGTGGACCAGCCGCCGTTGCCCAGGGTCGCGCCGATGCTGCAGGAGACCTGGCGGCTGCCCGCCGACCAGCTCGGCAACGAGATGGTGCTGTACACCAGGGTCAGCGTGGTCTCGCGCAACTCGATCGGCGCCAGGTAGGCGTCGGTGATCTCGGTGCAGGTGTCCTTGATGAACGTGTCCTGCTCCGGCTCGGGCGGCAGCGCATCAGGGAAACGCTCGGCGAGGTTCACCGCACCGGTGACCTCCATCGCGTGCGGGGCCGCGCAGTCGACCGGGATGTCGGTCGGCTGATTGGTGGCCGGGTCGATGCCCAGGCAGGTGCCGGGGGGCCACACCTTGGACTGGTCGATCTCGGCGACCTTGCCGGTGAACGTCAGCTGCTGGTTGTTCGGACCGGGCAGCTGCAGGCCGCACAACATCCGGCGCTCCCCGGTGGTGCGCCAGGCCTTCTCGCCGGACCACAGCATGCTGATGGTGAACCGGCTGTTGGGGTCGAAGCGGGGGCCGAGATAACGCTTCACCGCCGCCGAGCACTGTTCCTGGCTGATCTGCTGGATGCGCGCCGCGGACGGCGGGGGCGCCTCGGGTCCGTACTCGCTGCCGGGGAAGGTCCGCATGTCCACCGACTCGGCGACCTCGAACCGGTGCTCGGCGGCGCAGTCGACGATCTCGGCGGCATCGGGGGTGCGGTCGGGCCAGCTGAGGCAGTCGCCCGCCTTCGCGTGGTCGAAGGTGTCGTTGCCGCGAGGGCCCAGCGAGATCGCGTTGGCGGTCAGCCCGCTGCTGCGCTCGGACTGCGGCAGCGCGGTGATCACGCCGGCGATCAGCAGTCCGCCGAGCGCGGTGAGCAGCAACGCGCGCCGGGTCGACTCCGCCTGCAGGCTGCGCCACCACCGCGCCTTGGGCGCCTGCGCCTGTCCGTGGTTCGCCCCGGATTCGTCGTGCATGTGTTCGGGTCCCTCCGCCATCGCGCTCCATTGTGACAGGCGTGTCAGGTGCTGTGACAAGAGATGCAGTTGTAACGTAATGCGGTTGTGCCGGACGGGGTGCTCACCCCGTAGGGTTTTGGCCGTGATCGACCTCAAGGTGCTTCGCGAAAACCCCGACGTGGTGCGCGCCTCGCAGCAGGCCCGCGGGGAGGACGCCGGTCTCGTCGACGCGCTCGCCGCGGCCGACGCCACCCGTCGGGCGGCGATCTCCTCGGCCGACAACCTGCGCGCCGAGCAGAAGTCGGCGAGCAAGCAGATCGGCAAGGCGTCCGCCGAGGAGCGGCCCGCCCTGCTGGCCGCGGCCAAGGACCTGGCAGAGAAGGTGAAAGCGGCCGAGGCGGCACAGGCCGAGGCCGAGCGCGCCTACACCTCGGCGCATATGGCGATCTCGAACGTCATCATCGACGGTGTGCCCGCCGGCGGCGAGGACGACTTCGTGGTGCTCGACACGGTGGGCGAACCGCCGGCGATCACCGACCCCAAAGACCACCTCGAGCTCGGGGAGTCGCTCGGGCTGATCGACATGGAGCGCGGTGCGAAGGTGTCCGGCTCCCGGTTCTACTTCCTGACCGGTGTCGGAGCGCTGCTACAGCTGGGACTCTTCCAGCTGGCGGTGCGTGTCGCGGTCGACAACGGGTTCACGCTGGTGATCCCGCCGGTGCTGGTCCGCCCCGAGGTGATGGCCGGCACCGGGTTCCTCGGCGCCCACGCCGACGAGGTCTACCGCGTCGAGGCCGACGACCTCTACCTGGTCGGCACCTCGGAGGTCCCGCTGGCCGGCTACCACGCCGACGAGATCCTGGACCTGTCGGCGGGCCCCAAGCGCTACGCCGGCTGGTCGTCGTGCTTCCGGCGCGAGGCCGGCAGCTACGGCAAGGACACCCGCGGCATCATCCGTGTGCACCAGTTCGACAAGGTCGAGGGCTTCGTCTACTGCCGCCCCGAGGAGGCCGAGGCCGAGCACGACCGGCTGCTGGGGTGGCAGCGCCAGATGCTGGCCCACATCGAGGTGCCCTACCGCGTGATCGACATCGCCGCCGGTGACCTCGGCTCCTCGGCGGCGCGCAAGTTCGACTGCGAGGCCTGGGTGCCGACCCAGCAGACCTACCGGGAGCTGACCTCCACGTCGAACTGCACCACGTTCCAGGCGCGGCGGTTGGCGGTGCGCTACCGCGACGAGAACGGCAGGCCGCAGACCGCCGCGACGCTCAACGGGACGCTGGCCACCACCCGCTGGCTGGTGGCGATCCTGGAGAACCACCAGCAGCCCGACGGCAGCGTGCGGGTGCCCGCCGCGTTGGTGCCCTACGTGGGCGCCGAGGTGCTGACCCCGGTGCGCTGAGCCGGTTAGGGTTGCCCATGACCGCGTCGGTGGTGCAGTTGTGGCGTTTCCCGGTGAAGTCGATGGGCGGAACCCCGGTCGACCGGCTCCGCATCGACCGGCGCGGCGTGCACGCCGACCGGTTGTGGGCGGTCCGCGACGTGGAACGCGACATCACCGCGTCGGCGCGCAAAGTGCCCGCCCTGCTTTGCTGTTCGGCGCGTTACGCCGCCGAACCCGGACCTGACGCCGGACCGGGCAACGCTCCCGAGGTCGTCATCACGCTGCCCGACGGCACCGAACTGTCCAGCGCCGATCCCGGCGTCGACGCTGCGCTGTCCACGGTGGCCGACCGCGAGGTGCGGCTGACGTCGCTGCCGGCCGCCGACGACGTCAGCCTGCACCGGTTGTCGATTCGCCAGAGCCGTGCCGGTTTCGCGCCCAGCGAGGTGCGCAGCGACTTCGGGCTGTCGGATACCGAGGCGCTGCCCGACACGTCGGTGTTCTCCACTAGGCAGATGCTGACGTTGGCCCGCTTCGCCACCCCGCCGGGGACATTCGTCGATCTCAGCCCGGTGCACCTGCTCAGCACCACCAGCCTGGCGTCGCTGGCCGGTGCGGGCCTGCCCTACGACGTGCGTCGATTCCGGCCGAATGTGCTGGTGGAACTGGCACAGCCGGGAGGTGGCTACCCCGAGAGCGGTTGGGTCGGCGCGCAGGTCACCGTCGGTGCGGTGACGGTGCGGGTGACCAATCCGACGATCCGGTGCGTGGTGCCGACCCGGGCCCAGCCCGGGCTCGAACCCGATCGCGCGCTGACCAGGCGCCTCGCCGAGGCCACCGACCGCTTCCTCGGGATCTATGCCGACGTCACCGGCCCCGGTGTGGTGCAGGTGGGGGACCCGGTGCAGGTCGGTGTGCCCGCGGCGGCCGGGGTGTGGCGCCGGACCGCGGCGGCGGCGGGGCAGGCCACGATGCGGGGACTGCAGAGCGTGCTGGAAGCGACGCTGCTGCGCGGGCGATGACGCCGCCGCGGTACTGGGCGCTGCTGCTGTGGGCGGTCACCGCCGCGGCGCTGTTCGCGGCGCTGCTGCTGGCCGCGTTCAGCTACGGGACGTGGGCCTACGGCCGGTACCTGGACCGCGACGGCCTGGTGACGCAGGCGAGGGTCGTCGACAGCGACGTCACCGCGGTCTCGGTCGAGTTCACCAACTATCGCGGGTCGCGGTCGGTGGCCGAGGTGCGGTGGTGGGCGCCGGGGGCACCGGGGGTCGGTGACGAGATCGCCGTCGTCTACGACCCGTGGGATCCGCGCGACGCGGTGCGGGCGGGTCGTCCGGAGAATCGGATGATTGCGATCGCGGCGGGCGCGGGGTCGGCCGTCATGGTGAGCGTCGCCGTCGGGGCGGGGGTGGGCGCCGGCCTGATCCACCGCGCGCGGCGGCGTTAGCTCGGCAGCAGATCGTCGAGCAGGGCCAGGAACTCCTTGGGGCGCAACGGCGTACAGGCCGGGTCGGGAAATGAACCGGCGACGTCGAAGGTGACCAGCGTCGACTTGATCGGGCGGTAGATGTCCAGCGGCAGCCAGCGGCGCAGATCCGAGCTGCCCCACAGGCGGAACCGCTGCAGGAACAAGCCCAACGGCTCGGACCGGTAACTGCGGATGTCGCGCAGCGGGATGACTTTCGACGTGCCGGACGGAAAGTGGTAGCGGCGCAACGTCAACGCCTCCCGGTCCAGTTGGATCCGGCCGTCGTCGTAGAACGGCGCGCTCATGCCTTCGCCGACCGCAACTCGTGCCCCTTGGTGGTCAGGCACCGACCGTTGGTCAGATTCCACTGCCACCCGTGCAGGTTGCAGGTCAGCGTGGTGCCTTCGACGACACCGAACTTCGACAGATCGGCCTTCAGGTGCGGGCACCGGCGCTGGATCTCCCAGCCGTCCAGCGTGATCGACGCGCTGTCGTCGTGCGCCTCGGCGAACCATCCGTCGGCGTAGGCGATCCGTTCGTCGGTCAGGCACTTGAAGAACGTGTACAGGTACTCGTTGTAACCGCCCACCCGCCAGGCGGTGAACCGGGTGGACAGGAAGATGGTGTTCACCCAGTCCGGTTCGCGGTCGCGCAGTACGGTGCGCACCAGCTCCGGTGCGATCGCGAACCCGTAGCGGAACTTCTCGTCCGCAATGGGTTCGCGCACAGCGCGTTTGGGAAAGTCGATGACCACGGTTTCCGAGTGACCGGCACCCTCCAGTCGCAGCTCCACCGGATATCCGATGCCGTCGCAGATCTGGTCGCTCTGCACCATGATCGGCTCGAACAGTTCGCGGAGCGGTTCGAGCAGCGGCTCGCCCTGCGCGGGCGCCCAGCGGGCCTTCTCGGCGGCCAGCACCGGCGCCATCCGCTCGGCGTAGTCGGCGATGTAGTCCGCCTTGCCGGTGGTGAAGATCGCCTCCACGTCGCCGTCGGGCAGCGGGTGGGTGAGCGAATCGAGCTGCGCACCGCGGAAATCGGCGGTGGAGCCGGGGATCATCAACAACCCGCCGTGGTGGTCGTGGGCCCGCATCTCGTCGAGGAAGACCATCTGGTCGGGGAAGATGTTCGCGGGGTCGCCGTGGTCGTCGTTGAGGTCGCGCAGGTCCGGGTCCAGGAAGCAGGGCGGTCCGGCCGACGGGATCACCCACGTGGCGCCGACCTGGGCGATGTACTGGCGGCAGCGGTCCATCTGGCGCTGGCGCTTCTGCGTTCCGAACGCCTCCTTGGCGCGCGCGGGCATCTCGTAGACCATCGGATACCAGATGGCGCCGGAGTACTGCAGCATGTGCACGTCGATCTGGCCGAAGTCGGAGTGCAGCACGTCGAGGTCGACCGGCCGCGCGTCGTTCATGTTGAACGCGACCGTCTCGCCGTCGTCGACGACCAGTCCCGAGTCGCCGATGGGCCCGTCGGCCGGGGCGCGCAGCGCGATGATCATCACGTCCAGGTCGCCCTTGGGCCCGCTCACCCGGTGCTTGACCGAGTCGGTGGTCTCGAAGAACCGGGAGAACCCGAGTCCCTCCAGTTCCCGGCGCAGGTCGGGCACCGGGAAATCGGGCAGCAGCACCACGGCGTCCTTGTTGACGTGCTCGCGCAGGTTCTGCGGATCGAAGTGGTCCTTGTGCAGGTGGGAGACGTAGAGGTAGTCGACGTCGCCCAGCGCCGCCCAATCCAGCCCGCTGTTGTCGGGGAACGGGAACCACGACGCGAAGTAGGCCGGGTTGACCCACGGGTCGCACAGGATGGACCCGGCCTTGGTGTCGATCCGGAATCCGGCGTGTCCGACGCTGGTGACCTGCACAAATACCCCTTCGATACGCCCTCGACGACGCTGTCGCGGATCGTCTGAACAGCTGCGTACTCCGCACCGCAGCTTAGTCCTGTCCGATGGGCCCCGTCGTTCTGGTGAGCCGGTCCTCGGATTACGCTGGCGGCTGTGGAACCGGTATACGGCACAGTCATCCAGCTGGCCCGGCTGGTCTGGCGCGCCCAGGGGCTGACGTTCACCGTGACCGGCGTGGAGAACCTGCCGCGCACCGGTGGTGCGGTGGTCGCGATCAACCACACCAGCTACTTCGACTTCACCTTCGCCGGTTTGCCCGCCTACCGGCAGCATCTGGGCCGCAAGGTGCGCTTCATGGCCAAGAAAGAGGTCTTCGACCACAAGATCACCGGGCCGATCATGCGCAGCCTGCGCCACATCGAGGTCGACCGGAACAGCGGGGCGGCCTCGTTCGAGGCGGCGTGCCGCATGCTCGAGGAAGGTGAGCTGGTCGGCGTCTACCCCGAGGCGACCATCAGCCGCAGCTTCGAGATCAAACAGTTCAAGTCCGGGGCCGCCCGGATGGCGATCGCCGCCGGGGTGCCGATCGTGCCGCACATCGTCTGGGGTGCCCAGCGCATCTGGACGAAAGGGCACCCGAAGAATCTGCGCCGGCCCAAGGTGCCCATCTCGATTGCCGTCGGCAAGCCGATCGAGCCGACGCTGCCCGCAGAGGAATTGACCGCGCTGCTGCACTCGCGGATGCAGCACCTGCTCGAGCAGGTCCAGGATGCGTACGGCCCGCACCCGCCCGGTGAATTCTGGGTTCCGCACCGGATGGGTGGCGGGGCGCCGTCGCTGGCCGAGGCCAACCGGATGGACGCCGAGGAAGCAGCGGCCAAGGCCGCGCGACGCGCGCAGCCGCCGCAGGCGGGTGACGGTTTCACCGGGGCACCGGGCTAGGCGCCATGGAGCCGGTCTTCCGTACGCTGGAGATCGCGGCCCATGCGGTGGTCCGGGCCACCGGAACGCGGATCACCTACCACGGGCTGGACCATCTGCCCAGGTCCGGTGGTGCGGTCATCGCGATCAACCACACCGGCTACGTGGACTGGCTGCCCGCGGCGCTGGCCGCCGAGAACCGGGGTCGCCGGATGCGTTTCATGATCAAAGCCGAGATGGCCGACGTGCCGGTCGTCGCGTGGCTGATCCGGCACACCAAGACCATCCCCGTCGACCGGCAG
>Ga0310345_10003710_pt1 | contig 14346 bp, 12 predicted proteins | sample HC15DNA20500_MG_FD_204667 | JGI IMG/M metagenome (GOLD analysis project Ga0310345, IMG submission 204667) | Marine microbial communities from station ALOHA, North Pacific Subtropical Gyre - HC15-DNA-20-500_MG | ecosystem: Environmental > Aquatic > Marine > Oceanic | place: Pacific Ocean: North... | reverse complement strand
AAGCACCTGAGAAGGAGACTGTGATTGGGGAGCTGGGCGTGATTCTGCCGGTCTCTGTGGATAGTGAGGGGGAAGTGGGCGCGTCAGAGGAGGATGTCTCGACGGTGAAGGCTGCATAGGCCAGTTCGCGCCCGTTGTTGTCGGTGTCGTGCATCCTCAGCGTCCACTGGCCCGGTCCCGGATTGGGCAGGTTGAAACCTCCCCTGGTCCTTCCTTCGAGGTATTTGAAACTGGTTTCATGCTCGTCGTTGACCGCCTCGTCACCATGGGGGATCTCTGCCGGAACGATCCCTATCCATGCGTCATCGGGTAACTCGGGAGCAACGAATGTGAAGTCGATGCCCTCGTTGCCCTTGAAGGAGGACTTGGAGAGATTGATTGCGATTGCTGATTCGGTAGTGGCGTCGTCCTCCGGAGTGCTCCCTCTAGAAGAGGAGATGGTGATTTTTCCTACGCCTACCCAGCGCCTCGTGCCGGTCGGCAGGCTTCCGTCGGACCTGGGCCGGGACCAGCCGCCCCTGTACCAGTCGTTGCTGCCGTCCTGGTCACGGTCGTCCAAGCTCCAGGAAGGCGCGCCCCCGCTGTCAGCGTTGTAGAAGTAGAGGCGATTTTCTCCGGCGTTCTTGTACCAGGGCTTGCCGTTGATCTCCTCGTGCTGCAACTCGTAAGTCCCGTTGTAGGACTCGTTTGGGTGACCGGAGATGGAAACGCCGTCCCCGGTTGTCAGACCTTCGGAAGAGCTGGTTTCCAACAGCGCGAGCATCTCCTCCAAGTCCACCTTGCCGTCGGAATTAGTGTCTATCGCCCCGTACACTGCCCTGAGAATGGCCTCGGGCGCATTTTGTCCGGTGACGGACTCAAGGGCGGCCTTGAACTCCTCCGGAGACAGGGAGCCATCGCCGTTGAGGTCGTACTTCGAGAAAAGCGCCTCAGCAGAGATGTTCCTCTTACGAAGGACTTCCTGCAGATTCTTGACTGCTATCGCCTCGATGGTCCCCCGGGCGCCTTCCATCATGGCCCGGGAAAAGGCCCTACAGCAATGAGGATTTTGCCGGCGGACTCGGATTCTAGCGTCACTCAGGCCTATAGGAAAGGCGGTCTGCAGACCTGAGCCCTGACTCTCCTACGAGGACTCGCTTGAATCCAGACATTCTGGCCTTGCTCCACTCCTTCGAGGTACGCCATGGCTATTCCCTTCCGCTCGAGGCTGGGAGAAGGGCCTCCGCTGGTGACGTAGCCCAAGGTTTCAGCATCATCGGCCTCACTGGACAGCACGGCGTGTCCGGGCCTCGGAGATGGACCTCTCTCGAGGCATATCAGGCCATCCCACCTAGGGCCGGACTCCAAGGAGACGAGCACCCTTTCCCTGCCGACGAAATCGTGCTTGATGTCGAGTCCGTAGGGCACCGCGGTCTCGGCTGAGTCTCGAGCAAGGAAGTCATCAGGCAGGGCGGCGTCCGGCTCGATTCCCAGTCCGGGCCAGAGGAAGTCCTGACCTGACAACAGATACCCCTTCTCTAGGCGCAGGGTGTCTCGGGCACCCAAGCCAACCGGGACGAGCCCGAAAGGAGTCCCGGCCTCGAGTAGGGCCGACCACAGTCCGGGGGCATCGCGGTTCGGGACGAATATCTCCACTCCCGCTTCACCAGTGTAACCAGTTCCCTGTATCCAACCGTCGACGTTGAGTTGGTTGGCAGCGATGTTCTGGCATCTGAACCTGCCAACCGCGTTATCCTCGCCCAGTACCTCTGAAATCACTGCGATGGCAGACGGACCCTGCAGAGCGAGAATACTGGTCTGTTCGGACAGGTCGTCAATGGAAATTGAACCGTCAGGAGGAAGCAAACTGGTGAACCAGTCGAGCATTACTTCGACCATGGATGCATTTGGTACGCCTAGTACCTCGGTCTCCGACCTGACGGCGAAAATCATGTCGTCGATGATACGTCCTTCGTGATCGAGGAAGTGCGTGTACCCGCACCTTCCGCTTGCGAAGTTCAAATACTCCTGAGTCGCAATGCTACTCAACCATGAGCGCACGCCTTTGCCGGAGAACCGGAAGAAGCCCATATGGGAGACATCGAACAGCCCTGCGGCGTTTCTGGTCGCCAGATGCTCTTCTGGGATCGAGGAGTACCATATTGGTAACTCGAAACCATGGAAGTCGACCATCTTTCCGCTCGCATCTAGGTGGGACTGGTGCAAGGCGGTCCTCATCGGCGAGCCTTCAGACACGCCCCAGAGGGAGGTCGAGCGGTGCAAGAAGTTGTGGGGGCATGGTTTCCGGGCTCCCTTCAACGGATTATCCCACACACCCCCCCACCGTAGGTGGAGGGGGGGTGTGTGTCCCTCGCTGGGATCTTAGGTCACCAATGAACCCGGAGATAGGTCATCAGTACCTGCCCTTTGCTGTTGTAAGAGCGAAGAAGGACTATGAACGAGAAAAGCAAATACTTAAATAAGAAGGACTCTACTATACAACTGCGAGTTGAGAAGATGGAACGAGACACTGCTAGGCAGGCCGAAGAATCTGAGCGTACTTCACAGAAGCGAAGCCGCTCTAAGCCGATTCGCCCTGCTCGACGCCCCTCAAGAGAGCGTAGCACCGAGTCCATGGCCGGCCCGTGCAAGGTGTGCGGAGCCAATTCATGGGACTCCGACGAGGTTCGAGGAGAGACTTCGTGCTCCGAGTGTGGCTACGTAGCTGCCGAGAACATGATCGACCCTGGTGCCGAATGGATAAACCACTCCGGCGGCGACGATAGGAGCCGGGTCGGAGCACCTACTACGCTCACTCTGTCCGACAAGGGGCTGTCCACCGAGATTCGACGCTCCGACCTGACGGCTGGAGCCGCCAAGCGCCACGGCATGTCTGGTAAGGGCCTGCGCGAATGGAGGCGCCGGCAGCGAATCGACCAGCGCAGCAAGACGAGGGATAGCAGAAGTCGTAACCTCTCGAAAGCGATGCAGTTCATCCGCGACCGCGGTGACCTGCCGTCTCAAATCGAGCAGGAGGCAGCCTCGCTGTACAGGCACTCTGTGGAGCGTGGACTCGTCACCGGGAGGAGCATCCGAGGCGTCTCCGCGGCTTGCGTCTACCTCGCTGCTAGAGAGGCCAAGATTCCCCGTAAGATCGAGGATGTAGCCTCCGCCTTCGACATGACCAAGCAGGTCGAGGAGAAGGAGCTCAAGCGAACTATCAGGCTGGTTGCCAGAATGCTAGGTACTCACCATATCACCGGCCCCGACGAGTACTTCGAGAAGTTTCACTCCGACCTAGGCCTCCCACCTAATGTTCTAGGCGAGGTCAGGGACCTGTGGGACACCGTCAAGGACGACCTGTCATGGCAGGGCAAGAAGCCATCGGGCATCGCGGGCGTCATCATCTACAAGGCATCCCAAGACAGTTCCTCACCGAGGACCCAAAGCGAGGTCTGCAGAGTCTCCGGCATCAGTGAGGTCACCTTGAGAGGCTTGCTGAAGATACTGAACCAACTTACCGCTGAGTAGTGAAGTGGTGGACGCGGGGTCTGCGGGACCCCAAGCGAGGACCGACCAACTGCTGGCCGTCATCACCAATGAATAGATTAATCACGCAAGGACGTGGGGTTATGACATGGGCGATCCTAGTATTGGAGGTCCAGTTAAACACATCACATTGACACCTGAGGATCATAATGAGATTAGACGGCTCGAATGGTGCCATCACATACAGCTTGGGGACATACTGACCCAGGGAGAGTGGGACAAACCGCACCAAGACATCATCGCCTCCTGTATTCCTAACGATCTTCGGGGCAAGACAGTCCTCGATATCGGGTTCAACGATGGTTACTATTCCTTCCTCGCAGAGGAGCGTGGAGCAAAGAAGATCACAGGCCTTGAGATACATTACCGCGACACGGCTAAACTAGCGCACAGGCTCAAGCAGTCAAGAGTAGAGTTCTATGAGCAAGACATGTTCGAGTTCAGATCAGATGAAGGATACGACGTGGTCCTCTATCTTGGCGTATATTATCACGTTGTCAACATCCTAGAGTCGTTCCAGCAGGTGTACGCTCTAACAGCACCTGGTGGGGAGGCCTACATTGAAGGCTCCCTCCTCTTTGGACGGTGGAACCGGATAATGAAATTACCCCCGTGGATGAGACTTGCCAAGGAGCCCAAGGCTCCACCTAACCTCAACTTCTGGATTCCCACATTGACCGCATTGAAGAAAATGATTGGATTCGTGGGATTCGAGGATGTAGAGGTCCTATCCTTCATCGGCAGTAGAGTAGTGGTTCGCGGAAGGAAGAGATGAGTGAAATATCAAGGAACGCTGCTCGAGACATGGGAAACTTAACCCATCACCTGTTACGCTCGATGCGGACGATCCGCAGTGCATCGAAACGGGCTTCTGGACGCTGCAGAGGGTGGTGGACGCTGGGGGATTTGAACCCCCGGCCACCTGGTTGCAAACCAGGTGCTCTTCCAAGCTGAGCTAAGCGCCCTACGGCCAGTCGAATCGGCGGTGGTTCTTGAGTGCAACCGTCAATAGGGGCTCACTCCTCCTCAGTTGAGCCCATCAGTTTGGGCAGAATGATCGCAATTCCGATGAGTGACGCGAGTAGTAGAAGAATGACTGGCCCGTTGCTTTGGCAGCAATACTCCTGCTCGCCACCCGTTGGCAAGCCATCGGATGGAGTCGTGTGCACATCCAATGCGAAGTTGACGTAGAATGGGCGCTCGATCAGTTCCCCATTTGCATCTATCTGGTGCATCATCGAGATATTTCCAGGTAGTAACCCGTTAGAGGCCGACAGGAGTACGACCTCGGCTGCCTGACATTCCTCGTCGACCTTGTGGCCTGTTTCGTTGAGTTCGCATGAGTGGGTCAACCACTGAGTGGACATGTCGTCAACACCGCCGAAGACTCCGTTCCCATCAGCGTCTATCTGTATGCGGTGAGTGGTGTTCTCCCGGGTGTCCTGATTCCTGAAGAACAACGAGTCGTTCTCGAACAGGGTCCCTTCGGCTATGCTCTCTGGAACCGGCCCCTCCTCAAACAGAAGTACAGTGAAGCTCTCTGGGTCGTGAGCCGTGACGCTCTGGGGTGCCATCAGCGCGGCTGCGAGCGCCAGTACCAAAATCGAACGGTAGCGCATGTAACTCCGCAGTGCGGCGATGGCTTCAACATGACCCGCAGACTCGCGCGAGCATGGACAGTCAGCGAGTCACTCTCGCTCTTGGCCTTGCAGCATGCATTCTAGTCGCAGGATCGGCTTCATTCATGCTGATTCGCGATTCCGATGAAACGGAAGTTTTGGGCGCTTCGATGCTTGACCCCCTATTTCAAGACGAGGAGCACGACCACAGGAATGCCAGTCAACACATGATGTACACCGCGAATATCCAACCTGTCTCTTTCAACGAGCTCACCGCACCCGGTAATGCCGAGATACAGGTCGCTGACTCGCCAGATGGGAATACCTACGCCTACATCGCGGGGTGGTCGGAGATGCACATCGTCGATGTGACCAACCCTGCAAACACCACAGTGACTGGAGTGTACTACGATCCAAACACCCAAGTCCTCGATGTCAAGTACCTTGAGTACAACGGACGCGAGTACGTCATAGTACAGAACCAGATTGTTGATCCGGGTGCCGCGGATCCCAATGTGGGCTCCTGGGAGGACCCTGCACAAGTCACTGTAACCTTAGTCGATGTCACGGACAAGACTGACCCCAGTTGGGTCGACTCATGGTACGACGCAGATCACCCCAGCGGCCCTCACAACCTCTACACACATATGATCGACAATGAGTGGTACATCTTCGTCGCCAACCCCGACTACGAGTCGTGCGATGTAGGGCAGGGTGATGCCTGCGGAGGTATCACCCTCGCTCATCTGAACTTCGCCGGCTATGGTGACTTGCCTCGAATAGTCAAGGTAGGCGAGGCCGAAGTCAGTTGGGAGTCTACCCTTGGGGGCTGGATCTACATCCATGATATGACTGTCCAGACTTGGCCTGGAGAGGAACAGAATGACCCTCGCTTCGGCCGGACCTACATCTACGGGGCATACTGGGAAGCGGGTCTGAGAATTTTCGATGTCTCCGACGTACCCCATCCCAACAAGGATTTGGCCGAGTATCTTTGGTACGGATCACTATGTCGATTATCAGGAGGTTCCCAAGCAGGCTGCACGTGGAGAGCCCCTGAGGTCGGCCAGTGGATGGAGTTTGAGGACTTCGACGGGGATGGAGATATCGACTGTTCGTGCACCAGCAATGTGAACGGCGGAAGGGCTTCTTACATCCATTATGCGGAGCCCATCGATGACATGGTCGATGCGACGCACCTTGGCTATCCCCCAGGAAAGATGCACCTGACATTCCTCGCAACCGAGGTCCTTGAGACCACCGTCGGCACCGGGATGGGTTACTTGCTGGATACGACTCCCTATGAGGAGGTCAACGGCAATGTTAGGTTCTTGCCTGAACTCATTCACGGCTGGGAGAACCCATTCGCTTGGGACCACCACATCCCGGGCGGTGAGGAGTGGTTGCTGTTCAGTCCGCACAACGCCGATACGGCGATTTTTCAGACGGGTCTACCGGGACTTCCCGACAATAGCCATGGTGGGGCTTGGGACGGCCGGATCTACCTAAGCAGCTACCACGCCGGACTTTGGGTTATGGACATCGAGACGCTGATGGCCAACGGCCTTGAAGACGGTAACAAGACCGACGTGCACGTAGCCGCGACTGTCGGCTACCACCTCTCCCACGGCGCTGACGGTGCTCCGCTGGACAGCGCGTACTACGACTTCGGGTGGACTCCATTCATCTGGGCCGCCGAGTATCATAAGGGGTACACCTACCTGTCCTGCATCACCACCGGGCTCTACATCGTGCAACTGGACATAGATCAGCCGTACGGCATCCCTCTGGTAGTTGAATCGCCCTAGCGCGTAGCGAAGGGCGACCGGTGCATTCAACAACCGACTGATTTCGTCGTCTGTGTAGCCGAGGCCTTGCCATGTCCGGAATAAAGAACACCCCGATGCTACTGATGGCAACTCTGATGGTGCTCGCGCCGCTCTCCGGTTGTTTCTCTTTCATCACCGGCGACGACTCTGACGAGGGTGGTCAGACTTGGGTCGACCCGGTCGTCGAGATCGAAGACGCCAACCACTCTCACAATGACATGTTGGCTCACAGGCTATACACGCCGAATGCGAAGCTAATCGACTACCACAACCTGAACTGCGATGGTGAGGTCAAGCCTCCTGCGGACCTTGACAACACCGCTGGTCGCCCTTGCTACCCCGAGTGGAAGAACGTCGGTCCGACGCCCGGGGACAACTCCGAGATTGCGATCGAGGGTAACTTCTACGAGGACTGCGAGATTTACGCCGACGGTAGCGGGGGGTGCTACGCCTACGTCTCCAGTTACAACCAGTTCGAGATTTTGGACATCAGTAACCCGAACAACATACAATTGCTTTCAACATACTACGCTGAGATTGCCCGGATGATTGACATCAAGGTCACTCCGGATAACAACTGGGTGCTGGTAAATCACGAGTTGACCAACAGTGAGCTCGACCCGATTCCCAACGATGACGATGCCAACAGCGGGATGAACCGCCTGGACGTGATCTACGTCGGCGACAAGACCAGCCCAGTCAAGGTCGCCGAGTGGAACAACCCTCCTGCCGGCTTCCACAATCAGGATGTTCATGTCTACTGCGACTGGGACCCGGCCAACCCACTGTGGTCCGGCGAGGAGTGTCACCTGTTCCTGTTCGGAGCCGACCCCTACCCCGAACTCGTAGCAGGCGGCGGTCCCGTCAAGGGCACACAGGTGTTCTACGTCCCTCTTGGCCTCGAGTCATGGACCTGCTGGGACTGTAACGATGAGCAACAAAACTCGAGTCGAGAGATACTCCGATGGGGCGCCTACACGCCAGAGGGTCAGACCACATGCGGCGGCTCGGTGTTCAATCACGACCACGTGTTCTTCGTCCACCCTGTGACCAAGCAGAAGCTTCTGATTGCATCTTACTGGGATGCTGGTCTGAGGATTGTGGATGTCACCGAGCCACCAGATGTGGCTGACTCGATGGGAATTACATGGCCACAGGAAATAGGTCGGTGGCTGGGGTGTTCATCTGATGACAGCGGGTGGTACGGCCCCGACGGAGGAGGACATGCCGACATGTCTGCTGAAGAGTGGCTCGACGCTGGTCAGGGCAACGGCAACATCCACTATGCAATTCCGTTCAAGAATCTGGTCTGCGACGGCATCAGCGAATATGATCCCGTGTCAGAATGGCCTGCCAGTTGCGGAACCGGGCCCGAAGATGCTAGCTACGGTCAGAATTGGAGGCACTACACGATTATCGCCCCTGAATACGGCTCTAACGACAATCACACAGGATACCTATGGACTATTGATACTACAGATCCGACCAAGCCGTTCCTCGTCTCAAAATGGAGACTTCCGGGCCAGGGCATGCTTGCCAACGGCAGCAGCCACCCGCAGCACTACATCCCTGGCGGCTACATCTACAGTCCGCACAATGGTGACGTCGGGCCCAATGGTCACGCTTACTGGACCCACTACCACGCAGGTGCTTGGTTAACCGATCATGGCCATACTTGGGACGAGTTGGTATGGGAAAACGGCTACCCCGAACCCGATAGGGGCTTCAAGGCGATAGTCGATCTGGCTCCGACCCACACCGTGGGATACTACTTGCCTTCGGGCCCAGAGTGGTCGGACAACGCCAGCGAGGAGCTGGGTTACGACATGGCGGACTGCTGGGCCTCTTGCATGATACCGTTCGACTGGGGGCTGCAGTACGATCCGAGGGGTTTCGTGCTAATCTCCGAGATGGTCAGTGGCATCTACGTCGTTCAGTTCGACGAGGACTACGACCCACGTTACCACTACCCGGCCCTGTGGCAGGCCGAGGCGAGCGATGAGTGAGTTGATTCTATGCGCGTGAAGGCGCTTGCCGCGATACTCGTAGTGACTCTGCTGATGCCTACTGCGGCTGCGCACGGGGCAAACACATTCTCATTCATCATGAGGAACCAGTCCATTCAGCCTGACACGGCACAGGTTCTGCAGAATGATACTCTGATCTTCGTCAACACGGCTAATCACAATCGCACTGTCCTAATCGATATTGACGGCGATGGTCTAGATGATGTGGACTGCGAAGCCGGACCGTCCGAATCATCATCCACCGAGGATGAGTGTTGGGTCTGGCTCGACCCCTTGATTTGGGGAGCGGGGGTGTATGAGGCCAAACTGATGGAGAACAGCACCCTCTGGCACACCGTCGAGCTCACTATAGTGCTCGACAACCACACGGAGACGCTGCCTCCTGACGGTTTCGTCTTCGGTCCCGATCCGAGTGAGTCGAATGAAGAGGGGGCGCTGTTGAGCACTGCGGTCCTGCTAGCCGGCGCGGCGGTGTTCATCTGGGTGATTCGTAACGTGAAGGAGGGAGATGAATGAAGCAGAGTCTCATTGCGATTCTACTGACGACCAGTGTACTGCTCGCAGGTTGTCTGGGTGAGGGGGAAGCTGACATCTTCCACGGTGACGACATCGCACCCCCCGTTCCTGTCGACGACTTTGTCCTGATGGACGAAAACGGCCATTACTACTCGTTCTCTCAACTCGAAGGCAAGGTAATCGTGGTCGCCTTCCTGTTCACAAGATGTCCCGATATCTGCCCGATAGTCAGCGCCAATCTCGACTTCATTTCCGAGGAACTCGGCGACAGGTACGGCACCGAAGTCGCTATACTGTCAATTACGGTAGACCCTTGGGCAGATAACTCATCGATATTGTCGGCCTACGCTGAGCAGAGAGGGTTGGATTGGCCCCACCTGACAACTTCCAATGCCAGTGACATTTCAGATCTCGAGGATGTCTGGAGGAATTTCGGTGTTGGACTCGATGTCTACAACTCCGACGAGGACTCTGACGGAGTAGCAGACGGCTTCGACACCTGCTCGGGCACCCCTGAGGGAGAGACAGTCGACGACAAAGGATGCGGCCTAGAGACTCAGCAATCCGATGGCGATGTCAAGATAATGCACCATCCGCTTACCTACTGGGTGGATCACACGACCGGGACCATCATCGTGGACAAGCAGATGCGGCAGAGAGTCTGGTGGGGAGACACCGACTGGAATGCGGAGATGGTCCTCGAAGACATCTACCTGCTGCTGGAGGAGTGAGCATGCGCGCTGAATCAATCGCTGTGCTGCTAAGTTGCATGCTGATTCTTCCCGGGTGCATAGCATCGGAGGAGAATGAAATCGAACTGTATGGAATGGAATACAGGGACCCTCCGGATGCACCCGACTTCACGCTTTTCGATCAGAACGGGAATGTGTTCACACTCTCCGACTTCGAGGGCAAGGTGGTTGCGATAGCATTCATCTACACCTCGTGCCCTGACGTCTGCCTGATCATTTCGGCCAACCTCGAATACGCCTACCAGAGCCTAGATGTTGGAAACTCAGACCATATCGTGTTCGTCTCGGTCACGATCGATCCGGCGCGCGACACAATCACCCACCTCGCCGAGTGGACCGAGCAGATGGGTTACGAGTGGTATCATCTGACTGGAACGACGTCCGCTCTCCAAGACACTTACAGATCTTGGAACGTATTAGTCGACAACGAACACATCAATGCCAGCCAGCCGCCCGAGGATGGCACGAATCGCATTGCAGTGCTATACCCGGACAATACGACGTTCCAATTTGACGGAGTCGGCATGGGCTTGAATGGTGATGATTTTGCTGTGCAGGTGTTCAGTGATTCCAACATGAGTTACGATATGGCTGAGGGCGTCATCGGAGACTGGCAGTCGGATGGAGTGTGGTCGTGGGTGTTGTATGCATGGGACGTAGAAAACGAGACTTGGATCGAGGCTCAAGAAGATATCTCCGCTCTGGTGCTCGACACCGACACACACCTTGCTTGGGCCGCCAGCAACGCCGACCTAGGTAACCTGCCTCCGGGAATTGACTGCAACGGCCATGGCTGGGCAATGGGCTCAGGGGAAGCGGCTCACTGCATGTGCGACGAGGGATACGAGAGACTTGACGGGGATTGGTTGTCATGCGTCTCAGAGGGTACGACTGGCAACGAGGTGGACAACGAAACCGACCCTCATGAAGAGTCCCTAGGACTGTATGAGGTAGGGCATTCTACGGTGACTTTCATCCTCGACAAGCAGATGCGCAAGAGGGTCGCGTACTCGGGAATTAACTGGGACGCGGGAGAATTCACACACGATGTGCAAGCGCTGGTTGACCAGTGATGCAAGGGTTCGTTTCAAGAGTCCGTCCCGTATGGGGCGGACATGGTTGATGAGGGGGTGGCACGCTCCCTGTTCCTCGCAGGACTGATGATTGTGAGTGTGCTCGTCGGAGTGCTGTTCTTCGATATCCAGCAGGAAGGCGCGGATCTAGCCCCTGTCATCGAAGGGGACATTCCTCCCAACATCCTCGTCGGCAGCATAGACTCCGTTTCCCTGAAAATATACGACGAGGAGATGGCGGGGCTGACTCTGGTCGTTAGCCTCGACGGTATCGGAATTACTGATGAGCCGGACTCGGACGGCAACCTAGTGATCGATATCTCGCAACTCGGCATCGGCGGCCATTCGCTCAAGGTAATCGCGACTGACAGTCTCGGCCAGGAGTCAACATGGACCTCCACATTCATGATTGAATACCCCTATGAGGGTTACACGGTGATTGTAGTCAGCACCAATGAGTTGATTGTCGAGCGAGGCAACAGCACCGCGTTATCGGGAGTCTTGGTCCACCAGAGCATGGACACTTGCGAACTAGAATGGTCTGATAGCAACATAGACGAATTCAGTCTAAATCTTCCTTTCGATGAAGAAGGCAGGTTCGATCTCGGATTCTCTAATATCCAAGAGAATCTCACAATTTCGATACGTGGAACATGTGGGACTTGGGTGGACTCAAGTGAGCTCGAGGTGCTCAACATCACTGTCATGGAGCCGGAGCCGATCGAGGGGTGCACCGACCCGGAAGCCAACAACTACGATGAGGATGCCGAGGAGGACGACGGTTCCTGTGAGTATGACGAGTAAGCGCCGCTGGACTTGCGTTGTTCACGGTTGCAGCAGTCGGGATTAGAGCATTGGCATCCGGTGAAGCCGCTCTAAGTCGGGCTGGTACAACTCGCGGATATCGTCCAACTCTAGGATGAGCATTGCAAGCCGCTCAAGGCCCATCCCCCATGCGCACACCGGCCATTCCGTTCCCAGTGGCTCAGTTACCTCAGGACGGAAGATGCCAGAGCCGCCTAACTCCAGCCACTCCCCTCTCCAAAGAACTTCGACCTCTACGCTCGGCTCAGTGTAGGGGAAGTAGGCAGGACGGACTCGCACTTCCGGGTAGCCCATCTTGGTGTAGAATGTCTTGAGTGTCGATATCAGCATCGGCAGGTTGGCGTCCGGCTCGTGGATGATGCCTTCGATCTGATGGAACTCTGGGAGATGAGTGCGGTCAATCGACTCCTGCCGGAACACCCGGCCGATTCCGAAGACTCGGCATGGTTTGTCGGGGTTGTCGGCGATGTGCCGGACTGTGTTGACTGTGGTGTGGGTCCTCAGAAGCGCCTTCTGAGCCTCGTCCTTGTCGAAACTGCCGCCCCAGCCTGTGCTTCCGGTATCGTGGCCATGCTCGTGGACACTGGCCCAGAGATCTAGGTACTCTTCATCGACATCGACATTCTCAGGCTCGGACAGGTAGAACGTGTCCTGCATAGTGCGAGCCGGATGTGACTGGGGGATGTACAGGGCGTCCATGTTCCAGCCGGCGGACTGGACGTAGTGGCCCTCAATCTCCGAGAATCCCATCTCGAGGAAGACTGAGCGGATTCGCTCGATCAGTGCCTGCATCGGGTGTGGCCTGCCTCCCATCGGAACCGGTGCAGGTGCATTGACATCGAATGATTTGAACTTGGCATCTCTCCATGACTCGCCTTGTAGCAGTTCTGGGGTGACATCACCAATGAGTTCGACCTCCTGGAGCCCGGACTCGTCCGTTGACGAGCCGGCTTCAGTCAGGCTCCAACTCCTAGACACATGTTCCTCGATTGAGAGTAGCCCCTTGCGTCCTGAGAAGTGATCAGTCATGTCGGCATCGAGAGAAGAGGCATCGAGGGGACCTTCGGAGAGACTCTGGATGAATGAGGTCCTCTGCTCGATAGCAGCAATCACAGCATCTTCATCGTCGGCCACCAATGCTCCAGCCTCAACCTTGATGCCCATCGACTTGAGTAATCCGACGCCGGGCCCAGCCTCGTGGCGCTCAAATGCAGCGGAGAGAGAGGTCATGGTCCGTTCAGCGGCCTTCTGCTCGGACAGCCACCCCCAGAGGCGAGCCTCCAAGAGTCCGTCTACGGCCGCCTTAGCGCCCTCGTCACCCAATGATACACTCTGTCCGCGGTCCTCGGTAACTTCGACCAGCCCAGCCTCTGCAAGTCCGGCTCCTGCTCCTGCGACGTGAACCTGATCACTCCAACCAGTAGCCTTCAGAAGCTCGTCCAGAGACCAAGCCCGAGTGGGTTCCGAGAGCATTGCTCGCAGCATCCGTCGCTCGTTGTTGCCTAGTCCCATGACACTACCTTGGACCTTGGCGAATTAGGCCGTCCTCTTGACGCTTGCCGATGCGCCGCCCATAAGGGCGGCGATTACTCCTCCTCTGATTCCCACAGGAGGGTGTCGCACTCACTGCAGGTGTGAGATTTCGGCTTCGCACCTTCTACCCAATCCAGCCTGCCGCACCTGCCGCAGAGTATCGATGTCCTGACTGGTTCTTCCAGAGTGGTGTCAACCCGGTACATGACTCGGCCGGCGTCCGGCATCTTTCCGGCTTCCGGCTCCCATGCCGCCACCTTCTCGGGGTCGACGTGCTCCTCGACGGCCATACCTAGTCCGACAAACAACATCACGACTCCCGCTATTGCCAGAGGGGCTGCAACAGTAAGCGCGAATGGAGATGCGCCCGAGGTCAGGATGATGCCGCTGCCAATGACGATGCATGCCCATGCGGCGAGCACTGTGTTCACCTTTCGATTGGAGGTAGTTGTGGCTTGCGGCACGGACGGCCGTGCGGGCGCCGACGCATGAATATGGCCCCCCAGAGCCGGTTTCTGTGATGTAGGGTTCAAGAGTCCGTGTCCGTCGTCTTGGGGCGCGCCTCAGTAGCTCAGCCCGGTAGAGCATCTGATTTGTAATCAGACGGTCGGGGGTTCGACTCCCTCCTGGGGCTCCAAGATACG
>Ga0310345_10003709_pt1 | contig 14347 bp, 34 predicted proteins | sample HC15DNA20500_MG_FD_204667 | JGI IMG/M metagenome (GOLD analysis project Ga0310345, IMG submission 204667) | Marine microbial communities from station ALOHA, North Pacific Subtropical Gyre - HC15-DNA-20-500_MG | ecosystem: Environmental > Aquatic > Marine > Oceanic | place: Pacific Ocean: North... | reverse complement strand
TTGTTCCTTTATAGGCAAGGAACTCTAGCTTATGCATACTTTCCCAATGGATCGAAGATTGGGGGAGATATAACGTTTAACGACTCTGTTATCTGGACAACTAATGGTAAACCAGTAAATGCACATAAGGTATTTCCTGACAAGTACCCACCTAATACTAAGACTAAACTTCGTACCTATAACATGGTACATACATTAATTCATGAATGTGGCCATGCCATCGGACTTAAGCATTGCGAACAACACAAGGATTGTATAATGTACCCCTACTACAACGGTCGTGTCGTTTTACATAACCATGATAGCGAACGCATCCAAAGTATATATGGCAAACGTGGCCTTAAACAACATTTCATTGATTACTTTCGCAAACGTATGCTCAGGAAGTGGAACTGACGTGCCGAAGGCACCTCGAAAATTTTGGTTGGTAAGATTTATATAACTCGTTGGTGTATGAATGTTGGGTAATGTTAAAGTGAATTATAAGTGTGAAGACTGTGGATGGAAGTATAGTGGAGACTTGTCGCATATGTACGTAGCATTGAAGCATAAAGACAAGCATGAGGAGGAATTTTACTTTTTGGAGGAATTACTTGGCTAATCTTGGGAGCAATATTGCTCTGTACTTGGGAGCATTCATGTGTTGTACTGGGTTTCTTTTGATTCCAGGTGCGATTTTTATCATATATTGGTTTGCAACTAAAAACGATGACAAGGATGAAACACAGTACGTAGAACACCATCACCATTATGACATTACAGATAACAAGACAATCAATGTTGATGCGAGAGACGGTAGACATTCATTCAAGCATACCGAGAAACATGATAACTTTCAGGGGTATTTGGATTTAAAATGAAAGGCTGTCACTATGAGAAGTATAAGAAAAAGGTTAAAGGATATAAGATAAAAGACGGTGAGGTTGATGAAGAAGTCTACGAAAAGTGAAAAGGTAGTTGTGGCCAAAGGCTTTGTGAATGCAGCCAAAAATTGTCCTCATCCAACATATAATATAATCAAATCAGGTTTTTTTCAGTATCTTATCTGCCGAACGTGTGGCAAGAATATGGGGGAGGTTAAAGGTGATATCCAACAACCAAATAGCTAAAGTCCTCTGCATAGCGTGCCAAGACACGATTGGGGAGCATAGTAAGAGACAACTGTGGAGATGTCTGTTCAGAGTTCAAGGAACGATAGTATCAGCCAAACTTGAGGAGAAACTACCTACCACAGATAAATCGGAACCCAAAATCAACTCTAGGCACTAATGGAATATAAAGTCGACATCTTACGTGTACTAGATGGAGATACAGTTGATGTCCTTTTCAATTTTCCTTTCGGTATCCAGGTAAAGAAGCGTGTTCGTTTGTTCGGAATCAACGCCCCAGAAACTCGTACACGCAACCTAGAAGAGAAGCGTAAGGGCATTCTGGCCAAGGAACGCCTATCAGAACTGTTAAAGGAGGCCAAAATGAAGTGTATTCTCGTCTATCATGGTGACGGAAAATTCGGTCGTCCTCTAGGTGAGTTATTTGTTGATGGTGTTAATATTAATTTAGTTCTAGTGTCTGAAGGTCACTCTGTTCCTTACTTCGGTGGTAAGAGATAATCACCCCACCCAAAAGTTTAAAAAAAATTAGAGAGTTATTACGCCTGTTCCTCTATTAACAGTTATTGTTTGGCCTCTAAGGTCAATTTTTGAAACGGTAGGAATGTCTTTTACCTTAACTACATCTGTTCCACGTTTTGTGGTCAGTGTTTCGTTCTTAGGCACTATTGAACTTTTCTTGCCGAAGACTAAACCTTGTGCGTTTATGGTTGATGTTCCACGTTTGCTTGTTATTGTTGTCATACATCTATTAATATGATGGTGTATATATTCTTTTCCCCCCACCACTTGTACTAGTCTGTATCTGGCCAAGGTTCAAAATTGGTTTTTTCGCTATAAGCACCTGCGTAACGAGATTCAGTTCCTATACTGTGTAGAAATACTTTACTACAAATAATAGGTTATTCTAATTATTGTCATATCGCTAGTGATATTGTCATGTTAGGCGTGAATTGTCTATATAGTATCTATTCCTAGCAATCATAACAACAATGAACACATCACAAACAATCAGAAAATTCGCTGGAAAAATCGTTAAGAAAAACGATTCACAAAACGCAATTACTCTTGAAATTAGAGAGAGTAAAAAACAAACTGCTTACTTCAATGCAATCGTTCCAAGCACTCAATATTCAGGAATAAGCAATAACGAACTCACAAAATATATCTTTCAAGCAATTTCTAGTCTTGAAAATATTGAAGGGTTAGTTATGGCTAATCACCCAGATAATGAGAATAAAGTAAGATGTTTTGCAAACAATCACAACAAACAGCAATTTTATGACTTCATATCTAAAGTAAAAATTCAGGGTTTAAAATTAAACCCTATAATGAAATAGATATGACTTCATTAAATTCAGTAAGTGCAATAGAAATTCAGCATAACGAATTGATACAATTAGCAAAAGAAATTGGTATCGATAATGAGTTATACAAAAAAGCCTTTTCAATCTATTGGATTGAAAGAAAGGAAACAATGACTAAATTATATCAAGAATATCTTGATAGTTTAGGAGCTGGTGTTAAGATAGGAAACAAAAACCATCTTACTATTGACATGAGCAAAAACGCTGTAAGAATAAGAAAGCGAATCAATGGGAAACAAACAGAAACAACCGTCAAACCAGAACGTGAAGCCAGAAGGGTTAATGCTAAAATTAACACTCTTGGAAATACACAACCATTATACTGGCACGCTGGAGCAGATGGTGATAACAATCCTGAGAAATACTCTTGGGAAACCCCCACTTTTTTTTCTTATCATATAATTTCTAGTGTTAAGGGAGGTGAATGTGAATGATATGTCCTAAGTGTAATACCAACTCAATGCATGATGAGCTGGTTATGAATAGCCTAAGTAGGCGAGATAATAAAACCTACATCTGTAATCGATGTGGTCAAGATGAAGCGATGGAAGATTGGAATAACAATCAACCAACCAGGATACTACCACAGTTCAGGGATTAACAATCCCACTCTCTTTCTTTTTATGTTAAGTCATGTTGTTGTTATACATACAATATAACAACAATATGTAAATAAGGATAAGTATAAGTACACTGAATAAGTGTACACGGAAATCAGCTATATAAGTGTTTAGTTATATATAAGTATTTAGGATATATATAAGTGTTTAGTAGTATATAAGCATTTAGTTATATATAAGTGTGTAGATGTATATAAGCATTTAGTTGTATATAAGTAGGTAGGTAGTATATATAGTATATATAGAGCTAATAGGTTATATACAAGCGAGGGCTAAAGAAAAGTGTATGGCAAAAACACCTACAACAGCAGGTTTGAAAGCACAAATCAAAAAGCTTGAAAACCAGCTAAAAAGTAAAAGTGCAAAAAGTGTCATAGCCCAAACTGAGAAAGCTCACGTATTCGGTGAGATTGTTGAAACGTTGGAATTTGACGTTCAACACCCAGATGGAAACGCAGATGGTTTTCAACGTGGCTCGGTAGGTATCAGCGTAGATTCAAACGGTCTTCGCATGATATTCGTTCGTGGCTATAACAAAAAGCTGAAAGGCTCGTCAAATGCTTACACAGTAATTGGCAACGCTGAACAGTTCACAGCATGGCTTAAAAATGCTGGAAATGTGAAGCACGTTCCACAGGCATAAAACTGCACATAGATTTGAGAGAAAACTCAAAAAACCCTTTTTTTTTCTTTTTTGGTTATCATAGGCTAAAATATTCCGACTAGGATTAGCAGATAACGAGCAAGCTGAAATACTCATGAAAAAACTCAGCGATACTTATCTTAAGGATAAGACACCAAACCGATAGGGTTTGGACAGGTCTAGCGATAAGAGTTAGAATCATTAGTGATTTTAACGTTAACGATTAAAGATTGATCGAAATCTGCCTGTATAAGAGCTAGTTCCAAATCTTAAGTCATCATGACAGAAATAATGTAATAAAATGACTTAAGTAAAAATTTTTGCAAAAATACTTACCGAAACTTATAAGTATAACTTATATAAGTCTTTATAGGGTGGCTAAAAAATATTGGCAGGTAATATAGTAATAATAAGTGTGAATAAGTTGTACACTTAAGAGACTTATAAGTAGGCCTCATTATATCTTATCTATTCTTAATAAGTTATACTTAACATAAGTAAGACGTTAAAGTAAGTATCATTATATCTTATCTATTCTTAATAGTAGTTATATTATTATTATTGTTATTATATTCGCTGATATTTAGTCAGGCACGCACGCAGGGATATAACACAGCAATAGCATTATTATATACGTAAGTCCTTATATAAGTCTTAATTAAGTCTTACGCACGGTTGTATCAATATAAAGTTATGTAAACCCTTATATACATAGGTGGCAAGTGTATTAAGTAGTTATCTACGAATCAATCATTGACTATATATAACAATTAACTAAACGATTAGTTCTATTACTACTATTATTATTATTATTATTGTAATACATACATACTATATACTTGATACATACCACCCCCAAAAGCCTTTTAAACAAGCGAGGGCTAATATAGGGCATGAACAAAAAATCGGAAGCACAACGTATATCGCATGATTCATATCAACGTATGATTACTGCTACTATACTGTTGAACGGAAATCTCGCAATACATGATGATGTTATAATATATCGTATGGGTTGTGGGTGTAATGTATTCATTCCTATTGTTTATAATCATAGGTGTAATACATTATGAAATACATAGGTATTGTAGGTAGTTCAAAGGCTAGATATATAACTGTCGTTGAATCTATCCACGCAATACTAGATAGGTATGATCCAGCTACTACTACATTAGTATCTGGTGGAGCTGTTGGCGTAGATAGTCATGCAGTTAGAATAGGTAGGAACAGGGGATTTAAAGTGATTGAATACCTACCCAAAGGTATTGGTTGGCAGTATTATATGCCACGAAACAGATTGATTGCCGACAAATGTGATAAGGTATATTCTATTGCATTAGAACTGATAGGTAATGGCACGAAGTGTTATCATTGTGCGAGGGCAGGACATAATAACAATCACTTCAAAACAGCAGGTTGTTGGACAGCAAACAGATGTAAAGAGCGTGAGCTAGTGGTGTGTAAATGAACTGTCCTAAATGTAAAGATGAGATGTCAGAATATATATCCATACATGAACAAGGATATTATTGTGATGATTGTGATGTTGAGATACATAAACCTAAAGATAAATGGATAGATGTAAATGAATTCTGATACAAATAAACATACCCCACCGAAGCCTTTAAAAGAAAGCGAGGGCTTTAGGAAGGGCATGGGAAAAACAGAAACGCCTATCGAGGCGACAGATGTTATCATTAATCATGACACATTTATTAGTGGTCAGGGTTTGATAGTAAAACCTGTGCGAAATGTATGGTCAGGAGATATGATCACATGGGATTACCTAGCAGATAATGTGGGGTTTAGATCATGGGATTGAGCAAGATTGAGGCAAGGATCTTGTTAGAGTTAGGCAATAACATACAAGATACATTAGATATGTTGGAAGCAACAGGTCTAAATGACAAGCAGTTAGAAAGACTACATGAAGCACAACAAAATAGTAGCAAGCTAAACAGTTTGCTACGAGAGGCATAGACATGGCAGATATAAAACTAAAGAACGGCAAGGTAATACCTGCCTACAACAAGAGGATAGCACATCAATACATCAACGCACAAGGTAATATTATTAGTGTGTTTAATGCTATTGAACGACAGAATAAACAACGTAAGAAGATCAAGGTAAATAGACAAACAGCATACCTTGAAGCACAAGACATAGAGAAAGCAAACAAGTTAGAACAACGCTGGGCTATGATCAAAGCGTTCTCAATACCACAACGTGTCCGTAAATATGGCAAGAGCATGAAGATATATAATCTTGGAGCTGGTATCAATCCATTCATAGCAATGTATATTGACAACCATAGGTATGAGATACAACGACCACATTACACAAGAGGATTGATACAATGAGAGTGAGTGTAATACAATGACACCCCCAACACCTACACCTGAACAAGTGGCAAAGAATAGAGCTCATGCTAAAGAGCATGGCTACTATCTATTGTGTGGTGGTAGATATACTATGGAATTAGAAAGAGAGTGGTGTAGTATCTTAGACATTGTGCCTGAACAATTTGCACAGGCATGGGCGTTAGAAGATATAGATGTAGAAGAACTAGCAACACAAGTAAATGCTGACAACGAAGAAGCATACATAGAGGCGATGGACTAATGAATGACACACCTAAAGAGATTGACTACTCTAAAGCAATATCATTAGAGGACATACTGCCATTCTATAATGACATGAGCATAGACTATGCAGATGATGAACTCTATGAATCTGCATACCAACACATATGGGATAACATAACACACGAAGATAAACCATTGGATTGGCGACAAGCAATACAAACTATTAGTTTGATAAAGATAGATCTCATACGTGGTATGTTATCACACAAGATACAACACGACCAAACACTATCTAATGAGGAATGGAAATGATTTGTAAAGAATTTCTTGAAGAAGATAACAGGTATCATCACTCACATGATGAACGCTTTGGTGGTAGGACATGGGAAGTTATGTTCTATAACTATGAGGGTGAATCATGTGGTGTTAGTGTATCTGATGACGAGTTCTGTGAATTACTAACAGAAGATCAGGTTGCTAATACATTTGTAGTGATAGGTGATAGTGCTAGGGTATGGGAACACGAACAAACTAGACAGTTCATACTAGACAAAGCACTACAATGTATCGAAGAACATAGACAAGCACACTTCAATGAGGTAGAGGCATGAAGATACGAGTGACCATAGATACAGATGAATGTTCATTCGACAATGAGAATGAGAGTAGTTATACCAATGGTGTTGTTGATATAGACATTGATGGTGTAGGTAGATGGTGGTATGGATCACCCTCTTACTTTGTCATGTTCAAAGATGTTGAGGTGATAGAGTGCGAACATGACAATGGAACTAGACGAGTGCGTGAAGCAACAGATGATATGTTTGATACTCACAATGAATGTGTTGATTGTGGCAAGGATATGAATGAGGTAATAGCATGAGTAAGATAGATCAATCAAAGATAGACAAGATACTATCTAAGAAAGAGGTAGATTATAGTGAGTGCGTAGATGGTGTCCATGTTTGGCAAGCTAAATCACAAGCTAAACCAGAACAAGTATATATTATAACACAACAATATGATACTGATACATGGGAGTGTGAATGTAAATCATTTGTTTATGATAAAGATAACACACCAAGAACGTGCAAACATATAGAATCTATTAAACAATTGATTATTAAAACTAAAGAAGATAACTCCAATACAATTAGCACACCGAAGCCTTTAAAAGAAAGCGAGGGCTTTAGGAAGGCATGAAACAAAAAACAAACGAAGAAAATATTATGGTCATGGAATCCATGCAAACAACTTCAACTTGTAGTAGCCAAGAGTATGAGCTAGAAAATGTAGCAGATACTCAAGCTTCAAACGAGGGGAAGATAAACATTGTTCCTATCACGGAACTCACAACAGATGAGGGCAAGTCCTTACCTGCTAGTGAGGTCACGAAACTACTCACACCTAATCAACTAGGTGTGACGATAGTTGTTGATGGGAACACACGAACTGTTCGACCACTAGTCTTTAGTGAAGATGGCGTAGCCACCCCACAAAAGATAGGTTTTAGTGAGAGAGCATACTTCGTGAAAGACAGCACTAGTTCACAAGAAGGATTTAGAATCCTTCAGAACAGAGCTGTTGGTGGTGGTTAGTTTTCTAACCCTACCCTTTTTATTAATGAGGTATTATAATTATGACAATTAAAACAGATGAAGAAGGCGAGGAATACTATTCACCTGACGGTGATGTTGCTACTCCTCTTGTTATACCTGATAGTGAGTTCGCTGATGATGACATTGATGGTCTATTTAAAGAAGGCGAAACACAGAAGGCACAACTAGACAATGAAGTAGGTATAGATTATCTATCCGATAAGATATACGCTGACTTTGAATCTAGTATTCGTGAACTGTATAACAATGAGGTGACAGCTAGCCATAGGGCAGATAGAATGGGCGACAATGCACACCCAAAGATACACATAACTATCAACCCAAGCACACGATACTTTGAGATAACAGGGCATGATTCATTAGGTATAACACCTAGTGTATTAAAGAACAAGCTCATGGTCTTTGGTCGTAGTGGTAATATAACTGACGGTGGTGAGATAGGACAGTTTGGCATGGGCTTTGCTAGTTATAAAAAGATGTTCGACATCATTCACTTAACCACATGGGCTAGGGGTGTAGATAAAAATGGTAATGAATTTAAACCATACACAATGCTATGTGAGAAGGGCAAAGAATTTACACGCACAAAGGCAGAAGATATAGAAACCTATGGCACAAAGATACATGGTATTTATAGGGATAACATTAGTGCTGATAAGATTATAGCAAAGATAAAGGATTGTGCTAAACATCAGAATGTAAAGACATGGATTCATTTGGTTAATGACACAGCACAAGAATCAGCAGGTGATTATCAATGCTTCCAATACAAAGATGGTTATCACTATCTAATGCAGATGAAAGCCAATAGAGTAGAGCAACAAGGTAATCGTAGAGAGAAACAAAAGTTCTTTAGACCAATCAAAATAATTAGAGATGACTTTGAGTTCTACGCATTTCTTGGAGCTTATGAATCACGCTGGGGTGGATTAGATACTGAATCTCTTAATGATGAGGACAATGTAATTAGATTAGTAGGCACACCAATCATAGCTGACCTACCTTACGACATTACACAAGCAGTATCAGGCTACTTCCTAAACATCAAAGACGAAAGGAAATACCCACCGACAGCAGATAGGGATAGGCTAACGACAGGTAGCATTGATAATATAGTAGAAGAAATAAAGAATGAATTGTATGAATGTTATAAAGAATACATACTAGAAGATGTAGATGATTACAGAACAAGAAGCAACAAGTATGTATATGATAGTGGTTTGTGGCGTTATGTTAATCACATACTACAATCGGATAGTTCAGATACAATATTAAATACATTACACAGATCATATACAACACACCCTGACAAGAGATTGTTCACAATACAACAGATGATGGAACATCAAACCGAGCAACGAAAGAAAGGTATAACACATCAGATTGTTGCATTGAAAGGATTACGTGGTGATGTAATGAGAAGATTAGATACAGTATTTCAGGGTGATGGATTATCAAGGAGATACTTTAGATTACCAAGAGATGAATACGAAAGATCAGAAGAAAGAATTAAAATCTTTAGACAGTTAGGTGTAGTGTTTGGCGAGGAGTATATCCGTGAGCATAAAGTAAAGACACAACGTATATCTAAAGAAGCAAGAGCAAGAGGCGAGTGTGCTAATGTTAATGTTAGATTATACTCACGACATGGTAGATCAGAACAGGCAACAAGTGATCAATGGGGTTGGGGTAATTACTATGATAGCTTTACATCATTCCCAATGAATGTAGTTAATGACAACGCACACCCATTCATGATTAGAGTAGAAACAAAAGATTGGGCGAGTGCAGTTAGAAATACATACAGGACAGATTTCTTATTGATCCACGACAGAAAAGGATTTGTCAATAAGATTAAAACAAAGGCAGAACTATTCAAAGAGTTAGAAGATACATTGTTTGAAGTTAATGGTGAGGAAATGACAATGAAAGAATTAATGAAGAAGCAACGAGATGATAGAAGGACAGCAAACAAACGAACTGTTATCTATTGCAGGTATGACAACAACGAACAAGATACAAGGAATGAAATGACAGGTGGTAAATTCACACTAGCAGAACTTGGATTGAATCCTGACGAACACTATCTAATATCCCCTGTTCATAGACAAATGAATGTAAAGAGATTGATGGACATACTACATTGGTATAATTCTGAACACATAAGAGATGGCGAACACATACTAAAGTATGTTGGCGAAGATAACTACAAGATAGCAGAACTATTAAGCGATACATTAATGATAGAATCTCCTGACAAGATAGAAGGCGACAAGTTAGAGAAGGTATCAGCATTACTTAGAATGAAACGACTATGTAATGAAGCAAACCAAATGGAAATCTATGATCTATGTAAGCAATCAATCATACTACATGATGAGAACAATACAAATGATATAATGGGATTAGTTGAAGAAGCTTTGGTGAAGAACGAATGAGCATACAAATATTAAAAGAAACACCACAACATCTGGTGATACATCTTGAAGATGGTAGGGTAGATACTGTTATCAATGATGGATATTCTAAACTAAAGTATGGAACATACATGGGCAATAGGATAATGTTCAATGAGTTTGGCGATGGCTTTGAGATAACAGAAACATATGACGACAGGATATTTAATTGTAATTTGGAAAACACAGAAGGTATTGTTCAAACAATACAGTTTAGAGATAACCATTCAAATGAATTAGCATATATAATACAGCAGAAAGCAAAACAAGAATACATAAAGTTATACAAAAGGATATACTTTGAGAAACATAAGACAGAATTACTTGATGACCTTATGATTAATAGTTATAATGGTAGGGTTGTTGCTCAAACTGATGGTAGCTTTGTCATAGACAATGTGTTTATGATTAACTCACATGGACAGGCATACTTTATCAGTTCAAAGAAATCAAAGAATCCACAATGGTCTAACTTATGTATAGTAGTTAAGGGTAGCTTACAACCAAAGATACTACAAACAAAGGTAGGATCAATCGAGTTCGATACAACGTTGCTAACTATCATGTATAAGATAGATTACTTAGTATCACCCACGCTGATGTTTGATTACAGCACAGATAAGAACACAGGTATGCCAATCATAGTTAAAGGATCAGGAAGGATTGATAATGTATTCATGGCACAACTACCTAATTGGTTGCAGAAACAGGTAGAGATAGAAGTGTATGGTCATATAAATAAACAAGCAACAAGTAGAAAGGCAGAACTAGGTGATGGTAATGCCTAACTTCATAGATGTAATGGAAAGACTAGAACGTCTTGAACATATGTTAGAAATTATAACAGAAGATATACTTAGGATAAGACACGACAATCATTATACCCTGACAAAGTTAGAGGAAACTACATGACATACGAAGATCAATTAGATAATTCTAAATGGGAAATACAATCAACCTTTGGCGACATAGATAATGATGACGTAGCCACAGAAGTAGAAGTGCTATGGCAACTAGCTAGGAAATCAGATGACGCTCAACGTATCTTAATGCCAATCGTTGAATCAATTAATAAACTAAACAAAGCTATCGAAGGAAGTAAGCAACATCTTGAAGCACTTAGTGGTGTAGATTTCGAGGACTTACACATAGAAGATGTAGATGATGATGAGGGTAATTGATATTATATAAATGCAAAATGAAATCTTATTTAATGCCACGATCTAATCAACCATACGAATGTCATTGGTGTAAAATTATAATGCCAGCTCATAGTCCGTATGTTAAACTTAGAAGATACTACGTCACATTAAAAATGCACGTAGCTTGCACGAAACAATTAGTTCAACGTGAATGGATATCTCACTTGGACTTACGGCACGTATCAGGTGTAGCTTCACGCACTTACCTTGATATTAATTCGCCTGATGTAGAATGGCAGGAGTACATAGACGGAGCTCTCGAAACATGATTCGCCTCTTACTCGTCAATACTCGTACACTTGAATTGTCGAAAATTGAGGTTTTTTTCAAAGGAACATTAAGGTTTTATATATGAAAAAGAATAAACGAAGATTATACATTAGAAGTCATGTGCATAATTATGCAGAAATGATAGAGGATATGAATAATGAAAACTGATTTTGAGAGAAATACTGATTGGCAAGACAGGAAATTACTAAAAATAATTGATCCGTACTGCTACAAATTCAATGATGTTGCTGGTTTAATGAAAAACTGTCTAACACAACATGATATAATTCATGCACTACTAAAGATATTAAAGGATAACTTTAATTGCTCAATAGAAGCTAACACCAAGTATATTGGTGGTGAAAAGGGATATGTGTTAGAGAATTTAACATATACTGTTGATACACCAAGAGTTGAAGCGAATGTGTATATGATAAAAGACTATGATAATCCATTGAACTTAGAAAAGGTGAAGAAAGAATGACAAAAACTGATGTAGTTAATAAATTTTGTAATACTATTGACAATGACTATGTATTAGTATGTTTGAGGTGTATATTTTTAGCATGAAACGAATCTATACATTTACTGTTGAACAAACTTACGCTGGTCGTAGAAGTGGAGAAATAGAAGTAGAGATTGACCTAGATGATGGCTATGAACATGATAATAATATTGATGAAACACAAGCAAACGAAATAGCTTATGAAAAATATATAGAAGATCATGTTGAGTGGGAAGATCGTAGAGGTTATGATGATGGAGATACAGATTATGATATTGATCTTGATAACACATACTTAGTAGATGATGATGGAGATCGTATTAGAGGAGATGGAGATGATTAAATGGCACGTATAACTAACATTTGTATTGATGGCACAGATGAGCATAAAAATTTAGAATTATTACATAGACACCATACAGTATATCAAGGTGGAACACCTAGAGAAAATCTTTACAAATTATGGCGTGATACATACTTAGGATATTATAAATGTAAAGATTGTGGTAAAACTTCTGAAGTTGATTCGTATGGGTTTAATTGGACATGGGAATAACGACACCAAAAGGCTTAAAAGAAAGCGAGGGCTTTAGGAAGGCATGAAACAAAAAACAAAACCAAAAACACACAAAACATACGTGTTTAGTGATGTAATAGTGTGTGAAAGGAGAGAAATAGTATGAAATGTTCTAAATGTAATGTCGTAGGCTTTAGCCTAGAAGAATTATTACCTGAAGGACTATGCAAACAATGTAGGTTAGCAAGTTTTGAAGCTAAACTAGGAATAGAGGAGTTGAATGATAACTAATGAATTGTAGATTAGTAAAAACAAACTCGGTAGATTTATCGTTAGAACAACGCATGAGAAAGGGCGTAGTTGTAATGGTATTTGAGAATCCACAACACGCCATAGACTTAGTAAAAGCGTATAAAGATTTGAAGAAACGACATGGTAATGAAACCATTGGGAGAGCATAAAATGAACAAATTAAAAATGTATTCAGAACAACCAAAGAACGCTTTGCAAATGTCAAAGACATTCGATACTTTGAAATCAGTTAAAGAGTTCGTGGGGGTTGAACTACTATCCAAGCCAAGTAAAATGGCAGAATATGGATTTAGTATGCCAGCTACAAGATGTAAAGCTGGTAGCAAAATGGCAAAGATAAAGGGAACAGTATGCCACGATTGTTATGCACTAAAAGGTCGCTACACATTTCCTGTTGTTAAAAACACAATGGAAAAGAGGTATCAATTCGCAATAAATAGTCCATACTTCGTAGATATAATGTCGTATATTATAACCAAGAGAAGTAAGAAATTATTTCGTTGGTTTGATTCTGGAGATTTACAAAGCACAACAATGTTAGGACACATATGTCAAGTTGCTCGTAACACTCCACAGTTAAGCCATTGGCTACCTACAAAGGAATGGAAAATTGTCGCAAGATTCGTTGAAGATGGTGGTAAAATACCAAAGAATTTATGTGTTCGTGTATCTGGATTGTACGTAGATGGTGGATCGCCAGAAGATTTCGCTGAGAAATATGGTGTGACGACTTCTGATGTTCTTAATGGTAAAGACTTTGACAAACTAAAACAAATACACCCTGTATTCAAATGCCCATCATCAAAGCAAGATAACTCATGCAAGGATTGTATCGCTTGTTATAAAAACGGTGTGAAGAACGTGACGTATAGGTTTCATTGATCATGGAAAATAGAGAGAGGAATAAGATTAGAATTGAAAAGAATGACGCTACTACGTCTCACAATGGTAATATATTGGTGGAAGTTGAGAGTTCTGATCTCAAAACTGAGGAACTTAAAGACCTTGCACTTGAAATTGTGAATGAGATCAAGAGGAAGAAGAAATGACCATTGACGATAGATTAGATGAGATATGGAAGAAGATATTTGAAATAGAGCATGAAATATACGAAGAAGTATCTACAATAGAGAAAAGATTAG
>Ga0310345_10003707_pt1 | contig 14350 bp, 13 predicted proteins | sample HC15DNA20500_MG_FD_204667 | JGI IMG/M metagenome (GOLD analysis project Ga0310345, IMG submission 204667) | Marine microbial communities from station ALOHA, North Pacific Subtropical Gyre - HC15-DNA-20-500_MG | ecosystem: Environmental > Aquatic > Marine > Oceanic | place: Pacific Ocean: North... | reverse complement strand
CCCGCAGCCGCGTCCAGAACTACGAGGGCGTGGTCATCAGCCGGAAGCACGGCGAAGGCATCGCCGGGTCGTTCACCGTCCGCAAGATTTCCTTCGGTGAAGGCGTGGAACGGGTCTTCCCGCTCTACTCCACCAACATCGAGTCGATCGAGGTTGTCCGCCGCGGCCGTGTCCGCCGGGCCAAGCTCTACTACCTCCGCTCGCGCCGCGGCAAATCGGCCCGGATCGCGGAAGTGTCCAACTACAAGCCCAAGGCCAACGCCGAAGCCTGAGGAATCGCGCCATGAAAAAAGATATCCATCCCGAATATCACCTCATCGACGTCAAGATGACCGACGGCACCGTCATCCAGATGCGTTCGACCTGGGGCAAGGAAGGCGACACCCTGTCGCTCGACGTCGACCCGACCGTGCACCCGGCCTGGACCGGGGGCGGCGCCCGCCTGACCGACGCCGGCGGCCGCGTGTCGAAGTTCAAGAACAAGTACGCAGGCCTCGGCTTCTGAGCCTGTCGCCGCGTGACCGATGCAGAACGCCGCCCCCCGGGGCGGCGTTTCGCGTTTCCGTCCCCCCGCGCGGCGCCCTCTCCGCAAAAAAAGGGCTGCATCAGAGCCACATTCTTTCCTCTGACGTCTCGGCACGGCTTTTACTGAGGCCGACCGCAACATATAGTGGCGGGAACGAAAAGACCCGCATTCAGAGCGGTATCGAGGGACCGGCATGGCACATATCATCGTCGTGGGGAACGAAAAGGGCGGCGCGGGGAAATCCACCGTGTCGATGCACGTGGCAACCGCGCTCGCCCGCATGGGGCACCGCACCGCGACGCTCGATCTCGACATGCGGCAGCGGACGCTGGGCCGCTACATGGACAACCGCACCCGCTACCTCAAGGCGGAGGGGCTGGACATGCCCTCGCCGGAGTTCCACGAGCTGCCCGAGGTCGACCCGGCCAAGCTGCAGCCGGGTGAGAACCCCTACGACCACCGCATCTCGCTGGCCATCGCCGCGCTGGAGCCGGACGCCGACTTCATCCTGATCGACTGCCCCGGCTCGCACACGCGACTAAGCCAGGTGGCGCATTCGCTGGCCGACACGCTGGTCACCCCGATGAACGACAGCTTCGTCGATTTCGACCTGTTGGCCCATGTGGACAACGACGGCGAAAAGATCCTCGGCCCGTCCGTCTATGCGGAAATGGTCTGGTCCGCCCGCCAGTTGCGCGCGCAGGCCGGGCTGCGGCCGCTGGACTGGATCGTGCTGCGCAACCGGCTGGGCGCGCAGGCGATGATCAACAAGATGAAGATGGAGGCCGCGATCACCCGGCTGTCCAAACGGATCGGCTTCCGCATCGCGCCCGGCTTCTCGGAGCGGGTGATCTTCCGCGAACTGTTCCCCCGCGGGCTGACCCTGCTGGACCTGCCGGACGTGGGCGTGAAGCAGATGAACATCTCGAACGTGGCGGCGCGGCAGGAGCTGCGCGACCTGATCGCCGCGCTCAAGCTGCCGGGGGTCGAGGTCACGTTCTGATCTCGACCGGTGCGGGGCGCGGGGCTAGGCTGGATCCGGCACCTTCACCGGAGACGGCGGCATGGACCCCTTCCTGCGCATGGCGCTCAACAATGCGTGGGCGAACCGGACGCTCTACGACGCCTTCCGCGACCTCCGGCCCGGCGCGTTCACCGCGCCGCGCCCGGGGTTCTTCCCCTCGCTCGCCGAGACGATGAACCACATCTACGAAGTCGACCTCTACTACATCGACGCGCTGGAGGAGGGCGGGCTAGGCCGGTCGGTCTATGATCGTGCGCCGGTCTCGGATCACCGGGTCCTCGGGCAGATGCAGGCCGAGGCCGACATGCGCCTCGCCCGCTTTTGCGAGTCCCTGACCGACGCGGACCTGTCCCGCCGGGTCCGGACCGAACGGGCGCATGACCCGGACGTGACCGAGCGGATCGACGCGCTGATCCTGCACCTCGTCCAGCACCAGATCCACCACCGGGGGCAGGCCCATGTCCAGTTGCAGGAGGCCGGCGTGCCACCCCCACAGCTGGACGATTTCCACCTGGAGGACGGCCGGGTTCCGACGGCGCAGACGTATTTCACCTGAGCCGCCGTGCCTGTCCGACGGTTATTTCGTGAGGATCAGCTTGCCCGCGCGGGTGATCCGCAGCTGATAGACCTGATCGTTCAGCACGATCCGGGCCAGCCCGTCGGGGCCGGTCAGCGCCTCGGCATCGTGGGTCGGCACCGCCGGGCGTGCGGGCGGAACGATCGAAAGGGTGGTCGGGGTCGGCATGTCGAAACTCCTGTCTTGGCGGTGCCCCTGCTGCCTTTTCAGCAAGGTGGCCGGTGCTCGATTCATTCCTGACAAAAAGACTTTGCTTTGTCAATCGACCCCGCGGCGGCCGGTTCGCGGGTGGATCTCCGCGTCCGATCCGCTACCTTTCCCTGGCACGCCCGGCCTGACCATGGGCCAGATGTTCCGGTCTTCGAGGAGGAGAGATGACCGCCACCCCACAGCCCAATGACCCGCTCACGCGGGCTGCCGACGTGCTGGTCCGCTTCTACCGGCACCTCGACGACCGTGAATACGACGTGGTCGCCGACCTGCTCGACGGCGAATGGAACCGGCACGGCAAGCCCCTGATCACGCGGGAGGAGGTGCTGGAGGCGCTGACCGCCCGCTCCGAAACGCGGCGCATCCACCACCTGCTGACCAACATCTCGGCGCAGGAGGTCGCGGACGGGACCATCGCACTGACGGCCTATCAACTGGTGGTCCAGCACGACAGCGGCGCCTTCCTTGACGGGCCCGCGCCGCTGGAGGGGATCTCGACGATCCGCACCATCCGCGCCCGCGCGGTGGAAACGCCGGAGGGTTGGCGCATCCGCTGGCTGAAAAGCGACCCGCCCAGCTTCTCCGTCGGGGTGTGACCGGCCCGCCCCCTGGCCGCAGGCCGCGCCCGCGCTAGATGCCTTTCCACCGTCAAACGGAAGAAGAAGCTCTGCGCATGTTCCCTTGTCCGATCCGGCTCCGATCCCGGCAGGCCGCGTTCCGGGGAGGCCCCCGCCGGTGACGGCCCTCCGCCTCATCGCGCCGCTGGCCGTCCGGGCGCTGGTCGAGGATCTGACCAAGCGCTTCGAGGCGGGCCACGGCCTGCCCGTCTTCATGAACTTCGCCCTCGCCCCCGACATCGGCGAGACCGTGATCGGCGGCGACGCGCCCGACCTCATCATCGCCACGCCCGACGTGATGGCGGCGCTGATCGCGGAGGGGCTCGCCTCGGGCGACCTGCACCGGCCCTTCGGGCGGGTGTCCTTCGCGCTCGGCCGGTCGTGCGAGATGTGCGACCCGCTGCGCACCATCCCCGAACTGCGCGAGCTTCTGCGCAACGCGCGGGAGATCGTCTATACAGCGGACGGGACCGGGGGAGAGAGGTTCCTTGCCGCGCTGGATGAGCTGGGCCTCGCAGAGGAGATCGCGGACCGCCTGCAGCCGCTGGCGCCGGGGGAGCCCGCCCGTGTCGCCGCCGCCGGCAAGGTCGACCTCGCCGCGCTGCCGCTGCCGCTGATCCTCGCGACGGAGGGGCTGAACCCCGTGGCGCTTCTGCCGGCGGGGCTGGGTACGGATGTCGATTTCTCCATGTCCCTCTCAACGCGCGGGGCGGAACGGGACGCGGCGCACGATCTGCTCAACCATTTCTCGTCCAAGGACAACGACGCGACGCTGAAGCGTCACGGCGTCGCCCGGTTCGAGTTGAAGTGACCTCAGCGCCCGGCCAGCCGCCGCTTCAGATCGGTCCACGCCATCACTGCCGCGACCCCGGCGGGCCAGAACGGCTGGAACGCCACGCCTTTCACGGCGGTGACCGGCAGCGGCACCACGTCCGGCGGGGCGCCGGTGAGCTGGGCGGCGAGGCGCGGCCCGAGCGCCGTGGTCAGCGCGACGCCGCGCCCGTTGAACCCGGCGCAGACGAGACCGGCGCCGCCCACCTCGTGCAGGTGCGGATAATTGTCGCCGGTGATCGCGACCCGCCCGTTCCAACCGTATTGCCAGCCGACCGCGCGCAGGTCCGGCCAGAGCCGCTCGGCCAGCGCGGTCAGCCGCCGCGCCGCGCCCGGCCCCTCGGCGGACGCCTGCGGCCCCCTGCCGCCGAAGAGCAGGCGGCCTTCGGCATCGACGCGGTAATAGACCGTCTGCAGGCCGGTTTCATACAGCACCTCGCGTCCCGCGAGGATCCGCGCGCGCAGCGGCGCGGGCAGCGGGTGGCTGGCCGCGATGGTGCTGAAGACCGGCAGGAGAGAGCCGCGCAGCCCCGGCACCAGCCCGTCGGAATAGCCGTTGGTCGCGAACAGCACCTTCTCCGCCCGCACGGTGCCGCGCGGAGTCCGCAGGATCCATCCGCCCGCCTGCCGCGCCTCGATCACCGGTGAGTCGCAGAAGATCCGGGCGCCGGCCGAGGCCGCCGCCGCCGCCAGGCCGCGGGCGTATTTCAGCGGGTTCACCTGCCCTGCCACCGGGTCGAAGAGCCCGCCGGTGTAGCGCCCGGTCCCCGCGGCCGCCTGCATGGCGCCCGCGTCCAGCGCGCGCACCGGAATGGTGCGGCGTTCGAATTCCGCGACCAGCGCCTCGATGTCCCGCGCGCCCTGCGCGTCGGTCGCCGCACGGTAGCCGCCGCCGTTGACGTAATCGCAGTCGAGCCCCAGCCGCGCCACCAGTTCGCCCACCCGGGTCGGCGCACCGTAGGAGAAGGCGACGGCCTCGACGCCCAGATCGGCCTCGACCCGAGACGGCGCCCATTTCAGGCCCGCGTTCACCTGCCCGCCGTTGCGGCCCGACGCGCCCCAGCCCGGCTCGTTCGCCTCCAGAACGACGCAGCCGGTGCCGCCCTCGGCCAGCGCCAGCGCGGTGGAAAGCCCGAGGATCCCCGCGCCCACCACCGCGACGTCCGTGCGGATCTCGCCTTCAAGCGGATGCCGCTCCGCCGCCACGGCCCCGGCGGCGTAGAGGCTGGCCGGCAGGCGCCGGCCCGCGCGCGTCCGCACCCGGTCGTAGAGCTTCATGCGCGCACCCTCAGGCCATGTCCTCGCGGAAGGCGTCGCCCCAGGGCGTGGTGATTTCGGTGCAGCCGGCGTTCACGCCGCCCCGGCGCATCACCCCGCTCGTGCAGGCCCAGTTCAGCGGATAGACGTGGCGCGGGCGGCGGTCCAGCTTGTGCGCGGCCTCGAGCGCGGAGAGCGCCTCCTCCGGGATCGTGTCGTCGGCGACGATCGTGGAGGTGGAATAGTCGATGCGCGGGTGGTGGAACGCCTCTTCCAGCGTCAGCCCCCGGTCGGTCATCAGATGCGCCAATTGCGCCACCGCGCCGACGATCTTGCGCCCGCCCGAGGCGCCGATGGCATAGCCGCCCTCCGGCGTCACCGCCACGGCGGGGCAGATGTTCATCAGGCAGGGTTTTCCGGCAGCCAGCGAATTCGGTTTCCCCGGCTCCGGATCGAACCACATGATGCCGTTGTTCATCATCATCCCGGTCGACTGCGACAGGGTGCAGGCGCCGAAGATCGACAGCAGGGTCTGGGTCCAGGCGACCATGTTGCCCTGCCGGTCGACGACCGAGAAATGGGTGGTGCAGGCGGGCTGTTTCGGGCTTTCGCCGTCATGCCCCATGGTGGCGATCCGGTGGTCGTAGGCGCGCTTGAGCGCCTTGGCCAGCGCCTCCCACCCGGCCGTGTCGGTCGCGCCCTTGGCTGCGGGTTCGGGGAGGCGGTCGAAGATGCCGCCGAAGGTCGGACCCGCGGTCAGCCCGGGCAGGAGGTTGAACCGCGCGCCGCCCCGGTCGAAGGCATAGGGCGCGTGCCATTCGGCGGCGTAGGCCGCGAGGTCCTCTCGCGAGAGGCTGCCGCCCTTCGCCTGCACGTCCGCGACGATCCTCGCGCCGATCTCGCCCTCGTAGAAGACCGCGCGGCCCCCATCGGCGATGGTGGCGAGCGTCTCGGCCATCCCGTCCATCGCGATGCGGGGCATGCCCGTGGCGGTCCAGCCGGCGACGGGGGCATAGCAGCCCTCGTTCAGGAACATCGCGGCGAGGTCCGGGTCGGTGCCGATGTTCTTGGCAGAGGAGGCGATGAGGAGGGAGGCGTACCAGTCCACCAGCAGCCCCTCGCGGGCGAGTTGTTCGGCCGGGGCGAGCAGGTCCTTCCACGGCATCTTACCGAAGCGTTCATGCGCCGCCGCCGCGCCCGCCACCATGCCCGGCACCGCGACGGCCGTGCCACCGCGCAGATTCCGGTCGTCCACCACGTTGGGCCAGGGGAAGAGGTCGGAGGCCGTGCCGGTGCCCGACAGTGGGTAGTCCGCGGGGTCGAGCGCTGCGGGCGAGCGCATCCCGAAATTCAGCGCGTGGGTCTCGCCGCTGGCCGCGTCGTGATAGATCATCCCGCCGCCACCGCCCGGCCCGCTCATCCACGGCTCCACCACCCCCATGGCAAAGGCGGTGGCGATGGCCGCGTCGATCGCGGAGCCGCCGGCCTTCAGGATTTCCGCCCCCGCCCGCGCGCCCTTGCTGTGCTGGGTGGCGACCACCCCGCCTTCGGTTTCGACGACGGGTTTCCGGGTGACCTGGCTGGTCGAGAAATTCGGGATCATGCGCGCCTCCTTGTTCCGGCGCGATGTTCCGCGGGAAGGCGGGGAGGCGCAAGGGGGGGCGAAGGGGATGGCAGATGGGAGGCGGGGCGGTCCGGGGCCGCAGCCTTTATTGATCCATGACCGCGCTTCAGTCCAAGGGTCGAGCCGCTCCCCGTGCCCGGAACAAGCCCGAAGGGCGCCGGGCAAGCGCCGGCCCGTCCGCGCGGGCTGGCGCTTTGGTACCGTGGGCGCAGAGTGGCGGCAGGGAGCTACCACGGCTGGCATAAAGCGCGGGGTTCGGAGGTCGGGAAGCGCCATCCCACGGGCCGGCGCTTGCCCGGCTTTCGCGGGGTGGCGGGTGTTGACGGCGGGGTGAAGCCCGCCCACGGGGGGCCGGCGCCTCACGGCGGCAAGGGTAGTCAGCGCTCCAGCCCGGCACCGCCGCTCACGAATAGGGATCCGCCGCCGCCCGGCTCTCCGACAGGGTCTGCTGCGAGCGGGTCACGATCAGTTCTATCGCATCCGCGAGGTGCTTCTCCTGGATGTTGTAATCCCCGGCGGCGACCCGCATCCGGTGCGCCTCGATCATCACCTCGGCGTGGGACGACCCGCGCGGCGGCTCGAACCGGTAGGAGGCAAGCTCGATCAGCAGCCCGAGCGGGTCCTTGAAATAGATCGAATCCATGAACCCCCGGTCCTTCACCCCCGAATGCCCGATGCCGCGCTCGTTCAGCCGCTCCACCGCCTGGCTGAACACCGCGTGGCTCACGTTGAAGGCGATGTGATGCACGCAGCCCGGGTCCGTCGGCGTCCGCGAATGCACCGGCTTGCGGGTCTCGTTGGTGAAGATGGTGATCAGCCGCCCGTCCCCGGGATCGAAATAGAGATGCCCCTCGTCCGGGTTGTCGAGGTTCGGCTGGTCGAAGATGAAGGGCATGCCCAGCACCCCCTCCCAGAAGTCGATAGAAGTCTGCCGGTCGGCGCCGGTCAGGGTGATGTGGTGCACGCCCTGCACCTGAAGCTTGCGCATGGTCCTTCTCCCCTCATGGTGTGGAAAAGGATATAACCCGCGTCCGAATCCGTCCAATCCGGCGTCAGCGCACAGCCGTCGCGCGCAAATGCCCCCTCAGCAGCACGGCGGCCACCCCCAGCGGGATCAGCGCGAGCAGGAACGACCCGGGCACCGCCCAGCCGGTGCCGAACCGGTCGATCGCCGCGGCACCCGCCAACGGAAAGACCGCCGAGGCGGCGAAGACCGGAAGCGCCAGCATGCCGACGGTGCGGGCGTACTTCTCGGCCCCGAAGACCGACAGCGGCAGCGCGCCCCGGGCGATGGACCACAGCCCGTTGCCCGCCCCGTAGGCGACGAAGGCCAGCGTCGCGGGCAGTCCGGCCCAGAGCATCCCGAACCCCGCCACGCCGCAGACCGCGTAGGCGACGAAGGTCCAGACCGGGTGGTGGCGCCCCTTGCCCAGCATCTCCACAACCCGCGCCCCGACCTGGCTGGGTCCGATCACGGCGCCAAGGGCGACGGCGGCGGCCAGTGTCGCGCCCTCGGAGGTCAGGATGGTGATCAGGTGAACCGACCAGAACGCCGCCACGCCGCCGGTGATCGTCATCGCCAGCGCGATCAGCCAGAACCGCGTGTCGCGCAGCACGGAAGGGTCCCGCGCCTTCGCCGTGCCCGGCGCCGCCTTCGGGCGCGGCGTCGCGCGCGGCAGGCCGAAGAGGCAGATCGGCGCGGTGACGCAGAGGTGGATCGCCGCATAGCTCAGGCAGGTGCCGCGCCAGCCGATCCATTCCACCAGCCCAGCGGACAGCGGCCAACAGATGGTCGAGGCGAAGCCGCCCCAGAGTGTCAGCGCGGTGATAGGGCCCCGTGCTTCGGCGCCGAAGATCCGGCCCAGCGTGGCGAAGCCCGCATCGTAGAGCCCCGCCGCCATGCCCATCCCCATCAGCAGCCACGCGGCAAGGTAGACGCCCGGGTGCTGCGCGAGCGCGATCACCGTCAGCCCGGTGGCCAGCAGCGCCATCCCCCCCGCCATCACCTTGCGCCCGCCGAAGGCCTCGATCAGCCGCCCGACGACCACCGCCGACAGACCCGACACCAGGAGCCCGATCGAAATCCCGCCGGTGATCAGCCCGGTGGACCAGCCGGTTTCGGACCTGATCGGGTCCGAGATGACGGCAAGCAGGTAGAAGGAACTGCCCCAGGCAAAGATCTGCACCAGTCCCAGGGCCGTGACGACGCGGGTGCGTTCGGACACCGGCATTCTAGCGCGCACATGAGATGCAGCGCGCCACCGCCGGGTCGAGGTCGAGCCGGGGCAGGCCGATGCAGCCGCCGCACTCGTCGCAGAAGCCGAACTCGCCCTCGTCCATCCGGCGCAGGGCGGCCTCCAGTGCCCGCAACCGGGTCATGCGCCGCGCCTCGGTGCCCGCCGCCATCGCCTGGTTCTGAAGCGCATCCATACGACTCAGCCGCCCGACGCTCTGCTGGTCCAGTTCCACTGGCCGCCGCGCGGCCGCCCCGGCGTCGGAAGCGGCGCGCAGCTCGGCGATCTCTGCCTCCATGCGGGGGCGGTAGCGGTCGGTCAGGGCGGTGTCGTCTGGATTGTCGGCGGGCATCTGGCGCAGCGTCGTGAGGCGGAAGGCCATGCTAGGCCCGCCCGCGACGGGCCGCAAGACGCGCCGGATCAGGCGGCGGCGCGCTTTTCGCTCAGGAACCCTTCCAGCGCGGTGATCTGGTGCCGCTCCAGATGCAGCCCGAACTTGCTGCGGCGCCAGAGGATATCCTCTGCCGTCACCGCGAATTCGCGTTCGATCATCCACAGCACCTCGCGCTCGGTGAGCGTGGCGCCGAAGTCCCGGCCCAGGTCGGCGGCCTCCTTCGCGCTGCCCAGCATCTCGGCGGCCTCGGTGCCGTAGGCCCGGACCAGCCGGCGGGCCCATTCGCCTCCAAGGAAGGGGTATCGTGTGGCCAGTTGCACCGCCAGCCGCCCCGCCCCGTCCACCGGCATGTCACCGCCCGGCAGCGGCGCGTGCGCGGTCCAGGGCGACAGCACGTTCTGGAAATGCGGGGAGAGGAGGTCCAGCGCCGCCTCGGCCTGCTTGCGATAGTTCGTCAGCCGCCCGGAGTAGACGCTCAGCACCGGCGGCCCGTCCAGATCGTCGAGCTCAAGCGCCATGTCGCGCGCGGCGCGGTTGGCGGCATCCGCCGTATCCGGCGCGGCGGTGCGGATGCCGGTAAAGCTCCACACCACGTCCTCGGGCGCGAGAGGGCGGCGGAAGTAGCGGCTGGCGAATTCCAGCAGATAGCCGATCTCGCTCTTGGTGCCGAAGGCGGGGGCGTCGGCATCCGGGTGTTCCACGTAGGTGGTGCCGATCAACGTGAAATTCTTCTCGTAGGGCAAAGCGAAGATGTAGCGCCCGTCCTTGGCCTGCAGGTAATACGCCTTGTCATGGCCGAAGAGCGCCGGAACCACCACATGCGCGCCGCGCACCAGCCCCGGTCCGGCGGGTTCCTCCTGCCCGGTCGCCTTGGCCTGCACCTTCGCGGTCCAGGGGCCGGCGGCGTTGACCAGCGCCCGCGCGCGGTATTCGGTCGTCACGCCCGACAGGTCCTCGACCGTGACCAGCCAATGCGCCCCTTCGCGCTCCACCGAGGTGACGAGGTGCCGCGTCATGATCTTCGCCCCGCGCGCCGCCGCGTCGCGGGCGTTCAGCATCACCAGCCGGGCGTCGTCGACCCAGGCGTCGGATACCTCCCACCCCTTGGCGAGCCGGTCCTGCAGCGGCAGCCCCTCGGCGGTGCCGCGCAGGTCGATCTGCGCCATCGGCGGCAGCAGGCTGCGGTTGCCGCGCGGCTTGTAGAGCGACAGGGCAAGGCGGATCACCCAGGCCGGACGCTTGCCGCCGGTCCACGGCAGGAGAAGGCGCAGCAGGCGCGTGGCGGGGGTGTCGGCCTCGCACCGCATGTCGGGATCGTAGGGGAGGACGACGCGCAGGGGCCGGCAGATGTGCGGCGCGGTGCGCAGCAGGATCTCGCGCTCTTCCATCGCGTCGCGGATTTTCGAGAACTGGAACCGCTCCAGATAGCGGATGCCGCCATGCGCCAGCTTGGTCGTGCTGCCCGAGGCGCCGGAACCAAGGTCCCCCATCTCGGCCAGCACCACGCTCAGGCCCCGGCCGGCGGCGTCCCGCGCAATGCCGCAGCCGTTGATGCCGCCGCCTATGATGAACAGGTCTGTCGTCTCGCCCATTGTACCGCCTTCGCCGTCACCGCGTGCCGGGCAACTTGTCCCCAAGAATACGGCGAATATGCGGTTGAGGGTAGATTCGAGGGTGATTCGCGGCAGGACTATTGCGCCAAAGCCGCGGAAACGTGCCGACAGCAGCTATTCGCAGGGGCGTGCGGTGCGGCTCAGACGGCCTGCACCGCCGCCACCGCGCGCTTCCAGGCGGCGTATTTCTCCTCCCGCCGGTCTGCCGCCAGCGTTGGGGTGAAGCTGCGGTCCAGCGCCCAGCCCGCCGCGAAATCCTCCATCCCGGGGTAAAGCCCCGCCCGCTGGCCGGCCAGCCAGGCCGCGCCCTTGGCGGTGGTCTCCAGCACCTCGGGCCGGTCCACCTGCGCGCCGAGGATGTCCGACAGGAACTGCATCGCCCAGTCCGACGCACTCATCCCGCCATCGACGCGCAGCGCCGTATCGCCGCCGCCGCGCCAGTCGGCGCGCATCGCCTCGAGCAGGTCGCGGGTCTGGTAGCCGACGCTTTCCAGCGCCGCACGGGCCAGCTCCTCGGGGCCGGAGCTGCGGGTGAGGCCGAAGATCCCGCCCCGGCATTCCGCGTTCCAGTAGGGCGCGCCGAGACCGGTGAAGGCGGGGACGAGGATCACCTGCTGCCCGGTGTCGGCCTTTTCGGCCAGGGGCTGCGTCTCCTTCGCGTCCCGGATGATCCGCAGCCCGTCCCGCAGCCACTGCACCACGGCACCTGCGATGAAAATGGAGCCCTCCAGCGCATAGGTCGGCGTCCCGTCCATCTGGTAGGCCACCGTCGTCAGCAGCCGGTTCTGCGATGTCACCGCCTCCGCCCCGGTGTTCAGAAGGGCGAAGCAGCCGGTGCCGTAGGTCGATTTCATCATGCCCGGGCGGAAACAGGCCTGCCCGATGGTCGCCGCCTGCTGGTCGCCCGCCACGCCGAGGATCGGGATCTCGGCCCCGAACACGTCCGCCCGCGCCATGCCGAAATCGGCGGCGCAGTCGCGCACCTCGGGCAGCATCGCCATGGGCACGCCCAGCAGGTCGCACATCTCTTCCGACCAGCGCCCGGCGCGGATATCGTAAAGCAGCGTGCGGCAGGCGTTCGTCGCGTCGGTCACATGCTCCGCCCCGCCGGTCATGTTCCAGATCAGCCAGCTGTCGACGGTGCCGAAGGCCAGTTCTCCCGCTGCGGCCCGCTCCCGCGCGCCTTCGACCCGGTCGAGGATCCACGCCACCTTGGTGCCCGAGAAATAGGGATCCAGCAGCAGGCCCGTCGCCGCCGTCACCGCCGGTTCGTGCCCCGCCTCGGCCAGCTTGCGGCAGAGCGGCGCGGTGCGGCGGTCCTGCCAGACGATGGCGCGGTGGATGGCCCGGCCGGTCTTGCGGTCCCAGACGACGGTCGTTTCGCGCTGGTTGGTGATGCCGATGCCTGCGATGTCGCCGGCGCGCACGCCCGCCTTTTCCATCACCGCGCGGCAGGTGGCGGCGGTGCTGGTCCAGAGGTCCGCCGCCTCGTGTTCCACCCAGCCGTTTTCGGGGAAATGCTGCTGGAATTCCTCCTGCGCGACGGCGGTAACCGCCATCGCTTTGTCGAACAGGATCGCCCGGCTCGAGGTCGTGCCCTGATCTATGGCCAGTATGTGACCCATGCCGCTGCTCCTCCCTCTTGCCGCAGTCCGGGAACATGCCCCGGCCCCGGCGGCATTCCGAGCCTTCGCGGCGAGTTTGTCAAACGGGCAGTGAAAGGCCGGGGCCTGTCAAAGCCGCGGCCCGTGGCATCGGTCGGGCAGATTTGGGTCTGCCCCTCCACCGACGTCGCCACACCTTTCAGTGCCAGAGCCATCAGGGTCCTCCTCCCTTCGCGCCCGTTGCTATTCCGCCGCCGCAGTCAGCGCCGCCCTCCGTTCCGCCATCCATGCCTCCAGTCGCGCGGCCTCCCCGTCGCTCAGCCGCAGGCCCAGTTTGCTGCGCCGCCAGATCACGTCATCCGCGGTACGGGCATACTCGTTTTCCATGAGCCACGCGACTTCTGCGCCCGTGAGGGTTGCTCCGAAGCCGGGCCCGAGATCCTCTTCCGCCGTGGCCCGGCCCAGCACGCGCCGCGCGTCGGTGCCGTAGGCGCGCACCAGCCGCCGGGCCCAGAAGGGCGTCAGGAACGGGTATTCCGCCCTGAGCGAGCCGACCATCGCGGACACGCCATCCACCGGGAAATCCCCGCCGGGCAGTACCCCGTTCGCCGTCCAGGGGCCGGACATCGCCGGGAAATGCGCGCCGATCTTTTCCAGCGCGCTTTCGGCCAGCCGCCGGTACGTCGTGATCTTGCCGCCGAAGACGTTCAGGACCGGCGCGCTGCCCGCGTTCTCCAGCGTCAGCGTGTAGTCCCGTGTCGCCGCCGTCGCGCTGGACGCGCCGTCGTCGTAAAGCGGCCGCACCCCGGAATAGGTCCAGACGATGTCCGCCTCGGAGATCGGGTCGGCGAGGTACTGGTTCGCGAAGTCCAGAAGATAGCGCTGTTCCTCGGGCGTGCAGACCGGCGGCGTGTCCGGGTCGTCATGCTCCACGTCGGTGGTGCCGATCAGGGTGAAGTCGGTCTCGTAGGGGATCGCGAAGATGATCCGCCCGTCGCTGCCCTGCAGGAAATAGCACTTGTCGTGGTCGAACAGCCGCCGCGTGACGATGTGCGACCCCCGCACCAGCCGCACGCCCGAGGCCGCGTTCAGCCGCACCCGGTGGCGCAGCACGTCTCCCACCCACGGGCCGCACGCGTTGACCAGAAGGCGCGCGTGGTGGGTCCGCCGCTCGCCGGTCTCGACATTCTCGGTCTCGATTCGCCACAGCCGCCCTTCGGGCGCGGCCTCCAGCACCTTGGTGCGGGTCAGGATCTGCGCCCCCCGCGCGGCGGCGTCACGGGCGTTCAGTACGACGAGCCGAGAATCCTCGACCCAGCAGTCGGAATATTCGAACGCCTTGCGGAACTCGGGCTTGAGTGGCGCGCCCTCCGGGCTGTCGGTCAGGTCCAGCACTCTGGTCGGCGGCAGGATCTTCCGCCCGCCCAGCGTGTCGTACATCAGCAGGCCCAGCCGGATCAGCCAGTCCGGGCGCCGCCCCTTCATCCACGGCATCACCGCCGCCAGCAGCCGCGAGGCCGGGGCCGAGGCGTCGAACCGCATGTCGCGGTGATAGGGCAGGACGAAGCGCATGGGCCACGCGATGTGCGGCATCATCCGCAGCAGAACCTCGCGCTCGATCAGCGCCTCCCGGACCAGCCGGAACTCGAAATACTCGAGGTAGCGCAACCCGCCGTGGAACAGCTTGGTGGAGGCGGATGAGGTCGCGGACGCGAGATCGCCCATCTCGGCCAGCCGGACGGAGAGGCCCCGGCCTGCGGCGTCGCGGGCGATTCCGCAGCCGTTGATGCCGCCGCCGATGACGAAGATGTCGGTGGTGCCGTCCTCGGCCATGTCCCC
>Ga0310345_10003706_pt1 | contig 14351 bp, 18 predicted proteins | sample HC15DNA20500_MG_FD_204667 | JGI IMG/M metagenome (GOLD analysis project Ga0310345, IMG submission 204667) | Marine microbial communities from station ALOHA, North Pacific Subtropical Gyre - HC15-DNA-20-500_MG | ecosystem: Environmental > Aquatic > Marine > Oceanic | place: Pacific Ocean: North... | reverse complement strand
CAGGGTTAGGCATAGGATTTAGTGACCCAACTGACTGGATAAGCACAGGAAACTATGCTTTAAATTATTTAATAAGTGGAGACTTTAATAGAGGAGTTCCACTAGGCAAAGTAACAGTACTTGCTGGAGAACCGGCGTCGGGTAAATCTTATATTGCATCAGGTAACATTGTTAAAGAAGCACAAAAACAAAATATATTCGTTATACTAATTGATTCAGAAAATGCCTTAGATGAAAAATGGCTACAAGCACTTGGCGTTGATACTAGCAAAGAAAAACTTTTAAAATTAAGTTTATCTTTAGTTGATGATGTAGCAAAAACTATATCAGACTTTATGAAAGGTTATAAAGAAGAACATAAAGATGACAAAGAAAATGCACCCAAAGTATTAATTGTTGTTGACAGTTTAGGTATGTTACTAACTCCAACTGACGTAGATCAATTTGAAAGAGGTGAAATGAAAGGTGATTTAGGACGAAAAGCAAAGTCTTTAACAGCACTAGTTCGTAATAGTGTTAATATGTTTGGCTCATGGAACGTAGGACTTGTAGCAACTAATCACACTTATGCATCACAAGATATGTTTAATCCTGATGATAAAATATCGGGTGGACAAGGATTTGTATATGCATCATCTATTGTAATAGCAATGAAGAAATTAAAACTAAAAGAAGACGAAAAAGGAAACAAAATTACCGAAGTACGTGGCATTAGGGCGGCTTGTAAAGTAATGAAAACACGTTTTTCAAAGCCGTTTGAATCAGTACAAGTGAAAATCCCTTACGAAACAGGTATGGATCCATATTCGGGATTAGTTGAATTATTTGAGAAAAAAGGTGTATTAGTACAAACAGGAAACAGGTTAAAATACGTAGATTCTAAGGGTAAAGAGCATATTGAGTTCCGAAAATCCTGGATTGGAGATAAATTATTGATGTTGATGAACAACTTTGATAAATTATCAACAAAACCCAAGGAAGAAATTGATGATAGACATGACGCATGAAGACATTGAACGTATTTGGAACTCATTTTCTCTTTACATACCAGACAGACAAAAATCGGATGCCGCAGTTGACTTTGTTAGCACATTAAAGTTTCTTGACGTTGATACTGCTCAAATTAAAGCATCATCTGATCACGATCCAAAATTAGAAGAAGCAGTTGAATCTGTGTATGGTGAAGAAGACGAAGAAGACGAATACGGAGATGACGGTGAATTGGTATACTGAAGTAAGTAAAAACGTCGGAAAAATACCAGACTGCATTAAACACTTTAACGCAGAATTATTACAAGCAAAAAAAGAATGCTCTATCTGGGGTAATTTGGAAAAAGCATCTGCATCAATGCCTGGAGTAGTTGAACAACGGTTTAATCAATTACAAGAAATTGAAGCAATTCTCGAATACCTTAATATAGAATATCGAAGATTAAGATCTAAAACTTTTACAAAATTTCTAGAAAGTTATAATAAAAAATTAACTAGCAGAGATGCTGACAAATATGTTGATGGCGATACCGATGTTGTCGACCTTGCAAAAATAATAAATGAATTTGCACTTTTAAGAAATCAATGGTTAGGCATTACTAAAGGACTAGACCAAAAACAATGGCAAATTACAAACATTGTTAAATTGCGTGTAGCGGGTATGGAAGATGCCAATATCAAATAGAATAATCCTTACAGACGTAGACGGTGTATTATTAGAATGGGAAAACCATTTTACTAAATGGATGATAACTCGTGGACATAAATTAAAAGAAGATTATAAATCTGAATACGATATGGGGAAAAGATTTATATTTTATTCAAACGTTTTTAACGAAGACCCTAACTATATTAAACTTGCAATCCGAGAATTTAATAAAAGTGCTTGGATGGCAACACAACCTCCTATGCCAGAATCACAAACTTGGGTAAAATTATTACACGCAGAAGGTTGGACATTTATACCAATTAGTTCACAAACATCTGACATTCCTGCACAAGAATTACGTAAAAGAAGATTAGAAGAACTATTTGGTGAGGACGCTTTTTATAACTTTCATATACTTGAAACCGGCTCTGATAAGGACGATGTACTTGCTGAATTCCATGGCACAGGATTATATTTTATAGAAGATAAATGGACAAATGCATTAGCAGGATTAAAATATGGCTTAAAAGTATTATTCATTAATCATCCTTATAACCAAAAATACAAACACCCCGATATTACCAGAGTAAATAATTGGAAACAGATACACGAAATAGTTTCTAATGATGGTAAATGAAAAACAAAAATATTTCCCGATAAAAAAAGATCCTGCGTGTCCACTAAAATGGAATTGGTCAACTATTTGGACAACAACAGGAGAAACAGCAAGTTGTCATAAGTGTAAAAGAGTACCAATTGACATTGACAACTTTGATAAGTTTCACAATCTACCACACAAAATAAAAGAAAGAGAAATTATGTTAAGTGGAAAATGGCCTACGGTTGCTAACGGGGGCTCTGGACATTGTGAGGTTTGTAAAGACATTGAAGATGCTGACGGATTAAGCGATCGACAACAAATGAAAACCATCCCCGATCAGGTACCACCCGAACTCTATGACGATCCAACCGCAACCTCGGTTACACCACGAATATTTGAACTTTTTGTTTCCAATACTTGTAATCTTCAATGCACGTATTGTAATACAAGGGATTCAAGCAAAATTAATCTAGAAGCTAAAAAATATGGGTCAATTGTTTTTCCAGACGGTGAAACAGTAGGAAGATATGAATACAAACCTCCTCATCCACAAGCACAAGGATATTTTAGAAAGTCGTTACAATGGTACGAAACTAATGGACACAAACTAAAACGATTTCACTTATTAGGCGGCGAACCCTTTTTCATGAAAGAAACTATTCCTGTTTTAGACACGTTAGCAAAAGTTAAAAATAGAAATTTAGAATTTAATATAATATCAAATATGATGTGTACACCTGCTAGATTAGAAATGTATATAGACAAAATTGAAAAATTAATTAGAGATAAAAACATTGGTAGATTTGATTTAACAGTTAGTATTGATGGAATTGGACCTGAAGCAGAGTATTGCAGGTCTGGAATGAAGACCGATGTTGTTACAAAAAACATGAATTATATTATTAATAAAAAATGGATAATAGTAAATGTAAATTCTGTAATGACAAGTCTTACTATTAAACCATATTTGGCATTAATTAGATATGTTAATGAAAAAAGAAAAATAAGAAGAATTGGACAATACTTTGCACAAGATATTGGCACACGTAATTTTTTACATCCTATGGCACAAGGTGGTGAATTTTGGAGGGAAGATATGCTAAAATTAATCAATGAAATAGAAGATTATGATGGCAGATCATTATTTAAAAACCATTTAATAGGAATATGGAAATCGTTTGAAAAAACAAAACCAAATAAAAAATTAATTAATAAAATGAAATTTTATCTAGACGAACTAGATAGAAGAAGAAATACTAACTGGAGAAAAATATATCCGTACTTGGATATCTAATAATTATTAATATGAAAGTTTACGTAGGTTACGACACTAGAGAAGATATAGCATATCAAGTTTGCGAACATTCAATTAAAAGACGCAACGGACAAACTGAAGTTGTTGCATTAAAACAAAAAGATTTAAGAGAAAAGGGTATCTATACAAGAGAGGTTGATAAACTTGCTTCAACAGAATTTACATTTACAAGATTTTTTGTACCATACTTAAACAACTACAAAGGTTGGGCAGTATTTTGTGATTGTGATTTTGTTTGGCGTATATCTCCTACAGAACTAGAACAATATTGTGATAATTCTAAAGCAGTTGTTTGTGTACAACATGATTACAAACCTAAAGAAGGTTTAAAAATGGATGGACAAATACAATTACAATATCCAAGAAAAAATTGGTCAAGTATGGTGCTTTGGAATTGTGGACACCCAAAAAACAAAGTACTAACTCCAGAACTACTAAACACAGAATCTGGAAAATTTTTACATAGATTTTCCTGGTTAAACGATTCTGACATAGGAAATCTACCACCTATATACAATTGGCTAGTAAGTTGGTATCAAGAACCTAAAGACGGCACACCTAAAATATTACACTATACAGAAGGTGGTCCGTGGTTTGAAAATTATCGAAACTGCGAATATGCTGATGTGTGGAAAAAAGAATTAATTAACTTATTCAGTGCCTAATCTTTTTCAAAAACTTAAAAAAACACATCTATATCAAGATCCTATAGAGCATATCTACGCCAGCGATATATTTGATATAAAAGAATACGATAAACTTTATGAAAATCAAAATAATCCAAATCACAAGGTTTGGAAAGATTTCCAAACAACATATAATTTTAAAAAAATAAGATTTTTCAATGACTTAAACGATGTTAAATTAGACGAAACTATACTATGCTTATGGTTTTTTAAAGACCGAAATGATAGAAATAAAGGGAAAGACATTAAAATTAAGGATAAAACAATTCGTTATTTGCCAAATACTTTTTTTATTTTATATAATAGTTGTCAAAATAATATAAAAATTTTAAAAAGAGACACAATGGTTCTAACTAGACCTTGCTTACAACTATACTTTGATTATGAAACTTACGATAAAATTATAAAAATAATAAGATAATTATTAATATATGGCAAATCACAAAGAACGAATGCTAGAATGGATTGAAAGACTAGGTTTAATTGTTGTACAATCTGAAATAAAGCCATATGGTCCTGGAACAAGAAGATATATGGTTGGCAAACACATAGAAGAACCAAAACATAATGCTTGGCAAATGCCAAGTGGCAAATGGGCATCAACACCGGGTGTTCAAGAATGGCTTACTCCACACCCTTTAAGTGGTCCAGAGTTAGAAGCCTGGCTCAAAAAATACGACAATTAATATCAATTAAATAGTACTATTATGAATATCATAGGCCCAAGAAACGAGTGGGAAAAGAAAATCAATGGGTGGAACCATACATTCCAAATGGCCGCTCCGTTTATTAAACCTAACGGAAACGGTGTAGACATTGGTGCAAGAGAAGGTGGATTTGCTAGGGAAATGGAAAACTATTTTGATCACATATATTGCTATGACTTTAGACCTGATAATGAAAAATTTTTAAAAGAAAATGTAAATGATGTTAACAAATTTACATACACAGTAGTAGGTATAGGAGAGAAACAAGGCCTAACGTTTACAACAAGTCGTGCTGTAGGCAGAATAAAAGACAAGGGTAGTGTTGCAGTACCTATTAAAACTATTGATTCATTTGAGCTAGAAGATGTTACGTTTATTAAATATGACATCGAAGGATACGAGTTAAAAGCAATACAAGGTTCTGAAGGAACTATCAAAAAATACAACCCGGTTATTGTAGTAGAACAAAATAAAGGCAACATCTATGCACAGGAACTTTTAGAATCATGGGGATATAAATGTAAAGGTATAGATAAAGTATTCAACCAAGATTATATAATGGTGAAAGAATAATGTATCAACCAATACCACTACCTACGTCAATAGCATTTGAACCTATTAATTTATGTAACGCAAAATGTTATTGTTGTCCATACACTACATTGAGTGAAGATAAAACATACCACGGTAAAGCAATGAGCCAGGAGCAGATAGGAACATTGTTACACGACTACGGTTCACTTATAAAAAAATATCAAGTAAAAGATTATACGTGTGCTGTAAGCCCATGGAGGTATAGTGACCCACTAGTACAACCTAATTTAGAATACATAATGGAACTGTGTAATCACTATAAAATTAAAATTGGTCTTTGCACTAACGGTGTGTCATTCACTAAAAAACAGTGTGAGATTTTAAACAAGTACATACACCTAACAGGTAATATCCATATGAGTGTTATAGGTCACACTGAAAAAGAATTATGGGAATTTATGAAGATTAAAAAAAGTAAAACATTAGAAAGTCTTAAATTTGTAAAAGAAAACTATCCAAACTTATCTAAAAAAATAAGAATTGGTATAAAACACAAAAAGCAATCAGCGGTGGCAAGTGCATCAACAGTTGTTGAATATCAAAATGTTACACTCGGCAAAGTAAAATCTAAACAGAATTGGGTTGAAAATAGATTGGGTGACGGAGATGGCGACTGGACTAAACCCTACGACGCTGTAATAAACGAAAAATCTTATATGCAAGGCTGTGCCATGGGCGGTGGACGTATACTACGACAGATGGAAGTTTTAGTAGACGGTCAGACTGTGCTGTGTTGTGATGACGCAGATGGCAAGACTAACTACGGAAACATTTTTGAAATTGGTATAGAAAAAGCATGGCAAAATTTACAAAAAGAACATGATATCATATACGACAAAAAGTATTCTGATAGCAAGAAAAATTTAATATGTAACACGTGTTCTAGAGGAAAGTTCGTAGGACAGTGGACAAATAATATGGAATCAAAACTACTTGCAAGGCAAGAAGTTGCAATAGATCGAATAGGAAGTTTGTAACATGATAGGCGATTATTTTTTAGATAAATGTCTCGATAGTGCAACTTTAAACGATCCATGGAGCCATCAGATCATTGAAGACACACTGCCACAAGAAGATTTTAACACAATAAGAAAGGAGTGTGAGCAATTAGATGTACCAAAAGATAAACTTGTGGTTATACATCCAGAGGACTTTGAAAAACATAATCTCTCATTCTACGACAAGGTACACAGCATAAGCAAGAGCATAAAAGACAATGCTAAATTATTATGTGACAAATATCCCGACTACAGATGGTTTAAAAAGCTAGGTGTGAACGCTCACTTGTCTATCACTCCACCTTTGCCATATAAATTCTACATACACCAAGAAGGTCTAGAAAAAATATGGAGCAGTGTAACATACATCACACCAGAAAAAAATGTTGGCACTAAGATGTATTCAGCACAAGATGAAAAGTCTTTTGTTACAGAAGCAAAATGGATCCCAAACTCCACGTTTATATTCTGCGGACAACAAGGTAAAACTTGGCATAGTTACGAAAGTGATCAAATAGAACAGAGGATAACATTAAATCTATTCCTCACTAAATCTAATTCGAAATGCTTTTATAGAGACTAATAGTAGATCTTGTCCACTTGGTTATGGCCAGGATGATCTGCTATTATTTCACAATTATTAAATCCAAGTTCTTTCATATAGGCATCCATTTCTTTTACATCAGGAATAAGAGGTTGTCTGGGATCTTTATACAAATTTACTTCATTTAAAACATACGTTGCTCTTTTAAATATTTCTGGTGCGCCTTCCATTATTAACATTTCAGCCCCTTGTACATCTTGTTTAATAAAATCATATCTTCGCAATCCCACAAGCGATTCTAATGTTTCCATATCCCTTTCCTCTGAATATGGGGTTTGATCAAGTATACTTGCTCCTTTAGTATACCCTACCTTATTAAAATACATAGTAACTTTTTTATTCTTATTGCCTAGCACTGCAATATGTACTTCGTCAGCACATTTTTTTAAATTTGTCTTGTGTTTGGGTCCTGCTTCAATACAAGTATAATGTGCTTTAGGCCAAAACTCTTTACAATTTTTTGTCCAAAAACCATTCCAAGCACCTATGTCTAATACAGTATTGGGCTTAAAATCTAATTTTTTTAAATATTCATACATCATGTTCTATAAAATACTATGTCTGGCCAAATTTTTATAAGAATTTTAAATCCTAAACTTTCTATATACTTTTCGATCTCTAAATTACTTGAACCATATTTTCTTGTATTATTATTAAGTTCAATCATAAGAAATTTTACATACGACTGATTCTCATCATTAAATGTAATTGTTTTTTTGGCTCCTTCAAGCACACGCATCTCATATCCTTCAACGTCTATTTTAATAAAGTCAACGTCTGTATAATTGTAATAATCTATTGTGTGCATTAGTATCTCGCCTGTTCCGTCTACTCGAGTATTTTGTGTTGCGTCTTCTGTTGTTAAAGATATCGAATCCTCTTTATTTCCTATTGCAATTCTATGACTTTTAATTCTATCACTAAACCTTGCTACATTTTTTTCTAAACAAGCAAAATGTGTTTTATCCGGTTCAAATGCATCGATGTTACAAGCATATTTTTCCATAGCAACACTCCACGTACCACACCAAGCACCTATATCTAATACTCTTTTAAATTTTTTACTTTGCGAATCACAATATTGTAAAAAAGAATTCAAGCATCGATCTTGCATAAACGGAATACCGTTTGCTCGCCATTGTTCTATTTGACTATCTTTTGACGGTACCCAAAAATTATTAATTTTTTCTATTTTCATAAAATGCCTTTGTCTAACAGTGTTTCAATTGCAAAACCATTTGTAAATTCTTCTGGCGTAAACTGTTGGTATGCTAATGAATATAACCAGTCTTCGGCACCAACAAAATATGGATTCTCTATATCTGCAAAGTGATTAGCTGAAACAGGTTCCGCAAAACTTTTTACATCACATATAGTAGGTATACCCATACACTGGGCCTCTACCGCACTAATAGAACAAGATGTTACACACACCCAGGCATCTTTTAACTCTTCTGAGAGTGGAACGATTGCCTCGCTTGGTCCTGACGTTCCACGACCCCTGGGCTTTTCTCTAATCTTAATTGGTCTATCCGTATGTTTTTTAATTTCTGTGATAGTTTCATTTAACCAATCAGGCCTGCCTAAATATTGATTAATATTTGGCGAACTTGGACAAACTAAAATATTTTTTCCTTTAAAATCTGGTGCCTGAACTTTCATTTCAAACTTCTCAAATCTATCAGATTTACATCCTTTTATAAAAGGAACGTGTATTCTATTTTTACAAATACGCCAATAATGATTATCTTGTTTTAAATTATTATTGTCAAATCTTCCAAAATATGGAGTATCAGTAAACCAATATGTTTGTTTACGTGCTTCTAATACCTTAACCAGTGCCATGTTATTATTAACAAATCCCCAAAACATTGAGTTGGGTAATACATCAGTGGCAGTATTATCAAGTACCTTAACTTGGTCTGGCCAAGATTTTTCAACACCATTAAAGACTTCCCAGGCTTTGCTATTTGAATTATTAAATGGTGCGTAAATTGTTAGCATTTATAAATTCCTTTAATTGTTTTGCCCAATCTTTATGTCCCGCCTCGTTTGGGTGGGCATCTCCTTGCGAACACCCTTGATTATTTTGCCTAGTATAATCTAAATGACTTGTCTCTGGTTTAAAAAATCTTTTTTTATTAATACAATCAAATAAAAGTTGTACATCTGAATTTGTTATTTTTGCATCGGACAACGTATTATAAAATACATAAGGATATTTTTTATTTTTAAAATAATCTTGAAGATCAAGCAAACTTAAAATTGATTCAATTTGTGTCATTTGATCTAAATCTGCACCATGATTAAAAAGGTATTTGAAAAAACTTTTAGTATGATCGTCTCTGTTTGGATCCCAGGTTTTCCATGTTGTTTTCATTGAAGGAAATTTATGTTTTTTATATCCGTCTAACGTAGGATAATCAAATCTATTTCCACCAGTTGAACCTATAAGAAAAAAACATTTTTTTGCAACATCTGGAAATTTTTCACACCATGCTCTAGTAGTCCACATTAAACGTTTTGATCCTCTGCCACCGCCAGCTAAATTACAAGCAACATCTAATTTCATTTCTTTAGCTAATTCTAATCCACAATGCGTCATTACCTTAAATTTAGGTCTATATGTCAAAAATGAACAACCGTTTATGAATAGTTTGGTTACTGTCATAGAATAATTAATAGTATTATACATTAATTATTGCCATATGCAAACAGTAAAAAACATTACCAGTCTTAAATATTTTTTAGAACGTTTTGAAACAATCGACGACGAGTATTCATTTAACCTTACATATCACGACAAGGCACCTAATACGTTTTTTCGTAGTTTGCCAACATTTATTGCTGAATTTAATAATTGTTCTGTACATACCTTGCCGTTTCTTATTACAGAGGATCAACATTTAATTCACGATCATGTATGGACTTTGCTACACAAATATAAAAACAAACCACAAAAAACACACGGCCTATGGAAATACTGGAGTACTCCAACTATTGACATTGACCTTCCTCCTATTACTAAACAACTTAATGGTACTGATAAATTTGTATGGCTACCCATTGACGAAGACAGTGCTAACAATCCATGGCATATTTGGATTGATGTTATATCAAAATTTCGATTAATCGAGAAGAAAGGTAGCACAATTTTTTCAAGATTTATATACATACTGCCAAACCCAAGTGCTTACTTTGATAAAGTAGCAAAAGAGATGTTTCCTGATTTAAAATATTATGTAATGCCAAAAGGAGAAGTCTGGCGTTTCCAACATTTAATTGTTCCATCAATGAGCAATCATTATGACGGTATTACTACACCACACCTTGCACCGTGGCTAAGACACTTTAAAGGTTTATTTGGTTATAAAAAATTAAAACCAAATAGAAAAATAATTGTATTAAGGCCTGGAGCAAAAACGAGAAGAATGATTAACTCAGATGAATTGCTATTAGCATTAAAAGGCTGGGAAACAGTTGCATTAGAAAATATGACTATAAAAGAACAATTTAAAACTTTTGCAGAAGCAACTCACGTACTAGCGGCTCATGGTGCAGGGCTTGTAAATTTACTTTGGTGTAATGAAGGAACTAAAGTAATTGAAATACAAGATCCAAAAATGTTACATAAAAAAGTTTATCCTTTACTATCTCATAATTTAAACTTAAAACACGAATTATATCTAGCGAAAACTGTACCAATTGATCTTATAACAGGAGGTAAAAAACCTTTTGGTGTTAAGAGATTAAGCGATTTAATAAACTTTAAAATTAATATACCAGATTTAATTAGACATTTAGATTAATACAAAGTATAATAAAATTATGTATTCGTTATTACAGAAAAAACCAACAGTACAAACTGATCCTTACCCACATATAATAATAGAAGAAGCTTTACCGTGGAATTTATATGAGGAATTAGAAAACACTTTTCCAGAAGAACAAGTATTACATACAATACCTTTTGATAGTGATATATGTTATAGAATGAAAGCAGATCAGTTACTTGCTCGAGCATTTCACTCTGAAGTATGGAAAAAATTTACAGAATATCATACATCAGCTGATTGGTTTAAGGAAGTCTACGAATTGTTCAAACCGTGGTTCTCAGAATTTTCTAAAATTACAGAATCGCTACTTAACTTAGATGAAAACATAGGGGTGAAAGGATGGGCCAGTAAAGATATAGAAACTGATTGTCAAATTGTTATGCATAAACCAATAGCAGAAAAGACAACTAGAACACCACACATAGATAATCCGCGGGAAATGTTTGCAGGATTATTGTATATGCCACACAAAGATGATATAAGCACTGGGGGAGAATTCCAACTCCATACAGTTAAAAATGATATTAAAAAAGTAAACAAAGCCGGTGGCAGAGAAATATACCCAGAAGACCTAGGGCCTGTACATACAACAATACCTTATAAAAGAAATACCTTTGTGATGTTTTGTAATATAAATCCTAATACAGTACACGGTGTATCAAAAAGAGTTAACCCGACTATGTACAGAAGAAGTGTAAACATTATTGCACAGTTTAAACAAAGGTTTTGGACCGTGGAGGAAACAGGAATTTTATATCAGAGGAAATAGAAGATTAAATATTGGAAATGAAGCTAAAAGTAATAACATCATACAAACCAGGAACATGGAACGAATTTGCTAAACGTGGAATTGGATCTATGGCTGAACAATTTCCAAAAGAAATTGATATTGTTCTATACTGTGAAGAACCTCAACCAAAAAATGTCAATCCTAGAATTAAATGTATAGATCTTAATACAGCAGAACCAGAGTTGTTTAATTTTAAAAATAAACACAAAAACGATCCTATTGCCAATGGTAAACTACAAGAGATTCCAGGAGGAGTACGAAGATCACCTGACTTACAAACACTAGGTGGACAGGACAAAAACAAAGAATCTTTTCTTTGGGACGCTGTAAGATTTGCAAATAAAATTTTTTGTATTGTTAATGCAGTACGTAACTCAGCTGAATACGATTATGTGTTATGGCTTGATGCCGATACATTTACTTTTAGGCCTGTACCAATGGACTTCTTTGAGAATATTTTACCTGCAGATACTATGTTAACTTACTTGGGAAGAGAAAATCCAACACTAAACGATGGAGGAGTTTATCCAGAATGCGGATTTGTTGGTTATAATTTAAAACATCCTGAGATACAAAATTTTATAAATGATTGGGAACAACTGTATGTAACTGGTAATGTTTTTGAAATATTAGAGTGGCACGACTCATTTGTCTTTTGGCACTTGTCAAAAATTTACAGAAAACAAAAAAATATTGCAGTTAATGATATTGGATACCAGAAAGGTGTTAAAGGGCATCATGTATTTGTTAATAGTGAACTAGGTCTTTACATAGATCATTTTAAAGGCCAAAGAAAAAAGAGAAGCACATCTTCTAAAACTGATTTAAGAATTGTAACATCTAAAGCACCTGTTAATGTATGGGATATTGATTACTGGAAAGAAAGGCCAACAACATAAAATGAAAAAAATCGCTTTTGTTACAGGAATGACCGGACAAGACGGTCCATATCTTGCAAAACATTTACTTGAAAACGACTATAAAGTTTATGGATTAGTAAAAAGATACAGCAATCCTAATCTAAGTAACCTAGACTATCTAGGTATAGAAAACAAAATAGAACTTATAACTGGTGACATAACCGATGACGCCAACATGAATCATCTTATTAAAACAATTCGTCCAAATGAATTCTATAACTTGGCCGCACAGAGTTTTGTAGGTTCAAGTTGGGAAATTAATAAAACAACAACCCAGGTTAATGCAATGGGTGTTCTAAATATTTTAAATGCAATAGTTGGACATAACCCTACAACAAAATTTTATCAAGCAAGTACTAGTGAGTTATACGGCAACGCAAATATAAATGGTGTTCAAGACGAAAAAACGCCTTTCCGACCTCGTTCTCCATATGGTATTTCTAAGTTGTATGCTTATTGGATGACTGTTAATTTCCGTGAAAGTTATAGTTTACACGCTTCTAACGGTATATTGTTTAATCATGAATCACCTATTAGAGGAAAAGAATTTGTTACTAGAAAAATAACTGACGGTGTTGCAAAAATTAAATTAGGTCTTGCTAAAAAACTTACACTAGGTAACCTAGATGCTAAACGAGATTGGGGATTCGCTGGAGATTTTGTTGAAGCCATGTACACAATGGTACAACAAAAAGAACCCAACGACTATGTAATATGCACAGGTATACAACATTCTATCAGAGAATTATTAACTTATGCATTTGAAACTGCAGGCATTATAGATTGGGAAAAATATATAGAATCTGATCCACGTTTCAAACGTCCAGCCGAAGTACACGCTCTACATGGTTCATATACTAAAGCTAAAGAAGTATTAAATTGGGAACCAAAAACATCATTTAAAGACATGGTTACTTTAATGGTTAACGAGGACATTAAAAGATTATCAAATGATTTATTGCGTAAAAACTGAAAGAGCAAATACTGAAAAGTACGTCGAAAGCATTTCTAGGGGTTTATCAAACTCTAAACTTGTATCACACAAAGAAGTAACCAATTCAACTGATGCTGAAAAAGTTGCGTTTATGGGATTTTTACGAGGAGGAAATTTAGTATACCGATGGGCAGAATTACGGGGAGTAGATTTTTATTATATTGATAGACCGTATTGGGGCGAAAGCAGAAAAACACCTTACTGGATGAGATGTACTAAAAATCAACACGTTAAAACATTTATTGATAATAGACCCGACGATAGATTCAAACAAACATTTAAAAATAAAATACTTCCTTATCACAAAAACGGAAAATATATTTTAATTATTCCTCCAAGCCACTCTGTTGCATTAATGTTTGATGGACAGGGGTGGTTAGAAAATACATTAAAAATATTAAAAGAAAATACAGATAGAGAACTAGTTATTAGAGAAAAGCCTTATAATCCTAAATCATTTTTAGATAATGAAGGCAAAATGATGCCTGGTAAAAGTGCTAATGAACAACCACAAAAATCATTTGAGTGGGATCAAGTTCATGCAGTTGTAACATTTAATAGTTCAATTACAATTAAAGCATTAGCAAATGGTGTACCTTGCTTTGCTAATTTTGAAAATCCTTGTTTGCCTGTGTGTGAACAAGACTTTACAAAAATAGAAACACCT
>Ga0310345_10003705_pt1 | contig 14363 bp, 8 predicted proteins | sample HC15DNA20500_MG_FD_204667 | JGI IMG/M metagenome (GOLD analysis project Ga0310345, IMG submission 204667) | Marine microbial communities from station ALOHA, North Pacific Subtropical Gyre - HC15-DNA-20-500_MG | ecosystem: Environmental > Aquatic > Marine > Oceanic | place: Pacific Ocean: North... | reverse complement strand
CCCATGACGCCCATCGAGAGATTGAAAAACGACATCACGATCATGCAGATGCCGGCTACTGCTGCAGCCATTTTCATGTCCCACTCACTACGAGATGCCAGCATCCGGTTGCTTTGCGTGTGATTCACGATCGGGTACGCCATGCCAATCACGATAAAACCGATGATCACGAGCCAGCTGGGAGTGGTTCGCTGGAGTTCTACCAGTGAATCCCGTTGCTTGAGATTTCCACCGAGCAACAGTTTCCGGGCCCGCTCCGACTCATCCAGGCTTGTGACATCCTCGCGTGCCAGATTGTCATGGTTGACGTGCATCAACTGGGGCAGTGCCGGGTCACTTGCTGCCAGTTGTTTTTCGATGCCGCTCCAGCCACCAGCCTGCTGAAAAACAATGGTCCAGACAATCATCGCTGCGGCGGACATCACGATGAATTGCAGGGCATCGGTAACAACAACGGATCGCAGGCCACCAACGGCCGTGTAGATGCTGGCAAAGATACCAACCGCGACAACCGTCAGCATGGAGGCCAGGAACTCCCACTCGCAGACAACCCGGAGAGTCCAGAAAAGGGAAACACCGATAATTGCCAACACCAGGGTGCGATACTGGACCTGGACAAGGGCACAAAGAACACGCGAGGAGACACCAAAGCGGGATTCAAGGTATTCCGCGTTGGTATACATTCCTGCCCGGTACATGGGCATGAAAAGGAAAAATGCTGCCAGCACCCAGCCGACGACTGCCCCCACCCAGTTGGTGACAAAGTAAGTAAGTCCCAGCGTGTAAGTGCCGCCAGAATCGGCGATCAGGTCACTGGCATCAATCGCGGTGGCGTACATCGAGATACCGACAATCCACCAGGGAAGAGAACGTCCGCCGAGAAACCAGTCGACACTGCTCTGGCTCCCACGTGCCAGGTAAAAGCCATAGGCAATGATGCTTCCATTGAGCCCCAGCACGATGAGCCAGTCGATCCATTCCATGCCAGTCACTCTAACAACTGAGAAAAAATCCTGGAAAAATATTCGTTGTCCTGACTCTTCTCGGTGCCGCTCCAGGGCCAATTCCACTGGGCGCATGAAAACGCCCCACGTGTTCGCCTTTGGCGAATAAGCAGGGCGTCGTCATTTTGGTTTTTCGCGATCCGTGCGTTTGGTTCCTGGTAATTCCCGTGAGGGCAACCAGGATTCCATCAGTTCCTAGAGGAGCGTAACGTTTTCCGCACGCGGCCCCTTGTCTGACTGGCCTTCCGTGAAGGAGACACGCTGTCCTTCTTGAAGCTCATCGAAGGAGACTCCCTCGAGACTTGCCATGTGGAAGAAAAGGTCTTTTTCCCCGCCTGTGTCAATAAATCCAAAACCACGGTCTGTAAGTCTTTTAATCGTACCTTCGCCCATTTACTCAAAATCCTAAAAAAGTTACTCGACAAACAATGTCACCTGGCCCTGACGATCAGAACCGGTCAACTACATCCTTTTATTCTATTGATCATTCCCCAGGTCTCTAGGGCTTTGTGGAAATAATTTGGAAGAATGCCGGAAGTGTTTTTAAAGGGTTTTTCACGGAAAGTGTCCTCCATGGCTCTCGTCAGACCAGTTACCACGCCTTACGCCGCGTATATCGAGATGTCGATGATCCACCAGGCACGAGAACGGCCGCCGAGAAACCAGTCGACACTGGGCGCATGAAAACGCCCCACGTGTTCGCCTTTGGCGAATAAGCAGGGCGTCGTCATTTTGATTTTTCGCGATCCGTGCGTTTGGTTCCTGGTAATCCCCGTGAGGGCAACCAGGATTCCATCAGTTTCTAGAGGAGCGTAACGTTTTCCGCACGCGGCCCCTTGTCTGACTGGCCTTCCGTGAAGGAGACACGTTGTCCCTCTTGAAGCTCATCGAAGGAGGCTCCTTCGAGACTTGACATGTGGAAGAAAAGGTCCTTTTCCCCACCAGTGTCAATAAATCCAAAACCACGGTCTGTAATTCTTTTAATCGTACCTTCGCCCATTTACTCAAAATCCCAAAAAAAAGTTACTCAACAATGTCACCTGGCCCTGACGGTCAGAACCGGTCCACTGAATCCTTTTATTCTATTGATCATCACGCGCGCCTCTAGGGCTTTGTGGAAAGAATTTAAAATAATTATGGAAGTGGATTTCACCGGTTTTTAATTAAAAATGCCCATTATCACGCTCCAGCAGGTCGAGATCGTGTCAGCACAACGATCTAAAAATCCTTGCGGGTGACGGAAAAACAGCAGAGCGAGAGCATGATGATGATAAACCAGGCGCCATTGACGAGCGGACCGGCAATATCCTTCACCTCATGGTACTGGCTCAAATCCGTGCTGCGGGGTGGCCCCCAGGCCCGCGCATCGCTGTCGGTGAGCACGTAATCCACGACCTCCCCGAGTTCACCAGGCTTGGGAAAAACGCGATAAAACGGTAACAGGAAGAACCGGTGTACCTGGTGTAGCGTGGTCATTTCCGGTTCGTAGCGAGATTCTTCCTGGAGGGAGACGGTATCATGCCGCGTCACTCTTTCCACACGATCGGTCACCAGCAGCTGGTCCCCGTCAAAACTGGCTGACGAGACACCGCTTCCCACCGAGCGAGACTTCTGCTGCTCAATATCATGGAGAAGCAGGCGGCCGGAATGAAACAGCACGGCAAGCCAGCGGCCGTCGGCTGATGCGATTACCTTGTAGGGGGTTGTTTTACCGGCAGGAAAAAAACGCCTTTGGATCTCCAGGCTGGTTGCGTCAAGCAGGAGAACTTCGCCATCTGCCAGTACGCAGGCAATCCTTGTTCCAGCCCAGGCCATGGTGACATCCTTCGATTTTCTCAACTCCAGCCTGGCAGCGTGCTCGTACTTTTTGTCCTCGCCGCGGCGAAGTAGCTGAAGCGTATCCTTGTGCCAGACGACGATGTTCCCGTTGCCCGGATGCATCGCAGCAGAAAACGGCATCGACAGGTTCATGGCCGGTTCTGGCCCTACCGCTTCAAAGGCATCCTGGTCCCCCATGAAAGGCAACAGGTTCAGGATCCTTGCACCCGGCGTGTTATCCCGGGCTAACTCTGCACGTGCCCGAAACAATCCTCCGGACGCCAGCACCAGGAGACGGCCTTCCGGATCGGAGGTAATCCAGTTCGCACCGTAGGGGAGTTCTTTTCCCTGGGTCGCAGTCCAGCTTGCATTCTCCCGGGTTCCCAGGAAAAGCTCGGCAGAGCTGGAGCGAAGGCGGAAGCGGGCAAAGGAAGGAGCTGGCTGGCGAATGAAAACGAGTTGTTGTTGCTCGGCGATGTAAACCGGACCTCCCATCGATGCTCCCATCCCACTTCGTCGCCGAATGGGAGACATCGTGTCCGAAAGGATCTCGTCCCACTCCCCCTGGGCCGGCAACCACTCCACGATCTCGCCGGAACGCCGGACTCCAACAATCGAATCCTCCAGTGGCACCAGCTTGACCAGTTTGTCTGGTTCAAGAAAGACCGACTCGATGACATCCTTGCTGGTGCCGACGACGAAGCAGGCGGCCCAGAAGAGGATTGCCATCACGATCGACACGGTCGCGTTCTTCCAGCGCATGCCGGCAAAGGTGGAGACGGAAAAGTAGATTGCAAAGAGAAACATGAACAACGGGATCGTCATTAGGATGCGGTGGTTCCAAAGCTGGAAGCGAATCCCGATCACCAGCCAGATGCCGACGATGAAATAGGTGGCAATCAGGAGGATGAATGCACAGCCTCCGAAGAACTTGGTCAACAACAGGAGTACTCGGGAGATTGGCTTGCTGAGCAAAAAATCGATTGCTCCTGATTCAAAGGTGTTGGGGATAATCGAAGCGGTGACCAGGACCGCTGCAAATACTCCCAGCGTGCCAATAAAAAAGTTCATCACGGCCGCCACGATCTCGTTGATTACCGGGTCGGCCATCTGACGAGGAAAGGGGAGGGCCGTGCCAACCGGGTTGCCGAGATAGGTGACAAACACCTGGGTCGAGGAAACGGTTGGCAGGTAGACTGGAAATGCGGAACGCAAGAGCAACCGGTTGAGATGGGAAATATCTTCCGCGGACGATGTCGTTTCCAGGCCTGCCAGGAGGTCGCGAGTGTTTTCGTCCAGGCGAACGTCCCGCCATGAGGCCTCGTCGTACAGGTCCTCCCGGGGAAGGATCTGGTTCAGCGCCTCCAGTACTTCCGAGACCAGTGCCAGCAGGGTCCGGGTCTCTTCTTCTTCTTTGAGCGTCGCTCTTATTTTTCCACGGATCTCCTCGTCCAGCAGTTCCCATATCCGTTTTCCAGGAGTCGCCTCGTCTGCCATCCCCTGGCTGGTCAGGTTTGCCAGGAAAGCAGGCCAGTCCTGGATCTCCGAGCGCTGGAATTCAGTTGCCCGCTTTTCGATCATCGATAATGGCGAGATGGCAGCCAGCAGCAGCGTGGTCAGGATGAAGAGAATCCAGAGCATGCGGGAAGCGAGTGCTTCCCGGAAGGAATCGGTGAGAATGGCAAGGTAGGGTCGCATCTGTCCTGCTCAGTCGGTGAGTTCTCGAGTTGTATTGGGACCGCCCAGCATGATGATCTCCTCCGGGTTGTTCCCGGCGGGTCGTTCCTCGTCACCCAGTTGATCGATGATGTCCAGGAAGGCTTTCTCCAGGGTTGTCCGGGGTCGTGTGATTTCCTGGATGCCAATTCCCGCTTGTCGCAATCTGTCCACGCACTGGTCGAGCTTGTCCTGCTGGGACGTTCGTATCCTTAGTTCCACCGTCTGTGGTGAGAGAGGAAGCACCTTTTCAAAGCGGATCCCCTCCATCGCCATGCGGACCTCGCTTTCCTCTGCAACAACCGTCAGGCTGACCATATCGCTGTCCATGGATGTGACTTCGTCGATCGTGCCCATCCGTCGAATCCGGCCGCGTGCCAGGATGGCAACACGATCGCAGACCAGCTCGATTTCCTGGAGCAGGTGGCTGTTGACGAAGATGGTTTTTCCTTCCTTCTTGAGTTCCTGGAGGATTAATCTCATCTCGGTGCGGCCTACCGGGTCGACGCCATCGGTCGGTTCATCCAGGATCAGCAGGTCCGGGTCATGGATCATTGCCTGGGCCAGTCCCAGTCGCTGCATCATCCCCTTGGAGTAGTTCCTTACCGGTGTCTTGCCCCAGTCCTCCAGTCCCACGCGTTCGAGCAGACGGGGTGCCTTCTGCCGGACCTCCCGGCGAGAGAGATAACTCAGGCCACCGTAGTATTCCAAGGCCGTGTTCCCGGTCAGGTGCCTGGGGATGCGATGATTCTCTGGCAGGAATCCAACGCTCTTGCGGCTCAAACGGCTGCCGGCAGGTTGCCCCAGCAACGAGGCATCCCCTCCACTCTTTCGGACAATGCCAAGCAGGATTTTGATCAGCGTTGTCTTGCCGGCACCATTGGGTCCAAGCAGACCAAAAATAGACCCCCGTTCGACATCGAGGCTTACTCCTTGCAGCGCATCCACCGCGCGGCGAATGAAAAACCCCTCCTTGTAGGTTTTTCGCAGGTCATGGATTTCAATTGCCTTGTCTGTCATCGTGCTCCGGGTCTGTCCTTGGAGAGGATCTAGTTGTCACTGACCGTTTCAATTGTCAGGGGGGCAAAAGAGGTTTCTGTCTGCTTGTTGTAGAAGCCGAGGTGGCGGATCGGCATCGCAGCAGGCGGCAGGCGAACTGCCATCTTCCGGCCATTGATCACCACCTCCACGTTACGGTCGCCCGGGCGAATGATAATCGTGATCTTCCATGTCTGTAACTGGTCACCCGGTGCCGGGACTTTTGTAAGCCGTCCCAGGTTCTCCCAGCCCCCGTCAAAGATGGAGTGTTGATTGAGCCCGATGGCAGTGCCGATCTTGATCGTTGCATCATTGGTTGGCTTGGAACCCAGTACGATCATGCCATTACGAGTCTTTGAAGTCGTGGCCAGTGCCTGGTAGTGGGTCGTGATCCGGGTGGTTTTTTCCAGGGGACTCTCCAGCTTCATCAGCGCCAGGCCTTCTCCCGGGGACCGGAGAACGTAATCATTTCCCTCCTTGCTGACCGTGGTTCCAAGTACCACGTCAAAATCGCCAGTTTCATCCTTACCTGGGGTGAGCATGGGGGAACGGACCCGCTTCTTCCGGTCATTCTTCCACCAGTCGGGACCTTCCTCGAGCACTTCCCGGTCCTGGTCGATCAGCGCCTGCTTGAGCTCGGCGAACTTGTCGAGATGATCCCCGGAAAGGTCCTTTTCTTCCCTGGGATCCTGCTTGATGTTGTAGAGTTCAAACTGCTCCAGACTGTCCGAGCCGATGATCTTCCAGTCCCCGATTCGCAGCGCAACCCTGTACTGCTGGGGTGCCAGGTGGTTGCGCCAGTAGAGTGGCTCGGTCCGGCGGATCGATTTTCCCTCGAAGAGTGGAAGCATGCTGGCCCCATCGATCGGCCTGTCGGCCGGCAATGGAATTCCGACCACGTCCAGCACCGTGCTGAAGATGTCCGAGCCGATCACCGGGTGGCTGCTTTCACTGCCAGGTTCGATATGGCCTGGCCAGCGGACCATGCCGGGAACACGGATGCCCCCCTCGTGGGAATGCCGCTTGCGACCTCGCAGGCCGCCGGTCGATCCGCGTGTGCGACCACTGGTTCCGTTCCCTTCCGGGCCATTATCGCTGGTATAGAACACCACCGTGTTGTCCCGGTATCCCATCTCGTCGATCGCTTTCATCAGCAATCCGAAAGCATGATCCAGTTGAGTGATATTGCCATGGTGCTGTCGCAGCCCTTCATCTTCCAGGTGGGCATAGGGTGCCATGAACCTCTCGGCCGACTCGATCGGCAGATGAGGTTCGTGTGTCCAGACGGTGATAAAGAAGGGGACCTTTGGGTCCTTGCGATCCTTCAACCAGCCAATCACTTCCCCGGCAGCAATCACGGCACTGGGGCCTTCGATCCTCCCGGTTGGTTTGCCATTGCGCACGTAGTTAACCGGGTTGAGATGGTGGGGCGCGGCATTGTTCTGGGTTGCAAGCCAGTGGTCGTAGCCGTGATCGCTCGGCTGGGGCTGCTGGTCGGAATTGAAGTGACCATTCAGGTGCCACTTGCCGGCGTGGCAGGTCTCGTAACCGCGCGTCTTGAGCAGCGTGGCAATCGTGAGTTCACTTGTCCGCAGGTGGACCGGGCTCCCGGAAGGGATCCATCGCCAGACACCGTTTCGGTAGGGGGTTCGGCCAGTGAGGATGGCTGACCGGGATGGAGAACAGACGGCACAGGCGGAGTAGCACTGTGTCAGCCGCAGTCCCTCGCTGGCAAACCTGTCCAGGTTCGGGGTTTTCAGCTCCGGATGACCATAACATCCCAGGTCTCCCCATCCCTGGTCGTCTGTCAGGAAGACAATGAAGTTGGGCTTTGCTGTCTCGGCAGCCGCAGCGGCGGTTGAGATTAGCAGGCACGCGATCAGCGGAAGAGAGAGTCTCTGCATGGTGATAGAACTCACGGTAAGCAGGAATTATTGCGAACCCATCTGGGATTGTCATTTATTCTAGCCTGTCGTATTCGCGCCGCACATTATCTCTCGATACGTGGCATAATGTTGACAAGGAACACTGACCTGTTCTGGCCGGGATGAACATGAAGAGAATACAGCAACTCGCCTGCCTGCTGGTGGTCCTCTCGGTGAGTGCCATCCATGGTGAGGCCGCTCCGCCATCGGCAGACCATCCTGCCTTGATGAAGAAGAGCCAGCGGCTGTTCAAAGAAAAAGTCCGGCCTTTCCTGGTGGCCAACTGCCTCTCCTGCCACGGGGGTGAAAAAACACGCTCGGGATTTAACCTGGCGACGCGTGAGCTGTTACTCCGGGGCGGTGAGAACCACGATTCGCCGGTCATCGTTGGTTCCGGGGAAGAGAGTCCGCTGGTCCAGTTGCTGATGCACGAGCAGGAACCTCACATGCCGCTGCAGCAGCCCCGCATCGGGGACGAGATGATCGAACTGGTGAGTCGCTGGATTGACCTGGGAGCAGCCTATGACCAGCCGCTGGTAGAAGAACTGGAGAAGCAGGGTGGGGAGCTCCTGGTCACGTCCGAGGATCGCCAGTACTGGGCTTTCCAGCCACTCGGGCAGCCAGCACTTCCCCGCGTGCGAAAAAAGGGCTGGGCGCATACGCCCATCGACCTCTTCCTGCAGCGAGAGATGGAACAACATCGGGTGCTTCCCGCCCCCGAGGCAGATCGCCACGTGCTGATTCGCCGTGTCTACTTTGACCTGGTCGGTTTGCCGCCGACTCCCCAGGAAGTGGAGGCCTTTGTTGCTGAAGATGACACGGGGTCAGCCTTTGAAGCCGTCGTTGACCGGTTGCTTGAGAGTGAGCATTTCGGAGAGCGATGGGGACGTCACTGGCTTGATACTGCCCGCTTTGCCGAGAGCCACGGATTTGAACACGACACCGACAGAAATCACGCCTACCACTTCCGGGATTTTGTGATCAGGGCTTTCAACGAGGATCTGCCGTACGACCAGTTCCTTCGCTGGCAGCTGGCTGGAGATGAACTTGCACCCAACGATGCCATGGCCCTGGCAGCCACTGGTTTCTTAGGTGCCGGCGTTTTTCCCACGCAGATCACGATCAGCGAGGCAGAGAGAGTTCGCTACGATGCCCTCGATGACATGCTGGCGACGACCGGCACGAGCATGCTTGGTCTGACCATTGGCTGTGCCCGCTGCCATGACCACAAGTATGACCCCATCCCCACGGCCGACTATTACCGGCTGCTCTCCGCTTTTTCCACCACGGTACGGAGCGAGATCGAGGTCTGCACCGGGCCGGTCTCCGGAACCGACCAGGCCCTGGTGGTGCTCCAGGAGATCAAGGCCCTTCGCCAGCAGGTGAGTGCCCGTGAGCAGGGCTGGCAGGAAGCACTCGGCGCCTGGGCCCGGATACAACAGGAGAGCGGTGAATTGCTTCCGGAGATCAAGGACGAGAAAGAAAGGCAGGCGATCACGGCACTGGTGACGGAGAAAAAGTCACCTGGCGAACTGGAAAAAGAACTCCAGGAGGCAGCCAGGCGCTGGTTCCTGAGAGAGGATCTCCAGTTGAAGGAGCAGAAGGCGACAATCCAGAAAATGATGGTGGACAACCAGGTCCAGACGATGCAGGTCACCAGCGAGGGCTTCAAGCCGATGCGGCTGAACACGTCAGATGGCTCGATTCCGGATTTCTATGAACGAGTTCATTTCCTGGCCCGTGGAGATGTTTCCCAGAAAAAGGGAGAAGCATCCCAGGGATTCCTGGACGTCCTCACCCGCTCACCCGACGGCGCGGAATCCTGGATCGTACCGCGGCCGGAGTCGGGTGCCTCGGCCCGGACCTCGCACCGGCGTAGTGGACTGGCCCACTGGATCACCGATATCGAAAAGGGGGCAGGGGCCCTGGCGGCACGGGTGATCGTGAACCGCATCTGGCACTATCACATGGGACAGGGGATTGTCGGCACGATCAATGACTTTGGTGTCCAGGGAGATGCTCCAACCCACCCGGAGTTACTGGAATGGCTGGCGGCAGACCTGGTCGAACATGGCTGGAGTTTGAAGCGGCTTCACAAGATGATCCTCTTGAGCCACGCTTACCAGCTTTCTCACCAGGCGTCGGCCTCGAGCGAGAAACGAGATCCGACGAACCAGCTGCTGGGCCATTTTAACCGTCGCCGCATGGAAGCGGAGGTCATTCGCGACAACCTGCTGGCAGTCGGAGGGATCCTCGACACGACGATGTATGGTCCCGGCACGCTCGATGCTTCCATGCGCCGCAGGAGTATCTATTTCAAGGTCAAACGCAGCCAGCTCGTGCCCTTCCTGCGAGTTTTTGACTGGCCCGACGCACTTAGCAGTCTTGGTGCCCGGCCAACCACCACGGTCTCTCCCCAGGCCCTGGTCTTCATGAATAGTCCCCAGGTGCATGCCTGTGCGGAGGGACTCGCCCTGGCCGTTCGCCCCCGTCTGAAGGAGTCGTACCAGGAAGCAATCCGGGATGCCTACATGCGAGCTTACGGACGCGTGCCGTCGGCGGAGGATCTTGAGGATGGTACCGGATACCTGGAGGACCACGCCGACCAGCTGGACCAGGCACTGGTTGATTATTGCCTGGTCCTGTTGAGTACCAACGAGTTCATTTACATCCCCTGATCAAGAACAACAAGTGAAACGACTAACAATGTACGATCCAGTATCTTCATTGTCCCGCCGGCAGCTGCTCAACCAGTGCGGTGCAGGACTGGGAATGACAGCACTCAGTTGCCTGTTACAGGAGCAGGGATTGCTGGGAGCCAATCCGGATGGCGATTCCAAGGATTCACTCTCCCCCCGCCAGCCGCATTTTCCTTCCAGGGCGACCTCGGTGATCTGGATTTTTGTGAACGGGGGCCATAGCCAGGTGGATACCTGGGATTACAAGCCGGAACTGGCTCGTCGGGATGGCAGCGAGTTGAAGGGTTTCGACAAGACCACCGGGTTTTTTAGCAACCAGGTTGGACCCCTGATGAAGTCGCCTTTTGAGTTCAAGCAGTACGGGGAAAGTGGCAAGTGGGTGTCGAGTATTTTTCCGCAGCTCAGCAGGCATGTCGACAAGATGGCTTTCCTTCACTCACTCTACTCCGAGTCAAACAATCACAGTCCGGCGCTATTCATGATGAACAGCGGTTTGCCTCGAATGGGCTTTCCTTCGGTAGGGTCCTGGGTCACTTACGGCCTGGGATCGGAAAACCGGGACCTGCCGGGGTTTGTCGTGATGTCGGATCCCAAGGGCCGGGGGCTTCCCAAGGGGCACTCGCTTAACTGGAGTTCCGGGTTCCTGCCCGGTTCCTTCCAGGGGACATGGCTTAACTCGCAGGGGGAACCGATCCAGAACCTCACGCCACGAAAGAGTGTTACGACCGAGCAGCAACAGCGGCAGCTGGAGTTGCTGGCTCGCTTGAATCGTCGGCACCTGCAGCAGACCGGAAGCAGCCAGGAACTCGAGGCCCGGATCAAGAGCTTCGAGCTGGCATACCGAATGCAGTCTGCGGCTCCCGAGGCGCTGGATATCGGGCGGGAGCCCCAGCATATCCAGGATCTCTATGGAATTGGTCGTCCGGAATGTGATCACTTTGCCCGCCAATGCCTGGTGGCACGGCGGATGGTTGAGCGCGGAGTCCGCTTCGTCCAGCTCTATTCCGGCGGTAACGAGAATGCTCGTAGCTGGGATGGGCATGTCGATATCAAGGGGAACCACACGCAGTTCGCGGGTGAGACGGATCGTCCGGTTGCCGGTCTGCTTGAGGATCTCCAGCAACAGGGCCTGCTCAAGAACACGCTGGTGGTCTGGGGTGGTGAATTCGGACGGTTACCGATTTCTCAGCCCGGTGCCAAGCCCGGCCGGGACCATAATCCTCATGCCAACACGGTCTGGATGGCAGGAGGAGGTATCAAGGGGGGAGTCTCCTACGGGGAGACAGACGAGATTGGGCACAAGGCGGCAGTCAACCGGTTACAGGTACATGACCTGCACGCCACGATCCTCCACCTGATGGGCCTGGACCATGAGAGGTTGACCTATTTCTACAATGGCCGGGATTTTCGCCTCACCGATGTTGCCGGTAATGTGATCAGGGATGTCCTGGCTTGAACCGATGAACGGATAAGTGGTTAGGATCTGGAGCATGAACAGTGAGCCGGATACGACAGATGATGGATCTGCTGAGCTAGCAGGACGTCGCCCGCTGAGGAAACGGGCCAAGATTGGCATTGTCCTGGTTGTCCTTTCCTTCCTGATCTTTTTCATGATCCCCGCGATCGCCTTTCTTCCCCTTTCGAAAGGGGCCAAGTGGTACGTCGGTGTGGGCGTGCTGGTTTTTTGCTATGGCATCCAGTACGCCGGGTTCTACCTGGCCGGGCGGGAAGTTGCCGAGCCGATCATGGCCTGGTTCTGGAAATGGCTGCCCTGGACGAAGCGCATGAAGGAAGATGACGAGGGTGGGTAAAGTGGCCTTCGGCGACAATGGAATTCTGACGACCTATAATGAGAACATCCCTCGTCTCCGTCCTGTGGTGATAACTATGAACCGTTCTGCGTGGATCCTGTCGATCATTCTCCTGGCAAGCGGCCTTTCCACCATCATGGCTGCCCCCCCCAAGCTGGCCACGGTGCTGGATGATGAAAATGGCCTGGGATCAGAATTCTGGATGTATAACGATATCCAGGCGGCGATGAAGGAAGCTCGACAGCAGAACAAGCCGCTGTTTGTTACCTTTCGCTGCGTCCCCTGCGAGGATTGCAGGGCCTTCGATGCAGAGGTTGCCAAGGGAAGTGACATCATCCGCGAGCTGGCAGTCAAGCACTTTATCCCGGTCCGGCAGGTCGAGATGAAGGGAGTGGACCTCTCGTTGTTCCAGTTTGATCACGACCTTAACTGGGCGGCCATGTTCATTAATGCCGATGGTGTAGTCTATGCCCGCTATGGCACGCAGAGTGCTGCCGGGGCAGATGCCTATAACTCGGTCGAGGGGCTCAAGCAGACGATGCTGCGAGTTCTCGAACTTCACAAGGGTTACCCGGGGAACCAGGCCGAGCTGCGCGACAAGCGAGGTCCCCGCCTGCCATACAAGACTGCCCTGGAAATGCCCGGCTTGGAGAACAAACAGCGTTTTGTCGGGGAGACAACTCGCAAGAACTGTATCCACTGCCATAACATCCACGATGCCCAGAACAACCAGTACAGCAAGGCGGGCACGCTTCTTTCGAAAAAGATCTGGCGTTATCCCCTGCCGGAGAATATTGGCCTGGTCGTGGATGGAAATGACGGCCGCCGGATCAAGAAGGTCCTGGCCGGTACCTCGGCAGCAGCCAGTGGTCTCGCGACCGGGGAATCGATCACGCATCTGAATGGACAGGCGATCACCTCGATCGCTGATATCCAGTGGGTGCTGCACCAGCTGCCTTACGATACTCGAAGCGTGCAGGTCACCGGGAGCCAGGCGGGGGTCAAGACCCTGGTGCTGGGGACCGGCTGGAAAAAGACTGATATTTCCTGGCGAGGATCGATCTGGTCTGTCAGCCCGAAGTTGAGAGTCTGGGCGCCCCAGGCGACGGCGGTCGAGATCAAGAAACTGGGACTCGACGGGAAAACGTCGGCCCTCAAGGTGAAGTGGATCAACCGTAATTCGCCGGGGGGACGTTCCGCCTACGAATCCGGGCTGCGAGAGGGAGACTTTGTTGTCCGCCTCGACGGCAAGGCAATCGAGATGACGCCAGGCCAGTTTAATGTCCACCTCAAGCTGAACTACAAGGTGGGAGAGCGACTCCCCCTTACGGTGGTACGTGGTGACCGGCAATTGAAACTGGAACTGAAGCTGGTCGAGTAAACCAGGCCGGCTGGAGGATCCCCGAAATGCCGAAAAAGACCCCCGACCAGTGGTTCGAGGAATATGGCGAAAGCCACCAGAACCCTACCAACAAGCTGTTTCACTGGTTCTGCGTGCCGGCGATTACCGCGAGCTTGCTTGGCTTGCTCTGGTCGATCCCCACGCCGGTCTTTGCCGAGCAACAGCTGCTGTTGAACTGGGCGACGATGTTCATTGCCCTGGTGCTGGTCTATTATCTCTGGCTGTCGATTCCACTGGCGATTGGCCATGCTGTAATGGCTGCAAGAGAAAATCGCACGCATAAGGGACCCCGGGATTCAATCATGCTTAACGTGCTTTCGCGGCAACGGGTAAAAACACTCCTGCCAGCGATCCTGGTCGTCTTTTTTCTTTGCCCGCCGCTCGAGGCGGGAGAGGCAACGGTTTATCGTGACCAGTGGGGAGTACCGCATATCTGGGGTGACAGTTATGGGGCGGTCGGGTACGCGGTGGGGCAGGTCCAGTGCGAGGATTCGCTGGCTGAGCTGATCTACTGCCTCTATGCCGGGGTCGGACGCCTGACCGAAACAGCTGGCGATGGACTCCTGGCTGCAGACCTGGATGCCAGGCGACTACGCCATGCCGAGCTGGCCGAGCGAGACTGGCCGCGGCTGGATCCACGGCTGCGAGAATTGATCGAGGGCTACTGTGCCGGCATCAATGCGTATCTCCAGGAGAACCCCAGCCTGCTTCCTATCAAGGTGATGACAATCCAGCCGGTGCAGGTGCTGGCATGGCACCGCTCCCTGATGACCCGGTCTTCCATTGCTATCAGCAAGATTGATGCCGAGGCCTCCCGGGCCGATGGGTACAGGCCGGTTTCCATGTCCGGGCAGCGGGGCAGGAGGAAAAATGCCCTGGTGTCGCCACTGTCGCCGGCGATTGAGCCGGGGCAGAGCAATTCCTGGGCGCTGGCCGGTGGCCGCACCGAA
>Ga0310345_10003704_pt1 | contig 14364 bp, 17 predicted proteins | sample HC15DNA20500_MG_FD_204667 | JGI IMG/M metagenome (GOLD analysis project Ga0310345, IMG submission 204667) | Marine microbial communities from station ALOHA, North Pacific Subtropical Gyre - HC15-DNA-20-500_MG | ecosystem: Environmental > Aquatic > Marine > Oceanic | place: Pacific Ocean: North... | reverse complement strand
TGGTCTTGGACAGGTGGTAGAAGCGGTGGCCCATCGGGCCCTGCTCCACCCTGATCTTGCCGATCACGGTACGGAGCGTGCTCATGCTGCTCCCTCAATCTTGTAGTAGCGGAACGGGGCACGCTTCGGGAAGCGGGTGATCTCCATCTTGTGGCGGATCACCCGAGCGGCGATCTCCAACACCGTGAAGATCCGGGCACCGTCCTTTTCCGTGGACGACCAGTTGAATCCGCTCGGCCACGCCGCCTCCTCGTCGGAAGCGGCGATGGCGTCGATGAGCCGGTCAATCTGGTACTTGGCCGTGTGGTTGAGTTCGTCGTATCGGTTGTTGTTCATGTTGCTCTCCTCGTAGTAGTTGGTTGGTGCTAACCGCACCATCGAGGGCCCCCGGAGGGGCCCTCTGTGCTGTGGTCAGTCCTTGTTCCGACCCGGCGACGTCAACTTCGTGAAGGTCGGCTTGCACAGCCAGAACTCCACCCATATGGCATCGCACTCAGGGTCCAGACATCCCCGCTCGACCTCGAGCCGGCACGGGTAGTTGACGTCGAGCGAACTCAGAGCCCAACCGGGCTCTCGGTGCTCGATGCTCAGGGCCCGGGTCGCCCTCTGCTGGATCTCCCGGCCACCGCACTCGGGACACCGACCGTCGTAGCCCGCCACCCGGTCATCAGTGTGGCCGGGGAACGGTGACGTGGCGCCGTAGTGGATCGTGGGCGTGTCTTCGGTAATCACTTCGGTGAACATTGTTCTCTCCTCGTTGTTGTTGCTGCCCCCACCTGATGGTGGGGATCGTGGAGCAGCCGGGAATCGAACCCGGGTCCCGGAGCCTCCCAGCGCCAGACCGCTAAGTCCTGCGCCTTGGGTGGCTCCAGTCGATACCTTTCCTGCCCCGTGTGGCCGGTCCGCCATAGGGAATGGGCGTGCGGACCGACCAGAACTCAGCCCTCTTCGAGGGCGGTGACGACCGCACCCGCCAGCCGGCAGCCGATCATGTAGATGGCCGCCGTAGCGTTTTTGGTCATGTCATCCTCAGGCCCGCCCAACTCGGTCAGGTCCTGGGTCCATGCGTACAGGTCGTGGAACGTGTCCCACTGCTGGTACGTCGGGATCGGGATGCACGCATCGGCTGCGGCATGGGCCTGATCGGAGCGTTCGCCGTCTGGTTCGGATTCGATCCGCTCCAGAACGTCGGTGACGACACCGGTCAGGTAGTCCGCTCCGGCGTTAGCCAGAAGGACGACATTCCCAGCAGCGACCACATCGCCTTCCCTGTCTGTGTAAACCGCTTCGACGTGTTGCTGTCGGAGCGACGTGAGGGCCTCGTTGGCGCAGCGCATCGCTGTCCATGTCGAGGGGTGATCTTTCATGTTCATGGTTCTCTCCTCGTTGTTGCTGCCCCCACCGGGTGGTGGGGATCGTCCCTGCCCGTGGCTCGCACACGGGTGCCTGCTGGTCAGGGGTGGGGGTCAGGCGTAGTGCCGACCTCCAATGGTCTGCTCATGTCCGATGATCCGCTCTTCGGTGGCGTAGGCCGTGAAGTCCGGGTCGTTCCGCTCCGGGTGATCCTCGATCCACTTGTCCGCCGCATCCCGGGCTATCGCATCCTGGGCTATCTCGGCGCACACGTCCCAGTACGGACCGTCCGGGATCTCGAAGACCGCCACCAGATCGTGACGGTCCCAACTCCAGCCGCCCTCCTCAGGTCCGCCGCCCCCATGGGAGGTGACGTACACGGAGACGACTTTGGCGTCGCTGTGGAGGAACCGGTGGACGTCCACCGGTTCGGCGAATACCCACTTGCAGTACTCGCCGTCGATGTGGTGGTCAGGATTGTCGACCACCTCGACCACCGGGCCCCACGGGCCGTCCGCCCGTAGTGGCAGGATCTGCTCAGGCCACACCGGCAGGAAGTTCTCCCTGTCGGACCTGAACCTGAACCAGAGTCCAGCCCGGACCACGGTCTCGATGAGGTCGTGATTGGTGATGTTCATGTTGCTCTCTCCTCGTTGTTGGTTGTTGACCTGTCTCATCAGGACGGGGTGGTCAGATCCCGTCGACACCCCCGAAGGGGTGTTTCGACTCATCGCAGGAAGGCAGGCACCTCATCGGGTGCCAGACCTTCGGGGAAGTCGGCAGTGGTGATCCCCATCAGCCGATCGGTAACTTCTTCGGCGATGGCCGCCAACTTGATGTTCGGGCTCTTGTAGTGGATGCCCGCATGGCGGGCAAACACGTCCTGCACCGTGAGCAGGAGTGCAAACCGGGTCCCGTGGTTCGGGAGCCCGATCAACTCCAAGGCGTAGGTGTAGGCGGTCAGAGCCGAGGCGAATGACGCCTTGGCCTTGCCGCCGACCAGCCGGTGGGCCAGCGGGTCCTGCTCGTAGAACGAGATCAGGTTCCGGGCCAGCCGGTGCACGACCTTACGGTCGAGCACCAGTTCGGTGATGGGTTCGGGGATTGTTGTCATGTGTCTCTCCTCGTTGGTTCGAGATGTCTCATCAGGGCGTGGTCTCTCACACCACACCGACCCCCGTGAGGGGGTTTCGACTTGCTCAGTCGGTCGGGGCGCAGCACGGGCCAACTCGCACACCTTCGGCGCTGCGAGGGTTGTTCAAGTTGTCTGCGTCGCACTCGACGCCGAGAATGGCCTCGACAATCACGTCCTCGTCGAACGGGATGGCCTCGCCACACCGGTCGCAGTCGAAGACTGAACCGATGCACTCGATGCACCACCAGCCGCCGTCGGCCGGGAGCCGATTGACGAACCTGCCGGAACCGAACGCCGTCGACAGGCCGCACTCGATGCACGGGTCGACGACTGTTGCTGTCGTGTTCATGTTGTCTCTCCTCGTTGTTGGTTGGACTGTCTCATCAGGCCCGGGAGTCCATTCCCGGACGACCCCCCGGAGGGGGTTTCGACTCACATGATCGGAACGTCGCACTCCCGTTCGGTCAGGTCGACCGCCGCCAGCAGCCGATACAACTGCCGCTGGTCGTTTCGTGCACCGGGCTCGCCGTAGTCGATGGCGTAGCCCGCTTGGTCGATGGCGGTACCGATCAGGTGGGCGAGGGTGCGGCGGGCGTCGTCAAACGCCTCGTCGTCCTCGTTCCACGCCGACGGCTGCTCCACACGATCGGGGAAGATCGTGAGGTAATCGCCGTAGTCGCAGAGGACCAGTCGGGCCACCTGCGACCTGACCAACGACCGTGCAAACCTGTGCACCGTGATGTCCATGTTGCTCTCCTCGTTTGGGTTGTCTCATCAGGACGTGGGAACCCATCCCACGCCGACCCCCCGGAGGGGGTTTCGACATTCAGAATCCAAACTCCTGCTTGGCCTGTGCCAGCAGTGCGGCGGCCTCCAACTCGGCCTCGTCGACAGCGAGCAGGATGTTGTCTGCATCCCACACGTCGCCGACCTGACAGCCGTCAAAGTCTCCGACCTTCGCACCGTCGGTGTTGCCGTCGAAGTCGACTAGGAAGTCGACCCACGACTGGGTGACGTAGGCCACCAGCCAGAGCGAGTTGTTCTCGTCCAGCCCGTAGGTGTTGCCACCCGAGAACGAGTCGTAGTGTTTCGGCTCGATCTTCCAGTTCGGTTCGGTCTTCATGGTTCTCTCCTCGTTTGGGCCTACCTCATCAGGGCGGGGACGGCCAGTCCCCCACCGACCCCCCGGGGGGGGTTTCGGTTCCTTTCTGCTCAGTCCCAGCCACCGCCGGACCTCGCCTCGTGGCGCTCGTGCAGCCACTCGTCGAACTCCTCTGCCTGCTGGTTGGGCGAGCCGTACTCCCAGTGGTGATGGCCGAACTCACACGACCACCCCTTGGACCCGTTGGCATCCACATGGTGGGTGACCTTGGCTCCACACTCGACCTCGGTGTAGAGGTCGCTTGGGGAGTCCGGGTAGCCGCCCATCCACTCGCCGGTCTCGTCGTCGTACATCGCCGGGTCGGACGTGTCACCGAAGTCGGTGGGCGCCAGAACCAGCCATGTGCACTTGTTCTCCCGGGCAGCGGCGGCGACAGCGTCTGCTGCCATCTCTGCTTGGACCTCGAGCCGGTGCTTCTTGCAGCACAACGGCCAGCGGTCCACGTCACAGTTGCTCATGGTTCTCTCCTCGTTTGGCTTGTCTCATCAGCGGGGTAGGAGCCACCTACACCCGGACCCCCGAAGGGGTTTCGACGCCTCAGGACTGCACCTGGGTCTTCGCCGCACGCCGCAGAACGACGGGCAACAGGACCAGCACAGCCAGACATCCGACAGTGACCTCGATGGCCGGACCGATGCCCTGCGAGAGCCCGGCCAGACCGTCCGAGATTGCGTTCCCGACCAGAGCACCGATGGCCGCACCGGCCGCCTTTGAGCGGTACCGGCGAGGGATCGGGATGTACTGGTCGAGGTCCAGCCCCACCAGCAGGCAGAGCAGGAGAACACCGTTGTCGATGATTCCGAATGTGAACATGTCTCTCCTCGTGGGTTGTCTCATCAGTGCCCGGGAACCCATCCCGAACAGACCCCCGTCAGGGGGTTTCGACTCAAGCCGACTTCTTCGACGAGCATGGCAGGCACTTGATGTCCCAGCCGTACTTGGCGAAGTATTCCTCACCAGTCAGGCCCTCGTCGGAAGCGAAACCGCTGTCTGCGATGTCGACCCCGACGGCCTTCTCGATGCTCCATCCCAGCGGCACGTCGACGGTCCACTCGCTGTCGACCCGGCCCTGCGACCGCTTCGAGGCGAGGTCCCGGCATCCGAGCCGGTGGACCTCAAGGGTGCCGTCCACGTTCTGGACGGCGACCGTGTTCTTGATGATGTCCCGGGCGGTGATGATGTCGTTCTCGTTCATGTTGCTCTCCTCGTTTCGACCTTGTCTGAGGTCTCATCAGGACGCCTTGAAGACGTCGACGAGGAGGAGATATGCCAGCCATGCCCCGGGGCTCCACCTCGTTGGAGGCGGCTGGCCCGGGAGGGCCTAGTCGACAGGGGCACCACCTCCTGCCGAGACTCACCATGTGGTCTGGTGCTGACCTGCCGGGCCCGCCTCGCCCCTTGGGGCTGGCTAGGAGTGGCGCCCTCTGCTGGGCGGGTCTCCCCCGGTCGACTTCGAACCCCGCTGCCGGCAGAACCGGGCCGGGGCCCGCCCCGGTGGTGCTGGGGCAGGACCCGGTCTAATCACCCCCGAGACCGAAGTGGTGGCACCCCCACCACAAAAGGGCACAAAAGGGCACAAACGTGCAGGTCACAGCACCCGTGTTACAGGTTCATTACAGCGCCCAAACAGGCCCAAAACAGCCCTCGAGATCGTTAGGCACACCTAACAACACACCAAACACGCAGGTCACAGCCCTGCACGGCCAGCCCACCAGCCACCACCACCACCCCGGGCACAGCGGCCAGCCCACCGGTGCTCGACCCGACACCCACCTCGCCGCCGCCCCATCGAGCACCTCATTGAGCAGGCGGGCCCGGGTCATCCCCCCCCGGCCAGCCCGGCCAGCGCCAGCAGGGCCCACACAGCCCCGGCTAGGCGGAACGCAACGGCCAGCCCGCTGCCCCGGCCCGGAATCGGCACCCGACCTGCGGATCCTGCCACCAGCGACCGGCCACGACGACCCCCCGGGACCGGGGTCCATAAGATCGCCGTGTGGGGGGGAGGGGAAAGGTACTCCAGGGAGTCGCCGACAAAACGACAACGCAGCTCGGCGGGTCCTGGTCGGCTGGGGGTGTCTGTTCTTCGTCTTAGGTTGTGGGGGGAGGGGCCTGAGGCCGGCACCGTCACCCTGGGGGGTGCCACTGCCGGCCAGGCAGGGGCCTAAACCCCCCTCCCGTGCACCCCAACCGTTTTTTGATAGGCCGTTGACGCCTATGACCCTTAGACAACGAACTAAGCCGACCGGTTTCGGTGAAAGCCCTTCCCGACCAGCCTGCGAGTGGCTCGGGGTACGGGGCGCCGAAACGATGGGTTGTACCGGGGGCTCGCATCACTGTCAGTACCCGGCCGTGCACTCTTCACCCGAGCATAGTCGACTCGGCCCGGGTGGGGGGATGGATGGGCAAACCACGCTTGAAGAAGTACGAGACCTGGTCGAAGGACCGCCTGTACAAGGGCGCCATCGACCGGGTGATGAACCAGGCGTGGACCCAATCCGACGCCGCAGCCGAGTACGGCATCTCCCGCCAGCACCTCTCAGGTCGCCTCAAGAAGGAACGGGAGAAGCGGACCGTCCGGGTCGACGAAGCGAAAGCCCAAGCTGCCGTCGGCCCCCTCGGCATCAACGAGAAGCGCCGCATCGGGACCTTCACCGAGTTCGTCGACCGGTACCTGCAAGGCTGGATGTGCCCGGACTGCGGAGTGCATCACGAGACCCCGGGGTTTCATCACGCTATTGCCGAGGCGGTGACCGGTGACTACCGCCGGGTGTTGATAAACATCCCGCCGTACCACTCGAAGTCGACGCTGGTGACGGTGTGGCACACGGTGTATGACATTTGCCGGGATCCGAACCTGCGGACGTTGCTGGTGTCGAAGAGCCTTCCGTTTGCTCGGACGTTCATGCATTCGATCTCTGAGATGCTCCAGAACCATGACCTGTACGGGGATGGTCCGAATCCGATTGTGGATTGGGGCCCGTTCAAGGCGGACGGTCAGTCGCAGTGGTCGTCGGAGCAGATTTACGTCTCTGGTAGGACGACGGCGGAGAAGGATCCGACTGTGGCGGCCCTGGGTGTCGGCCAGCAGATTTATGGCCGGCGTTGTGATGTCATCAAGTTCGACGATGTGGCGACGTTGGATAACCAACGTAATCCTGACCGGGTGGCGGGGATGCTCGAGTGGTTCGACAAGGAGGCCCTTTCGAGGATTGGGAAGAGGGGCCGGGCGATCTGGATCGGTACCAGGGTGAACCCTGGGGACGTGTATTCGTCCTTGTCGACCCGGACCGGGTACAAGGTCCTTCGTTACCCGTGCATCATGGATGATGAGACGGAGGCCACGTTGTGGCCGGAGCACTTCCCGTATGAGCAGGCCCTGATCCACCGGTCGGAGATGCGGCCAGCTGACTTCCAGCTCATCTACCAGCAGGTCGACATTCCTGGTGTGGGGGCGTCGTTCACGCAGGACATGATCGACATGGCTAAGGACACGTCCCGTGTCCGGGGCCAGTTTGATCCGACGTGGCGGTTGTTTGCCGGCCTGGATCCGGCGGGGGGTAATAAAGGGTCGGGGTACACGGCGTTCACCCTGTTGGGCATCGACCCTGTGACCGGCAAACGGTACCTGGTGGATTCGTTGGCTGTGAAGTCGATGAAGGCCCCTCAGATGAAGGACCAGATCCTGGACTGGACGGACCGGTACCCGTTGTTCGAGTGGCGGGTCGAATCGAACGGTGTCCAGTCTCAGATAGTCCAGTACGACATGGAGCTCGTGCAGCACCTGGCGAAGCGGGGGGTGCGGGTTGTGCCCCACCACACCCATGGCAACAAGTGGGACCCGCAGTTCGGTGTCGAGTCGCTCGCCCCTTTGATGGAGACCGGCATGGTGTCGATCCCGTGGGGGAACGCCCCAACCTCGCAGATATTCCAGCCGTTGATCGAGGAGCTGGTCGCCTTCCCGATGGGGAACGTGTCGGACAGGGTGATGGCTTTCTGGTTTGCCGACCTGGGGGCCCGTGAGCTGCTGAACCGGGCGCACTTGCCGATGTTCCATGAGCGGATGCGGGTCCCGAACCGGATCAAGCGCCGTAGGCGGGTGGTGGACTTCCAGAACCAGGAGATTCGACCGATCGCTTTGCGGGATCAACGCCCGGGCCACATGACTCGTGGGCAGTGGGGGTACCGCCGGCAGACAGTCGGCCAGGCCCAACCCCACGGGGATGTCACGGAGTATGACGCTGCCGAGGGTCCGGCACCGACGAACATCGACCCGACAATCTGGACCCCTGGGTGACACTTGTCGGGTAGGGGACGAGACCTATGTTCGAGAAGATTCGCAACCGTCGGGCGTTCGAGCAGACGGTCCAGAAGGCAGGCGACGGCGAGATCGTCTGCGGGACCCTGATAGACGACAAGCCCGTGTACTTCACGATGCCGTCCACGGCCACAGAGGCCGAGGTCCGGGAGCGGGCGTTTGAGGTGAAAACCGGACGACCCATGACACACATCGAGCACACCCTCCTGGACATCGCCATACAGGCCCGCACCTGATGTTGGATCTCGACCGCCTGCCGGCGATGTATGCCCAGTGGCGGTCCCGGCATTACGACCGTGATGTCCGCATGGAAACGATCGACCGGGTCTGCGCTGGTGACTTTGACGTCTTCGACCCGGACGAGGAGTCGGTGGATTCCCGTTCGCCGAACCTGATCCAGGTGGCCCTGGAGGACACTGCCGAGTCGGCGTCTCTGGTGCCGACCGTCCGTGTCCAACCTGACAAGCCCTCGAAGTCTGCTAAGGCCACGGCCCGCTCGATGGAGCAGATCGCCGTGTCGTACATGGACGTCAATAAGATCGACATGCTGATCCCCCGTTCGGTCATGGACAAGGGCGCCTACGGCATGTCGGTGTGGACGGTCACCCCCGACTTCGAGCAGCGGATCCCGCTGATCGAGCGCCGGGACCCACGGCAGTGCTACCCGGAACCAGGGTTCCGTCCCGGTGACGAGGTCCGCCGCTGCATGTTCGCCAGGGAGGTGTACTTCACCCAGCTCCCCGTCGAGTACCAGGACAAGATCCGGGACCTCATCGGCCAGGACACCAAGGCGGAAGCCCCGGACGAGAACGCCAAGGTCGTCTTGGTCGAGTACTACGACGAGGACGAGTACGTCCTTGCCGGCCTGTACACGGCGTCGACGGCTGGGATCGTCGCCTACCATGACCGGGACGACATCCCGTACCCGATCCTCCTGGACCGGATCGAGAACAAGGTCGGGATCTGCCCGGTTGTGATCGGTTCGAGGATCTCCCTCGATGGTGAGATCCGAGGCCAGTTCGATCAGGTCATCGGCCTCCTCGAGGCCCACATCCGCCTGATGGGCCTGATCCTCGACTATGCCGACCAGGCCGTCTACTCGGACATTTTCGTGAAGGACCTGATCGGGGAGATGCCCTACGGTGGCGGTTCGTTCATCGAGCTTGGCCCGCAGGGTGCGATCGGCCGGGTACCGCCGGCCGTGTCGTCCCTGAATGTCCAGGCTGATCTGCACGCCCTTGTCGACGGCATCCACGTTGGTGGCCGTTGGCCGAAGTCCCGCCCTGGCGAGATCGACCAGTCGATCGCCTCGGCGAAGTTCCTTGAGGCGTCCGCCGGGATGATGAACACGGCGATCCGCACCTACCACCAGATCATGCAACGCCAGCTGGAACGGGCCCTCCGTATCGCCCTAGAGGTCGACAGGGCGTACTTCCCTGGGACGAAGACCGCTGCCGGCATCCTCCGCAACCAAGAGTTCCTCACGGAGTACAACCCGAAAACGGACATTGACACGTCGCATCGTCTCCGGGTGGAGTACGGCCTCGGCCTGGGCCGGGACCCTGCACAGTCAGCGGTCCTCCACATCCAATACTCGCAGGCCGAGTTCGTGTCCAAGGAGTTCGTCCAGGAGAACATCGACGGTTTGACCGATGTGGGCCGGGAACGGTCCCGCCTCGACACGGAGAAGTTCCGGGGCATGGCCCTCGCCAAGCTCCTCCAGGGAATCGAGGTGGGAATGATCCCGAACAGGGCCCTCGTCGAGATCGCCCGTGCCAGGGAGAAGGGCGACGACCTGTTTGACCTCTTCGAGGAATACATCGTGAAGCCGGAAGAGGAGCTGGCCCAAAACCAGGTCGAGACCGGTCTTGGTCCGCCAGTCCAACCCGGGATGCAACCCCCTCCTCCGGGCCCTGGCGGCGGCACCGGCGTCGCCCCACCACCGGCGCCCGAGGGCGCCGAGATCCTGGCCCGCCTTGGAACGCCAGCCGGTGAAGGCGGCATGCTCGGATCACAGGTGACCGGCTGATGCCCTGGCCTGACGTAACCCCCCAGGTCCTGCTGGGTCCCATGTTCGACGATGACGAGGTCATCGAAGCACAGTGTGACCTTGAGAACCCTGAGACGTGTGAGAGCTGCCAGTAATGGCCGACGTACCAGAGCTTGAGAAGACCCCGACGGCTGACACGTCGGTGAACGAGCCGGAGAGCGGCACCTACGGTGAGAAGGCGGACTTGAGCCGGCTCCGCCAGTCTCTACCACCGATGGGGCCCCCAGGATCACAAGGGACCGGCCAGCCTGGCCCTGTTGCCGCCCCGCCAGCCGGCCGCCGCCCGCAGCAAGGCCCGACCGGTATCCCCGCCGCCCTGATGGGCCCAACCGACCGGCCAGACGTTCCACTGGGCCAGCCTCTCGTCCAGGGTGGCACACCTTCACCCCCTCGCCACCAGGCTGCCGACCAGCAGCGCCTGGCGATCCTCGACGCTTTGACCACACACCCGGATGTCTCCGGTGAGACCCGTGAATGGGCGCTGCTGGTCAGGGACGCCCTGATAGAAGGCAGGCGGTAACCATGGGCGGCGTGGGCGGCCTCGTCGGAACCCTGCCCGACGAAGAAGAGGAAGAAGTCCCGGCAGGCGGGATCCTTGACCCGATCAAGCAGAAGGGCCTAGTCCAGGGCGGCCTTGAGCTAGCCGGGATGATGGTCCCCGGTGCATTCGCCGGGGTCCTGGCCGCAGAAAGGACCAGGGATGACGGCACGTTCTCCACCGAGGACCTGTTCGCCACCCTCAAGGATGTCGGCACCGAAGCATCTTTCGTAACCCCCGGCCTCGGCGAGATCCAGGGCTTTCGGATGGGCCGAGAGCTGCTTTCTGGCCCCACCGACTGGCTGACCAAAGCCCTGGGCGTCGTCGGGGTCGCCGGTGCGCCCCTGGCCGGCGTTGCCGGGACCGCTCATCTTGCCGGCGTTATTGGTTTGCCCATGCCGGCCCGTGCCAATGCGTTGACACCAGGGCGTCAGTCCCCCCCATCGCCGGACGTCGTCCCGGTCGTGTCGAGGTACCTGGACCCTGACGACCTGTCCGCCCTGTCCGGCGTCTTTGACAGCCCGGTCGTTGCCGGCGGGATCATCCCGACGACGAGTGACCTGTCCCAACAGTTGATGGTGGCGCTGAACGGCATCAACAACAACTTCGACGAAGCCGCCCGGTTCGCCATGCTCAGGGCCGCCATCCACGGCCGCCGGGTCGACGTGGTCGACGGGGTGACTCTCCCCCAGCCCAGGTGGCAGCCGATCCGTCGCCAGAACGCCGTCCAGGTCGAGGAGTTCCTCCATGGTCTCGGCGACGCCCTCGTGAACCGGCTCCCCGGTTACAGGGCGAGCATCCTGGAGCCGGGAATGAGCCCCGGGGTCGTCCGGGTGACAGCGACCGGCATGGAGCTCTCCAAGTTTGACACGATGGCCCGCCGTAATCTCCTAACCGTCGAAGGTGGCTTTGCCGACGTGCCCACCCTTTGGGCACGGATGAAGGCCGGTGAGACTCTCACCATCAAGGAGCTGAACGACCTGACTGCCGGCGTCATCGAGCACGCCACGTTGACCGCTTCGATCGGCCACCCACAGATGGCGTTGTACGGCGACCTCCGGTACGCCGTCGTCGGCGTGCACCTCGGTGGCCGCCACCAGGGTGTCGCCCTGGCACCGGTTGCCTGGGACGGTGTGGCGGCTGGAACGCTGACCGAACGTCAACTCGTACACCGTTTCGAGTCGATGGCGAGACATTCGGAAGAAGCCATGACCCTCCACATGACGGAGATCATGGTCCGGTTTTGGGACGACCAGGTTCATCGCAACATCGAGGCGTTGCAAACCTCAGGGGTGTTGGGCAAGAACCGCCTCCAGGCCGACCCCTCTGCGACCTCGGTGGCCGCCGTTGACTTCTACCGGGACACCTACCAGGAGGCCCTCGCCATGGGCGCCTTCCACGGCTTCAACGGCGACCGGGTTACCGGGGTTGCTGCCCTGACCTCGGCCGGCCAACGGTGGGAGGCCAACGTCGACAAGGCGATCACCGTGCTGGCGTACCTCCGGGAGAACCCTGCGGCTGATGCTAAACAGTTGCATGCCGGCATGAAGGCGATGGGCGTGAAGCTGACCCTGAAAGAGGCTGTCAGCATCATGGTCCTCCACGCCGTTCCCGACGAGCAGATCCGAGCCCATTTTGTTGGAATGCTTTCCAGGGGGAAGGCATTGAAGGAACCCAACTTCGCCCTGGCGATCCTCAACTCGTCAGCCGACGATTCGATCAAGCAGGCGGCGCTGGTCTACGGGATGAGCGTGGGGTTGATCCCGGACTCCGAAGCTGCCGGCATGTTCAAGGCACTAGGCATGGACGTCCCCAGGGTCCTTGACCGGCACATCATCAACCTGGCGTTTGGATCGTCGTTCAATCCGTCCGGTTCGTTTGCCGATTCGGTTTATCCGATGGTTGGTAGAGCTTTGGAAGCCACCTCGGTCGCTATCGGCCCGCAGATGGTTGGTGGCGTGAAACGCTTCCTGTCCCCATCAGAGGTGCAAGCCATGCTGTGGATCCAGTGGCGGGAATGGCGGGGCGTGACCATCGGGTACAGGCATCTCGTCCCCGAAACCGGCAAGCAGATCCACCTTCCGAGGCTGTTCATAGAAGGCGTGGGCTCCAACCAGGTGTTCGACCCACGGCTCATAAACTTTGCCGTCAACCCCCTCCCGTCGAACATGTCCTTTACTACCGTCGCCCGGGGGAGCCGGGGGGTGTTCCTCACCGCAGAGAAGATGACGGGCCGCCACAAGCCCGCCGCCCTCTACACGCAGTCCGGCACGGTCACCCCAGGCGGGTTGACCCAGGCCGGCGCCGTCCCGGAATACGCCGTCGCCCTGTCAATGACCGAGAACGGCATGTTCGTGGTAGCCCCGCCAGGGGCGGTACAGACGCACCGCAACATGTACCACTCTGTGGGTTGGACGGAAGACGGGCAGATCATGCGTCCAAAGGTCGGCGCAGCCATCGCCGACGTCGAGATCCATCTCGAGCTGTTGAACGATGCGATGCGAGACAAGACTGGTGGCCGGCGAGGATTGACCGGGCAACGGATCGAAACGCCCGGCCATCGGGCACTCCTGTTCGAGGACGGTCGCCACATCGGCATTTCAGCCTCCAAGTTCGCAGACGACGGCTCACCACGGGCCCTGCCAGGGCACACCGAGACGATTGCCATCCTTTCAGCGAGGGGTATCAAGTTCACCCACCAGATCGAACCGGCACACAACGGGTCGGCCAGCGTGTGGGTACACAAGGGACAGGAATACTGGTCCCGGAACGCAGTCATCGAAGCCGGCCTGGACCCGGACCTAATCAAACCCACGGTCAGCCTTGAAAAGAATCGGGTCCGGTTGGTGCTGTCGTTCGAGGATGCCCAGTCATTGAACCATGCCATGGTGGTCCTGAACGAACCCCGCCCCCACCGGGGCATGGCCCAGGACATATCTGCCAGGGGTGCCATGGCGTTCATCGACGCCCACGGTCGAACCCTTGGCCTCCATGTCCCCCGTGGCATCAAACAGCAGGCACGGATGGGTACCACACTGGAGTCGCCGATCGCTGGCCGGCGAACCGTGTTCGACCCGGTTCGTGCCGAAGAGATCACAAGGGCTTACGAAGCGGCCCCCGTGAACCCGTCGGCGAGGGAACGTCGGGCCACCCACCGGGCGTACCGCCGGTTCGTCCAGGAGGTCGAAGTCCAGTACAACTTCATCGTTGACGACCTCGGAATCAACATCATCGTGCAGGCCAAAGACCCGTACAAGAGGGGCGGACCGGCCGCCATGATGCGAGACATTAGAGACAACAAGACCCTGCGGGTCATGTCTACGGAGACAACCGGTTCGCATCCGTACATGTCGAATCGTGAGAACGACATGTTCCGAGCGGTCCACGACTTCTTCGGCCATGCCGGCCTCGGGAACACGTTCAACCGTCACGGCGAGGTGGTCGCCTACCTCAAGCATTCGCAGATGTTCTCCGAGCTGGCTCGAGGGGCGATGTTCTCTGAGACGATGGCCCAGGCCAGTGGCCTGATCCGGCGCAACAGGTTCCTGCCACAGAAGGCAGTGCTGATGCCAAAGAGGTTCTGGTCGAACGACACCCTGTTCAACGACCCGTCCCTGATGAAAGGCTCGGACCGTGGCCGGCGCCTCGACCATTACGGGGAAGAGATCCTGGACCTGGTGGCGTACACCAACGGTGCACACGAAGCCCCCTACGGGTCGATCGCCGTGAACGAACACCACTACGTCGATCCGACGGGCCGCCGCCTCGTCCAGCTGTCGCCTGATGCCGACCCGGGTTCACACTATTCCGG
>Ga0310345_10003703_pt1 | contig 14365 bp, 10 predicted proteins | sample HC15DNA20500_MG_FD_204667 | JGI IMG/M metagenome (GOLD analysis project Ga0310345, IMG submission 204667) | Marine microbial communities from station ALOHA, North Pacific Subtropical Gyre - HC15-DNA-20-500_MG | ecosystem: Environmental > Aquatic > Marine > Oceanic | place: Pacific Ocean: North... | reverse complement strand
TATTGGGCTGGTCGCTCGACGACCGCACGGAGGACTTCACGCGCGACGAGATGGTGACCCACTTTTCGCTGGAGCGGGTCAACCGCGCGGCCGCTAGTTTCGACCCCCACAAGCTACATGCGTTTCAGGAGCGCCGGATGCTTGCGTTGAGCCTGGAGGACCGCGTGGCCCGCGTCACGCCATTTCTGGAACGAAGCGGGCAGGTCGCCAGTCCCCCGACCAGGGCCGAACGCGAACGGATCCAGGCCGTGGTCGTAGCCGCAAGTGACCGAATCAAGGTGGCTGGCGACATCCTGGGGTATCCCGAGTTCTTTCAGCCTGACGACCGGGTCGTCTACGATCAAAAGGCGGTCGACAAACGTCTTCGGAAAGATGGGGTTGAGCCGCTCTTGCGGCGCTTCCGTGAGCGGTTGGTCGTTACCGACCCGTTCGATGCCGAGACACTAGACACCGTCATGCACGCGTTCGTCGATGCCGAAGGCATCAAGATTGGTCAAATCATTCACGCCGTCCGTGTGGCCGTGACAGGGAAAGGGGTCGGGTTTGGATTTTTCGACGGTCTCGCCATCCTGGGACGCGACCACTGCGTGGCCCGGATCGATCGCACGCTCGCTGGGCTTGCGAGCACCGATTCGCTGACGTTCGAGTGATGAGCTGCGGCACGTGCTGCACCTCTGGTCTTTGACCCGCAGAGCGGGCAGCGACGCGAGACACCTACGGTTATGAGCAAGACACGAGATACGCGCGACAGCCCCGGCGGCTCTACGACCGGCCACGATTTCATCCGACAGATCGTTGCCCAGGAGTGCCAGACCGGGAAATATGATGGGCGGGTGCACACGCGGTTTCCGCCTGAGCCCAACGGCTACCTCCACATCGGACATGCAAAGTCGATCTGTCTGAACTTCGGGTTGGCGACGGAGAACGCCGGACGGTGCAATCTCCGGATGGACGACACGAACCCCACGACTGAGAGTGTGGAGTATGTTCGCGCCATTGAGGAGGATGTGCGATGGCTCGGATTCGATTGGGACGACCGGTTCTTCTACGCGTCGAATTACTTTGACCAGCTCCACGAGTGTGCCCTCCAGCTCATCCAAGCGCGGAAAGCGTATGTGTGTGACCTCAGAGGGGCCGAGGTGTCCGAATATCGAGGGTTGTGGAACAAGCCGGGACGGAACAGTCCACATCGTGATCGGTCGGTCGACGAGAATCTCGACCTGTTTGCCCGGATGCGGGCCGGCGAGTTTGAGGATGGGACACGGACGTTGCGAGCCAAGATTGACATGGCGTCGCCCAACATGAACATGCGTGACCCGACGATCTACCGGATCCGTCATGTCCCGCACTACCGCACGGGCAATGTCTGGTGCGTCTATCCGATGTATGACTTCACCCACCCGCTCTCGGACGCCTTTGAGGGCATCACCCATTCCCTGTGTACCTTGGAGTTTGAGGACCACCGCCCGCTGTATGACTGGTTTCTCCAGAACATCGACGTGCCGAGTCGGCCGCGTCAGATCGAGGTCGCCCGGTTGAACCTCAGCTACACCATCTTGAGTAAACGCAAGCTCCTCGAGCTGGTCGATGATGGTCACGTGTCGGGCTGGGACGACCCTCGGATGCCGACGATCGTCGGCATCCGGCGTCGCGGATATACCCCAGAGGCGGTTCGGGAATTTTGTGATCGGATCGGGGTCGCCAAGGCCAACAGCACCGTCTCGATCGCCCAGCTCGAGGATGCTGTGCGTCAAGACCTGAACCAGCGTACCTTACGCGTCATGGGTGTGCTTCGCCCGCTGAAAGTGGTGATCGAGAACTACCCCGAGGGGCAGGTCGAGAACATGGAGGCGATCAACAACCCCGAAGACGAGAGCATGGGTGCGCGCACCGTCCCGTTTTCGCGCGAGCTCTATGTGGAACGGACTGACTTTCGCGAGGATCCGCCCAGGAAGTATTTTCGTCTGGCTCCGGGCCGTGAGGTGCGGCTGCGATACGCCTACTTCATCACCTGCCGCGAGGTGGTCAAGGACCCGGTAACCGGGGAGGTGGTGGAGCTCCGGTGTACCTATGACCCAGAGACGCGGGGGGGCTATGCCCCGGACGGCCGCAAGGTGCGTGGCACCATCCACTGGGTATCAGCGGGCCACTCCGTTGAGGCGGACGTCCGTCTCTATGACCACCTGTTTACAAAAATCAGCCCCGAGGACGTCGATAAAGGCGGCGACTATAAGGATGCACTCAATCCGGCGTCGCTGGAAACACTTGTGGGAGCCAGGGTCGAGCCGAGTCTGGCTGGGGCGCCAGCCGGGAGCCGATATCAATTCGAGCGCCAAGGCTACTTTTGCGTCGATACGGACACTACCTCCGAGAGACTTGTCGTCAACCGCACCGTGACACTTCGAGACACGTGGGCCAAGATCGAGAGGGCCCAGTCCCCACGACAACGGGAATCAACGAGGAGACAGAAACCATGATGCGGAACATCGGACTCATCGTCGTCATCCCAGTTGCGCTCGCGGTGGTCGCGCCATCGGCTCAAACCGATGTCAGCGGCACGTGGAACGCGGTCGTGGAGCTGGATATAGGTTCGGGGGAGCCCACCTTCGTGTTTGCGCAGGACGGGGAGACGGTGACCGGGACCTACAAGGGCACGTTTGGCTCTGCCGATCTGACTGGGAAGGTCATGGGCGACACCATTGAGTTCAGCTTTGGGGCCGAAGGCGTCGGTGAGGCGAAATACACCGGCACCATCGAGGGTAACTCCATGGAGGGAACCTGCGACTACGGAATCGCCGGTGATGGCACCTGGAGCGCGACAAGGGCCGAGTAGTGGCTGCTAGGGCGCGGTGTCGGTGGCGAGTGTGGCTTCTCGAGAGAGCAGTGTCCGCCACGCAATGACGGCGGCGGAGTCTTCGGGTGTGGCCGGCTCTTCCTCGATCACGAGTTGTCTTGATCCATACGGATACCCGTAGAATCGCTCGTTCGCGTCTCGGTCGGCCGTGATTGTCGAGCCTTTCAGCGTGATACCGGCAAACAGACCCCTGGTGCGTGAGTAGCTGAGTATCTCTGCGCGGAAGTGCAGGTCGGTCGTGGCCTCCGCATCCCGACCGACCGGTCCAATCACCGCCGACACGTCGCCACCGAACTTGAACTCGTTCTGTATAAGTTTCTCGAGTCCGCGTCTGTTCGTCACCACCAAGACCAGGTCAATCGCTTGACCGCCGATCTGAAGACCAAAGCTCCCACCGGTGAGGGTGAGGAACGCAGGCTGTGACCACTCGCCTTGCTCGTTGCGGGCGCTCAGGACCCCCTTGCCCCGGTGTCCACCAAAAATGAAGCCAGCCTTCACCGTGTTGGGCATAATCGCGATGGCTTCGGCTCGCTCCAGGATCGCTCGTGGCACCGCGTTGTCGGGTGCCTCCATGATCTCCTCGAAGACGGTCGTGGCCGCTTTGAGTCGCTCGAGTTCCTCGTGCTGCGCGAGCGCGAAGCCAGAACCGATCGGGAACACGACGAAGGTCAGGATGAGCGGGACGCAAATGGGTCGACAGGTCATAACGCCTCTCGTATGTGTGGGGGCGCCGGCGGCACGCCCGATCTCAGTATAGCGTCGAGCCGTTACGGGAGGGCGAAGGCGACATAGGCGTCGCCTGACTTCGTGCCGATTTTCCCGCCGCCCGCTGCAATTACGACATACTGTTTCCCGTCGATTGCATAGCTGATCGGGGTGGCATACCCGGCCGCCGGCAACGCGGTCTCCCAGAGGAGATCGCCGTTTCGGGTATCGAACACCCTGAACCGTTCGTCTCGCGTCGCCCCGATAAAGATCAGCCCGCTTCCGGTTACGATCGGCCCTCCGTAGGCTTCGGCTCCGGTCGAGGTCGACCGTGTCGCCGATAGCTCGGGCCAGTCTCCGAGCGTGACCTTCCACAGGATCTCCCCCAGGTTGAGGTCGATTGCATTCAGGGTCGCCCAAGGAGGTTTGATGGCGGGGCGTCCTTCTTGGTCCAGAAAGCGACGATACCCCGCAAACACCCATTCAGGTTCGGTTGCGACCTCGTCCGTCGTCCCGGCCCGTGGGTCCGGCGCTTCGGAGTCGAACAGATAGGCGATCAGTTCGTCCCGGTCGCGTTCGGACAGATGCGTGTGTGATGGCATGTAGCCTCGACCGGTATCGATCACGGCTCGAGCCTCATCTTCGGTCACGCGTCCCGGGAGATCATTGACGGCTGGGTAGAATCCAAGCTCGTCGCCGGCTCCGTCCACACCATGGCACTGAAGACAGTGGAGCGCGTAGACACGGTGACCGATCCCAGCGAGGGTCCCCTGCGACTGCGGTGAAATCTCAACCATCGCCCCGATCCACGGCATGTCATTGGCGTTGACATACATGACCCCTGTTGTCGGATCGACCGCGGCCCCGCCCCACTCGCCGCCACCGTCAAGCCCCGGAAGAATGATCGTGCCTTCCCGGCTGGTCGGGATGAACTGTCCGTCGCTTCGCATCCGCTGCAATCGGTCGAGGACATAGCGGTGGGCTTCGGGCGAGATGTCGGTGACCTCGTCGGGGGTGAGCCGTTGCCGTGCGAATGGTGGTGGCTTGGTCGGTAGTGGCTGTGTCGGCCAGGCGACTTCGCCGGGGATGTCCGACGGTGGAAACGGTCGTTCCTCGATCGGGAAGATCGATTCGCCCGTATCCCGTTCGAACATGAAGACGTGGGCTGATTTTGTGATCTGGGCGACCACATCGTGACGCACTCCATCCTGCTCGATGGTGACGAGGTTGGGTGGTGCAGGAAAGTCGCGATCCCAGATGTCATGGTGAACCGCCTGAAAGTGCCAGACCCGTTCTCCCGTCGCCGCATCGAGGGCGAGCAGCGTGTTCGCGAACAGATTGGAGCCCTCGCGGTCTTTGCCATAGAAATCAGGGGTTGCGGAGCCGGTCGGCACGAACACGAGGCCACGTTCGTGGTCGACCGACATGCCTGACCAGTTGTTGGCCGCACCTTGGCGTTGCCATGAGTCCGCCGGCCACGTGTCGTGACCGAATTCGCCCGGATGCGGAATCGTGTGAAAGACCCACACGACGTTACCGGTTCTTACGTCGAATGCCCGAATGTTCCCCGGTGCGGCGGGGCTCGATTCGGCAAGTCGCGTTGGGAGAATCAGCAGGTCTTTGTAGATGACCCCGGGCGTGTTGGAGATTACAAATAGATCCGACACGTCACGTTCCGCGTCGAGCCCATCGTGCAGATCGATGACCCCGCCCTGACCAAACGTCTCGATGGGGATGCCGGTGTCCGCGTCGAGCGCGAACAGCTTCGACCCACCGCTGGCGAAGAGCCGCCGGTCGTCGCCGTTGGCCCAGAAGGTCACCCCGCGGCTGGTGCCACCTCGACGTACTTCCGCGCCGTGGGCGAAGGGGTCAAACTCCCATCGTCGTTCACCGGTCGCGGCGTCGAGCGCGAAGATCTTCGTGACCGGTGAAACGCCATACAGCGCGCCGTCGACCACGATCGGGCTCGTCTGGATCTGGCTCCGATTGGTGACCGTGTCGGCATCACCCGCGTGATAGGTCCAAGCAACCTCGAGCCGGTCAACGTTGTGTCTTGTGATATCGATTAGCGGGGTGTATTGGCTGCTGCCGGGGCCGAGATAGACCGGCCAATCGGTATCGTCGGACGACCCCGGCTGGCTCGCGGCTGCGAGGCCAATCGAGGCGACCAGTAGACAGACTCCGCCAGAAGTCCGAATCCTCTTCGACATGTCACCGCCCAGGGGGTTGCGCCTCGAACTCTTCCGACTGGACGAGATTCAGCAAGGCGTCGGCATAACGACCTCGGCGGATACCGGAGAGGTAGTCATTGATGCCAGCCGAGTCCGGAGTTCTGTCGAGGAGCCCCTCGTAGAAGGCATCGAGGAGGCCGGCCGGTTGCGACCGGTCACGAATGCCGGCGAACTCTTTGCTTCGGACCATAGAAGTGATCTATTGGCTCAGGCGGCCACGCTGGATTTCGGCGACGGCGGTCGCGAACGAATCTTTGTCTGCCGGGCGTTGGAGGACGGCGAGACAGAGCCGTTTCACGATCTCCTCCGCCTGGCCACGGGTGTAGCTGGAGGCTCCGATTCCGGTGACCTCGAACTCTAGGTCGTATTCGAGATTCAGGTTTCCAGGCACGAACAAGACGACCCCGCAGCGCCCTCGGCTCTGACCGGCGCTGAATGACAGCCGTCCTTTTCGTCCACCGGAGACCTCAAGACGGTCGCGGCAGCGCCGGTCCATTTCGAGGCCCAGCTCGAACCGATCCGCGGGGAAGCGTCGCCCACGCTGATCGAGTGGTTCAGCCGAGAGAACAAACTGCTCGTCCGGACCGAGCTCGATGCGTCCCTGTTCCAACCGGCGGGGCCGCTGCCCGTTCCTGGCGCCCATCAACTTCAGCTCGACGACCCCCGGTTCTTGCCAGTCGTCGAAGACCGTTTGTGCTCCGGCAAGGCGTGGGAGACTCATTGCGATCGGCATACCAATGACGATCCCGAAGAGCCGGGCTTTGTGTGAAAACAAGTGATGCATGGGGGTTCTCCTCAGTGATCGGCACCGATCATACCTCGGGTACAATCGTTCATTCGCGACCCGAGCCGTCGTGTTCTGCCGTCGGAAAGCCAGCGAGGATGTAGCGATTTTCCATGGAGAAGACAAACCGTCAAATCGTGTTGAACACCCGACCACATGGGTTTCCTGCCGACACCGACTTCCGAATGGTCGAGACTCCTGTGCCCGACCCGGGAGACGGGGAGTTCCTCACAAGGACGATCTATCTGTCGCTTGACCCCTACATGCGGGGTCGTATGAACGCCGGCACCTCCTACGCCGTCCCGGTCGAGCTGGGAGCTGTCATGACGGCCGGTACCGTTGGGCAGGTCGTTGCCTCGAAGCACGACCAATTTGCCGAGGGTGACTTGGTGCTCTGTGGGAATGGCTGGCAGGAGTATGGTGTCTCCAACGGTGTGGGGGTCCGCAAGCTCAAGCTCGGGGTGGCACCTATTTCGACGGCACTCGGTGTTTTGGGTATGCCCGGCCTCACTGCCTACGTTGGCCTCCTGGAAATAGGGGCGCTGAAGTCAGACGACGTGGTTGTGGTGTCGGCGGCCTCTGGTGCGGTGGGTGGGGTCGTTGGGCAGATCGCCAAGATCAAGGGGCACCGTGTGGTCGGGGTCGCAGGCGCCCAGAAGAAGTGCGACTACGTGACCGGCGAGCTCGGGTTCGACGCCTGCGTCAGCCACTACAGCGACACGCTTGAGGATGACCTGAAAACGGCGTGCCCGGAGGGCATCGATCTCTATTTTGAGAACGTCGGAGGGAAGGTCTTCGAGGCGGTCGTGCCGTTGCTCAACGAGTTTGCCCGGGTTCCGGTGTGCGGACGTATCGCCAACTACAACATGACGGCGGCGCCGGACGGGCCCAACCTCGTCCCTTCCTTGATGCAGCTGGTGCTGACGCGGCGGCTCACGATACGAGGTTTCATCGTGTTCGACCACGCGCATCTCGCCCCGGCTTTCATCAAAGACGTGGGCGGATGGATCCGGTCTGGAGAGTTGAAGTATCGCGAAGATGTGGTCGACGGGCTTGAGAACGCCGTCAGTGCGTTCCAGGGGCTGCTCCGCGGTGAAAACTTCGGCAAGCTGCTCGTCCAGGTGTCCGACGACCCGACTCGTTAGCTGCTGTGTCTTGATATGACGGACCACCGCGCGCCGCAGTTTCCCGACGCGTTGGTGCTCATCGGCGGGTTGATCCTGCTCGCGCAGGTCTCGACCTACATCTTGCCGGCCGGTGAGTTTGAGCGCGATGGTCGCCGCGTGATCCGCGGAACATATCACCTCGTCGAAACGGATCCGCTCCCGCTCTTCACCTTCCTGACCGCGGTGCCCGCCGGTCTGGCGGACGCGGCCGATATCATCTTCTTCATTCTCATCGTGGGTGGGGTGTTTGGCGTGCTCCGTTCGACCGGGGCGGTGGATGCGCTAATTGGTCTCGCGATTCATCGCTGGGGCGACCACCCGGTGCCGCTTGTGACCGGAATGGTGACCCTCTTCGCGGTCGGTTCATCAACCGTCGGTATGGCCGAGGAGTACATGCCCTTCGTGCCGCTACTGGTGACCATGTGCCTTGCCCTGCGGATGGACGCTGTGGTGGCGCTGGGCATCATCTACGTGGGGGCTGGTGTGGGTTACGCCTGCGCCGCGCTGAATCCCTTCACCGTGTTGATCGCGCAAGACATTGCTGGGGTGTCGCTAACGTCTGGACAGAGTGTTCGGTGGCTCCTGCTTGGTGTCTGTCTCCTCGTTGGGACTCATCACATCTTGCGTTACGCCCGCCGGGTCCAAACCGATCCGTCCTGTAGCTTGGTTCAGGATGTCTCGTATGTGGACGGGTTTGCCGTCCCGGAGGATATCCGGCTCACCCCGGCACGTGTGGCTGTCGTGGCGGTGTTTGTGCTTGGGGTGGGGCTGTTCGTGTACGGCGTTGGAGCCCGCGAGTGGTACCTGACCGAGCTCACCGCGGTCTTTTTGGGTATCGCGCTCGCGGCCGCGCTCGTGGCTCGGATTCCCGCGAATCGGGTGGCGACGGCGTTCTACGCCGGAATTGGTGAGCTGACGACAACCGCGATCATCGTTGGTTTCGCCCGGACGATCCAAGTGGTCCTCACGGAGGGCCAGGTGATAGATACGATCATCAATGCCCTGGCCAGCCCTCTTCAGACGCTACCGGGAGAGGTCGCCGCGGTGGGGATGCTTGGCGTCCAGACGATGTGCAATCTGTTCATCCCGTCCGGGTCCGGACAGGCGTATGTCACCATGCCGATCATGGCGCCGATCGCCGACCTCACCGGATTGACCCGACAAACGGCCGTGCTGGCCTATCAATTCGGAGACGGGTTCACCAACATGCTCGTTCCCACCAACGCGCTCTTGATGGGGATGCTGGCGCTGGCGCGGGTCCCGTATCAGCGCTGGTTGCGGTTTGTGGGTCCGCTGCTGCTGAAGTTGTATGTCGTGGCGGTTGCAGCGCTGTTCGTCGCGGTGTGGGTGGGGTACTAGAGATTTCCTAGCAGCTCGTGGTGAAACCCTGTGTCGCGCCGAGACCGGCGTTGAGCTCGGCTAGCAAGGCGCGACAAGGGAGCGAATCGGGCATTGTTGATCGAGGAGTAACGCCGTCCAGGCTGGATTCAGTGCCGCTCGAATACAGCAGGTTCTTGCCAAAAGCGGCAAGGGCCCGATGTTGCAGCTGAATCAACTTCGGCTCGACCCTGGGGAGATGTTACCCGGGTAGGGGGCATTGATAAGTGCACCTGCTACTGCTACCGGCCCGAGCCGGAGGCGGTGTGTTGGCGCTCTTGGCCTTTGATGTCCGGTTCCGGCAGACCGTGACTGATTGCCTCAGCAAAGGACACTAGCCATGAGCCCGCCTATCCGCCTCCGCCACCAGGTCGAGATGGAGAAGCCCAGATGGGAGCTTTCCCTCCGCTGCGACTTCGGCCGCGCGACGTTGCCAGAATGCCATGAGCTCTTCGACCCCATGGCAGCAGCGATCGTCGCCAAACTGGCTGACGGCTCGCACCTGCGGATACCGCTCTAGCAACCAACCCAAGAGATCGGCCGGCTCGTGTCCCTGACGCTCGAGACACCGTGGGTTGAATTCGACGACCAATGTCGGGCGGTGACGAGCGACCGACCGTTCCAATCCACGGAGGGCGACGAGTTCATAGCCCTCGATGTCCAGCTTGATGAGATCGAGCCGCGAGAGCTCCCTCAATAGATCATCGAGGACCACGGATTGGACATAGCGTGTCGCGCTGTCATCCTCTGGAACAGTGTCAAGTATCGTGTTTGAGGCGTCAGACATACTCAACACCGCGAATCGGTCTGCCGCCGCTAGTGGCAACACCTCGACATTGTGAAACCGGTTCAGCACAATCCCCTGATAGAGCAACTGGACATTGTCCGGGTTTGGCTCAACCGCGATGACCCGGCCGGTTGGGCCCACGAGCGCCGCGGCGAGTAGCGTCATGACCCCGACATTGGCGCCGACGTCTACACATACCTGTCCCGTCCCCAGTCGGTTGCGCAGTGCCTGTCGGACGGGTTCTTCGTACACTCGCCAGTGAGCAATATCCGCCCCGAAATCTGGATCGCGTCGGTCGACGACGACGCGATAATTCCCCAGGTCCACGGCGTCTTGATGGTCGTTTCGGATACGCGTTTCCCGTTGGCGATGTTCTCCTGAGCGGGTGAATGCCTGTGCCAGTGCTTCGAGCGAGAGTCCAGTTGACACCAGGCGGCGATAGTGGGCGAACCCGTCCTCGTCCGGTTCGCGTCCCAGAAAGAGCCGGTAAGCGTGATAGACGTCCGCCTCTGTGGCCAGGTTCGGGTCGAGGGGTGGTGTCGTGGTCAGGGCGCCCGGGGTATCCATGGTTTGGATTCTATGGGATGCCCGGTCAAAGAGGTCGTCGATTCCGCGAATGGCCACTACAATACCCATAGGCGGTTGCCCATCCCGGGAATGCGCGCTGCGGGCGCGCAGCTTGAGGGTATTCGCCCTTGCCACGGGCCGTTATGTAAGGGAGAGCCGATGGACACGTGTAGACAGTTGCGAACTCTCGTGCTGATGCTCGCGGTGGGCGCGGTGGTGGGCTGTGGAGCGACCGGACAATCCGAGGGCGATGGTGTGGTTGGGGAGTCGCCTGCTCCTGTCTTCGAGAAGTCGGCTCGTCCGAGCACGATCCAACTCGTGGCGCACCCGGTAACGGTGCCGTCACTGACGATGCAGACCCTTGATGGGCGTACGATTACCACTGACGATCTCCGCGGCAAGGTGACGCTGGTGAACTTTTGGGCCACCTGGTGCGGCCCCTGTCGGGCAGAGATCCCCGACTTGATCAAGCTGCAGGCGCGTTATGCGGATGATCTGGTCGTCATCGGTGTGTCAGCCGACGAGGGTGGGTCCCAGATCGTGGAGGATTTTGCGACCGAGTTCGGCATCAACTATCCGATCGTGATGCAGACGCCGGAGCTCACCAGCGCGTTTCCTGGTGTCATGGCGTTGCCGACGTCGTTTATCGTTGATCCCGACGGGCGGGTTGTACAAACACATGTGGGTCTTGTCAACCCCGGCATCCTCGAGCAAGAGGCCAGGTTTCTGGCCGGAGTTGACACGAGTATTACCGTCGATCTGGTCGAACAAGGTCGGCACGGTCGTCTCGTGAACGCAGCCCATGCCACTGAGATCCCTGGGTTGGACCTGTCGGTCCTCACGCCGGACCAGCGTGTGACTGCGCTCCAACGACTTAACGAAGAAGGGTGCGATTGCGGGTGTCAGCTGACCCTGGCGCAGTGCCGAATCAACGATTCGGCGTGCGGCTTCAGTTTGCCGCTCGCCGAGCAGGTGGTAGCGGAGATTGTCGCGTCGTAGGGGCTCCGGTCCAACGCGCGCTCAGGAGCTCACCCCGGGTGCATCAGCGATGGCATCCGGAGTGGGCACGTCCACCGTCTCCGCCGCTGTGATCTCAGCGCGTTGACTCGCGAAGGCGACGAGCAGGCCCCGCCCCAGGTCCTCCAGGATCAAATAGGCGGTTGGTACCAGGATCAGCGTAATAAAGGTGGCGAAGACTACGCCGAATGCGAGCGAGACCGCCATCGGCACGAGGAACTGGGCCTGAAAGCTCGGTTCCACCATCAGCGGCAGTAGCCCCACGAATGTCGTCAGCGAGGTTAGGAGAATCGGTCGGAAGCGGGCAGCGCCAGCCTCACGGACCGCGACCCCCAAGTTGTCGTGTTCGTTGCGTTTTCGATTGATGAAGTCAACCATCACGAGGCTGTCATTGACGACCACACCTGTGAGTGCGACCAACCCGAACATCGACATCATGGTGACGTCGAGGCCAAGAAGGATGTGTCCCCACACGGCGCCCACCAGTCCGAACGGAATGGCGCTCATGATGATGAGTGGTTGGCTGTACGAGCGTAGGGGAATAGCCAGCAGCGCAAAGATCATGAGGAGCGCGAGTACAAACCCACGCTGTAACCCGCCAACCGCATCGCGTTGTTCCGCCTGCGCGCCTTCGAACGAATAGTGCACCCCCGGAAACGCCGGGAGGACCTCGGGGAGAATACGGGTATCCAGGTCTTGGATGACCGCCTGCGACGAGGTGACCGATGCATCTACGGCGGCGGTGACGTTGATCGCGCGCCGTCGGTCGACACGTCGGATCGTGGCGAACCCACGACCGGACTCGACCGCGGCGACCTGACGAAACGGTACTTCACCCCCGCCTGGGGTTCGGATCCGCATGTTGTCGAGATCGCCAAGTGAACGTCGCTCTTCCAGCGGGTAGCGCACCATTACCCGCACATCGTCCCGACCACGTTGAATCCGTTGCGCTTCCTCACCGTAGAACGCCTGTCGGACTTGCCGACCCAGGTCCTGGAGGGTCAGCCCCAGGGTCTCCGCGGCCGGTTTGATGCCCAGTTTCATCTCTTGCTTGCCCTGACGGAATGAATCGGCGATGCCATACACGCCGGCGTATCCCGCGAGGCGGGTCTGGACTGCATCGGCCGCGGCGCGTAGCGCGTCGATGTCGCTCCCGGTGAGCTGCACGTCGACATCCTCTCCTGGACTCATCATGGTGGTTGTGAATTTCACCTCCGTGGCTTCAGGGATGGCGCCGGTGACTTCACGCCATCGATTTCCCAGCATCTCGCTCGTCTCCGAGCGCGTATCGGGGGGCGCCAGCTCAATGGTGATTTCGCCGAGGTTGGAGGCCGAGCGGTTCATGATGGGACCGAATGGTCCGCTCCCTTGAGCCGCGAGCGGCTGGTCGCCCACCGCGGCGTACACGTGTCGGAACGGGTCGACACCATCTCGCATCGTTAACTCCTCTCGGAGTCGTTCGGCACCACGTTCAAGTTGGGCGATGGCGTTCGAGGTTCTGGCGGCCGGGGTGCCTTGCGGCATCGTGATCGCCGCCGAGATGAAGTTGGCTTCGATATTGGGGAAAAAGTGGAACCGGGCCCAGCCACCAAGCACCATCCCGACGGTGACGATCAACGTGGCGGCGCCTATCGCGGCTGTCGAGTATCGCCACCGTAGCGCCACATCGAGCGCTGGTCGATACGCCACCTCGATAAACGTTCGAAGACCGTTGGTGAACAGGCTTTGAAACCGCTGCCAGAGTCCAGGACGGGTTGGTCGAGCCGGGAACTGGGAAAGATGCGCCGGCAGAATCTGAAGAGACTCGACTAGTGAAAATAACAAACAGGGGATGACGATGAGGGGGATCACCCGGAAGACCTTCCCCATCATGCCGGGTACGACGAGGAGCGGTACAAATGCGGCCACACTCGTCAGCACGGCGAAGGCGACCGGCACCGAGATCTCTTTCGCTCCCTCAAGGGCGCCGCGTAGTCCCTGCCCGTGTCGTTCCTGATGGGTGAAGATGTTCTCACCCACCACGATCGCATCATCCACGACGATACCGAGGACGAGAATAAACGCGAAAAGTGAGATCTCGTTGAGCGATGCCTCCAGCCCCGGCATCATCCACAACGCGCCGAGAAACGAGACGGGGATACCGAGGCATGTCCACAGGGCCAGACGAAGCTCGAGAAACAGGGCCAGGACCAGGAACACGAGGACAAATCCGGTGGCGCCGTTGCGGAGGAGCAACGTGAGGCGGTCGTCGAGAATCTGGGCCTGGTCTTGCCACGTCGTCAGTTTGATCCCAGCTGGTAGTCGTGTGTTCGCCGTGGCGACGTAGTCGTGGACGACATCTGCGATATCCAGAGAACTTTGGTCGCCGCTGCGGAAAACCGACACGAGCACACTCGGCTCCCCGTCGAATCTGGCCATTTGGTCTGTTTCGGCGAAGCCGTCGACCACGGTGGCCACATCCCGGAGCTGCAGACGACTCCCGTCAGCCTGGGTCCACAACGCCAGGTTCTCGTATTCATTTCCACGATAGGCCTGGCCAATTGTGCGCAAAAGGATCTCGCCACCCTCGGTGCGGACCGACCCGCCGGGAAGGTCGAGCGATGAACGGCGCACGGCTTCGGCCACTTCGTCGAACGTCAATCCGTGACGACGCAAAGCTGCTTCGGATACCTCGATCGAAATTTCATACGGTTTGGCGTTGATAATGTCGACCTGCGTGATCTCAGGGGTGGCGGAGAGTTCGTCTCGCACGCGTTCGGCGATCGTCTTCAGGGTGGCTTCGTCGGTTTGGCCCGAGACGGCGACGTCAATCACTTGCCGTCGCGACGTGATCTCGCGTACGACCGGCTTCTCGGTCTCCAACGGAAAGGTGTCTAT
>Ga0310345_10003700_pt1 | contig 14370 bp, 35 predicted proteins | sample HC15DNA20500_MG_FD_204667 | JGI IMG/M metagenome (GOLD analysis project Ga0310345, IMG submission 204667) | Marine microbial communities from station ALOHA, North Pacific Subtropical Gyre - HC15-DNA-20-500_MG | ecosystem: Environmental > Aquatic > Marine > Oceanic | place: Pacific Ocean: North... | reverse complement strand
CCCGCATTTCCTCGGGTGTTGAGAACTGCTCCGCGTCAACGAAGCCTTGGCTATCTTCGGTTAGTATTACCCGCTCCTTACGGAACAAGCCAAACCAGCCGAGTTCGTCTACGGAACCTGACTGCTCATCAGGTGTCTCACCGTATAGTTGCTCAGCCAAATCACTACTAAACTTCATGATTGTAACCTCCTGTTACACATTATAGCAGGTAGTAAATCCTTACACAACCCCTAAGACAGCGCAAAGCCACCGGCTCCGAGACTCTTGTCATAGGCGGGCGACTAGTCATTACCGCACGGGACATTGGTCTTTGAGCCGATGGCCTTACTTGGTTACGTTCCTAGCCCAAAGTGCAGCGGACGCCGAAGCGAGGCTGTCTCCGTGGGATAAACGAACCCAGAGGGCTTTCGCCCCCGATCAGTTGACCTTCAATGAAGGCTTGCGATCCTTGACCGTGGTTGCCGCTTCGACAACCGCAGCCTCAATGCGCCCACCGTCTGCTTCGACATCGAACGCTTTGGTGTCGATAACGGCCTGCGTGATGCGCTGCCAGACGCCGCGGCCAACTCCGGCCTTGACGATCTCGCCGTCGATGCTGCGAACGGTGGACCGAATGGTCGTCAACCTGCGACCATCGGCGGTGGTGTAGTCGTCGTGTCCGACGTTGAACCACTCCTTCTCCGCTGCTGCGAAGGCTTCTTTGGCTGCCGTCATAGCAGTTTTGGCGTCGGCTGCGATAACAGCCAAGTCCTCAACTGCCTTGGCGCTCATCGCCTTGGCAACCTGCTTGCCGGTGCCGATCCCGGTCTGTACGGCGGTGTCAGTCATAATGACCTTTCCTTGTTAGTTACAGTAGTAAGTGTAACAGGGGGGTGTGACAGGCACAACCCCCCTGCGATCAGCCAACCTCGTCCCAGACAAGACCGTCACCGTCCTTTGTCGGAATGACGGTCCCCTGTTCCATGATCCGCTGAACGAAGTCCTCAATAGCCTTCGCCTGCTCATCGGTCATCTCGGGAACGCGGTACACAAGCACCGGAGGATAATCCGTGACCAGTTCACCCTCGTAGTCCACATCGTCGGACTGACCGTATTTGTATGAGTTCATTGTGTTCCTTCCATGACACGCCCACGACAGGCGCGCTTGTTTGCTTTCTTCTTCCGGTCCGCAAAGGTTGTGGCCCGGTTCTTCCTGCCTTCGCGCAAGGCAGCGAGCGTGCTTTCACGCGCTAGCCGTTGTGCGACTTGCTGGATCTGTGTTGACTTGTGCTTCTTCTTCATCACTTGTCTTTCATTGTTGCTCCGCAGTTGGCGCACTCGCCATCCCTGCGGACGATCTTGCGTCCGATGTACCACCCGCAGGATGAACACTTGATTACCCCACGGATTTCGGTCTTGGGTGTTTTGCTCACGACTGGTCCTGAAGGAAGCCGTTCACGAAGATCGTGATGATCTTGTGGGCTGCTGGATGATAGGCCAATGCGAACCGTGGTCCCTGAACCTTCATCTGATCTGGGTACCGATGGGACGCATAGGTGATCTGCGCTGCCGCGTACTCGTCGCGGATGAACTGGCGTGCTGCCTCTAATGAGTCACAGCCGCATCTGTCCATAGCCATCGTCGCAGCGTGGTGCGAGATGTCCAGCGTGCGTACCGGGCCGAGCCTTCCGTTGTTCATTTGGTTCCTCTCTATTGCGTGTAGTAGGTAGTGTATCAGAAGATGTCACGGGGTACAACCCCGATGGCTGCGTACCGGCGCTCGCGCTCAGCCTGTACCGCCAGCGCCCGTGCTGCCCGCTCCTGCTCCACCCGGCGGGCGTTGCCCCAGCGGGTCATGTAGGTGAGGCGAGCAGCGAGGTACGCGTGGCCGAGGCCCAGCGTGAACACCGCAGCGAAGAACTTCGCTAGTGCTTGTTCGTCCTGATGTGTTGCCATACTGCTAACTATACTAGGTAGGAGTGACAGGTCAATACCCCAGATGTGTGCCATCCGTCACCGAACACCTGTTCGATTCTGAAGCGACTTCAGAAGTGCTTTCGATTTCTTTGCTTTATTTGAGGGCGGTGCTCGTGCAGGTGCTCGCCTGCACTCGTGCGTCCGGGGAGAGCGTGCGCGAGTCCCGTTTTTGATTGCTCCTCCCGAAGCCCCGCCGCTTCCCGGCGGCAGCCGGGGCTATTTCAGGCAAAAAGAAATCCCCGACCGAAGCCGGGGAGTTCTCTCAGATTACCTGTTGCCAGTTGCCGTCAAAGATATCCGTGGCTCCAGCAAATCCTGAAGCCCACATCCAAACGACTTCCCAAGTTTGATCTCCGACCAGCCAACCGCTGTAATACAGTTCGCCGTCGTCATCCTTGGTGTGCCACCGCTTCGCACCGGGGGTGTCTTTCGTGATGGTTGTGACTTTGCTCATGTCCTCGCACCACGACTCACCTTCGGCATCGGTTTCGATGTGATCTATCTCAACCGTAAATGCGTCAAGCATGTTGGTTCCTATTCAGTTGTCAACTTTACGCTACTAACTCTAGCAGGCAGGTACGACAAGCGCAAATCGCACGATCGCGATCGGTGCATTTGTAATGTCACACCGTGTGTGCTACAGTTGGTAATAGTAAGTACCGGGGAAGTCCGGAGAAGCGCCAACTAGACCGGTTAGGTCAGAAGCGTAAGGCGAATCCGATGGCATTACCCGGCACTTACTAACAAAGAGAGGTGATGCGAAATGTGGATCTTTCCACTTCTCAGCATCGGCACCATCATGGGAGCCGTGATGCTGATTGTTCACAAGATGTGAACAAGACCCCCGGAGCAATCCGGGGGTTTCTTTTTGTCCCGTACCGTCCCGCTTTTTTCGATCGCGCCGCCGGGACTCGCGAAGAGAACGCCTGCAATATGAAAGCCCCCAGCCGAAGCCGGGGGCTTTGTTTGTTCAGATGTGGATCAGACCCAACCCCATTCCTTGCGGGCGTGGGCAATCCCGGCCTGTGCGTCGGGCCAAATGCCCATTTCCACACCGATCAGGATCGACCGCTCACGAGGAGTGAGTGGGGAGTCCAACAGCACATCGTGACCGATTGCGTCACGCATGAGTATGGAGTTCCTTTGGTTGTCAAGACGGATCATCTATGTCCGTACTGACTACAATACATACGGGGTGTGACAGTGTCAAATACCGAACAGGTGTTCGATTCCAGAGCGTAACTGAAGCCATCCGCCTGATCGCCTTTCTTTTTTTTGATTCTTTTGAAAAGCCGCTCGGTTGCAGGCGGCCCGGAGCACCTCCCTCGGCTTTGGTTTCCGGGGAACCCCCCCCTGTCAGTCCCGGCGTTCCGCCGCTGCGGGCGGGGCTTTTCGAGACAAAGAAGAACCCCCGACCGAAGCCGGGGGTTCTCTGGCTGAAGTTCGTCAGCCGACGAGGTCTATGGTAAGACCGTAAGGGATTTCATGGAGATTGAACTCCATGTCTCCGTGGAGTTGTTCCGAAAGGAACTTCTCGTAGGAATCCCAGTTGGTGGTAGCCATTTGGCTCCTCCTTATGTAGTTGTTACCCCTTAGACACCGGGGGAGGGTCCAATCCGATTGTTATTCCCTCACCCCTTAGAGGCCGTGGGAGAGTCCGATCCGACCGAAACCCCCCAGACGCGATGACGACCCCCCACCGGAGTGAGGGGCCATCAATCGCTATCGGGGGTCAGTCGTTGACCATGTCGGGGTCGTTCTCCCACATGTCGTAGTAGAAATCGCCCCGCGCTGCTTCTGATGAGAAGCCCGGCCCGCCGTCATCGTCGGAACCGTCCCAGTAGTTGTCGTCGCGTGGATTCGGCATAAGTAACACCTCCTCTCGGAACATAGGGAATAGAACTATCTGAAGTATGGCAGCGGCCTGTGACACCGCCGCTTCCGCCGCTTCCGCCGCTTTCGTCGCATGAGCGCACGCACGCGAGCGCACGCGCGCGAGTCCCGCCTTCGGCGGGCACCGGCGGGGCTGTCTGGTAGCCTTATGGCATGGCACGGGAGAAGTACCGCCCAGAGTTACTCTTTGGTCCGCTTTCGGAACCGTGGTTCTGGGTTCATTGGGTTGATTCGAATGGCGAACTCCACCACACGCCGAAGTCGCTGCTTGCGATCTTGCCGGACGACGCCACCATCGTGGACTGAATCCCAGACGCGCAAAACCCCCCGCGAGTTGTATTGACTCGGCAAAGCCCGCAGTCCGACGCGCGGGGGGCGCGTGAGGCAAGGTATCGGCCAAGGAGCAGGTCGCTGGGACCATCACTCACCTCAACCACCACACTAACAGGGGGGTGTGACATTGATCCCGAGGTGCCCGTCAAATGCGTCCACTATTTCGCAAACCGAGTGCAGGGCGCTTCAGCCCTCAAATGTAAAAAAGAATCTGAAGAAAACTTGACAAGCCGCCGTTTTTGTGGCGGCGTTGCGGAAGGCCGCCAAGCCCCGGCGGCGAAGCCGCCCTTCCGGGGCTATCTGGGTGCAAAAGAAAATCCCCCACCCGGAGGTGAGGGACTTTCTCATTTCTCAAACCGGCATCGCCGGTAAGCGGGTTGCCCCGCCGGATCAGTTGATCGCCATGACTTTCGTCAGTTTGGCGTATCGAACCAGAACTTTCAGGTTGCCTTGTTCGGCATCTTGTTTGTTCAGGTATGGACCGACCCTTCCCGAACCTGCGATCTGGAAGTCTAAATGGTTCTCCCAGTCGGTTCGGACCTCGGCCTGCGACTTGTAGTCACGACCGTAGGCGGGGGTGACTTCGATAGTAGTCATACCGTTCCTATTCGGTTGTCAATGTTGCTTACTTGGTAAGTGTAGCAGGTAGTAATGACAAATGCAATCAGATCACTTCGCTGCCGTGAACTTCGCGTCGTAGGCGGAAGATTTGACAACGGTGACGAGATCCGAAATGTAAAGATCGAACAGGATCTCGGCGGAACAGTCCGGCGAGCCGTCCATCTCTTCCATCTGGAAAGTAACGTCGATGTGGTGGGTACTCATTGCTCACCCCCTTGGGTAATAGGCAAATAGAACTAACTGAAGATTACAGGAGGGGTGTGACATAGAAAAATCCCCAGACGCTAGATCATTCGATCCGCTCTGGCGCTTCCTCTCCGATCTAATGATCGGCCAACGCCTATCTGGGGACTTTCCTTACTACTAAGTGTATCAGGTACCGACCCCGATGTCAACCCCGAATCGAACAAATGTTCGACAAAGCCGAGTATTTATCTCGCAATGAGAGAAAACGCTCATGGCTCCTCGCAAAAACACCAAGGAAATCGAAAGGCGCCGCACTGCAAGGCGGCCCGAGTGCAGTGCGAACCTCGAATACTGAACGAAATCGCTCGAAGAGTCCCGCCCATCTGGGCGAAAGTCGGGACTTACTCAGTTCTCTTCGCGCATTTCGGTGGCGCACTTCAGGCAAGTTCCGGGTGCGGTCAACCACTTTCCGGGTTGGCGAGCAGCCATTGCTGAAGCCATTTCCTTTCGGCGCAGGTATTTGCCTTCCATCCCCCGGCCACAATCCAAGCAAATGTAGAACCAAGCCTTTCGCTGCATGAACCACAAGTAGACGGGCGATTCGATCAGCCATAGATTCCTCCACGACGGTCGCTTCCCACTCTTCTTCCCACGCTCGTTCTTCTCCATACACTCCTGAAACCACTTCGTGATCTGATGCTTGGTGATCTTTGAGTTCCGACCGAATCCCGCTTCGGGGTCGTACAGTTCGTGGTCCTTGTCGGTCATGTCCAGACAGATGCGAACGTGGAGATCGTTGAGCAGACGGAGTTGGCCTCGTACTGTGCGAGGTAGTTTCATCGGGGATACCCACATCTTCTCTTTGGTTTCCCAGTTGGTGGTCACTCGTCGCATCCGTCCTCCTTCCAACTGTTGGGGATCATGCCTGTGGCGTCGAATAGCAACTGTGGCAAGCCCCCCTCGTCGTTGATCTGGAGAAACTTGTCGATCATCTTGTCGGCAATGATGTCGGCCATCTGTTCGTTCATCTGTTCGGATAGGTCCATCAGGGCGTCGTAAGACAGTTCGATGGTGGTGGGTACTCCCAAGATGTCCTCGTAGACGATCCTCAGGCGCTCCTGTGGTCCTCCGACGTTCTTCTCACCTTGCGACCGCCTAGAGGCGCATCGCTTCCGGTAGGAGGCTTCTTTGATTATTACGGTTCTTGTGTCCATACTCTTATCAAGGGTGCTTAAGTCCCCAAATGTAAAAGAGAAAGGGCGTGACTTGCGTCACACCCTTTCCCCTCATGCGTGTTGGACCCATCCTCCGACCTCGGGGAGATCGTGGAAAGTCTTGTTCCATTGGTCGGCTTCCTCTGGCGTTTGGTTGCCAATACCACCGACAATGAACCCTTTGCTTCGCAAACGTCGGTTCAGGACGATGGACGCTGTGCGCCCATTCCCGTCCTCAAACGGGTGAATGCTCAGGAACTCAACGACGAATGCCTCTGGATCGGTCCACAACAGGTCCGACTCGCACAGTTGCGTCATCAGGCGAGGTATGAATCGCCAGTCTGCGCCCTCGTTCCCGTTCGCAAAGACGACGGGTGTCTCGCGGTACTGCTGTTTACCCATCCACTTCGGATCGGCCCAGTCGATGACATGCCTGTGAACGATTCTGACCTGCTGCTCCAAGGTGTCCTTGTCGTGAGGAAAGAACTCGTTTCGGGCGTAGTCCCAGCCCGCGAGGAAATGGGGTATGGCTTCTGGACCTGCGCCTTGACGCGCAACTTCCGTGCCTGCCCACTCCATCTCTTCTGGTGTGTATGTTCTAGTCATGGTACTAACTGTAGCAGGTAATCAGGTGTTTGTCAACAGTTCAGCCTTTACTGCCCGCACATCCGCCATCATGTCAACGACATAATCGACGGAAACTGGCGAAACGTCCATCGTCCAAGGATTTTCGCCATCCTCGTACCAAACCCCTTCGTTCTCGGTCATCTCCAGCAAGTTCTTCCAACGACGAATATCCGCCTTGGTAAGTCCCGTTGTTTTGCCGTTTTCGTTTGCTCTCGTGAAGACAGCCGGACCCACCAATGCGATCCGGGTTTCGTATGATGCAACGAGGTTCGGATAAAACTCTGGATGGAAACTGCCTTCTTCGTTGAAGTAGACATCTTCGCCTCGGGGTGAAATCGCAAGTTCGATCTGACCTTCGACCATCGCTTGGAGGTCGGCCAACGAATCCTCGCCACCTTCGACAAAGCAGGCTGCTCCGACATCGGATACAAATAGATGAATCATCACCACTCACGATGCCTTTCGGCTTCGGCGTCGGCTCGGTAGCCGTCGCGTTCTTTGGTCAGTTCGGACCACTCATCGAAGTCCTCGTGGACCCAGTCCTTCTTCATCTTGACGACCGGACGCTTGTTGTCCTTCATCTTGACGATCGGACGCTCTGGCGTCTCTGAGGTTGCCATCATGCGTTGCTCGTTTCTGTCAAACAGATGCGAAGCACCGCATCGGCACGGTTGTCCGGCTGGTCAACAGATTCGATGGTGAGGATACTGTCCCCCACCCCGGTCGGGATCGAACATTCGGACAGGAACTCTCGCAGGTCGGCCTGATCGAACAGCACCTCGTATGTGCGTGTTACCGGTCGTTTCATGTACACCTTCATTCGCTTGTTACCTTTTTCTCTCTTAGTTGTTAGGTATTGTAGGTAGTCTACTCGCCACTCAGACTGTTGTCAACTGGTCGATGTAGTCGATAGTTCTCTTTATGCCGACCTTGCGGGTGCTGGCCGTTTCGGTGTGACCACCTCGCATGTGCGCCTTTTCAACATTGGGCGGTGCGTTTAGGTCTTGTCGCCAGTGCCGTATGACTTCTTGTTCGATGTCCTCTGCCTCTTGACCTGTTGTGATGTCCCAAGTCTTTACGATGGCGAATCCATTGCGAACGTTGTCACGCATTCTGCGGTTAGCGGACTCTGCGCCTGCAACGCCTACCTTCAATGCGTTGCGTCCCGTGTGCTTCAAGAGGTAGACGATGGCTGCCTCCGTGTAGTTGAACGAGGAGTGGCACGCCTTACAACCTGAACCCCCTTTGAGGTTCGTGAGAGAGGGGGTGATGACAGCGCCACATGAGTGCTTCATCTTCCACTTCTTCTTAGAGCCGGGGTATTTGTCAATGGGTTCAAACCCTCTGGAGCGAACGTAGTCCGTTGCGTCTTCCGAGGTGATGGTGTCTGGGTGTGACCATCTAGGGCTGGCACCACCCGTGAGGCTGCTGGGGTCGATTGACTTTCGTGAACATGGGTAGCAACCTGAGCCTCCATGTCTGATTAGTTCAAGGGTGGAGTGACGTTCGCCGCCGCATTCGAGGTGGATGGTTCGCCAAGGTGACTTGACGGATAGGAACGGCTCCAGAGGTTCGTGCCCTGCTTGCCTCATCTCTTCGAATGCTGCCTCCTGAGAGATTCGTGGCCTAGCGCCTGTTCCCTTTTGGCACTCGCATTGCGTGATGGCGAAACCCTTCTTGACGGCCTGCTTGATGGCGATTGGCGTAACCGTGACTGTCTCCCCACAGGTGTGTCGGCATTTCATGGGAACCTTGCTTCCCGTGTATTCCTCTAGAGGGGTGAAGCCATTGTCGATCATCAAAGCCGTTGCTTCGGATGCCGCCTTCTTGATGCGTTCTGCTACCAGACGCTGGTACCCACATGTCTTACATCCGGATTGATTGAAGAGGCTTCCGAGCCTTGGCGATCCTTCGGTGCCGCAGGTCAAGCACTTGGCCTTCCAAGGCTGGGTGGTGCGTCCATGCCAAGGCTCCAGTGCGACGAGGTTCTTCTCTTTCAACCGAGCGTTGGCTTCTTTAGCAGAGAGCGATCGGTTACGCATGGGTGCGGCGTGTCGATCACAGGTGCAGTCCTTCTTACACTTCAGTGCCTTGCTTCGGGCTGCGGTGTCGTATGTCATGCTGCTAACTGTATCAGGTAGTAGCCAAGTTGTCCAGTTCTATTCTCTCCCGTTCAAGTTTCTGCTGGCCTTTGACAAACTCCCGGCGCAGATCCTTCCGGGCGTAGGCAGTAACGCCACCCCAAATGCCGTAATCGCAGCCATGCCGGATGGCATAATCCAAACACTCGTCCTTGACCGGGCAAATCGAACACACCGCCTGAGCAACTTTTGCTGTGGCAGCCGCATCATTGGCGTCGGCAAAGAAAACATCGGTCTCCAAGTCCCGGCATTTGCCAAGTTTCATCCAAGGTGCTTCTTCGAACTGGAGCAAATCCCCCAACTCGATTCGATAATCCTTCAGGTCTTTCTTCTTACGATCGGTCATTGTGCCCACCATGGTTCTCCGCTGTAATCGGCCTGATCTTCCAATGGGCAGAACGAGCCTCCATGCCCGCCATCACACATTGGACAGAACGGTCCGTCGAACTGTTCTTCCTGCTCAGTTGAGGGTTGGCTCATCCAATGCCTCCCATGCCTCGTCGTTCCACTCGCCCTCGCCCCTCGCCCGACGATGGAGTTCTTCCATCTTCGCGTGGAACTCGGCCAAGGTGCCTTGTGTTTCTTCGATCAACATGACATCACCAAGGTCGTGTTCGACCACGATGAACTCGGGGTCGTTACCTTCGATGTCTAGATCGATGAACTTCGTCATCGTGGATCTCCATTCGCTCGTCTAAGTACCCATGGCATTAGGACACCGGTGAGTAAACATCCGATGGCACAACCAAGGGCGAAACTTGGACTGACCGATAATCCGGCCAGTCCGTCTGAAATGGTGTTGCCAAGGAAGCCACCCATCGCAGCACCTGCCGCTTTGGACCGCCATTTTGGTGGCAACAACCAATCTCCGAACTCAACTCCAAGCAGCATCCCCACAACGAGGACGCCGTTATCGATCAAGCCGAAGACGATTGCGTCATAGTTCACGCTTTCCTCTTCTTCTGCTAGTTACTGTAAGTAATGATACACCCGGACTGTGACAAAGTCAAACGGAGGTTCCATAAACTTCGCTACCGGTGACGTATTATTCCCGCATGGCACTCGCTCCCGAAGAAGCACGAAAGCGTTTTGGCAAGTTCATCGCTTTCAACGAGATGCTTTCAAATCAGGTTGAGGTCGAAAACTATTACGGGATGGAATATCGAACCGACACTTGGCAAATGTGGGCTGACTGCGACGATGAACATCTCCCATCGTCCCGCATGTTGTGCGCTCATGCGGGACTGCATGTGGCAATCGTGGAGGCGGATAAGAGTTCAGACTTGTCGGAGTTCGCCGTGATGGTTGGCCCATTCGACCTGATTCGGGACGACGATCCTGAAATACTCTTTCGTCAAATGCGAAAGAGCGTGAAGGCGGTGTTGGCAACTGCTCAACTCCACATTCACGCCCTCGGTTACCCGTGTCACAACGACTGCGAGTGTGAATCAATCTTGGCCGAGGAGAACTACCTCGGATAGTCCGTCGTACAAGGCTGATTCAGACACCACAGGTTGCCCATCCGCTGCCAGAATCGTGTTCATGTGCGCCTGCGTCAACGCTTCCCTCGTGTAGGAACTGGTGTATCCACCAGCCAACACGAACGCACCCGGTATCTGCGCTTCACGCAATCGGTCGAACACGATCTGGTCCCTTCGGGCCAGCCCGTCGAACGAAACCGCCGGATGCGGATCAACGCCTGCGTTGTATAGAACGAGATCGTAAGAACCCTCAATGTCACCAAGGAGTTCCTTGGCGATGGTCAGGTACTTGTCCTCGTCCCGTCCACGCTGAACGATCAGGATGTCATTCGGGCGTTCATCGACGTTGTAGTCATCGAACGCTGATGTGCTGAGATCGACGGTATCGACCCACTCCATCCCAAGACCCTTCAGGAACCTGTGTGTTCCCCCGCCACAATGGGCGTCGTAGTCCACGATCAGAACACGCCGTGCGCCCTGCTGGGCTGCGTAAAAGGCTGCTATTGCCAAACCGTTGACGGTACAGAAGCCCGACCCATGCCGATTGTCCGCATGGTGGAGTCCAGACGACAGGCTGCCGTAGTTGCCGCCTGTGTTCAAAGCCCAGTCGGTTGCTTCCAGAACACCAGCCGTACTGTGAACGGCCATGTCCCAGATGCCCTCGTCCCACGGGAATCCGTTGGTCGAAGCCAACCATTCGGGCTGACCGGTTGCCAACGCTCTCACATACTCGGGAGTAAGGAGTTCGTGGATCAGGTTCTCGGATTTGCGGATGAACTCATCCGTTGGGGCGCGTAACGCGATACCGGTCTGGTCTTTCGTTGCTTTCACCAGTTCGGCAACATCTTGACTCTTGCGAGTCGTATCGAACGCGTGCTTAGCGCCGACGTATCGCTTATTCCAAAAGACGATGGTCATCTTCACCTCCAATCGCCATAGTTAGTTACTTAGTTACTAGTATTATAGCGGTTTGCTGGGAGAATGTCAAATCGCACGATCGCGATCGGTGCAATCGGCGTTACCCCCGGAGGAGAAACTCCGGGTTCGAATAGCGGGGCTTTTCAAGTGGAGAAAACGATGTTTTGGATCACAATCGGGGCGATGTTCTTGCTCGGGGTGATTTTGCTGTTGACTTGGATTGACCAGCAGAAGTAACGCGAAAAGTCCCCCACCACCCGACTAGCGAGGAAGTACCTCGTCATCATTGCCGGGTCATAGGTGGGGAACTTTTATGGCGTCAGTTACAGGGCACGCAAACCTTCTGCTTTCAAGGGGACTGACAACTCCCCGCCTCGTTCATTCCATAGATCCAGCCGACTCGCAACCCTTGTTACGTTTGGCTGGGTACTTTACGGCACTGGTGGGATAAGTGAGGCCAAACCCAGTCAGCATCCGGTACGACCGTCGCCGTACCTACTCATTGTAACAGGTAGACCGTGGGAAGTCAAGCCGCTTCGGTTAGTTCTTTTTCACGCTCACGTTCGGCTTTTTTCGCAGCCTTACGAGCCTCAATCTCGGCCTTCTTTTGCGCTGGGGTTGCTTGTTCTACCCGTGCGATCCGTTCGGGCGAGAAGGCATGGAAGCCGGAGCCGATCTTGTCAACACCGTTCTTGGTGAACGGACCGTAACATTCGATCCACTCGTTTCCCCTCGGGTTTATGACATGCTGGCTGAACTTGTACCATCCGGGCTTCGGCTTACCTTGGACAAGGAACCTTCGCCCCTTGGTCAAAGGAAGTCCCGCTTCGCGGTATTCATCGTTGAAGATCCAACCTTCAGCAAGGCGAGCCGCCAGCCATTCCTCTTGGGATTTGCGATTGGCGGCTAGTGCCTTGGCGCTGATTGGTCTTGGTTCTATTCCTCTCATACTATGTAGTATAGCACACTAGTATGATAAGTCAACTCAGAATAGGCTCTCTACCTGCTCAAACGCCCCCCGCCGACGCTTCATCTCGGTCTGAACGCAGAACTTGTGCGCCCAACCAGCACCATCAGTCATCAACTTCGCCGCACTCTTCCCCTGCTCAACCCAAGCGATAACTTGTTTCATTGCTGTTGAGGTACGAGTATCTAGTGAAGTCCCGCAGAACTCGCAGTTGACATTCACGATTCGGTCTGTTCTTCATGGCGCTGCACTTCTTCGGACGGCGCGATTATGTTGTTTGAAGAGGATTCGAAGTGATTGATCGCTGCGGTTATCGCTCGTTGAAGGTACATTCCAAACATTGCTGATACCGCCGTTCCAACATGATCTTGCACAATCAGGGCATCTTTGTCAACTGTTTCCAGTTCCAAAGTCGCTTCGGCCACGGTTTCTTGAAGTTTTTGCTGGATTTGCTCGCCATCAAAGGCGACAATCAGGCGTTTCTCGGAACCAATGCTTTCGATCACATCAGGGAAGTACCGATTGGTGATTGCACCGGGTGCGGCGGTGACCACGAGAACTTCCCATTCTTCACCGTCGGGACTCTTCAAGACCGACTTGGCTAAGACATCTTCGTCGTCTTGGTAGACCTCAATACGCCATGAATCCATGAATCTCCCGTATTGCTTCTTGGGCTGCGACTTCCAACATGCCCAATCCTTCGGCCATGAGTTCTTTGTCGCGAAGCATCATCGCTTCGATTGCTGCGTGATAAGCAATCCCGAGATTGTCTATCTGCGAGTCAGCCAGTTCTCGGGGAATGAGTACCTGCGTCATACGCAGATGCTACACCCCCCGAGATAACCGGGCCGTTCACTTAGACGATTTGGCGGGAGCCTTCGACTTCGCAGGAGCCTTGACGGTCGTCGTCTTGGCCTTGGCCGGTGTTTTGACCTTGTACGCCCTGACGATGACGGTCTTGCCATCTACATGGGTGCGTACAGTCATGTTGCGACGCTTGGCCGTTCCATGACAATGGGCGACGAAGGTGCGAGGCTCCATAGTGAAGTCCTCGCCCTGCTTCAACTCCCAAGACTTGCCATTCAGGATCTTGTCCCATTCGTACTTGGAACGTCCCCTGTTCTTCGGGAACCTGAACTTTACTTCACGCATAGGTACTGTCCTCCAGTAGTAGCGTTGTTAGTCATGAGGCGATTGCCTCCATGTCGAATGAATGGCTCACTTCAAGCCATTCGGGTTCGATCTTGCCGTTATACATAAACGACTGTGTGTCCTCTTGGAAGAAGGCCGGGTTATGGTCGCCCGACTCTTGTAGTAGATCAAGGTCCAGCATATCAACGTCGATCTCAAAAGCATAGACGGTTTTGCTATCAAGCATGTTGGGCATCTTGACCATCTCGCCGTCTATTTCTATCTCCTTGAAAGGATTGCTGGGATCGTAGTCAGGTCGCATAGCAACGAACTGCGCCGCATGTGCGGGCAGGGGGCCAGCAAGGTAGACGCATCCGTCCGGACCGGGCAGTAGCCCTTCCCTGAGGATGCTGTGGAGTTTGGACTCCCACGCCGCGTGGTACAGGCTCACAGGATCACCCATGAGTCCTCCCCCGGTACGAGGCCCAAGGCTGAGCCGGAGTCCCACTTGACATGGACGGTGCCGAAGTCGTCAATGAGACGGACGGTGCCGAGGTCGCCGGTAACGAGTTCGGTGTACCGGTCGCTGGTGCTGACGAGCCTGACCCGGTCGCCCTTCTGGATGTCGATGGTGACGTTCATGCTTCCTCCTTGATGGCGCGCAACAGGGACAGCGTGCCCTCCATGTCTTCGATCCGTTCCCTGTGGAACCGTTGGGCCAGAGGCCCGCCTTCGTTGGCGACCTTCTTGGCTTCGTGGAGGCGAGACTCCCAAATGACGATCTGCCTCTCCGTGTTCAGGTCACTCATGCTCTACCCTTCTGATCTGATGGATGACACGGCTCAGGTGGATGCTGTTGGCCGTGAAGTAGTCTTCGATCTCCTGAAGACCCTCTGTCCTC
>Ga0310345_10003699_pt1 | contig 14373 bp, 5 predicted proteins | sample HC15DNA20500_MG_FD_204667 | JGI IMG/M metagenome (GOLD analysis project Ga0310345, IMG submission 204667) | Marine microbial communities from station ALOHA, North Pacific Subtropical Gyre - HC15-DNA-20-500_MG | ecosystem: Environmental > Aquatic > Marine > Oceanic | place: Pacific Ocean: North... | reverse complement strand
CTGCCGCTGTGGCGCTTCGGCCTGCCAGACGAGGCCTCGATCGAGGTGCAGGACGCGATCCACGGCAACCACTTTACCTGGCACGGCAAGGAACACCGGCTGACGCTCGACCCCGAGACCCGGCCCTATGCGATCTGGCGGCTGATCCCGCCGGGAGGAGCAAGAGATTGATGGAAGACCAGAGCATGGCCCCCGCAGCCGAGGCGGACGCGATCGATAACAGCCAGCGCGACTGGTACAAGGACGCGGTCATCTACCAGCTTCACGTCAAGGCCTACCAGGACAGCAATGGCGACGGCATGGGCGATTTCGCCGGCCTGATGAGCCGGCTCGACCATGTGCAGGAGCTGGGCGCGACGGCGATCTGGCTGCTGCCCTTCTACCCCTCGCCGCTGCGCGACGATGGCTACGACATTCAGGAATACACCGAGATCAACCCGCAATACGGCAACATGGACGAGTTCCGCGCCTTCGTGGAGGAGGCGCATCGCCGGGGACTGCGGGTGATTACCGAGCTGGTGATCAACCACACCTCGGACCAGCACGAATGGTTCCAGCGCGCCCGCAACGCCCCCATCGGCAGCCCGGAGCGCGATTTCTACGTCTGGTCCGACGATGACGGCAAATGGCCCGAGACGCGGATCATCTTCAACGACACCGAGCCGTCGAACTGGACCTGGGACCCGGTCGCGGGACAGTATTACTGGCACCGCTTCTTCAGCCACCAGCCCGACCTGAACTTCGACAATCCCGAAGTTCTGAAAGAGGTGCTGCGGGTCATGCATTTCTGGCTCGACATGGGCGTCGACGGGCTCAGGCTCGATGCGATCCCCTACCTCGTGGAGCGCGACGGCACCAACAACGAGAACCTGCCCGAGACGCATGATGTGCTGAAGGCGATCCGGGCCGATCTCGACGCGCATTACCCTGACAAGATGCTTCTGGCCGAGGCCAACCAGTGGCCCGAGGACACCCGCCCCTATTTCGGCGATGGCGACGAATGCCACATGGGATTCCATTTTCCGCTGATGCCGCGCATGTACATGGCGGTGGCGCAGGAGGACCGGCATCCGATCACCGACATCATTCGCCAGACGCCAGAAATCCCGGAGGACTGCCAATGGGCGATCTTCCTGCGCAACCATGACGAGCTGACGCTCGAGATGGTGACCGACAAGGAGCGGGATTACCTCTGGAACACCTATGCCAGCGACAAGCGCGCGCGGATCAACATGGGCATCCGCCGCCGTCTCGCGCCGCTGATGCAGAACGACCGGCGCAAGATCGAGCTCTTGAATTCGCTGCTGATGTCGATGCCCGGCACGCCGATCCTCTATTACGGCGACGAGATCGGCATGGGCGACAACATCTATCTCGGCGACCGCGACGGCGTGCGCACGCCGATGCAGTGGTCACCCGACCGCAATGCGGGCTTCTCCCGCGCCGATCCGCAGCGGCTCTATCTTCCGACGATCCAGGATTCGATCTACGGCTATCAGGCGCTCAACGTCGAAAGCCAGTCCAAGGACCCCTCCTCGCTTTTGAATTGGATGCGCCGCATGGTGCAGGTGCGCTCGAACCACACGGTCTTCGGTCGTGGCGAGATGAAACTGCTCTATCCCTCCAATCGCCGCGTGCTCGCCTATATCCGCGAGCATGAGGGCGAGGCGGTGCTTTGCGTGGCCAATCTCGGCCGCGCCGCGCAGGCGGTGGAGATCGACCTGTCGGGCTATCAGGGCCGCGTGCCGATCGAGCTGACCGGGCATTCGGCCTTCCCGCCGATCGGCGCCCTGCCCTATCTGATCACCCTGCCCTCCTACGGCTTCTACTGGTTCCTGCTCGCCGACGAGGACCAGGCCCCGTCCTGGCACCAGGCACCGCAGCAGATCCTGCCGGAATTCGTGACGCTGACCACCCGCGACGGTCGTGTGTCCTCGGCGATCTCGGGACGCGACGGGCGGCTTCTGGGCACCGACGTGCTGCCCAAGTTCCTGCCGCTCCAACGCTGGTTCGCGGCCAAGGACGCCCGCATTTCCCGCGTCGCGATCGAGCCTCTGGCCGAGATCGGCCACAACGGCGCGCTGGGTCTTATCGATGTCGAGGTGGGCGGCGAGACGCAGCATTACCTGCTGCCGCTCGCGGCGGTCTGGGGCGAGGACAGCGTGTCCTTCGGCTCCTCAACGTTGGGCTACACCATGGCCAAGCTGCGCCGCGGCCCGCGCGTCGGCGGTCTGATCGACGGCACGGTGGACGAAACCCTGATGGGCGAGATGCTGGTCGCGCTGCGCGACGGCTATGAGACCGACACGCCGCGTGGCCGACTGGTCTTTTCGCCCAGCGCGGCGATGGCCGAGATCGAGGATCCGGGCGAGCCGCGGCTCCTTAATGTCGAGCAGTCCAACGCCACTGTGGCCTTCGGCGACAAGGTGATCCTCAAGGTCTACCGTCGCCTTCGCGCCGGGTTGCAGCCGGATATCGAGGTGGCGCGTTTCCTCACCGACGTCGCGGGCTTCGATCATACCCCGGCCTTCCTGGGTGAGATCGCGCTGCGCCCCGAAGGGGGGGAGGCCACCTCGCTGGGTGCCGCCTTCGCCTATGTCGCCAACCAGGGCGACGCCTGGGGCGCGCTCACCAACGCGCTCGACCGCTACCTGCAGGACGCGGCCACGGGCAACGAGGACGAGGCACCACCCTACCAGCCGGTGCTCGGCATCGCCGGCACGCTGGGCCGCCGCACCGCCGAGATGCACCGGGCGCTGGCGCATCCGACCGATGACCCGGCCTTCGCGACCGAGCCGCTCACCAGCGCGGATCTCGCCGCGCTCTGCGACGAGGTTAGGGCCGAGACCGTGGCGATGCTCGACCGGCTCAAGGGCCTGTCCGACCTGCCCGAGCGGGCCGCCGACCATGCCCGCCAGATCCTCGATCGGCGCGACGTGCTGATTTCGCGGATCGACGCGGTGTCGCGGATGCAGCCCTCGGGCGCGCGCAGCCGCATCCATGGCGACTACCATCTCGGCCAGGTTCTGATGGCCCAGAACGACGTGGTGATCATCGACTTCGAAGGCGAACCCCGGCGGACGCTGGACGAGCGCCGCGCCAAGTCCCTGGCACTACGTGACGTGGCCGGCATGCTGCGCTCGCTCGACTACGCCGCGCAATCTGCGCTGCGCTGGGCCGAAAGCTCTGGTACCGACGGCGCCGAGGCCGACGAGCTGATCCGGAACTGGCACGATGAAGCGCGGCGCGACTTCATGGCCGAGTACAAGGCGGTGGCCAGCGAAAACCCGGCGCATCCCGACGACGAACGCTTCGCGGCCGCGCTTCTGGATCTCTTCCTGATCCAGAAAGCGGTCTACGAAGTGGGCTACGAGCTTGCCAGTCGCCCGGCATGGGTGGACATTCCGCTGAGCGGCCTGCTCGACCTGATCGACGAAGAGGATACCCAATGACGACCCACGCGAGCGACACCCTGCCCGCATCGGCCCCTGACGCCACGCGGATCGAAGCCATCATCCGCGGCCGTATGGGAGATCCCTTCGAACTCCTCGGGCCGCACAAGACCAAGGAGGGCGTGATGGGGCTCACCGTCTTCGCGCCCGACGCTGCCGAGGTGGTGGCGATCACCCCCGAGGGGTCGGAGATCGCGCCGCTGAGCCGGATCAACCCCGAGGGCGTGTTCTGGGGCCAGATGCCCGGCGACTTCGACTTCGGCACCCCATACCGGCTGCGCATGAAGGCCGGCAGCCACGAATGGGAGCGCGACGACCCCTATCGCTTCACCCCGGTGCTGGGCGAAATGGACGAATACCTCGTCGCCGAGGGCCGTCACGAGGAGATCTGGAAACGGCTCGGCGCGCATCCCGTGACCCACGAGGGCGTCGAGGGTGTGAGCTTCGCGGTCTGGGCACCCAATGCCCGCCGGGTCAGCGTCGTCGGCCACTTCAACGCCTGGGACGGCCGCCGCCACCCGCTGCGCCGCCGCTTCGGAGCCGGGCTGTGGGAGCTGTTCGTGCCCAACCTCGCGGTGGGCGATCTCTACAAGTTCGAGATCGTCGGCGCGCATGGCGACCTGCAACCGCTCAAGGCGGACCCGATGTCATTCCGGCAGGAGCAGCCGCCCTCCACCGGCTCGATCGTGCATGGCATGCACAGGCACGAATGGCAGGATGCCGCGTGGATGGAGAGCCGTGGCAAAAGCACGCTGCACGATAAGCCGGTCTCGATCTACGAGGTACATCTCGGCTCGTGGCGCCGCGGCGCCGAGGGCGAGATCCTCGACTACGACACCATCGGCGGGCTCTTGGTCGACTATCTGCAGGACATGAACTTCACCCATGTGGAGTTCATGCCGGTCTCCGAACACCCCTTCACCGGCTCTTGGGGCTACCAGCCGGTGGGCCTGTTCGCGCCGACTTCGCGCTACGGCACGCCCGAGCAGTTCGCGGCGATGGTCGACCGCCTGCATCAGGCCGGGATCGGCGTCATCGTCGACTGGGTGCCCGCGCATTTCCCGACCGACGCGCATGGCCTCGCCAATTTCGATGGCACCGCGCTCTACGAGCATGCCGATCCGCGGCAGGGCTTCCATCAGGACTGGAACACGCTGATCTACAATTTCGGGCGCAACGAGGTGGCGAACTTCCTGCGCTGCTCGGGCACCTTCTGGCTCGACAAGTACCACATCGACGCGCTGCGCGTGGATGCTGTCGCCTCGATGCTTTATCTCGACTATTCGCGCAATGATGGCGAATGGATCCCGAACCAGTATGGCGGCCGCGAGAACCTCGACGCGATCGAGTTCCTCAAGGGCACCAACCACCAGGTTCAGCTCCGGACCCCCGGCGCCGCCACCATCGCCGAGGAAAGCACCGCCTTTCCGGGCGTCAGCCGTCCGGTCGATCAAGGTGGCTTGGGCTTCGACTTCAAGTGGAACATGGGCTGGATGCATGACAGCCTGAGCTACATCCAGAACGACCCGGTCTACCGCAAGTACAACCACCACCAGATGACCTTCTCGATCCACTATGCGTGGTCCGAGAATTTCGTTCTGCCGATCAGCCATGATGAGGTGGTGCATGGCAAGGGCTCTCTGCTGAACAAGATGCCCGGCGATCGCTGGCAGAAATTCGCGAACCTGCGGGCTTACCTGGGCTTCATGTGGACCCATCCGGGCAAGAAACTCTTGTTCATGGGCTGCGAATTCGGGCAGGAGCGCGAATGGAACCACGACGTGTCGCTCGACTGGCACCTGCTCGAGGACGAGAAGCACAAGGGCGCGCAGAACCTCGTACGCGATCTCAACCGCCTCTATCGCGACGAGCCGGCGCTGCATGCGCTCGATTGCGATCCGGCGGGTTTCGAATGGGTCGATGGCGGCGACAATGAACGCTCGATCTTCGCTTTCCTGCGCAAGGCCGATAGCGGCACGCGCCCGGCGCTGATCATCTCCAACATGACCCCCGTGGTGCGCGAGGATTACCGGATCGGCGTGCCCGAGGGCGGCGACTGGACCGAGCTTCTGAACACGGATGCCGAAATCTACGGTGGTTCCGGCGTCGGCAACTCGGGCAGGATCGCCTGCCGACAGGAGGAGTGCCATGGCCGTTCGGTGTCGCTGGCGCTGACCCTGCCGCCGCTGGCGACGATCATCCTCGTTCCCGACCGCTGACACGGCGGGCACATAGGCCCGCTTTACCTCACGGGCCGGGCGCCCTGCCCGGCCCCATCATGGAGCCCGCATGACCGACCTCGCTGATCTGTGCCGCCATCACGGGATCACCACCGAATATGACGATCCGCATGGCGAGGGCAGCCGCCCCGTTCCCGAGGCGACGCTGCGGCTGATCCTGCGCAAGATCGGCGTCGATCCCGACGGCGCCCCTGAGGGGCCCGCCGCGCCGCAGGAGATGCAGGTTCCCGAGGATGCCATCTGTCATTTTCCCGACTGGCTCGACCGCGCCCCGAGCTGGGGCATCTTCTGCCAGCTCTACGAGCTGCGCTCGGCCCGCAATCACGGCATCGGCGATTTTCGCGATCTCGCGGAGATGGCGCGGATCGCCGGGCGCGCCGGGGCGGATTTCCTCGGGGTGAACCCGCTGCATGCGCTGTTTCTTGGCGATCCAGACCGTCGCAGCCCCTTCTTCCCCTCGACCCGCAGCTTCCTCAACCCGGTCTATATCGCGCTCGACGACCTGCCGGGGCACGAGGCAGGGGATCTCGACGGCGAGGCGCTGCGCGCGGGCGATCTGGTGGATTACGACGCGGTGGTGCCTGCCAAGCTGAAGGCGCTACGCGCGGCCTTCGACCGGCAGCCCTTCGATGACGACGAGGCGGATTTCGAGGACTTCGTGAAACGGGGCGCAGAGCCGCTACGCCGTCACGCGCTGTTCGAGGCGCTGTCGCTGGCGATGGTGGCGGAGGGCCACGGCTCGGGCTGGAAAGGCTGGCCCGAGGCGCTCAGGGACGCGGAGAGCCCCGAGGTCGCGGATTTCGCCGACAGGAATGCAGAGGAGGTCCGCTTCCATCTCTGGCTGCAATGGCGTGCGACGCGTCAGCTCGACGAAGCGCAGGCCTGCGCGCTCGAAGCGGGCATGCGCATCGGGCTCTATCTCGATCTCGCGGTGGGCGAGGCGCCCGACGGCTCGGCCAGCTGGAGCGGCGGCGAGGTGCAGATGACCGGTCTCGCGGTCGGTGCGCCGCCGGACGTCTTTGCCGCCGAGGGCCAGTATTGGGGTCTGTCCGCCTTCAACCCGGGCACGCTGCGCAAGCTCGATTTCGCGCCGTTCCGCGACATGATCGGCGCGCAGCTTGCCCATGCCGGCGCGCTCAGGATCGACCACGCGATGGCGCTGTGGCAGCTTTTCCTGATCCCCGAGGGCGAACCCGCCAGCGCCGGGGCGCATCTGCGTTACCCCTTCTCCGACCTGCTGCGGGTGCTGGCGCAGCAAAGCCGCGCCCAGAACGCCGTGGTGATCGGCGAGGATCTGGGCTTCGTGCCGCCCGGCTTTCGCGAGGCGATGCAGGCGGCCAACATCCTGTCCTACTCGATCCTCTACTTCGAAAAGGAGGACGACCGCTTCCGGGCACCGCAGGAGTACAGCCCCACCGCGCTGGCCTGCCTTTCGACCCACGACCTGCCGGTGCTGGAGCGCTGGTGGGCCGGCGAGGACATCGCCCTGCGCCGCAAGCTCGGCCTCGTCGGCGAAGAGGACAGCGACGCGCATGAGATGGGGCGCGCCCGCGAACGCCGCGCCCTGCTCGACGCGATGCGCCGCGCCGGCGCGCTGCGCGGGCGGCTGCCGCGCCAGAAGGAGATGCCGCGCGAGGTGCTGGTCGCGGCCTATCGCTACCTCGCGCGCAGCCGCGCCGCGCTGGTCGGTGTTCGTCTGGCCGACATGGTCGGACCGCAGGCGCCGACCAACATGCCCGGCACGGTGGATGACTATCCCAACTGGCGCCCGCGCGCGCCGATCGACCTGTCGCGGATCGCCACCCATCCCGACTTTCGCGCCGTGACCTCGATGATGCGGCGGGAGCGTCGGCGCGACGCTTGACAGCCGACTGACCCGGCGGCAGGGTGGCCGCACTTCACCAGGGGGGCCCCGGCAAGGGGCTGAGATATCGCTGGGCGAGGTCGCCATGAGAGGTGGCCCACGCGCGCGCAGACCCTTCGAACCTGATCCAGTTCATACTGGCGTAGGGACGGTGCGCGGCCGCTGGCTTCGGGGGAATTCCCGCTCCATCGCCGCCCTTCCACCCCCGCTGTCGTTCTGGATCGTCACCGCCGACGCAAGGACGCCGCATGACGATCAACACCACCCCGCCCGAATTGCCCAAGGTCACCACCGGCGCGCTGCCCGCCTCGCGCAAGGTCTGGAAGGCCGGAACCCTGCACCCCGAGATCCGCGTGCCGATGCGCGAGATCGCCCTGCACCCCAGCGCCGGCGAGCCGGATGTCCGGGTCTATGACAGCTCGGGCCCCTATACCGATCCCGAGGCCGCGATCGACACCGCCGCGGGCCTGCCCCGTCACCGCGAGGCCTGGATCGCCGCGCGCGGCGACACCGAAACCTACTTGGGCCGCGCCACCCGCCCCGAGGATAACGGGCGAGACGAGGCCAGCGGCAAGCTGCGCCCCTTCCCGCGCGCCCATGCGCCGCGCCGCGCGACGGAGGGCCGCGCCGTCACCCAGCTCGCCTATGCCCGCGCGGGCATCGTCACGCCCGAGATGGAATTCGTCGCGATCCGCGAGAACATGGGCCGCGACGCGGCGCTGGCCCGGCCGCGCGACGGGGAGAGCTTCGGCGCCGCGATCCCCGATCACGTGACGCCCGAATTCGTGCGCGAGGAGATCGCGCGGGGCCGCGCCATCATCCCCGCCAACATCAACCATCCCGAGCTTGAGCCGATGATCATCGGCCGCAACTTCCTCGTAAAGATCAACGCCAATATCGGCAATTCGGCGGTCACCTCCTCGATGGAGGAGGAAGTCGAGAAGATGGTCTGGGCCACGCGCTGGGGCGCCGACACGGTGATGGACCTCTCCACGGGCCGGGACATCCACGACATTCGCGACTGGATCCTGCGCAATTCCCCGGTGCCGATCGGCACGGTGCCGCTCTATCAGGCGCTGGAGAAGGTCGGCGGCATCGCCGAGGACCTGACATGGGAGGTGTTCCGCGACACGCTGATCGAGCAGGCCGAACAGGGGGTGGACTACTTCACCATCCATGCGGGCCTGCGCCTGCATCACGTGCCGCTCACCATTGACCGGGTCACCGGCATCGTCAGCCGGGGCGGTTCGATCATGGCCAAGTGGTGCCTGCACCATCACCGCGAAAGCTTTCTCTACGAGCATTTCGAGGAAATCTGCGAGATCTGCCGCCGCTACGACGTGTCGTTCTCGCTGGGCGACGGGCTGCGTCCGGGCTCGATCGCCGACGCCAACGACGCGGCGCAGTTCGCGGAGCTGGAGACGCTGGGCGAGTTGACGCAGATCGCCTGGAAGCATGACTGCCAGGTGATGATCGAGGGCCCCGGCCACGTCGCCATGCACAAGATCAAGGAGAACATGGACAAGCAGCTGGCCTGCTGCGACGAGGCGCCCTTCTACACGCTGGGGCCGCTCACCACCGACATCGCGCCGGGCTACGACCACATCACGAGCGGCATCGGCGCGGCGATGATCGGCTGGTTCGGCTGCGCGATGCTGTGCTACGTCACGCCCAAGGAGCATCTGGGCCTGCCCGACCGCGACGACGTGAAGACCGGCGTCATCACCTACAAGATCGCGGCCCACGCCGCCGATCTGGCCAAGGGGCATCCGGGCGCACAGATCCGCGACGACGCGCTGAGCCGTGCCCGCTTCGAGTTCCGCTGGGAAGACCAGTTCAATCTCGCGCTCGACCCCGACACGGCGCGCTCCATGCATGACGAGACGCTCCCCAAGGAAGCCCACAAAACGGCACATTTCTGCTCGATGTGCGGGCCCAAGTTCTGTTCCATGCGGATCAGCCACGACATCCGGTCCGAGGCCCAGAAAGAGGGCATGGCGAAGATGGCCGAGAAGTTCCGCGAGGGCGGCGCGCTCTACCTACCCGAGACCGAAGCCTGAAGGCACGCGGGACCGGCGCGGATCGGCGTCGCTGACGCGTTTTCCGATTGATCGGTTGGCCAGTGAAGTGAACGGCGGGCGGGGCATGGCCCCGGGCCCGCCGTTCATGCTCAGCCCTGCGGCGCGACGAGCCCTTCGGCACGGGTCCGGTCCCCTCGGGCGGCGGCCCTCTCGCGATGCACCACATAGCCGCCGGAGCCGAGGATGATTGCGGTGCCGACCGCCGTGGCGAGGTCCGGTAGGTCGCCGAACACCAGATAGCCGAGCAGCACCGCGCCGACGATCTCGAGATACTGGAACGGCGCCAAGAGCCCCGCCTCGGAGCGGCGAAACGCCTCGGCGATCAGCAGGAAGGTCGCTGCCGAGATCAGCCCGGCCAGTGGCAGCACCTTCCAGACCCAGCCGGGTGCGGCGGACGCAGTGAAGCCCGGCCCGCCCACCAGCGTCATTACCCCGAACAGCGCGAGCGCGATCAGCGCCGCGTAGAGCGTGGCCCCGGTCTGGATGGTGAGCGCGGAGCGCGAAGCCGAGGCGCTGCGCAGGATCACCGCGTTGAGCGCGTAGCCGGTCGCCGCCATCAGCGGCAGGAGCGCCGCCGGGGTGAAGCCTTCGAAGCCCGGGCGGATCACCACCAGCGCGCCCACGAACCCCACCGCGACGGCGGCGTAGCGGCGGGGCCCGACCTTCTCGCCCAAAAGCGGCGCGGCCAGCAGCACGAGGATCAGCGGCTCCACGAAGAAGATCGCGATGGCGGTGGCGATCGGCATCACCGCGAAGGCGCCGACGAGACCGATCATGGTGACGACCGAGCACAGCCCCGACAGGATCAGCACCGGCGAGAACATCGCGCCCCGCAACCTGTCCCGCATCAGCAGCGCCAGCGCCGCCAGCGTCGCGCCCTGAAAGCAGAAGCGCCACAGCACCACCTCGGCGGGCGGCATCGCCCCGGTGAGCAGCTTTGCCAGCGTGTCGCCCACCGGCAGCAGCGCCATGGCGACCACCATCAACGCGATGCCGGTGCCGACGGGCCCGTGATCGGTGCGGCGGGCGGGGGCGACCGGGCTCTTTGTGCGGGGTCTGATCATGGGCGTCTCCCAACATGCGCGCGCCGCCTTGCGGCGGGGCGCGACCGTCCGGGCGTCCGGGACGAGAATGATGAGATGGCCGGGGGCCCGGACGACGCCATCGTCGGCCCCGTGACCGGCCATGCCACAGGGCTAGTGACCCCGCGCCGGCCGGTCAAGCCTCGCGGCTCCGGCGCGCATCACTCTCCCGGGGCGGGCAGAGACAGGCGGCGCGGGCGCGCGGCCTCGCGCCGCGCCCGATCCTCGGCCAGCGCCTCGCGCAGCCGGGTATCCAGACGCTCGGCCACGTGGCCCGGCGCGCGGAACCAGTCGGTCGACCAGACCCGCTCGATGCGCCATCCAAGGCCCTCCAGCACCGCCTGCCGCACCCGGTCGCGGTCGCGTGCGGTGGCCGCCGAGTGATAGCTCGCCCCGTCGCATTCGACGCCCGCGAGATATGCTCCGCCCCGGTCCGGATGCACCACCGCCAGATCGATGCGGTAGCCCGACACCCCGATCTGCGTTCGCACCTCCCAGCCCCTGGCCTCGAGCGCGCGCGCAACCGCCGCCTCGAACGGGTTCTCGGCCGGACCGAGACTGCCCGTCTCGCGCGCGGGCAACGCCACTGCGCCACGATCGGCATAATCGAGGAACGCCTTGAGATCGGCGACGCCACGGGCGCGGCTGCGGCCCAGATCGATCTGCTCGGCCCCGAGCGAGGCGAAAACGTGCAGCTCGCGTCGCGCCCGGGTGATCGCCACGTTGAGCCGCCGCTCCCCGCCCTCGGCGTTGAGCGCGCCGAAATTCATCGAGAGCTTGCCCGCCAGGTCCGGCCCGAAGGTGACCGAGAACAGCATCACGTCGCGCTCGTCGCCCTGGATGTTCTCGAGGTTCTTGACGATGAGCGGCTCGTCTCGGGCCTCGTCAAAGAACCACTCCAGCTCGGGCATCTCGCGGCGGATCGCGTCGAGCTGATCCATGATGAGGGCCTGCTGATCGCCGTTGAAGGTGATGACGCCGATGCTGTGGCGCTGCGCCTCCGGCTGCGCCAGCGCCGCCACGAGCCGCTCGCGGATAAGCGCCACCACGGCGCGCGCCTCCTCGATGTTGGTGCGGCCCTTGCCGCGGCCATAGCGCCCGTCGACCCGGTGCAGCGTGATCGCCTCGCGCGCCGTGCCCGGAGACGGGAAGGTAACGAGACCGCCATCGTAGTAGAAGTGGTTCGAGAACGCGATCAGCGCCTCGTCGCGTGAGCGGTAGTGCCAGTCGAGCCGACGCACCGGCACGCCCGAGGCCGCCACCTCGTCGAGGATCGAGGGCATGTCCCGCAGCGCGAAGACCTCCTCGTCCTCGTCCTCCTCTTCCTCGGAGCGGCCGAAGAAGTTGGTCGGCGGCAGCTGCTTGGGGTCGCCCACCACGATCGCCTGCCGCCCGCGCGCGATGGCACCGATGGCGTCCCATGTGGTGATCTGGCTCGCCTCGTCGAAGATCACCACGTCGAAGGCGGGCTGTCCGGCGGGCAGGTATTGCGCCACCGACAAGGGCGACATCAGCACGCAAGGCGCGAGGCGCGGCAGGCTCTCGGGCATCTGCCCCAGAAGCTGCCGGATCGGCATCGATGGCCGCTTCAGCCCCAGCTGGTGGCGCAGCACGCCCAGTTCCGAGGCGCGCGGCACCGCGTCGCGGGCCGGCAGGTCGCCACCGATCCGGCGCAGCGCCTCGGCGGGGGCAAGTGCGGCGGCGCGGTCATCGAGCATGCGGAACCGCGCCACGAGATCGTCATGGGCCCAGTGGGCGAAATCGCGCAGCAGCGGTTCTGCATCCATGGCGCGCGGCAGCCACCAATCGGCATAGGCGGCTTCGAAGGCTTCGCGCGCGGGCCGGTCGAGCCGCCCCGCCTCGATCGCCTCGACCAGCGGGCCCAGCCCCGCCGCCTCGGACCGGCCGCGCAGCGCGATCCAGCGGGTCCAGTCGGCCAGCCGCGCCGCCTGACGCTCCAGCGTTTCCAGCGCTCGGACCAGTTCGGCGGGTGCCATGGTCTCGGGCACCAGCCCGCCGAGATCCACATAGGCATCGCGGGCCGCCCGGACCTCGGCTTCGGCCGTCTCCAGCGCAGCCAGCGCCGCGCGGATCGGCCCGCTGCCGGGCCGGGTCAGCTCGGCCTGCATCGCGCCGAGCCGCGCGGGATCAGCACCCTCGCTCGCGAGGGCCCCCACGGCCGTCTCGAGCCTGCGCCGGGCCTCGATGAGCGGTTCGATCCGCTCGGCAGGCAGATGCGCCAGCGGCGAGGCATCGCGCGCCGCGCGGGCCCGGCCAAGCCGGTGCAGCGCCTCGAGATCGGGGCCGGGATCGACCTCACCCGCTCGCGCATGACTTTGCAGTACGGCGCGCACCCGCCGCCGCGCCAGCGCCGAAAGCGGCCAGATCCCGCCCTGCGCCGCGCGCCATTCGGCATCGATCGCCGCGAGGTCGATGCGGCTGTCGGCATCCTCCGGATATTCCGCCGCGAGCCGTCCGCGCGCCGCCGCCATCGCCGTTTCGGCCTCGGCGCGCTCCCGTGCCGCGCGCTCCAGCTCGGCGAGCGGCAGCTCGGGCAGCGCCGAGAGGTCCGGCGCCTGCGGGTCTGCGAGCGGCGTCAGCTCGGCGAAAAGCGCCCGCCGCGCCGCCATGCGCGCCGCCTCGGGGGCAAGGCCCAGCCGGTCGCACAGTCCACCCAGCGCGCGGTCGAGGCCCCGTGCGGCGCGGCCCAGCGCGGCCACCGCATCGAGGAACCGCGCCTGCCAGTCGAAGGACCATTCGACATCACCCAGAAGATCGAGCGGCGCGCCCTGCCCGGCCACTTGCGCGAGACGCTCCAGATCACCGGCGAGATCGCGCAGCCGCGCGTAGCTTTCGGCGTCATGCGCGTCCACGGCCGCGAAGCCGAGGCGCAGGGGCGGCACGCCCGCCGCGACGCGGCCAATCGCCTCGAACACCGAAAAGCCCTGCCGTCCCTTGCGATGCAGCGCCGCGACATAGGCGTTGAGCCGGTCGCGGGTGAGCCGCAGATCCTCGGTCACCTCGATCCAGTCGGCCTCGTTCCCCGCCGCCGCGCGGTCCCAGCCCCGCCCGAGCTGCGCCAGCACCGAGGCGCGGTCGGTCTTGCTCGAATGCAGCTCGAGGCAGGCGTTGCCCAGACCGCATCCCGCGAGACGGCGATGCACCACGTCGAGCGCGGCGGCCTTCTCGGCCACGAAGAGCACGGTCCGCCCCTGCGACAGCACCTGCGCGATGATGTTGGCGATGGTCTGGCTCTTGCCGGTACCGGGCGGGCCGATGAGCACGAAGTCGCGGCCCTGTGCCGCCGCCGCCACGGCGGCAAGCTGGCTGCTGTCGGCAGGCAGCGGCGTCACCAGATCGGCCGGGGCCAGCACCCGGTCGAGATCGCGCGGCGCAATCACCGGCAGGTCGGGCTGCGGATAGGCCGTTTCCGGACCGTCGAGCAGGTGCCGCACCAGCGGGCTGTCGCGCAGCTTCGCCTCGCGCGCGACCAGATCCTCCCACATCAGGAACTTGGCGAAGGAAAAGGTCGAGAGCGCCAGCTCCTCGATCACCTCGAAACCGGGCATGTCGCGCACCGCGAGGCGCACCAGATCGAAGATCCGCACGAGGTCGATGCCGCTTTCGTCGCGCGGCAGCTCGCCGTCGAGCCCC
>Ga0310345_10003697_pt1 | contig 14380 bp, 14 predicted proteins | sample HC15DNA20500_MG_FD_204667 | JGI IMG/M metagenome (GOLD analysis project Ga0310345, IMG submission 204667) | Marine microbial communities from station ALOHA, North Pacific Subtropical Gyre - HC15-DNA-20-500_MG | ecosystem: Environmental > Aquatic > Marine > Oceanic | place: Pacific Ocean: North... | reverse complement strand
AGATATTCAACGCATAAATGAGTCAGATGATTATAATCAACTTTTTTATACATCTTTGTTGCGATACATCTCTTCCCAATAAAAAAAGTATTTTTATTTTCTTGAGAACAAGTATAAGCAGCTAAAAAAGCAATAATTCCTCTATGTTTTTCAAAAAAACTATCTTCGTATTCTTTTAATAAAATATCTAAATATTTATTAACATATTCATTTCTGAATATAAAACCTGAAAAATGTCCAACACTCGGATGATTTAGTAAATCATATGCTCTTGGAAAAACTATATCTTTTTGTTCTGCAAAAAATTGATGAGGATTCATATAATCATCAATGAATGAATAATAATTTGAAAACAATAATGCAAAATCTCCTTTGTCAATATAGCTTAGGATTGTATCAATAGAATCAGGTAAAATTATATCATCAGAACCAACAACCATTTTATACATATAGTTGTCAACTTTAAGGCACTTAAGTTGATTTTGATATAATCCAATATTTTTTTCATTTTTTATATAAAAACAATTACTATGATTTTTAAATAATAATGGTACTTCTATTCCTGTTTCATCAGTTGAATTATTATCAAATAAATATAAATCTACATTTTTTTTATGTTTATTTATCTGGGGAATTAAAGTAGATAGATTAACTTTCAAATAATTAAATTCATTATAAGTTGGAATAGTAATAACTAATTTTTTCATTGATGGAAACGAATTGTTTTTATGATACCATCAATAAGTGTTGTGTTTTGAGTCGCCATTAAATCATTTTTTATTTTATCAACATTAGGAACATATCTATCAACAAATTCACTAGGTTTTCCTATAATTTTAATTTGTGGCTTACTATTAAAACATTTTGATACTAGTTTTGCAAGATCATGTATAGTAATATTTTCATTTGACCCTACATTGTATGCTTCTCCACTTTTACCATTTAAAAGAATTTTAAATAACCAATCTGATAAATCATCAGCAAACAAATACGAACGGATGGTTTTCCCATCTCCATTAATTAAAATATCGTTTTCAGATAAACCATCTAGAATAAAATTACCAATTGCAAAATGTTGATTAAGGGGTAAATAAGGCCCTAAGAATGCAAAACATCTTGCAATGACAAAATCTATTCCATAATGATGGTGATAAAGAGAACACAAATTTTCTGCTTGTCGTTTAGAACATGCGTAAGCATTTTTAGGATCAAGTATATCAGGAGAATTTAAATAGTCTTCCTTTATTGCTTTTATATTAGAAGGTTGTTTTCCATAAATTGCACCTGAACTAATAAATAATATTCGTTTTATATTATTTATTTTTGCAAAATCTAAAACATTCTTTGTGCCTTCAACAACTACATTTCGCATTGTTATTGGATCAGTTATACCCAATGAAGTTCCAGACTCTGCACCTGCATGAATTATATAATCAATAGATTGGTCGAACTCTATTTTTTCTCTTAAATCATGTTTAAAAAAAGATATTTCAAATGGAAAATCTTCAAGATTAAAAAATGACTTGATAGATTCTGGATTTCTTGAATTAATGAAAAACTTTTTAATGCCATTAGAGTAAACTGATTTCTTTAAATAAGATAAAATTGACTTCCCAAAAAAACCTGTACCACCAGTAATTAAAATATTCATTTGAACCTAATCTTCCGGTAATTCGTAAGATCCTCTTTCTTCAATCACTTTTCTTAATTCTGAATTTTCGTTATATGGTCCATCCACATCTTTAATGGTTAAAGGTTGATCTTTTTTCAAATTTTTAATTAATTTTTCACCATTCAAAATTTCTCTACATGATAATTGACTTTTATGAAGAGGAATAGATAAATAAAAATCTTCTAATAAACTTTCTTTATTGAATATATATCCTGATTGAAGAGTTCTCTTTGCATAAATTCCTCTTACCAAATCATCTAAATATTCTATTTCTTTTTTTGAAGGAACACGTTTTGTATCACTGCTACCTCCACTTATTTCAATAGCTTTCTTATGTGCTTTAAACCATTCATCTATCTGATATGGTAGCGAACAATATTTTGACACAGTTCTTGAATCTCCTTCTGGATATTCTATATCTATATGTCTTTCCCAAGTTCGAGCTCCTTTAGCATATGAAATTAACATAGATGAAAACCAATCATGATACTCATGAGTAGAAAATCCAATAACATTTTGGGGATATCTATCCTTTAAAAAATCAATTTGATTAAGTTCTAATTCTGAATCTTCACTTGGATATAGTGAAACACAATGATTGAGAGCTAAAGGAATATTTCTTTTTCTAAAAAATTCAACCACATCATCTGAGTCTTTTAAAGATGCTCCTCCAGTTGAAATTATTACAGGTCTATTATAATCTGCTATTTTTTCTATTAATGCCCAATCATTAATATCTGAACTAGCAATTTTAAATATTGGCATATCAAATTCAATACACAAATCAACAGAATTTTCATCAAATGGAGTTGCCATTGGAATACACCCAACATTTTTAATTTCTTCAATTAACATTAGAAATTCATTTTTAGTTAATTCAGTATCTTCAGTCTTTTTAATATAACGACTTTTTGATGTCCCTTTATATGAACTATGGATAAATGCACCTACATCCCTAAATTGAAGCTTAATCGCAGCTTTCACATTGTTATACCTACAAATTTTACCATAGTCATTAATAATCTTTAAACCTCTATCTACACTCCCCCAATGATTATTAGCAACTTCCAAAACAAATAAGTTTTCAAAAATTCTATTTTTTTCATTCATAATTTTACTACCCCTTATAATTAATGCACTTATTCTATAATATTTTTATCTAATTCTTCTTTTGTTAAAAATGGATACATATCCTCTAAACTAGGAGTAACAATTGTCCCATCTTCCATCTGCTTAGATTTTAATCTAGGTTCAAACTCTTGTTCTTGGTCAAAAATTACTTCACAAATAGAAGGTCCATTAATCATTAAAAAATTATTTATTTTATTCTTAAATGGCTTTTCTTTTATTTTTTTTATTGGAAACCCATATGCTTTCGCAACTTTTAACATATCTGGAAAGGTTAAATTACTTTCTGGACCTGCTCCAACAGCTCTATTAAAAAAATTCTTTTGAGTTTGTTTGATAGACAGATATCCACCATTATTCAATATAATAACTTTAATATTTAAATTATTAGAAATAATAGTTTGTAATTCTTGAATATTTTGTTGGATACTTCCATCACCAGCTAAACATATTATTCTAGAACTAGGATTAGCAATTGCGGCACCTATAGCTGCTGGTAAATCATAACCCATTGATGCACAACCAGAATTACTGAACATTCTCTGTCCATTTTTAATTTCTCCTACTTGGAATGGAATAATAGTTGCTGTTGCATCTCCACAAACTATTATATCATTTTTATCTAAATTTTGAAAAAGGGTTTCTATAAAATGATAAGGATTAATTTTTTCAGATTTTTCTATATGCCTGTCTAGAACAGTTGGATATAACTTTGTTCTCTCCTTAGCCCATTTCAACCATTTTTTATGTTCATTTGAATTATTAAAATTTTTAATTTTTTTATTTATTGTATTTAAAAAATAATTCAAATCAGCATGTACTTTTAGATCAATTTTTACTAATGGTTTTTCAATTTCTGCTTCATCAATATCAACTTGAATTTTAAATGCTCTTGAAGCAAAACTACCCCAATTATAACTAGTTTGTCTAATATTGAGTCTCGAGCCTAATACAAGTAAAAGATCAGCATTTTGAACTACAAAATTACCAGCTCGTGTTCCAATCGTACCTGGTCTACCACAAAATAATGGATGATTAGAATGGATCAAATCATGGGTCCATGCAGTTGTAACAGGAATATTTAGTTTTTTAATTACTTCTAAAAATAATTTTCGAGATTTAGATATATGAATACCAGTACCAGCAAGAATAACAGGTCGTTTTGCATTTTTTATTCTTTTTATTATTTCATTTAATTTAGTATCAATATTTTTTTTGCTATCAGTAACAATAGAATTTGTTGTATTTTTATTTACATCCTTATCAGACAATATTTTTTTTATATTAACCGAATATTTTTTAATATTATTTATATCAATTTGATGTCCTTGTATGTCTACTGGAATATCAATCCAAACTGGACCTGGACGACCCTCTTTAGCAAGGAAAATTGCTTTTTCTAAAACTTCATCTACTTTGGTGTGGTCATTTAATACTGTAGAATATTTAGTAATTTTTCTAACCATAGATATAATATCAACTTCTTGATCTCCAAGTTGTCTCAAATGTAAATCATAGTTTGAAGACATTGTTTCTCTTTTTGCTTGTCCTGAAATAATGATCATTCCCATTGAATCAGTATAGGCTCCAAAAACTCCATTTAATGCATTAATCGCACCTGGGCCAGCAGTAACATTCAATACAGCTAGATTACCAGACATTCTGTAATAACTTTCTGCCGCCATTGAAGCAGCTTGTTCATGATAAAAACATGTATAATTGAGTTTAGGATGACTTCCTAGTGAATCATTAAGATGCATCGCAGCACCTCCAGTAACCATAAAAATATTTTTAATATTATTTTCAAATAATTTTTGGGCTATATAATCTGAAATTTTCATTATAGTATTAATAAATCTTTATTAATGGATAAAAGATCTTCCTTAATTTGTTTTTTACTCACAAAAGAACTTATAAATATTTTTTCATTTTTAAATCGTTTTAACTCTGTTGGGCTAGTTATTTGAATATTATTAATTTTTTTACCAATTTTTTTTGAAGATATATCAATTAAACCTTTGATATATTTATTATCAATATTAGCCAATATTTTATAAGAAAATTCACCTATTCCATACAAAAAAACTGGTGCATTGTTTTTAATAATTTTTAGTTGATTATTAAAAATTTTTTCGGATTTATCAAGATAGAATTTTATGTTTTCAACAATTTCTCCATCATATTCAAATTGTTGTAATCCTTTTTCCCAAATTTGGTGAATAACAGGATAATAACCTGCTTCATTAATTACGATTCTTTCACAACTTTCAATGCATTTAAATCCAGAAAAATGTGCTAAATTTTTTAATGATTTTTCTGAAAAATGATTAATATGTTCAGTATTAATCTCTTGATAAGGACCATGTACATCAGCATATTTATGAAACTGTTTTGCATTAGGGACTTCTATGTAAACTTTCCCATTTAATGTTAAAGATTTTAGTAAACCATTAATCTGTTGTTTTGGATTTAATAAATGTTCAACGACATGACTCAAAATAATGAAATCAAATTTTGTATTATAATTTTTGATATCATCGATTGTTCCTAAAAATGTATTAATATTATAGACAGATTTTGCTAAAGTATGAGATACTGGAGATGGATCAAGGCCAAATAGGTTATCTATCATCACTCCTTTATTTAAAAAAACATTAAATAAACCTCCATTACCAAATCCAATATCAAGAATTTTAGATTGTGAATTAATATATTTTTTACAACTCTCAAATAATAAATTGTATCTTTCTATATCATGTTTTGGATATTGTATTAATGATTTGATAATTTGTGGATCATATTTTGCATCTTTTGAATAATGACTATTTAATACACTTTCATTAATCTCAACATCAGCAAAAATTAATCCAGTCTTATCTGATTGAACTAAATTATATTCATTAGGAAAAAAATAATCCTCTGGAAGACTAAATTTTTGATTAAATACAAAATTTATATCACTAGAATCAGTCAATGGACAATTTCTGTATAAAGTTTTTTTCTTATTTTTTCCCATTTATTTTACTCTCTGAATAAAATTAGTTTTGATTACTAAAATATTTTTTAAAAATTTTATAAATAAAATCTATTCTTTTATCATCAATCCCTGGGTATACCCCAATCCAAAAAATGTATTTCATTACTTTATCAGAATTTTCAAGATTACCTTCTATTCTATAGTTTATATCTTTGTATGCAGGTTGTTTAAGTAAATTTCCTGCGAATAAAAGTCTTGTATCAACTTTGTTTGAATTTAAATAACGAACTAAATCATCTCTATCCATTCCATTTTCTGGTCTAACAGCTATAGGAAATCCAAACCAACTAGGTTCTGTATTTGGATTTTTCTCTGGTAAAATTAAATATTTTTTAAAATCAGAAAGTTTCTTATACAATGTATGGAAGTTTTTTTTTCTGATTTCAATAAAATCATCTAATTTATCAAGTTGAGCACATCCAATAGCAGCTTGCATATCAGTAACTTTTAAATTATATCCTATATGTGAGTAAGTATATTTATGATCATAGCCTTTTGGTAAATCTCCCAATTTCCAATTAAATCTTTTTCCACAAGTATCTGCATCTCCTGGAGCACACCAACAATCTCTACCCCAATCTCTAAAAGATTCAATTATCTTTTTCAGTTTTGGTGAATTTGTAAGAACACAACCACCCTCGCCCATTGTTATATGATGTGCTGGATAAAAACTAACGGTAGCTATATCTCCAAACGTACCTGTCAATTTACCATTTATCTTTGAGCCTAGAGAATCACAATTATCTTCAATAAACCATATGTTATTTTCTTTTGCAATTTTTGCAACCGCTTCAGCATTAAATGGATTTCCTAATGCATGAGCAATCATAATTACTTTTGTTTTTTTTGTAATAGCTTTTCTTAATAAATCAATATTTACTTCTAAACTAGGATATTCAACATCAACAAATACTGGTACTAATTGATTTTGAATAATCGGATTAATAGTAGTTGGAAAACCAGCAGCCACAGTAATAACTTCATCTCCAGGTAATACTTGGCGATCTTTTAATTTTGGAGATGTTAACGCACTTAAAGCAAGAAGATTTGCGGAAGAACCAGAATTAGTTAATAAAGCACTTCTTAATCCAAAATAGCTTGCAAAATTCTTTTCAAACATAGATGCATATGTACCAGATGTTAACCAAAAATCTAGAGAAGAATTAACAAGATATTGCATATCTTTACTATCATAAACTCTTCCAGAAACGGGTACAGAATCTCCATCTTTAAATGGTTTTTTTTTATGTGCAATTTCATAATATTGTTCTACTAAATCTAGAATTTGCTTTTTAATCTGATCTTTCATTATACCTTTTCAAATAGAATTTTATTTGTTTACTGCAAATATCATAAGCGTTTTCTTTGTTATATTTTAAGTACCACTCACCGATTAAATATATCATTTCTTTATCTGTAAATATCTTTTTCCAATTTAATAATTGTTTTGCTTTTAATGATGATAGTCTTAAATAATTTGGTTCATAGATATTGTTATTAATAGTTTTGAATCTCAGTTCTTTAAATTGTGTACTTAGTCTAGAAACTAATTTTCCTACAGTTAAATTTTTTCTTGTAGAAGGCCCAAAATTCCATGCTCCATCATATTTTTTAGGGTTTTTATACATATTAGCTGCTAGAACTAAATATCCCATCAAAGGCTCTAAAACATGTTGCCAAGGCCTTGTAGCATTAGGCATTCTAATGAGTAGTTCCTTATTATCTTCATAAGCTCTAACACTATCTGGAACTATTCTATTACTTTGCCAATCTCCTCCACCAATTACATTTCCAGCTCTAACTGATGCAATAGATATATTTTTTTTATCTTTAAAAAAAGAATTGTAGTATGCATAATTTATAATTTCCGAACAGGCTTTACTTGCACTATAGATATCTTTTCCACCAAGTTTATCATTTTCTTTAAATAATTTATTTTGATCCAGATTTAAATAACATTTATCACTAGTAACATTAATAATAACTTTTATTTTTGAATTATTTTTACAGATTTCAAATAAATTGGCAGTACCAATAATGTTTGTTTTTAAAGTATATAGTGGATTATCATATGATTCTTTTACGATTGGTTGTGCCGCAAGGTGAAAAATAATTTCTGGATTTATAGCATTAATCAGTTTATCTAATTTTTTAAAGTTGTTAATATCTCCATAAGTTTGATTTATTTTTTTTTCTAATTTAGAAACTACAAAATTGTCTTTTTTTGTAATTGGTTTTAGACTATAGCCATATACATCAGCTCCTAAATTTCTTAACCAAATACATAACCAAGACCCTTTAAACCCCGATGACCCTGTAATAAGTATTTTTTTATTCTTAAAAATTGAAAGTTGTTTATTCATCTTTTATCCATGGAGACTCTTTTGCCAAGCTATTTAACAATTGAAATTCTCTATAAGTATCCATGCATTGCCAAAAACCAGTATGTTTAAAAACTTGTAATTCGTTATCTTTGACTAAATTTTCTAAAGGATCCTGTTCAAAAACACATGATTCTTCCTTATTAACATAATTAAATACTTTTTTATTTAAAATATAAAAACCTCCATTGATAAACCCTTGTGTTCCAGATGTTTGTGCTTTTTCAATAAATTGTGTCACTTGGTTATCTTCAATAACTAATTCTCCAAATCTGCTTGGAGGATTAACTCCAACAAGAGTAGCAATTTTTTGATGACTATTATGAAAATCTAATTCTTTTTTAATATCTATATTACTTAATCCATCACCATATGTAAGAAAAAATGAATCAGAATCAATATATTTTTCTATCTGTTTTATCCTAGATCCGGTCATAGAATGCTCTCCGGTATCTACAAGAGTTATTTTCCAATCTTCTGAATAGTCTTCTAATATATTTACATTACCAGATTTTAAATCAACAGTAATATCTTGGGAAAGTGACTGATAATTTAAAAAGTAATTTTTAATAATTTCGCCTTTATAACCGAGAGCTAAAACAAATTCATTGTAACCAAACCTTGAATAACATTTCATGATATGCCATAATATAGGTTTATCTCCAATATCAACCATAGGTTTAGGTATTAAATCAGTTAATTCTTTAATTCTAGTCCCTTGTCCACCGCAAAGAATAACAACTTTCATAATTGAATTTCCTTTTTTGATTTTTCATCGATAATTAAGGTAATGGTTACTGATAAAATAAAAGAAACAACACTTAACATTAAAAATAAAGTCTTATTTGATGGTGGATTCTTATAAGGGGGAAGATAAGGTTCATTTAATATTAAAAATAAATCAGCATTAGACTTAAGTTCAACCTCTGAAAGTTCTTTTTGAGCATTCAGTGTAATTAATGTTTGTTCCAAAATGAGTCTATCTCTAACAATGCCTTCATATTGAACCAAAAGACTTGGAGATGATTGAAATGATATATTGTTCTCACGGAAATTTGTTAATTTATTTTCGACAATTTCTAATTTATCATTAATCTCATCAATTCTTTTGTCTAGTGATAATATTTTATTAGACTCTAAATTATTTTTATAATCAACATAAGATTTTTCAACTTGGACTAAAATTAAACTTGTTGAATTTTTAGCTATCTCTCTATTGTTTGATTTTATACCAACATTAATGATTTGTCTTTTACTATCATATGTGAGATTTAAAATTTCTAGAAAATGTTGATGAAGTTTTTGAACATTGTCTGTATCTAATTTATTTTCGAATACTGTTTTTAAAGTTGACCTATTTTTAGAATCAATAATGGATTGATTATTTAATAATTTTTCAAAAAATGAATTGCCTTTGATTATTTCTGTCAAAATTTGAACATCTCTTGCACCGCCAGTTTGTGAACCTAATATCCCTCCAAGAAATGAAGTTTGATTAATTGCAGAAGTTTTTGAGTTAATAAAAATTTTAGCAGTTGATGTATAATAAGGAACTCTAAAAAATAAAGTAAATAATAGAGATAACGATAAAAATAATAAGAGTATTTTAGAAAAAAATTCTTTTCTCTTTATAATAACTAAAACTATTTCTTTGATTGGTTCAAACATTATAAATATTTTTCTTTAATATAATTTTTAAAATCCTCTGATAAATTTAATAGATTTTTCTCTAATTGTTTTTTGTTTATAAAATGATTCAAGTAGGCTATTTCTTCAATTAACCCCAACTTTAAATTACTTTCCTCTTGCATAACTTTAACAAATTTTGAAGCATTATACAATGAATCAAATGTCCCAGTATCAAGCCAGGTAAAATTCTCATCCATAATATTAATAATCATATTTTTATTTTCGATATATTGATTATTAATATCAGTTATTTCTAATTCTCCTCTCTGAGATGGAGATAAACTTTTTGCAATTTTAATCACATCATTTGTATAAAAATATAGACCAACGATTGCTATATCTGATTTCGGTTTTTTGGGTTTTTCTTCAATTGTTATTACTTTATTATTTTTGTCAATAACAGCAACACCATATCTTTCGGGATCTTTGACTCGATGTCCTATTATTACTGATTTGTTTTCATAGGTATTTTTAATACTATTAGACATTAATTTTTTCATGTTTTTTCCATGAAATATATTATCACCTAGAATTAGTGTAACATTATCATTTTTAATGAAATTTTCACCAATAATAAAAGCTTCTGCTATACCCTTCGGTTCATGTTGAACACAATATTCTAAATTAATACCAAATTGAGAACCATCAGAAAATAAACGTTTGTAAGATTCTATATTCTTAGAATCGCTAATAATAAGAATTTCTTTTATCCCCCCTGTCATTAATGTAGCCAAAGGATAATATATCATTGGTTTATCATAAATTGGAAGAAGCTGTTTGCTCACATAATGAGTAAGAGGATAAAGTCTTGAACCACTTCCACCTGCTAAGATTATACCTTTCATATTTTTTTATTTTTATACCAATTTATTGTTTTTAATAATGCTTCATCAAAATTTTCACTAGTAGAAAAACCAAGTAAATTTTTAATTTTTGATGAATCTATCGCATAACGAAAATCATGCCCTTTCCTATCTTCTACAAAAGTAATTAAGTTTAGACAGTCATATTCCAATTGAAATTTTTTATTTATTAGAGAACAAATCTGTTTAACAATATCAATATTTTTCATCTCATGTGAACTTCCAACGCAAAAGGTCTCAAATAATGATTTCTCTCTTTTGTCAATAACAACAAAAATAGCATTACAATAATCTTCAACAAAAATCCATTCTCTTACATTTGAACCATCACCATAAACAGGAATTTTATTATTATTAAACGAATTTAAAATAATCGTTGGAATTAATTTTTCTGAATGTTGCCCAGGACCAAAGTTATTTGAACAATTTAATATTGTGGCTGGAAAATTATAGGTTCTAATCCAAGCATTAACTAAATGATCTGAAGATGCTTTGGATGCAGAATATGGTGAACTAGGATTATAAGGAGTTTTTTCAGAAAAAAATCCTTTATTTGATAAATCCCCAAAAACTTCATCTGTAGAAATATGAATAAAGTGAAAATTATCAATATTATTTTTTTCAATATACTCTCTTGAAATCTCAATTAGATTATATGTACCCATAACATTGGTATTAACAAAGTTATAAGAATCTACAATTGAATTATCTACATGTGACTCGGCAGCAAAATGAACAATAACATCAGGTTTAAAAGAATTAATTTCTAATTCTAATTTATCTCTATTGGTAATATCTATTTTTCTAAATTTGTAGTTACTTTGATTTTCACTATTAACATTTTTCTCATCTGCAGCATAAGTTAGTGAATCAATATTAAGAATAGATTCGAAATTATGATTAAATGCAAGATTTAGGAAATTTGATCCGATGAATCCACATCCTCCAGTGACCATTAGTTTCATTTTTAAGAATCCATTAAATTATCTATTTCAGAACAAAGACTATGTAAAAACATTAGATGAATTTCTTGAATGGTAGAAACAATGTTAGAATCAACTATAAGAATATTATTACATATTTCTTTGAGTTTACCCCCATCATAACCACTAAGACAGTATGTGTATATATTCATTTTTTTTGCCATTTTAACAACATTAATAATATTTTGACTATTACCAGATGTTGACATTGCAATCAGTATATCATTTTCTTGTACAATGGCTTCAAAGTTTCGGGTAAAAATATCGTCAAAATTAAAATCGTTACCAATAGCGGTAACAGTAGGTATATTTGAATGTAAAGCAATAGCAGGTAATGCTTTTCTTCTCTTTTCAAATTTACAGATCAACTCTGCAACAAAATGTTCTGCTTCAGCAGCACTTCCACCATTTCCACAAATCAAAACTCTTCCATTGTTATCAAAATTGTTAACAATTTTTTTTGCCAAATTTTTTATTGAATTATTTGTTTTATTAATATCTAATAAATTAAGAGCAGTAATAATATTTTTTTTTGAGGTGGAAAAACTCATTTATTTTGATTCTCCAAATTTCTTCTAATTTCTGTTGCTGAAATCATTTCAATATCTTTAGGAGGCACATGTTCAATAATACCATAACCTACACCTCTACCATAATTTACTGATTCAATATCAGGAATAGTTATAACTTTTACTACACCAGATTTTATTAAATCTTTTAATTCTTCCTTGAGATTATCTACAATCTCCTCTGCTGAAAAGGGATTGGATTGATTTATAGACATTTCTCTGACCGCAACACAAACATTTTTTCCTTCCTTAAGGCGTTGATCAATTAACCAACGGTGTCCTTCATGCCAAGGCTGCCATCTACCAATAAACAGAGAGTATTTCATCTATACATTCCTTAATAGTTTTATTTCCAGTATTCAACTTAAGGCAATTTTCAGTTGGAGGTTCGTAATTGTCAACAAAAAAATTTTCTTTACCTCTTTTCTTACTCGTAAAGAGATAAATTTCTAAAACATCTCTTTCTTGTTTTAAAACATCTCTTAAATCTTTATATGGTGAAACTAAAGAAGCAATTACAAGGTAGTTTTTACTCTGTAAAAATTTTGTAATACTTATTGCCGTACTAATATTTAGTCTTCTACCATTTTCAGAATAATCTTTATTGGTAGTAATATCTCTTAAATCATCTCCATCGACAGAAATTGTTAAAGTATTGGGATAATCCTTATTAAGTCTTTTTACCAATGCATTGTTAAGAGTAGTTTTTCCACTTCCAGGCTGTCCTGTAAACCAAATAATTTTCTTCATATTTCCTTTAGTTAATTAAAATTGAAAATACTTGGGTTATTTAGCAGTTCAAAGTATTTTGTGAAATGATAAGGGCCCATAGCTCAATGGTAGAGCAACGGACTCATAATCCGCAGGTTCGGGGTTCAAATCCCTGTGGGCCCACTAATGAGCAGCCATTCTTATATACCAAATTCAAAAAATGAAGATATTTTTATTAATATTAATGGAAAATTATTTCAAAGAAATAAAGCGAAAATATCAGTTTTTGATAGTGGATTTTTATTAGGGGATGGTGTCTGGGAAGGTATTAGACTTCATCAATCTGTTCTAGTTTATATTGAAGATCATTTAAAACGCCTTTATAAAAGCGCAGAAGGAATTTTACTAGATATTGGTCTTCAAAAAGAGGATCTCATAAAAGAAATCAATAAAACGTTAACAACAAATAATATGAAAGATGATGTGCATATTCGTTTAGTAATTTCTAGAGGAGATAAAATTACTCCTTATCAAAACCCTAATGCAAATGTAGGGCTGATTAATCTTGTAATTATCCCTGAATATAAGAGAGCAGATCCTAATACCTATAAGAATGGTATTAAAATTGGAAGAGTTAAAAATATTAGACCAAATAATGCGATACTTAATCCACAATATAATACGCTAAGTAAATTGAATTGTATTTTAGCGAGCATAGAAGCAAATAAACTTGGTTATGATGAGGGAATTATGAATGATATGCATGGTTTTATTAGTACATGTAACTCCACCAATTTATTTTTTATCAAAAATGCTGAAATTATTACTTCAACAGGGCAATATTGTTTAAATGGAATTACTCGATCAAAAACAATAGAAATTTGTAAAAAAAATAATATATCGTGTCATGAAAAAAATTTCACCTTTGAAGACATAAGTGATTGTGAAGAAGCATTTGTAACTGGAACATTTGGGGGTATTGTACCAGTTTCAACTCTAGAGAATCAATCGTTACAATCCACTAATCAAGAATCTATCACAAACAAGATAAGAACATTATATCTTCAAGATATTGAAAATTATATAAAATCTAAATCATGAAAATTGCCTGTTGGTCTGGTCCTAGAAATATTTCTACTGCTTTAATGCGTTCTTGGTCATCAAGAGTAGATACGTTTGTATCTGATGAGCCATTTTACGCTTATTATCTAAAAGAAAAAAAACTGAAACACCCAATGTATGAAGAGATTATTAATCATTATCCAAATACTTATGATGAAGTAGTAAATAGCATAACAGGAGAAATCCCTCAATCAAAAAAGATATGGTACCAAAAACATATGGCAC
>Ga0310345_10003695_pt1 | contig 14384 bp, 13 predicted proteins | sample HC15DNA20500_MG_FD_204667 | JGI IMG/M metagenome (GOLD analysis project Ga0310345, IMG submission 204667) | Marine microbial communities from station ALOHA, North Pacific Subtropical Gyre - HC15-DNA-20-500_MG | ecosystem: Environmental > Aquatic > Marine > Oceanic | place: Pacific Ocean: North... | reverse complement strand
AGAATTGCAACGTTACTGGGTGGAACAGCGCGGAATGTACCTTCGGATTGCGCCTCCGGCTCTTGCCAACAGCACTGCCGACACCGCGATGATAACCGCCAATAGCGATCAAATAGCTACCGTCCCGGGCTGGGCCTCAGCTCGGGTAGATCTCTCTCTAACGGTAGAATCTCTGCGTAGCCACCTCAATCAAAAATGGCGGAATTGCCTGAACAAGGCTGAGCGCCTAGGGCTGGAAACCCACAATGGGACTACCGACGAACTGCTAAGCAACCTGGTAACCAGCTACGTTACACTATTGCAAGAGAAAAAATTCTCGACTAACATCACTCCAGAATTCATTAGTAAACTCCAATCCCTACTACCCCTCAAGCACAAACTATGGGTATTCACGGCGAAGCACGGAGAACAGCAATTGGGCGGCATTTTAATCGCGAGATATGGCGACACCTGCGAATATCTAGTTGGCTCGATCAGCGACGCCGGCCGGACTCTCAATGCCGGACAATTATTGCTGTGGCAAGCAGTGTGCCAGATGAAAACCCTGGGCTGTCGATGGTTTGACCTTGGGGGAATGGACCCGGAGCACACACCTGCTGGGATCTTACATTTCAAGGCAGGGCTAGGAGGAACTCCTTACCGCCTAGTTGGTGAGTTTGAAGGCTACAATGGCGGGTTACGCAGCCGGGCCGTACGTTGGTACGTAGACCGAGTTAGAAGTGGAGTAGGGCTATAGAATGACTCAGTCCTTAAGAAAACCCCTCCGATATAAGGTAGCCCAAGTCTGCCTGATGGCACATCGGACCATGCGCAGAATCGGGAAGGCCTACCCGATAACCAGTTTCCGAGCGTTGCTATTCCACAATATAGTTCCAGAACAAATGGCGGCCTTTGATCGGCTCTTACACTATCTGATTAATAAGCACCGCATAATAACCCCGTCAGAGGCCGAAGCCCTGCTGTCAGGTCGACCATTATCGGATAATGATAGCCGGATCCCTTACCTACTCACTTTCGATGACGGCTTCCTATCCCATGCGCACATCGCCAGAAATATCCTGGATCCAGTCGGGGCCAAGGGTATCTTCTTTGTTTGTCCAGGGCTCATCGATATCTCAAAAGAGCAACATAGAGAATCCATAGCCAGGTTGATCTTCGACGGGGCCCTCACCAGTAATGACCTACCCGATAACATCGCACTGATGTCTTGGCTCGACGTGGAAACCTTATTTACCGCCGGCCATACCATAGGCTCTCACAGTTCTACCCACAGGAGATTGGCCAGTCTTAACTCGGATGAACAGGAGAACGAGATTCTAGGAGCCGGGAAGCGTTTGGAAGAGCGCCTAGGAATGCCGCCCGATTGGTTCGCCTATCCCTTTGGGGATTTGCCGAGCATCGACCAACGGTCGCTAGACACCATAGCCAGCCAATATCGATTCTGCTGCAGCGGAATCCGAGGGGTAAATTCGGTGCAAGTTAACCCGATGGGTTTGCTTCGGGAGCAACTTGGCCTGGAGGGTCCTTTTGAATATCAACAACTAGTTATGGAAGGGGGATTGGACTTTTATTATGGGGCCAGGACCAAGCTATTGCAGGGTCTGGCAGAATCAACAGTAGCACCAGTCCTGACGTGAGATAAGCAAGCATGAAGGCATTGATTCTAAGTGGTGGTAAAGGGGTGCGGCTGCGCCCCTTGACTTTCACCAGCGCCAAGCAGTTGCTGCCAGTAGCCAACAAGCCCATCCTTTACTTTGTTCTAGAACAGGTCACAGAGTCTGGCATATCCGACGTCGGCATAATTATCTCTCCGGAGACAGGTGCATCGATCAAAGACCAGGTAGGCGATGGTAGTCGATGGAACCTGAAGGTGACCTACATCCTTCAGAACGATCCCGCTGGACTGGCCCACGCGGTGATGGTGGCGGCCGATTTCCTTCAGGGTGAGCCGTTCCTGATGTTCCTCGGGGATAACCTGATACAGGGAGGGGTGAAATGGATCGTAGATGCTTTCCAAGAGAAACAACCTGACGCGTTGATCTTGCTCAAGGAAGTCCCTGACCCTACCCAATTCGGAGTGGCCGTCATGGACGGGCAGGGGAAAATCCAACGTCTGATCGAAAAGCCTTCTGAGCCACCAAGTTCCCTAGCCCTAGTGGGCGTGTACGTGTTCCAAGCCAAGATACACGAAGCCATCCGCAGGATCAATCCATCCCAGCGGGGCGAATTAGAGATTACCGATGCTATCCAGGTGCTTATAGACGATGGCAACCAGATCGAAGCTGAGATGCTGGATGGATGGTGGCTGGACACTGGGAAAAAGGATGACCTGTTAGAAGCGAACCGGGTAGTTCTTGACGAATTTACTCAGCACAAGATAGTTGGCCAAGTAGATTCTAAAAGTCAGATCTCCGGTCGCGTTGAGATTGGTGCGGGAGCCGTGGTCGAGGGGAGCACGATCCGGGGCCCAGCAGTGATTGGAGACGGTACAATAATCAAGGACTCCTTCGTAGGACCATACAGCAGCTTAGGACGTAATTGTGTGGTTAGCGGAGCATCATTGGAACACTGCGTAGTCCTAGACTTCGCACGAATTGAAGGCATCGAGCGTATGGAGGACAGCATCGTGGGCCGGAACGCATTGGTTCAACGGAACCTGAGCAACCATCGCGCCCTTAGGCTGATGATTGGCGACGACTCGGAGATCAGTCTGTGAAAACCTTCAATTTTCAACGGCTAGCAATCCCGGAAGTAGTGCTCGTAGAGCCAAGGGCCTTTGAGGATGAAAGGGGATTCTTTATGGAGACTTACAAGCACTCCGCATTTGCTTTTTTCGGCATCTCGGAACGCTTTATCCAGGACAACCATTCCAGGTCAACCAAAGGCGTCCTACGCGGTCTACACTATCAAAAGAACCCTAACTCTCAAGGGAAGCTCGTACGCGCGGTGGTTGGAGAGATATTCGACGTCGCGGTAGACATACGCCAGGCCTCGCCAACTTACGGTAAATGGGTCGGCGTGAACCTATCAGATCAGAACCAAAACATGCTGTACATCCCTCCTAATTTTGCTCATGGTTTCTGCGTCATCAGCGATATCGCCGAGGTCCTTTACAAAGCGACAGATGAATACGCGCCAGAATCAGAACGCGGTGTTATCTGGAATGACCAGGACTTGGCGATTGCCTGGCCGGTGGCAAAGCCGATCGTTTCGGCCAAAGATAATGCTCTCCCGACCCTATCCGCAGCAGACAACGAGTTCTAACGGATTATGAATTCATGAGCCAAACCATCCTGGTTACCGGGGGACTGGGCTTCATAGGAAGCCATTTTATCCGCTTATTACTGCGGGAACGGCCGGGTACCAGGGTGGTCAACCTAGATAAGATGACCTACGCCGGCAATCCAGACAATCTGGCAGAGGTCGAGGAGCACCCAAACTACACTCATATTCTTGGAGATATCACCGACCCTGAGGCAGTCGAGCGGGTCCTATCCAAAGAAAAGCCAGCAGTCATCGTCAACTTCGCCGCCGAGTCTCACGTGGACCGCAGCATAATGTCCTCCGCCCCTTTTATACAGACCAACGTCCAAGGAGTGCAGGTTCTCCTTGATACGGCGCGACGGTTTCAAATCGAACGATTCGTCCAGATATCCACCGACGAAGTCTACGGAGATATTGGTACCGGGAGCCCGCCTCCCAGCGAAGATGCAACCCTCCGACCCAGCAATCCCTACTCAGCCAGCAAAGCGGCGGCTGATCTGCTCTGTTTGGCCTATCACCGTACCTATCAATTTCCAGCGCTGTTGGTTCGAAGCTCCAATAACTATGGCCCCAACCAGCATCCAGAGAAATTCATCCCATTGATGATTCGAAATGCCCTAGCTGGCGATACCTTGCCGATATATGGCGACGGCCAACAAGTTAGAGAATGGCTGTATGTCGAAGACAACGCCAAGGCGATACTGCAGGTAATGGAGAACGGACAATCCGGTGGAATTTACAACGTCGGCACGGGCTCAGGGCAATATAACCTAACGTTGTTGAATAGAATCTGCGAAGTTCTCGCTTATGAAACTGGCCGGAATGTATCAGATTTCTCCGACGGGATGCAATTCGTGGAGGATAGGCCCGGTCATGACCTAAGGTATGCCATGGATGACCATAGGACACGCGAAGAACTCGGATGGTCGCCCGTTGTGTCATTGGATCAAGGCCTGCGCCATACGATTCAGTGGTATCTGTCCCACCCAGATTGGGTTGAGAGGGCTATTAGCGGTGAGTACCAAAATTACTATGCTGCGGTTTATGCCCGGTCCTGGGACCGAACGTCCGGATAAAATTAACTTTAACCAATTTTAATTAACTACTCTACGCCTATATCAGTCCTACGCGGAGGGAGCTAGGAATACACATGAGTATACCGTTGGTTTGTCCATCGTGCCGTAGCACCCTGGAGATGATATTCGAGTCTTCACTGTCATGTGTGGAGTGTGCATCTGTGTACCCCAGCGTAGATGGATACTGGAAGTTCACCGACGAAAGTTTTGACCCGATAGCGCGTGAGTCGGATGAAGGTCGCCCCACCATCATGGAGGGAGAGCGCACAAGTGGAAGTCGCTTTGTCGGAAAGTATCTGATTCCTAAATTACAAGGATTGCAACTGGAAAGCGCCAAGGTGCTCAGCATCGGATGCGGCTTCGGAGCCGACGTAGCACAATTGCGCCAGTGGGGGCATGAGGGATATGGCATTGACTTGTGGCGGGCTAGAGCTCCCGAATGGGCTAACCTGGGGCTATCGCCGGAATGGTGCTATGTTGCCGACGCAAGAGCATTGCCCTTCCAAGACAAGGAATTTGATGTTGTACTGTGCATTGGCTTGATAGAACACATCGGTACCGTGGGTGATACTGCCCAACTTCAACCGGACTACCAATTTCAACGGCAAGCCTTCCTCAAAGAGGCGCTCCGTGTAGCAAAACACGGCGTTTTCCTGACAACTCCAAATCGCACGTGCCCGGCAGATTTCGGACACGCGACTTCCAGTAACAAGTTATTGCGTTGGGTTGGACGCCGAACCGGTGTATGGCTCCATTCACCCTTTGAACCTTTCTATCTATCTTATCGAAGCATTGAAAATAGTCTCGATGGCTTACCTGTAGAGGTGACGCCTTGGGAACTCCGTAACTACTTCGGCTTCGCTATCCGGTCATCCCATCGGTGGGTGAAGTTCTTCATGCCATTTTTGGCTTTATATTTTGGCGCGTTAGACAAAGCGCCTACTTATTTGCGGAAAAGTTGGCTGAATCCCTTCATACTTGCTTTCATCAAGCCCAGCTGATTCGCCGGTTGAATAGATACAAGCTAGACCCAATGCACTATTATATGTATATCTAATGTACATTTTTTACAAACCAAGGCTAAATAGCTCTCAGAGTATCGCGGCGTTCATTTGTTAGGCAAAGTCGCCATTGATGCCAGTAGTGCCAGCTCCGGTGGAGCGATTAGATACCTTTCCCAAATATGTCCAGCCCTAGCCCAAGTCGCGCCGGGCAATTCTTATTTTTTACTGAACCGCTCTGCCCAACAGTCTAAATTACCAGAATTACCCAGTAACTTCCAATGGGTTCAGATTCCAGATTGGACGGCATCTCTGCCCAGGCGAGTGTTTTGGCTGCAGGTAGAGCTACCCAGAATTTTGAAACGTATCGGCGCTGATGTTCTTTTCGCAGCCTCCGACGTTTCAACGTTGCGGCCTCCCTGTCCCATGGTAATTATGGTCCACAATTTCAATCCCTTCTCACCATCACGCCGAGATATCTGGAGCCTGAGCCAATTGGCACGCATAGCTCTCCACCGTTGGTTAATTCGCAAATCCGCCCAGAATGCCGCCCGAGTAGTATTCGTTTCCCAATGGTCCAGTCAAGAGATTAATCCTCAGCTTGGCATCTCAGCCGACAGCATTTGCGTGATTTACCATGGAGTTGACCAAGGCTTCAGTCCGTCAGTTCAGAAAACCCAATCGCACAGTTCTAGATTCATCTTGGCCGTGTCTGAGGTCTTAGAACACAAGAACCTGCGTCGAATGGCAGAGGCTTACTGCAACCTGACCCAATTATTGAACAATGATATACGACTGGTGATCGCCGGCCCCATAGGCTCCACAGCGGACAAAAACTCCTTGGAACAGATACTAGCCCGAAAAGGTCTCCTTGACCGGGTGACCTTTACAGGGTTCATCGGCAAATCAGAACTAGCTAACCTATATCGACAAGCAGAGCTTCTGATTTTCCCATCTTTGGTTGAGACATTTGGACTACCACTGATTGAGGCAATGGCTTCCGGCCTCCCGGTAGTCAGCTCCAACGCCACAGCGATGCCCGAAATCTGCCAAGAAGCCGCTCTTTACTTTGACCCGCTAAACATTTCTGAAATGACTCAGTCTATGCAAAGAGTACTAACCGAAGTAGACCTGCGCGATGAATTAATTTACCAGGGGTTAAAAAGAGCATCCAATTTTTCATGGGAGTCAACCGCTAGGAGCCTACTGTGCAATTTGGAGATGGCCAAAAACCGAACCTAGCCCAAGTTTGACCAGTTGACCGCCTCGGAGTCCTTGCAATTTCATGATAGTTCCTAAAATTGCATCCTATAGTTCGCCCCTAATAAGGTATCGTGCGATATAATTTCCCTGCGATTTAATCATCCGCCTAGGGCCTTCTAATATATAAAGGTATAAATTCTAGGATCCGGGTCAGGCCCGGCTGATGGAGTTACAAAGTGCAAGTTTCCCCTAGAACTAACGGGAAAATGGAACCCAGATTCTTGTTGATGTATTCCCCTCTTCAATTCGCACCCAACGACTCGGTCAAGCCCGACGGTTCCCTCAGCTTACCTTATGTCGCCGGTGCATTGCGGGATTCTAACTTTGAAGTAAAGATACTGGATGCCTCAGTCGGAAATGAAAAGGACGATCTAAAAGACACCTTCTTTCGCCCGGAGCCCCTGAGTAACGGGCTAATTCGCGTAGGAGTATCCAAAGAACGCATAGCCCGAGAAATCGCCGATTACGATGTTATTGGGGTAACCTCTATATTCACCACCCAGACCAATATGGTCTTGGAATTAATTCGCTTCATCAAAGAAGTCGACCCCAGCAAACTTGTGGTTACCGGTGGGGTCAATGCCCGTTATCTGGCGGACCGGTTCTTCGCCAGCGGTGCGGACATCATCTGTCTCTCTGAGGCAGAGCAGACCATTGTGCAGATCGGAAACGTACTCAGGGTCGGCAGCTGGGACTTCTCCAGCGTAAATGGTGTCGCGTTTAAAAACCGTGAAGGAAAGGTAATCTTTAACAACACACGGGACGTTATCTGGGATCTGGACCAACTGCCGGTCCCTGCCTGGGATATGCTGCCACAAGACAAATACTGGGATATTTCTCGACCCCACGGCGGCGATTTTCCGCCTGGAATGAGAATCCAGTACGCCGCCATGATGACCTCTCGTGGATGTCCCTTCGCCTGTTCATACTGCCACATATCGAAAGAAGTCAAAGGGTCTCGGTCGGGTGAAATAGGGGACCTGAGACTCAAATCTCTGGACAGAGTCACTCACGAAATCGAAATCCTCAAAAATATGGGCACCGAATACCTTTTCCTAGAAGACGACAGTCTGCTTGCCAAAAAGAAGAGAGCCATAGACATATTCCAAGCGCTGAAAGGCTCTGGAATGAAGTTGATTGACGTCAATGGCGTCAACATAGTCCACCTCACCAAGAATGCCGGAAACGGCAAAACGGTCATCGACCGGGAATTCTTGGAGGCGATGGCCGATTCAGGTTTTGAAAAGTTATCCTTGCCCTTCGAGTCCGGTTCGCAGCGTATACTCGACAAGTATGCCTCCCATAAATGGCGAACCGATCGGCTGGATACGGTTGACTTGATCCACACCATGCGTGATTTGCGCATCACCGCCTTGGGCAATTACACCATTGGATACCCGGACGAGACCTTTGATGAAATGATGGAAACCATTATGCTCGCCAAACGGCATATGGACGAAGGACTGACCGCGGCTTCCTTCTTCGTCATTGTTCCCTTTCCCGGGTCAACCTTGTACGACCTGGCGATACGGGACGGACACCTTTCACCTGATTTCAATCCCGATGATATGCGCTGGACCAAGTCCCTCTTCAAGAACACACCAGTTTCTGCCGATTCTATAGAGATCATTCGCACTCTGGCCTGGAAACTGATCAACCAAACTCAGTTCGTTCAAGGGAAGGAAACCACTGGGTTCGCTTCGCTGGTAACGGCCACCTAACTTATCAGCTAGGTCGAATCGAAACTATCTAGATGCGTATTCTGATTCTCTCTTACTTTTACGCACCAGAGCCAATTCCTAAACCCCACGAGTTGGCAGTGGGACTGGCTCAACGCGGACATGAAGTTTCGGTCATAACGTCGATCCCCAGCTATCCCAACGGAGAGTTCTACCCCGGCTACCGGTTGCGTCCCTGGAAAAAGGAGACGCTGGACGGGATTCCCATCACCCGATTACCCCTCATGCCAGACCACAGCGCCTCCGGTATTAGGAGGATGCTCAGCTACACTTCCTTCATGGTTTCGGCTTCCTTGTTAGGGCCTTTTACCGCCAGACAAGCTGACGTAATGTACGTTTGGCATCCACCACTTACCATAGGGGTTTCCGCCTGGACAATTGGCCTGATGCGAAGAATTCCTTTCGTATACGACGTCCGGGACCTTTGGCCAGAGGCTATTACCGCCGCTGGGATGATGAACAATCCCCTGCTACTAAAAGGACTGGGTGCCATGGAACGGTTCGTCTATCGGCGTGCAGCGGCCATCGGGGTAATATCTCCCGGTTATAAGCAGAACCTGATCAATAAAGGCGTAAACTCAGAGAAAATCAGCGTGTTCAGTGACTGGGCAGATGGCGAGATCTACCGCCCGGTTCCTTCTGAGGAAGCCCTAGCCCAATCGATCGGCATGTCCGGTCGATTCAACGTCCTTTTTGGAGGCAACATGGGAGCGGCACAAGCTTTGGGAACGGTGATAGAGACCGCCCAACGTCTGACTCAATATCAGAAGATTCAGTTTGTGTTCGTTGGTGACGGTATAGAACGGCCTAAATTGGAAGCCGCAGTATCGGAAAAAGGTCTTAACAACGTGATTTTTTTGGGTCGGAAACCCGTTGAACAAATGCCTCAACTTTACGCTTTGTCAGATGTATTGCTGGCCCATTACAAGAAAGATCCCTTGTTTGAGATTTGTGTTCCCGGAAAGCTAACAGCCTACCTCGCCTGCCAAAAGCCTATCTTGATGGCCAGCGAAGGAGACTCTGCCAACTTGATCAAAGCAACCAAAAGCGGCGTAACCTGTCCAGCGGAAGACCCAGCCGCAATGACCAAGGCCATTCTCAAGCTTTACAATATGTCGCCCGAACAGCGATCAAATATGGGCCAGTCCGGCCGTCAAGCATTTCTAGAACAATATTCCCGAGACGTCCTGATCCAACGCCATGAAGAACTTCTGATGAAAGTTGCTCAAAGCAAGAATCGAGGCTCTCTAAATGCGGGCAATGAGGGCCAAGTTTGAGGCTAGGCCTGATCGTAGGTACACGACCGGAGATAATCAAGATGAGCCCAGTGCTCAGGCTGTGCCAGGAACGTGGTTTAGACTTCTTCGTCCTGCATACTGGCCAACACTACAGCCATAACATGGACGGGGTGTTCTTTGAGCAATTGCAGTTGCCCGCCGCCGACTTTAGTCTTAACGTAGGTTCCGGCAGCTTTTCGCATCAGGTCGGCCAGATGATGGTGGGCATGGAGGAAATTCTGTCCAAAGAATCCCCTGATTATATACTAGGCGAAGGCGATACCAATTCGGTATTGGCCGCGGCATTAGTCTCAACGAACCTGCGCATCCCCTTTGTTCATATAGAAGCTGGACTCAGAAGCTATAATCTCGCGATGCAGGAAGAACGGAACCGAATCATTGCCGACCAAATGGCTGATGTTCTGTTTCCACCCACCAGTAGAGCTAGAGACATACTAATCTACGAAGGTATCAGACCTGAGAAAATCGTGGTTACTGGTAACACCATCGCTGATGCTGTAATGCACTATCTTCCAGAAGCAAACAGAGTCGCCTCAATTGATGATTTCGGCTTGTATCCCCGGGAGTATTTTCTGGCAACCTTGCACCGCGCGGAAAACGCCGACCATGATGAAATACTCCGGCACCTCCTCACTAATCTGGAGCAGGTGTCGGACACCTACCAGGTTCCGGTGGTATTTCCAGTGCATCCCAGGACCAAATCCAGAATCGAAGGACTCCAAATAAATCTACCTGATTGTATCCGATTGATCGACCCGGTCGGCTTTTACGAATTTTTGATATTGGAACAGAACGCCAGACTCGCCTTCACCGATTCTGGAGGGGTCCAGGAAGAGTGCTGCATCCTTCGAGTGCCCTGTATCACCTTGAGGGATGACACGGAAAGGCCAGAAACTATAGAAGTCGGCGGCAATATCCTGGCTGGCAGAATGCCCAATCAACTATCGGAGATAGTATCGAATATGTTAAGCAGACCTAGAGACTGGGCTAATCCTTTTGGCGGCGGCGACGCCGCAGGTAAGATATTGGATGCCTTAATTACGGTGGGGAAAACTAAAACGGGGAGTGGGAGATAATGGCAAACATTCTGGTCACCGGGGGACGAGGATTTATAGGCACAAACCTGGTCAATGAGTTACGCTCCAGAGACCATCAAGTGGTGATTTGCGACATAGTACACGGCGAAGACGAAGACTACTATAGGGCTGACGTAGGTAGCTTCTGGCAAATGGAACGTATCTTTGACAGGCACTCCTTTGATTATGTCTATCACCTGGCTGCGGAGTACGGCCGCTGGAACGGGGAGGACCATTATGAAAACGTCTGGCAAACTAACGTGATTGGCACCAAAAACATCCTGAGGCTACAAGAGAAGCACAAGTTCCAACACATCTTCTTCAGTAGCTGTGAGGTGTACGGCGACTACGACGGAACGATTTCCGAAGACCTGATGGAGCGAGTACCAATACAGCAGATGAATGATTACGCCATCAGCAAATGGGCCGGCGAGTTGCAAGTGTTGAATTCAGCCATAATGTTCGGTACTGAGTCGGTGAGGGTGCGGCCCCTGAACTGCTATGGCCCCCACGAGTACTATAGCTCATACCGTGGTGTAATCCCCATTTTTGTATACCGGGCTTTGATGGACCTGCCCTATACTGTGTACCTGGGTCACCAACGTATCTTCGATTATGTCAGTGATACGGCGACCACCCTGGCCAATATATCTGACAATTTCATCCCCGGCGAGGTATATAACGTAGGCTCCCGAGAAGAATGGTTCACCAATATCAAACACGTTTCAGATCTGATCCTCAAATATCTAGACAAAGATGATCACTTGGTAACGTACAAGGAAAGTGAGCCCTTTACCACTAGAGTTAAACGTGTAGAAATGCATAAGGCCAGAAGAGACCTGAAGCACAATCCTCAGATTTCATTAGAAGAAGGGGTTGGCCGTTACATCGAATGGATGAAAAAGGCTTATGCCCGGAATAGGAGCTAACTCAAATGTCTGATTACCTGGAGAGTTACCAGGGTAAAACTGTGCTGGTTACTGGCGGAGCAGGTGCCATCGGCTCAAACCTTACCAAAGCGTTGGCCAAAGCGGGTGCCGCCCTAGTTATTGTCCTGGACGACCTATCAGCCTCTTCTGAATGGAATATACCATCCGAGCCCTCCGTTCTATTTGTCAAGGGCAGCATCACCGACGAAACCTCCCTAAAGAGGGTCTTTTATGAAAAACCCTCCCACGTTTTCCATCTTGCGGCCTTCTTCGCTAACCAGAATTCGGTAGACTATCCGGAGCGTGACCTTGAGGTGAACGGCATGGGAACACTGCGGCTGCTGGAATACGCCGCTATAGCCAAGGTAGAACGGCTCGTCTACGCTTCATCAGGATGTTCAATCTACGGAAGCTCTGCTCCTCTGCCACTTCGGGAAGACTTCATGTCTATGCATTTGACCACACCGTATCAGATTACCAAGATGCTGGGTGAACTTTACTGTAACTTCTTCAACCACCACTATGGATTAAACATAGTAAACACCCGATTCTTCAATTCCTACGGTCCAGGGGAAGTACCCGGCCAATACCGCAACGTGATCCCAAACTTTGTGTACTGGGCGATGCAGGGCCATCCCCTTCCCATAACCGGCACAGGAGAGGAAACCCGAGACTTCACCTACGTTGGAGACCTAGTGGACGGTCTTATGAGAGCGGGTTATTACAATGAGGCTATCGGCGAACCCATAAATTTAGCCTCAGAGCGGGAAATTAAGATATTGGAATTGGCCACCATGATCAACCAGATGGTGGAAAATGATGCGGGTATTAATTTCGTTAACCGCCGAAAATGGGATACCAAGGCTCGTCTGCTCGCATCGGTGGATAAGGCTCGTGACGTTTTAGAGTACGAGCCCGCAATGAAGTTTGAACAAGGATTGCGTAACACCGTCGACTGGTTCAAAGAAAATTGGGATAATATAGCTCAATCGGCATCATTCTCATCGGGCGCCTCTTCGGCAGTCCGAGAGCAGACCACCATAAAACAGAGCTAAGCATGGCGATGCTGGTTTGGCCACAGTAGACTAATTATGAGGTTGTGATTTAGTGCGTGCCCTAGTTACCGGTGCAGCCGGATTTATTGGCTCTAATCTAGTTCCTGAACTCCTGAAACTGGGTCACTCAGTATTGGTGTTGGATGATTTCTCTAACAGTCGCCGAGAGAATCTCCCCGATAGTCCCGCTATAACGATTCGCGAGGGCGACGTCACCGTCTATGAGAACGTTGTGGACGCCGTCAGACAAGCAGATGTAGTTTTCCACATGGCAGCTCAAGTTGGCAATGTACTTTCAATGGAAAGACCCCAAACCGACCTGATTACCAATGTGGTCGGGACCATCAACTTGTTACAAGCTTGCCACGAAGAGAACTTAAAGCAAATTGTTCTATCTTCATCTAGCGCCATTTTTGGCGAAACCCAATATATACCGGTGGATGAAGCCCATCCCAAAGACCCGATGTCTCCTTATGGATTGAGTAAGTATGCCGCCGAACGCTATTGCTTGATCCTTGGAGCCGAATACCGCCTGCGAGTTGCCTGTCTTAGGTACTTTAACGTCTATGGAGCCCTACAGCATTTCAACCCCTATGGCAACGTACTGCCTATATTCGCGGAAAAGGTCATTGCAGACGAGCCGTTCACTATTTATGGAGATGGGGAGCAGACTAGAGATTTCATTGACGTTAGAGACATAGTCCAAGCCAATATTTTGGCGATGCAACACGAAGCGAACGGCGTATATAACATCGGTACCGGAGTTGCAACTACAGTGAATCAATTAGCAAATATCGTTATCGATGCCTCCAATAAGGCAGTAGAGATTAAATACGCCCCACCACGGGCTGGCGAAGTGCGCGACAGCGTGGCAACTATCGCAAAGGCCACTAAAGAGTTAAGTTTTCAACCCTCGGTGACCATTGACCAGGGAGTTCGCAATTATATAGCCTGGTTTAATTCCAAACATTAACCGGCGACTAATTGACCACCACCAATCGCCGTGTTACGGCTGACAACAACAAATCTGTACCTTCAAATACTTCCCAAAATGCGTCTTCCCTGACCGAGGTTAATAATCAACCAGGACGTCCCAGTTCAATATTAATACCTACAGCGATACGTTGGCCTCAACCGCGTTAGCCAGAAGCTTGACCAATGTGCAGCCAGAGTTGGTATTATTGGGCTAAGTTATGTGGGCATTCCGACAATCGTCGCTTGCTGCCGCTGGATATAAGCTTTAAGGGGAATATTCAAGATATTCGCAGTTCTCCTGTTTTACGAATTACATAACTATGAGTCGAAAGAGGCGCTGATATCGCCTACAGTGATGCCCACATGCCAGAGATCAATCTATCAGGCAAGCAGTTCCATAGCTTTGACCTTGGCCAAGTAGCCGAGCAACAGTTCAACGGTGCTGTTATTCTAGTAAACCACAGCTATTTTAATCTTTAAGAAATTGTAAAAGACAATCAGCTAGTGATTAATGCCGTTGACGCCACCAGAAACTTGGGGCCAAGAACGAATGCGGTCAAATTGTAAACTCCAAAGGATTACACTGGACAAGAATAAGTCGAGTATCAAAAGATGGAGTAAATGATGACGGTTATCAGACCTGAAGTGCCTCCTTGGGTGCTTGGAAACCGCCTTGATGAGTCCTTAGATTCTGATGTTTCGGCAGAT
>Ga0310345_10003694_pt1 | contig 14386 bp, 14 predicted proteins | sample HC15DNA20500_MG_FD_204667 | JGI IMG/M metagenome (GOLD analysis project Ga0310345, IMG submission 204667) | Marine microbial communities from station ALOHA, North Pacific Subtropical Gyre - HC15-DNA-20-500_MG | ecosystem: Environmental > Aquatic > Marine > Oceanic | place: Pacific Ocean: North... | reverse complement strand
CGCGCAGCGCTTCGTCAGCGATGACTCGGTCCTCGCGGTGCTGGGTGACTTCTCGTCGGCCACCTCGATGGTCGCGAGCCCGATTTACCAGCGCGCGGGTCTGCTGCAGCTGGGCATCACCAACTCGCATCCCGAGTTCACCGCGACCGGCGACTACATCTTCAGCCCGTCCGTCACGCAGGCAGTCGAGGCCCGGGTCATCGAGGATGCCGCTCACGAGATCGGTTCGAACATCGCCGTCTTCTACCTCAACACCGACTGGGGCAACACGGCGTTCGAGGTGCTGCAGGATCAGGCTGAGCAGAACGGCGACACGATCGTCTACAGCTCGCCCGTCGAAGAGACCTCGACCGACTTCCGCCCGCAGCTCGTGCAGGCCCGCGACGCGGCCCCCGACGTCGTGATCTTCTACACGTACTACGGCACCACCGCCCTCCTCGTGCAGCAGGCCGAGCAGACGGGCCTGGACGTTCCGTTCCTCGCCGTGGGGTCCAACTACTCCGCCGAGTTCCTCGATCTGGCCCAGGGTGCCGCCGAGGGTGTGTACGTCGACACGACGTTCTACCCCGAGTCCGACGACCCGGCGGTCGAGAGCTTCGTGACCGCCTACACCGAGGAGTTCGGGCACGCGCCCAACCTGTTCGCCGCGTACGCCTACGACGGTCTGAAGCAACTGGCGTGGGCGGCCGAGAACGCCGAGACCCTCGACCGTGAGGGCATCCGCAACGCCCTGCGCGACGGCACCGATATCCCGTCCATCATCTATGGCACCGCCACCTACAACGACGAGCGTCGTATCGACCGCCCGCGCTTCCAGTGGCTGGTCGTCGAGGACGGACAGTTCGTGCTCACCGACCAGGTCGGCTGAGCCCACACCGGATGACCGGGGCCCTACTCCCTAAGCACTAGGGCCTCGGTCATCCGGTCGTCCGCATTTCGGCATCCGCCTCCCGACTCGCACCGACCCGTCCCGACCTCTGGAGCCCCGTGTTCGACCTGCTCATCGCCGGCCTCATCAACGGAAACGCCTACGCCCTGGTGGCGTTGGGCCTTTCGCTCGTGATCGGCGTCGCGAACGTCGTGAACTTCGCGCACGGGTCGCTGTTCGCCGTGGGAGCCATGGTCGGCTGGGTCGTCACGTCGAACCTCGGGATGCCGCTGTGGCTCGGCGCCCTCGCGGCGGTCGCCGTCACCGCGGCCCTCGGGTGGCTCATCAACCTCGTCGCGGTCCGCCCCTTCGCGGGCAAGGCACCGATCGCGGCGGTGCTCGCCACGATCGCGGTGATGATCATCCTCGACAACCTCACCCAAATCGTCTTCGGGCCCGAGGTGCGCCGCTTCGACTCGGGCCTTCCCGACATCACGTGGCAGATCGGCGGCATCACGCTGCGGCTCATCGACGTCGTCATCCTGGTCACGAGCGTGACGCTCATGCTCGTGCTCGCCGGCGTGCTGCGCTACTCCAAGCTCGGCCGTGCGATCCGCGCGACCTCGCAGGACCGTGAAGCGGCGGCGCAGATGGGAGTGCCGGTCGCGCGGGTCCAGTCGATCGCGTTCATGGTCTCGGCAGCCCTCGGCGGCCTCGCCGGAGTGCTCGTCGCCGCGTACTTCACGACGATCGCCCCGACGCAGGGCTTCCAGATCGGCCTGGCCGGTATCGCCGCAGCCGCGATCGGCGGACTCGGGTCGCTCCTGGGCGCCGTCATCGGCGGCCTCGTGCTCGGTGTCGCCGAAGCCTTCGGCGTGGGCCTGTGGGGCGACTCGGCGCGCCAACTCATCACGTTCGGTGCGTTGCTGCTCGTCCTCTGGATCCGGCCCGAGGGCATCCTCGGCAAGAAGACCGTGCGCCGCGAACCGCTCACCGGGACCTTCTTCGCCCAGGCTCGTCCCGTCGTCATGCGGCGCTGGCAGGTCGCGGTGCTGATCGCACTCGCGCTCATCCCGACGATCCCGGGCGTCTTCGACGGCTACGCCGTGCAGATCGGTGTGCAGATCCTCGCCTTCGCGATGATTGCCCTGTCGATGACGGTGATCGGCGGCGCTGCCGGGCAGCTCTCGCTCGGCCAGGCGGGACCGGTAGCCCTGGGAGCGTATGCGGCGGCGATGCTGACGAAGGATGCCGGGCTCCCGTTCCTCGTCGCCGCCCCCCTGGCGGGACTCGTCTCCGCCGTGCTCATCGCCGTGCTCAACGCCCCCTCGTGGCGGTTGTCGGGGCACTATCCCGCCATCGCGACCCTCGCCACGGGCGCTGCCATTTCGGCCGTGCTGCTGGTCGCGACCCCGATCACCGGGGGCGGCAGCGGCATCGCGCAGATCCCCCTGCCCGACATCTTCGGCATCCAGATCTCCTCGACAACCCAGTTCTATGCGCTCGGCCTCGGCATCCTGCTCGTGCTCATCCTGCTCGTCCACCGCCTCGGACGATCGCACCTGGGCCTGACGTGGCGCGCGATCCGCGACGACGAGGTCGCCGCACGATCCGCGGGAATCGCGACCCCGCAGTACAAGTCCCTCGCGTTCGGGATCGGCGGGTTCATCGCCGGTGTCGCCGGCGCGTTCTGGGCGGCGCAATTCGGGTTCGTCGAGCCCAAGATCTTCAACCCGAACCTGTCGTTCCAGATCGTCATCATCGCCGTGCTGGGCTCCATGCTGCGCCCGTTCGGAGCGGTGCTCGGCTCGATCGTTCTGGTCGGCGGCCTCGAACTGTTCCGGGTCGCGAGCGAGACACGGCTGCTCATCTACGGCGTCGTGTTGTTGCTGCTGATCTGGTTCCGCCCCCAGGGCATGTGGACGCTTCCGCTGCCGTTCGCGCGGCTCTTTCGTCGCGCGGATGCCGGCACCCCGGTGGTCGCCGAGCAGTCGGCATCCGCGGGGCTCGTGGGAACCCTCACGCCCGCCGGTCGCGCACGAACCGGCGCGGCCGAGCGAACCGGCCCTGCCGAGCGAACCGGTACCGACGGGGGAGAGGAGACCCGCGCATGAGCGCGGCCACGACACCGCTCGTGCGGGTCACCGACCTCGCGAAGTCGTTCGGCGCCCTCGCCGCCGTCGACGGGATCTCGTTCCACGTCGCGCCCGGGGAGGTCGTCAGCATCATCGGACCCAACGGTTCCGGCAAGACGACCACGATCAACCTGCTCGCGGGTGAGCTGCGCCCCGATCGCGGCGACGTTGTGCTCGGCCAGACCGACATCGCGGGACGCACCCCCGACGTCATCGCCCGCGCCGGCCTGCGCCGTACCTTCCAGAACGGCCGCGTCTTCGGCAACGCCACCGTCGAAGAGAACGTGCTCGTCGGTCAGACCCCGCTCGTGCGGGCATCCGCTCCGCTGCCGCGGCTGCGCCGCATCCCCGTGCTGCGGTGGATCGCGCTGATCGTCGAGACGGTGCTCGCGATCGTCGGCACACCCGCGCAGCGGCGGGAGGCCGCCGACCTCGACGCCCGTGTCACGACGCAGCTCGAACGGTTCGCGACCCGGCTCACCGCGCGTCGCACCGACCCTGCCGCGACGCTCTCGTACGCGAACCGTCGGCGCACCGAGATTGCGCGTGCCCTCGCATCCGACCCTCGCCTGCTGCTGCTGGACGAACCGACCGCCGGGATGAACGTCTCCGAGACCAAGGAAGTCATGCACCAGCTGCTCGAGCTCAAGGCGCAGGGTCAGACGATGGTCGTGGTCGAGCACAAGCTCGAGCTCGTGATGACGATCTCGGACCGGGTCATCGTGATGGACGGCGGCCGCATCATCGCCGAGGGAACGCCGCACCAGGTGCAGAACGACCCCGCCGTAATCGCCGCGTACCTCGGGTCGCGCCGCGGCACGGTGGTCGCCCGCACGCACCACATCGAGGACGCGATCGAGGACCCCGCCCCGACCACCGTCGAACCCGCGCAGACCGGGGACGAACCGACCCCGCCCACGGAAGGAGACGCGCGATGAGCGCCGAGAACGCGCCGTCGGCGGCGCCCCTCCTGGACGTACAGAGCGTCAACGTCTACTACGGCGAGTTCCACGCACTGCAGGACGTCAGCTACCGCATCCACGAGGGCGAGATCGTGTCGCTGCTCGGCGGCAACGCCTCGGGCAAGTCCACGACGATGAAGACGATCCTGCGCCTCGTGAAGCCCCGCAGCGGCGAGATCCGGTTCGACGGACGCAGCATCCTGGGCGACACGACAGCCGATGTCGTGCGTGCCGGGATCGCGAGCGTGCCTGAGGCACGCCGCGTCTTTCCCGAGATGACGATCGAAGAGAACCTTCTCGTCGGAGCCCACACCCGCCGCGGCGGCGCGCGCGCCCTGCGCGAAGACCTCGACAACCAGTACGACCTGTTCCCGCGCCTCGCAGAGCGGCGCACGCAGGAGGCCGGCACGATGTCGGGCGGCGAGCAGCAGATGCTCGCGTTCGCGCGCGCCCTCATGTCGCGCCCGCGCCTGATCTGCATGGACGAACCCACCATGGGGCTCGCGCCGATCATCGTCGACCAGGTGCTCGATACGATCCAGCGCATCAACACCGAGCGCGGCGTCGCCGTCTTCATGGTCGAGCAGGCCGCAGAGCTCGCCCTCTCGATCGCCCATCGCGGCTACGTGCTCGCCGGGGGCACCGTGCGCCTCGAGGGTGCCGCATCCGAACTGATCGCCAACCCGCAGGTACGTGAGGCCTACCTCGGCCAAAGCGTCGTCTGACCACCGAAAGGACACCCATGCCGACGACCGATGTCATCGATGTGCTCGCGGATATCGAACCGGACTCCGCGATCGACCGGCTGCGCGCGCGGCGCCCCGAGTCTCGTCGTCACGCGCAGGGGAGCTATGACGCACTGTTCGACCCCGCCGACACCGCACACGCGAGCCTGGCCGAGCGCGCGGCCGTTGCCACCTTCGTCGCGGCGCTGCACGAGCAAGACAGCGCCATCGCGCACTACCAGGCGCTTCTCGCGCGGGAGGACGAGCGACTCGTGTCGACCGTGGTGCACCTCGCCGAGACTGCCGTGACTCTCGCGCCCGAAGGCCCCTACGGGGAGTTCGCCGGAGAGAACGCGCCCGAGAGCGCCCCCGGTCCTCGCTTCGTCATCACGGATGTCGCGTCGACCTACATCCTCGGTGATCGGCTCAGTGCGGCACTCGAACACGCCCACCTGCTGACCCTGCACCCGCGGGACGCGGCACCCGCTGACCTGCAGCGACTCGAGGATGCCGGGTGGAGCGCCACCGGAATTGTCACGCTCTCGCAACTCGTCGCGTTCCTCGCCTTCCAGCTGCGCGTCGTCGCGGGGCTTCGTGTGTTGCAGGATGCCCGCGCTGCGGTCGATCCCGCCGCCTCGATCAGTGAAGGAGCCGGCCGATGAGCGCCGTCATTCCCGCCCCCGGCGAACTCGTGGCGCCGACTCGATTCACGCAAGACACCCTCGACTGGGTTCCGTGGGTGGAGCCGCTGCCGATCGAAGAGGTCACCGAGCACCACTACGAGGCGCTCGTGCAGCGATCGCGGGTCAAGAACCCCTACTTCCGGCTGCTGGCCCGCGACCCCGACATCCTGCGAGAGCGCACCAAGGCCGACCTCGACATCTTCTTGAACACGGATGCCGGGCTGCCGCGCGCCGAACGGGAGCTCGCCGCGACCGCGGCATCCCGCGTCAACGGATGCGTGTACTGCGCGTCGGTGCACTCCGCGTTCACGACCCAGCAGTCGGGCAGACGCGAGGACGTGCAGCGCATCCTGGACGAGGGAGTATCGGCCCGCATCGACCAGCGCTGGGACGCGATCATCGACGCGAGTGTCGCGCTGACGCAGACTCCCTCCGCGTTCGGCGCTGCCGAGCTGGCTGGGCTGGATGCTGCGGGTCTGGATGACCTCGAGGTGCTCGACGCGATCCTCGCGGCGTCGTTCTTCAACTGGGCCAACCGCCTCATGCTCTCGATCGGGGAGCCGGGAGTGCCGCCGAGCGCCTGAGAACTCCCGCAGCTCACAGCCCTCCCAAAGCTGCGCTGGATAGCGTCAGGAGTCCCCGAACTCGACCCCACGGAGGACACCATGGGTTTCCTTGACCGACTCTTCGGCACCGAGCCCCAGAACCGGCAGCCGTACGCGCAGCAGCCCGCCGCGCCGCGTCCCGCGGGTTATCCGTCCACGACGCCGCCGAAGTCCGAGGACGAGATCGCGATCGAGCGGTACCGCTACCTTCTGCGCACAGCGCCGCCCGAGACGATCGAGCAGGTTCACGCCGAGGCTTTCGCGAGGCTCACCGAGCAACAGCGGCAGCAGGTGCTTGCCGACATGACAGCCACCCTCCCGGCATCCGAGCAGCCCCGCTCCACCGACCCGAACGAGATGGCCCGTGCCGCCACCCGAGCCGAGTACATGAATCCCGGCTCGATGGAGCGCACGCTCGGCGGCCAGCGTCAGGGGCCGTCTTTCGGCTCGATGGTCGGCTCGTCGCTCCTCGGAACCGTCGCCGGGTATGTCATCGGGTCCGCGCTCGTGTCCGCGTTCATGGCTCCGGTTTTCGCTGCCGACGCCGGTGCCACGGATCCGGGAACAGCCGAGGCGGGAACCGACACGGGCGGCGACACTGGCTGGGCCGATGCATCCGGAGCCAGCGACGGCGGCTTTGGCGACGGGGGATTCGGGGACTTCGGCGACTTCGGTTTCTGATCGGGCGGCGCGCGGGGTCTCGGCGTGCGCGCCCGCGCGATAACGTTCATCTATGGGGAAGGTGGAGACCGGCTCTGCACGCCGAGGTGCGAGCCGAGCGGCACGTCGGAGCAGCCTGTGGCACTCCCTCGCCATCGAGTTGACCCCGCGCCGTGACGGCACAGAGGCGCGCGTGGCGGTGCTGCAGCAGTTGATGCTCGCCGTCGTCGTGCTGGTTGTGACAGCCTTCGCGATCATCGCCGCCGTCCCCGGAGATCTCACTCTCTTCTTCGTCGGCGTCGGTATGGTGTTCCTCTTGACGATCGTGACGATGCTCGTTCCCTGGAACACGATCTCGCCCTGGGCCGTGGGTGTCATCCCGGTGATCGATATCGCAGCGATCTTGCTGATGCGTGTCGCGTTTCCCGAGTCCGGGCTCGCTCTGCTGTGGTTGTTCCCGGTCATGTGGCTTTCTGCCGCACTGGGCTTGGCCGGCTACGTAGCGGCGAACCTCTTCGTCTGGGCCTCGTACTGCTGGGTGATCGCCGCGGGCAAGCAATCCGCATTCAGCTTTGCGCTGCTCCTCCTGCCCATCGTGACGCTTGCTGTCTCCACAGGTGCGTATCTCAGCGTGCGCCGGTTCGCCGCGCAGAGAAAGCTCCTGGACAAGCAGGCGCTCGTGCTCGGGCAAAGCCTGGAGCGCACCCAGCACCAGGAGCAGCTGGTCACCCAGGTTCTGGACTCCGTTGACTTCGGTGTCATCCGGATCTCGGCCGATGGGCGTGTCACCGTCACGAACGAGGCGCATGCTCGGATGCAGCACGCGCTCATCAGCGCCGACGGTCACAACCGTCTGCCGGCATTCGATGCCGACGGTCAGACCCCGCTCGACCCCGAACGGATGCCGGTCGCTCGCGCTCAGCGCGGTGAGGTCTTCGACAACCAGATCGTGTGGTTCGGTGCTCCAGACACCACGCGGCGGGCGCTGAGCGTGACGGCGCGGCGGCTGCGCGACACGCAGGGAGCCGATGCCGGAACCGTCGTCATCTCTCGCGACGTCACCGCCGAACGCACCGCATTGCTCGCGCGCGACAATGTCGTTGCGTCAGTGTCACACGAGCTGCGCGCCCCGCTGACCGCCATCGTCGGGTACCTCGACCTTGCGCTGGAAACCGATGGCATCCCGGAGAAGGTTCGCGGTGACCTCGACGTTGCCACCCAGAACGCGGAACGGATGATTCAGATCCTTTCCGACATCCTCTCGGCCACCTCGTCGTCGAAGTCGACGGTGGATGTCACGGTCTCGCCCGAGAACGTCGACCTTCAGCAGCTCGTGCTGGCCTCCGCCGAGGCGTGGGAGCCCACAGCCCTCGAGCGGCGGATCACGATCTTCACCGACGACGTGCAACCCACGCATGCCTACGTGGACCCGGCACGCATGCGCCAAGTCGCCGACAACCTCATCAGTAACGCCATCAAGTACGGGCGCGAAGGAGGGTCGGTGCAGTTGGCCGTGTACGGCGACGGTGTCGCGTCGTATCTCCTGGTCCGAGATGACGGCATCGGCCTCTCACCGGATGACCAGAATCGCCTCTTCCGCCGATTCTTCCGCGCCAGCACTGATGTCGGGGGTACCGGCCTCGGTCTTGCGATCTGCCGCGACATCGTACGTGCCCACGGCGGCGAGATCATTGTCGGGAGCGAACAGGGCGTCGGCTCCGCATTTCTCGTGCGGATCCCCGCCCAGGTCGACGTTCCGCTGCCGCCGATCGACCCCGACGAGGCGCTGAACATGTCGGGTGCGATCACAACAGCGGGACGCTCGGACATGGAGGCGACGGGATGACTCTCGACCTCTATTCCGTCAGTGTCATGACGGCAGCGGTCGTGCTGATCGTCGGGATCATCTACATCTCCGAAACCCTCATTCGCCGTGATGAGGTGACGGGCCGGCACTGGTCGATCGCCTTTCTCGCCGGCATCCTGACCACCATCGCCTACGCGATCTGGGCAGCCGGGGGAGGATGGATCGCGATCGCTGCCGGAAACGCGGCATTCGTGGCAGCAACGGGGTTCATCTGGATCGGATGCCGCAGCTACAACGGACACCGCATCGGCTGGGCTTACGGCACGGTCGGCGGCGGTATGGCTGTTGCGTTCGTCGCCGTCGTTGTCGAAGGCCCGGAAGGCGGCGACTGGGCAGGGGTTGTCTGGATGTATGCCGCGCTGGCAGTGCTGGCATCGTTTGGCGTATGGGAGACCGCACGCGGTCGATTGGCGCAGACCCGCACGACCATTGCCCTCGCCATCGTGCTCGTGATCGAGGCGCTCTATACGGCCGCGCGTGCCCTTGTCTTCCTCCTGCGCGGACCTGACGATCCGGTGTTTCAGACGTGGTTCTCCACGATCCCAGCGAGCTTTGTGACGATCGCACTCGTGATCACCGCGGCGATCGTCACCTCCATCCTGCGTGCGGGCCGCGCGGGCATGCGGGGGTACACCAACCTCGTCGCAGTTGACGGAAGCGACCGCATCCTGACCGAACCGCAGTTCCGTGCGACGGTCACTGACGTGCTCGAACGCGCCGAAGAGAAGGGCATCGGGGTCGGCGTCATCGCGATGCGCATCGATGACCTGCCGTTCATCGCGAAGGCCTTCGGGAACGAGGTCGGACGCCACGTCGCTGTTGCTGCGCGCGACGCCGTGCGGCGCACCGTCGAACCGCTCGCGGTCATCGGCGATGACGGCGCCACGGTGTTGTGGGTGTGCGACACATCCTGGGACGCGAGCGAGGCGCGACGGCAGGCATCCCGACTCGCCACAGCCGTGTTCGAAGCTCTGCGCACCGTCCCCGACGCCGTGGTCCCGGTCGTCGGCATCGGCGTCGCCGTGACTCACGACTTCGGCTATGACGCCGGCGCGCTCATCGACGCAGCGGATGCGGCATCCACCCGTTCGGCCAAAACCGGAGACATCTCGGTGCTGATCGCAGAACCGCCGCGCTCGAAGCCGCCTGCCTCCGTGGGCCCCGACGCGCCGGCGTCCGCCCCGGCGGGGAGCTGATCATGCCCCTCATCGCGCTCACCGGGGGAATCGCGGCGGGCAAATCCACCGTGGCATCACGGCTGGCTGAGCTCGGAGCCGTGATCGTCGACGCCGATCAGGTAGTCCGTGATGTGCAGAGCCCGGGGTCGCCGGTGCTCGACCGCATCGCCGACGAGTTCGGTGACGGCATCCTCACGGTCGACGGAGCGCTGGATCGCGCCGCGCTCGGCTCCCTCGTGTTCGGAGACGCGGACCGGCTCGCCGTGCTCAACGCGATCGTTCATCCCGCCGTGCGGGAGGAGTCGGCTCGCCGCTTCGGGCAGGCCTTTGCCGCCGATCCCGACGCCGTCGTCGTGTACGACGTGCCGCTGCTCGTCGAGGCGCGGGTCGACGACCCGTGGGAACTGGTCGTCGTCGCGCACGCTCCCGCCGAGCTACGCGAACAGCGCCTGGTCGACCTGCGCGGAATGAGCCGGCAGGATGCTGCATCCCGGATCGCGTCGCAGGTTCCCGACGAGGCACGCCTGGCCGTTGCCGACGTCGTGATCGACACGACAGGAACTCTCGCGCAGACCCGAGATCAGGTCGACGTGCTCTGGGAAGCGTTGCCGTTGCGGATCGCCGCACGCCGATCGCGCTGACGTCGCCAACGCGGGATCACCACGACTGCCGCCACGATCGCGCCGATCAGCAGCAGGAATCCGAGGATCGGCAGCACGATCGCAAAGATCGAGAGTGCGAGACTCGAGACATCCTCGACGGTGCTGACGATCGGGGCGGCCACACCGGCCGTCGCCGCGTTTGCGACGGGGCGAATGGATGCCTTGACGACGTGGATAGCGAGCGCGATCGCAACCCCGATGCCGATGGCCACCCAGTTCTGGTTCGCGAAGAACGCGCTCGGGTCATCGACGCGAACGGTCTCGGCGCTTGCTCCGGCGCCGAACGCAATCCCACCGGATGCGGGGCGGATCACGGTCTGCACGGCATCGTTGATGGAGTCGACCACCGGCACCTTGTCGGCGACGATCTCCAGGACGAGCAGCGAACCGATGATCCAGAGAGCGATGTCGCTCGACAGCCACGCCCACCCTGCTGGCAGCTCGATCGCGTCGAAGAAGCGGTTCGCGAGCCCGAGTACCAGCAGCGGCATCCACGCGTTCAGCCCCGCCGCTGCGGCAAGACCGGATCCCACGAAGAACTCGAGCACCCCTCCAGGGTAGGCATCCTTTGCGCCCACCGAAATGCCGGGCGGCCTCGATGTCGGAACCCCCGCCTACCCTGGAGGAGTGCAGACCACACGATCCGTCAGGCCCTTCGAAGTCGTCAGCGAGTACTCCCCGTCCGGTGACCAGCCGCAGGCGATCGCCGAACTCGCAGCGCGCATCAACGCCGGCGAAACGGATGTCGTGCTGCTGGGCGCTACCGGTACCGGAAAGTCCGCAACGACGGCCTGGCTCATCGAGCAGGTGCAGCGGCCGACGCTCGTAATGGCGCACAACAAGACACTCGCCGCGCAGCTGGCCAACGAGTTCCGCGAACTCATGCCGAACAACGCGGTCGAGTACTTCGTTTCGTACTACGACTATTACCAACCCGAGGCCTACGTGCCGCAGACTGACACGTTCATCGAGAAGGACTCGTCGATCAACGCCGAGGTCGAGCGCCTTCGTCACTCGACGACCAACTCGCTGCTCTCACGCCGCGACGTCGTCGTGGTCTCGACGGTGTCGTGCATCTATGGCCTCGGTGCGCCCGAGGAGTACCTGCGGGCGATGGTCGCGCTGCAGGTGGGGGAGCGGTATGACCGCGACGCCCTCATCCGCAAGTTCATCGCGATGCAGTACAACCGCAACGACGTCGACTTCTCGCGCGGCAACTTCCGCGTCCGTGGTGACACGATCGAGATCATCCCGGTGTACGAGGAGTACGCCATCCGCATCGAGCTGTTCGGCGACGAGATCGAGGCGCTCTACCTGCTGCATCCGCTCACGGGCGATGTCATCCAGAAGATGGATTCGGTGCCGATCTTCCCGGCCTCGCACTACGTGGCAGGAACCGAGACCGTGCAGCGTGCGATCGGCACGATCGAAGACGAGCTCGCATCGCGTCTGAAAGAACTCGAGTCCCAGCAGAAGCTGCTCGAGGCCCAGCGCTTGCGGATGCGCACCACCTTCGATCTCGAGATGCTGCAACAACTGGGCTTCTGCTCGGGCATCGAGAACTATTCGCGGCACCTCGACGGTCGCCAGCCGGGGGAGCCGCCCCACACGCTGCTCGACTTCTTCCCCGACGACTTCCTGCTCGTGATCGACGAGTCGCACGTCACCGTGCCGCAGATAGGCGCAATGTACGAGGGGGATGCCTCCCGCAAGCGCACCCTCGTCGACCACGGCTTTCGGCTGCCGTCAGCGCTCGACAACCGCCCGTTGCGCTTCGATGAGTTCAAGAACCGCGTCGGGCAGACCGTCTATCTGTCTGCGACTCCCGGGCGGTACGAGATGGGGATCGCTGACGGGGTCGTCGAGCAGATCATCCGTCCTACCGGCCTCGTCGACCCCGAGATCGTCGTCAAGCCGTCCAAGGGACAGATCGACGACCTCCTCGAAGAGATCCGCGTCCGCGTCGAGCGCGACGAGCGAGTCCTCGTGACGACCCTCACCAAGAAGATGGCCGAGGAACTCACCGACTTCCTCGGCGAGCACGGCGTGCGCGTGCGGTATCTGCACTCGGACGTCGACACCCTCCGCCGCGTCGAACTGCTCAGTGAGCTCCGCGCCGGCGTCTACGACGTGCTGGTCGGCATCAACCTGCTTCGCGAGGGACTGGACCTTCCCGAGGTCTCACTCGTGTCGATCCTGGATGCCGACAAAGAGGGGTTCCTGCGATCGGGCACGTCCCTCATCCAGACGATCGGTCGCGCCGCCCGAAACGTGTCCGGCCAGGTGCACATGTACGCCGACACGGTCACCGACTCGATGCGCGCAGCGATCGATGAGACCGACCGCCGGCGCGAGAGGCAGATCGCGTACAACAAAGAGCACGGCATCGACCCGCAGCCGCTTCGCAAGAAGATCGCCGACATCACCGATGCACTGATCCGCGAGGGCGCCGACACGAAGGCGATGCTGAACCGCAAGGATGCCGCCGCATCCAAGAACGGCAAGGGCAAGAGCCCCACCCCGAACCTGCGTCGCGAGGGGATCGCCGCCGAGGGTGCGACGCAGCTCGAAGCGATGATCAGCGACCTCTCCGACCAGATGCTGGCCGCGGCCGGGGAACTGAAGTTCGAGCTCGCGGCACGCCTGCGTGATGAACTGCAAGACCTGAAGAAGGAACTGCGAGCCATGGAGCGGGCAGGTCACGCCTGACGCCGCCGAGCTGGCCGCGAGCTCACCGGATAGAAACGGAGCGGATGTGGAGCAACGACTGAGCCTCATCACCCTCGGGGTTTCGGACCTCGAGCGCGCGATCGCGTTCTATCGCGGGCTCGGGTGGGAGCCGCATCCCGGGTCGGTTCCCGGGGAGGTTGTGTTCTTCCAGCTCGACGGCATGGCCTTCGCCATCTGGAGCCGGGCGAAGCTCGCCGCAGACTCTGCGGTCACCGACGGCGGTGGATGGGGCGGCGTGACCCTCGCTCACAATGTGCGATCACCCGAGGAGGTCGATGCGACTCTCACGGATGCCGCGGCGGCCGGCGCGCGCGTCACACGTGCCGGTGCGCCGACGCCCTGGGGTGGCTACTCGGGAGTGTTCATCGATCCCGACGGCCACCCGTGGGAGGTCGCGCACAACCCCGCCTGGCCACTAGATGCTGCCGGTCTCGTCACGATCGGATCGTGATGAGGTTCGTCGACCCATAGGTCATCCTCTTCGTGCGCCGTTGCGACCGCGTATGGGGGCACGGCACGCCAAGCCGTCCGACGGATGCCTCAGCCGGCCAGGTTCGGCATCCGGCCTGCGAACGGCTGAAGTCCGTCGCGCAGCTCCTTGAGTTCAGCCGCGCCGAGGCCGGTCACGGCCATCACGCGTCGGGGCACCTCAAGCGCCTCCTCGCGGAGTACCCGGCCGGCCGGTGTCAGACCGATGTCGAGCACCCGTTCGTCATCGGTCCGACGTGTGCGCGTGACGCGCCCTTGCGTCTCGAGGCGCTTGACCAGGGGGGAGAGGGTGGCCGGTTCCATCGCGAGCTCGTCAGCGAGGTCGCCGAGCGAGCGCGGTGAGTCCTCCCACAGGGCGAGCATGACGAGGTACTGCGGATGTGTGAGGCCGAGCGGTTCGAGGATCGGGCGGTAGATCGACACCACGTTGCGGGCGGCGGTCACGAGAGCGAAGCACACCTGATTGTCGAGCTTGAGCAGGTCTTCCTCGTCGGCCATGTGGCCAGTCTAGCAATCTATTAGTACACTAAACATCATGACACGAACGAATGAGGCGCCGAAGCGACCGCTCCGTGAGCGCGTGCGCGAAGCGGGCGGTTGGTACACCTGGTTCAACACCAACCTCATCCGCGTCGCCGGGCCGCCTCAGGTGAGCCCGCTGGAACCGGGGCCGAGCGCCGAGGAGCGTGCCGAGCGCGCCTGCCCACTGTGTCATCAGCCCATGAATCGCCACACGTTCGACAGGTCAGGCGACAAGCCCCTCATGCACTGCCCCTGAGTTCCAACTCCAGCTCCCATCTAGGTTCGGTGGCGCCGTTTTGC
>Ga0310345_10003693_pt1 | contig 14386 bp, 14 predicted proteins | sample HC15DNA20500_MG_FD_204667 | JGI IMG/M metagenome (GOLD analysis project Ga0310345, IMG submission 204667) | Marine microbial communities from station ALOHA, North Pacific Subtropical Gyre - HC15-DNA-20-500_MG | ecosystem: Environmental > Aquatic > Marine > Oceanic | place: Pacific Ocean: North... | reverse complement strand
GCCCACAGCACGCGAGATGTGCCCCTGGCCGGTGATGTCTTCGGCCAGCAGGATGTGCCCCGGATAGAGCCGTATCTTGGTGCCGTCGCCGAGTTCCACCTCGCTCTCGCCGCTCAGCGTGACGACGTACTGACGTCGCGGCGCGTTGTGCCAGTCGATGAAGTACTCCGGTGACGTCCGCCGAAACTGGAGGCTGGTAACTTCGATGGGCTCCGCGAGCTCGGTCGCGCCGCGCGCCGTACCGAGCTCCACCTCGTATTCCTCGGCGTGGGTCTGATTGTCGGACCCGGTATAGATCCGTGTCACTTTGATCGCGGTGCGCTCCTGTGGCGCGGCGCGCGATTCGCGAGCCCACAACAGCCCTACGAGAAAGAGCGTCGGCACCCATCCGAGCATCGCGATTCCGGGAACGATCCTGCGTCTTGATCTCATGATACGCCTCCTGTGGCTTCAACTTCCTCCGGACATCTTGCATGACGCAAGCATTGCCGACGTTGCGGCCACGACGCATCGTCAAGCAAATGGCTGGCACCTCCGAATCTTGGATCCCTGGCACTCCAGAAAGTACTCGTGGGGCGCTACTTGCTCATCGAGGAGCTCGGCCGCGGTGGCATGGGCATCGTGTACTTGGCGCACGAGGTTGCTCGCGACAACCGGTTCGCACGGCCGAGCCTAGAGGGCCGTCCGCGCGACTTGCCCGCACCGCTGCCCCACTCTACCCTGCCCCTCAGCCCTAGAGCGAAGGAGTTCTCCATGAAGCGGTCTACGATCGGACGTGTGGTGGCGGTCTTTGGTCTCGCGCTGGCTGCGGGCGTCTCAGCGAAGCTCGAGTCACGGCGGGACGTTTCGCAGATGGTGGACGGCGCGACCGCCTTCATCGAGTCACTTTCCGACGAGCAGCGGACGCGCGGGGTCTACGCATTCGACGACACGGAAGAGCGCTTCAACTTCCACTTCGTGCCCGGCGAAGTCTTCGAGCGCCACGGCGTTTCGCTCAAGGAAATGAACTCGGAGCAGAAGGCGCGTACACACGCATTGCTCGGAACGGGGCTCAGTCAGAGCGGCCACATGACGGCCATGGAGATCATCGAGCTCGAGGGCATCCTCCAGGCCGTGGAGGCAGGCAGCACGCAGTTCTCCCGCGACCCCGAGTTGTATCTGATGTCGGTGTTCGGCACGCCTTCGACCGATGGCACCTGGGGCTGGAGGTTCGAGGGGCATCATCTCTCGCTGCACTTCACGATCGTCGATGGCAACCTCACCGTGAGCGCGCCCACCTTCCTGGCTACGAGCCCCGCGACGGTCATGGACGGGCCGAGAAAGGGCCTGCGCCCCCTGGCCGCCCAGGAAGATGCAGGCCGCGCGCTGCTGGCGTCTCTGACCCCGGCGCAGCGAGAAGCGGCGATCATCGATGACGTAGCGCCCACGAACATCGTCACCGGTGTCGCAGTAGAGGTCGACCCGCTGTCACCGACGGGCGTCATGGCATCGGACTTCAGTCGCGAGCAACGCGGTCTGCTGAGAGAGCTGATCTTGTCGTATGTAAACGTCATGTCCGAAGACATCGCCGCGCTCCGCCTGGCGGGTGTCCGCGACGGCGGGATCGACGGCATCGGATTCGCGTGGGCCGGGGGGACCGAGGTGGGCACCGTGGGCTACTATCGAGTACAAGGACCGTCGTTCTTGATCGAGTTTGACTACACGGCGCGGGATCCGAATCACGTTCACTCGGCTTGGCGGGACTTCGATGGTGACTTCGGTCGCGACGTGCTGATGGAGCACCTGCAGCAGACTCAGCACTAGCGTTGATCGCGGCCCGCCCACCGGAATAAGGCGTGACACGGAAGCAGGCCGCCTCCGGGTGGGTAACCGCATGCGCCTTGCTGTCCCTCGGCACGCTCTTCGCCCCTCGCCCCGCGGCGGCGCAGCAAGCGCCGCCGCCGCTCGAGACCATACACGTCGCGGGCAATGTCTACATGCTTCAGACCCCAACGGCTGGCGGAAACATCGGTGTATTCGTAGGGCCGGACGGTGTGCTGCTCGTAGACGATCAGTTCTCGGCCATCCCCGACAGCATTGTCGCGGCGGTGGCCGCCATTTCGGACGCGAAGATCCGTTTCCTGATCAACACGCACATCCACCCGGATCACATCGGCGGCAACGAGAACCTGGCCGAGTTGGGCGTGCTCATATTCGCGCACGACCATGTGCGTTTGAGGATGCTCACGGGGCTCCGGATTCCACGACGCGGAGGCATTGCGTTCCCGCAGCCGCCGGAAGGTGCCCGGCCCGTGGTGACCTACTCCGAAGCCATCACCTTCCACCTCAACGGTGAGCAAGTCCGAGTCTTCCTGGCGCCGCCCGCGCACACCGACGGCGACAGCTTCGTCTACTTCTCCGGGTCGGACGTTCTACATCTGGGCGACGTCTTCCGCACGAACATGTACCCCATCATCGACGTGTATAACGGTGGCGCGTTCTCTGGCATGATCGAGGCCATCGAAATCGCGATCGGCCTGGCCGGACCTGATACGAAGGTCATCCCCGGTCACGGCTTCGGATTCACCGACCGCGACGGATTAATCGAGGTCCTAGTGATGATGCTCGACATCCGTCACGAGGTCACGACCATGATCGTCGAGGGGCACACGCTCAAAGAGATCATGGCCGCTAACCTCACCGCCGCATACGACGAGCAGTGGGGACAGGAGGCGACCTGGAACGCTTCGGACCTGCTACCGATCGTCTATAACGAGTACTCGGGCCGCTAGCGAACCCTATTCTCTAACGGTCACCCTCACGTATCCGTTGGTCCAGCAGCACTGGTCGCCCGAGCCGCTGTCCGTCGCGGCCCAGTTGTCCACCTGCGCTCGCAGGATGTACTCACCCGGCTCCGAAAACGTCACCAACACGTTTACCGTGCCCTGCCCGTCGGGAAGAGGGATGATGTGATGCCGAGGAGCGCGCTCGCGGCCTCCGCCAAATCCCGCAGCAGCAGCCGCAGCCGTACGAGCGGCAGCACGGGCGGCGGTAGCGGAGTCGGGCTCAGGTGGGTCTGGCGTCGACGGGTGCTTCATATACTCCACCTCGCCGGGACCGCGGTACTTGCTCCAAACGACGCGAAGCGCGATCGCGTCGGCGAAGCGAGCGTCGGAGTGATCCCGCTCGGAGATGTCGCGGGCACTCACTGAGACGGTCAGTTCAGTCCCCACCGCGGTGGTGAGCGTCTGTCCCGCCATGATGCCCGGAGGTCCCTTACCCTCCTGAGCATCCGAGCCGAAGGACACCAGAGGCGGAAGGCTCCCGTGAGGCCGCGGGATCCAGTCCAACTGATAGGCTCCGGTAGAGTTGCGGCCCGGTACCTTCGCGACCTCGTCGGTCTTGGGGTTCTGGATGGTCCACCAGACGTCGTCGTCGCTCAGCGCCGCCGGCACTGTCACGGCGAACACGCCCCGATGTCGTCCGGCCGCAAACGTCGTGGGCTGCCGCCCGTCGAACTGAGCCGGCTCCAGGAAATTCGCCTCTCCAAGAGGAATCTCCACCGCTTCATCGTTCATGTTGAGGTAGCCGAAAGACAGCGTGTAGGTCCCATCGTCATTCGCGTACCACCCCTCCAGGAACGGGGCGATCACTCGATCCAACGAAGACTTCGGCTGTAGCGGCCAGCGTCCTTCTGGCCCTTGGGCGTCCAACGCGGCCGGACCGGCGAAGATACCGCACAGAAGCAGCGCAACGGCTGCTGCAACGACGGTCGAACGAACCCTCATCCCGAACTCCTTCTCGAATGCACGAGCGGTGAATCCAGACGGACCGGAATAAGCGATGGGGACCGAAGGAACTCTGGTTGCTCCGAGCGTCCTTCGGTCCCCATCCATACCGATCCAGCCATCTTTTACAAGTTGGGTGGCGAATCTCCTAGGAGATGATCTTCGCCTTTTCCTTCCGCTCCTCGACCAGCCTGTCGTAACCCTCTTCATCAAGGTGGGTCAGCGCGATCCAGGCGTGGGACATCTCGTCCGCGGTCCGGCTACCACCGTCAACCCACTGATCCGAATCCGGGTTGTTGGGGTTCCCGGCCGTGTTGTCGTACCACTGCTTCATGACTAGGACCGCTCCAGCCGGGACCAGAGGCGCGACGTCGTCCTCATAGAGGTGGCTCTGGTGCCAGGTTGCGCTCCAGTTCGAGATCATGCTGATCACTTCCGTGCGTCCCGTCTTCGGATAGAAGATCTCCAAAGACGCGGACACCAAGCGCAGGTGTCCGTGCGGCTGGAAGCTGTCGATGCGGACCGGATGGTCAAAGGACTTGAAGCCCTGGGTCATGGTCGTGCCATTGGGGCGCATGAGCAGCTCGCCATCGCGCAGACCATAGAGAGAGAGGTCCTGCTTGTACTCGTACTCGTAGTCCTCCGGGTGGAGCCAAATGCCCAACTCCACGACGTTGTCCTCGATAATCGTATTCGGGGCAGCCGCTCCGAGCCCACCGGGATACATGTGGATGTCCCAGCGGATATATGCACCCTCGGGGATGACCCGGCAGACGCCGTCCGGAATGAGCTCACCCAACTTGCCCATCGCATACTCGGACGCCCGGTCACCAGATGCTTCGAAGCTGCCGTCTTCTTGCAGGAACTGGAACGTAGTGTTCGCGTGGTGGACCACGGCCTTGGCGGCGCCCTTTGGTTTCACCTGCAACGCCTTGATACAGCGCTCCCCACCCGTGTGGCCCGTGGGAACGAAGGGCCTATGCCACATGTCGAGCCCGGAGGCCGGCACGTCGATCGGGGTCGAAGGGGCAATGAGGTCCGGCTGACCGAGTGTCGGTGCGAACGACCACTCTTCGGTGTCGATGAGGTCTAGCCCCGGAGTCAGATCCGGATCGCCCATCTGCGCACCCTGGTCGACCCACTCGACGATGGTGTTGATGTCTTCGTCGGAGAGGCGCCAATCGTGCTTGAGCTCTTGGATGCCGATGTCGTTATCGTAGTAGTACGGCGGCATCAGACGATTGGAGACCTGACGGCGGATGCGGCGCGCATAGCGCTTGGCATCGTCGTAGTCGACCAGATTGATGGGTCCGATCCCACCTGGCCGGTGACAAACCGTGCAGTTCTTCTGGATGATCGGCGCCACATCAGCGGAGTACGTCACGTCCACGTCGATCCCGGCCGCCGAGGCGAATGTGACCTGAGCTTCTGCGGAACTCTGGAATGCCAAAGTCGCAACGAGTGCGACGGTTGCTGCTCCGATCCCTCGCATCATGATCATCTCCCCTGTGCCAGCAGTGAACTACGCATCGCCGTGACGAACTACCGCCAGACTCTCTCTTCCTCTTCTGGTGGCAAGACACATGATGGAACGTATATGTTGAGCCGCCGCTAGGCTATAGCCCGCCTCGCAGATCAACAAAAGCGAGCGCGTACCAACTGTTCATAGGTATGATCAGGCGCTCGCGGGTAGGGTCGTAGCACATCGATGCGGCACTGGGGATGCCGGAAGCGATGAGCTCGGGCGCCCGACCCGGACGAATCCGGGCAACGGTGCCAACGCCGACGCTGCTCACGTACTTGGTGCCGTCCTCGAGAATCACCAGACCGTCGTTGCGCGGATCGAGCGACTGTTCGGTCGCGAGTAGCTCCCCGGCAGGGCTGAAGGTCAGAATGTCCGCGTTGCCCGCGTTGACGACCACGATGTTGCCGTTCGGGTCGAACGCGACGCCGTTTGGCCGATCAAGCGGGGGGCCATCAATAAAAATGGAGCTGGTACCGTCCGCCGTGATCCGGTAGATGCGCTCCGGCGTACCCGTCTGGCTCATGTAGATGGTTCCGTCTTCCGCCACCTCGAGATCGTTGAAGCTGATCGCGTTCTCGACCACATGGCTTCCCCGCGGCTCCCCGGTGGTCATGTCGAACCAGCGCACGACGTTCCGGTCCGCCAGATAGAGCAGCCCATTGATGATGTCGCTTCCCAGCGGATGATTGAGCGTAAGGCCGTCTCGGGTGACGCCGATCCACTTCAACGTGTGGACCGTCCCGTCTGGGTTGATGAGCGATACGTAGCCGTCATTCTCCGTGCCATCGCCGCGTTCGCCCGCGTTGGGTGCAACGTACAGGTCGCGCACGGGATCGTACGAACAGCTCTCGGCAAAGTGGAAGCTTCCGAACACTCTCGTATTGGGCATGATGTCGAGCGGTTCACCCGCTCGGAACGTGCCGCTGTTCTGCTGAGCGTGCAGCGGGAGGGCGCAGCCGATGATGGCGGCGATGAGAAGGAGGGCTTTGGTCCGGCGCATCTTGGGTCTCCGGTGGTGTTGCGGGTGAGTCACTGCCCCTGCTCGACGCCGGTCAGGCGCTGCATCAGGCGGTTCATGCCGCTGATCCAGCGATCGTAGTCGCCGGTCTTGCGACGCATGTACTCTAGTACCTCGGCGTGCGGAAGGATCAGGAACTTCTCCTCCCGCAGCCCTCCCATCACGAAATCCGCCAGGACTTCCGGCTCCATCATGCCATCGCCAGCGGCAGCCGATGTGGCCGGGCTCGTATTGGCGGTCATCGCGGTGCGTACAGCTTGTGGGCACAGGAGCGACACCCCGATGCCCTCGTGTCCGTGCGTGATCGCTAGCCACTCGCCGAACCCAACCGCGGCATGCTTCGTGACACCGTAGGCTGCCAGCCCGATCTGATTCAGCAGCCCCGCCGCAGAGGCGGTGATGAGGAAGTAACCGCCGCCGCGCGCGATCATGCGGGGCACGACGTGGCGCGCAGCATATACGTGCGACATCACGTTGACGGCCCAACTCGTGCTCCATTCGGAATTCGGGGCGGCGAGGTCGGCACCGAGGGCGACCCCCGCGTTGGAGCAGAAGAGGTCGATCGGGCCGACATCCTCTTCCGTCTCTTCGATCACTTTGGCAACGTCAGCCTCCACACCGACGTCTGCGCGCATGGCGATCCCACCGACTTCAGCCGCCGTGGCCTCGGCACCAGCCTCGTCAAGGTCCACCGAGACGATCTCTCTCGCCCCCTCGGCTTTGAAGCGCACCGCCAACGCTTTCCCGATGCCGCTGGCGGCGCCGGTGACCACGATAACCTTGTCCTGGATCTCCATCCCTCCTCACCACCTCGTCACATGTGAAGAGGAGCGTGCTCGTCGCCTGCTTGTCAGTTCGCCGGCGAAAAGTCCGTGGGTGACATGAAGACCGACACGAGGTTGGTCAGGGTGACGGGCTGGGCCGTACGCATGGTTCGCCACTCCGGATCGCCTCCGAACGCCCGCCACGAGGCCACCGCGGCTTCCCGACTTTCGTGGGCCAGCAGGTAGACCAGCGTGTTTGCCGACTCGGGCTCGTCGACGGGCACCCAGTAGCCCACACCCGTCATGCCGTGTTTCTCGAACAAAGTAGTCTCGCCCCCGCCGAATCGGGCCAACAGCGTCGGCAATTGGCCTTCCTCCGTCGTGTAGGTGCGTAGCTCATAGACGTGGTTCATCGCTTGTGCGTCAGCCATCCGGTACGGATTGACGAACATCCCGGCTAGAAACGCACCCACTGCTACGACCACCAACGATCCACTCTTGCGACCCATGTGCCTCTCCTCCGTGATGCCTCTCGTCGGTGTGGACGAGAACGATTCCGTGGGGTTCAAGCGACCATTGTACGGCCGGGGATGGGGAATGACGAGAGGGGCGTTCTCCGCGACCCGTTCTCGGTTCGGGCTCCTCTTCTACCGGCCCTCCCTCACCTTCTACCGGCTCTCCCCCAGGCGTTCGCCGTGAGGACCGCGATCCAGCGGGCTGCCTCCGCCACGATCTCCCCGTTGTCACTCGCCGTCGAGCCGTCAGGCATCTCGAACGTGTCCTCCAGTCCAGCGCGCGTGTCGTACCCACGCCGAGCGGCCTCTTCGATCAAAGGCCATGCAGTGGCCCGAAAGCCGTGCAGCAGTCGAGGTCGGTCGATACCGCCAGCGTCGAGCACGGCTTCCATCTCGGATACGTTCTGCAAGGCCGCCTCTAGGTCGCCCGCGCGCGGCTCCATTCGAATCGACACCGGGACTGGGAGGGCGAAGGCTTCTCTTCGTGCGGGGAGTGGCTCGCATGGCAGATCGGTATCACACGCAACACGGCGAAGGAGAAGGTCAGGGCCGCTCGTGCACTCGAGCATCTGCCACTCATCTCCGATGCTATGGCCCGAGGTCAGTTGTCGTTCAGCAAGGTGAGGGCACTCACCCGTGCTACCACGCCCGAGACGAAGCAGAGCTGCTCGCGTCACCCGCCCTAGACTGGCGCGCACCACTGGCAGACACCCCATCGCCGGTCATGATGCCAGTTTTCGCAGAAATCGATCGAATGCGGAACGCGAGGCTCAGCTCGACACCGAACGCGACAATCCCTGGGACCATCACGAGGCCCGGAAGTCCGCATCATTCCTTGAGAATCGATCGGCCCGACGCAACGCCTCGACGCACGCCCCTGAGAACCGAAGTGCCCCGCGGAAGCACCGGAGGCTCGCAGACGCCGAGAGGGTTGGCGCCCTCGTGCGCTCTAAATGCCCCCACCTCTTCTCCACAGCGCTGCCGTTTATACTCTTCTAGTGTTCTGTCCCAGAAGTTCGGCACACCGGGGGTTCTGAGGCGCAGCCTTGGCAGGGCGCGACGACAACGACTAGTCGGGCTATCAGCGTCCGTGCAGTGGGCCTGGGCCGAGCAACACAACGTTTCTGATCAGGGAGGGACGGGCATGGCCCGTAGGAAGACAAAGCCGCGGCCGTTGACGCTTAAGGCCATAATGACCTTGGAACCCGAGCTCGACGGGGTCTGTCGTCAGTTGGCGGCGCTTGCGCTGGCGCAGTTGGAGCAGGAGAGCCCTCTCGGCGTCCGCCAGACGGAACAACTGCGCAGAGCCCTCACGACGGCCGGGGACGCCCTCGGCTGGACGGCCACCGCCGCGCACAGTGACGATTCGATCGCTGACGTGAGTAAGGACTTCATGACGATGGCCAAGGGCGGCTCGAGGGCCATGGGCCGCGACCTGGCAAAGGAACTCGCGTCAAAAAAGGTCGAAGTGAAGCAGCTGGGCACCACGCTCGCCGCTGCGACCAATCTGGCCGAGGGGCCGGAAACCGCGTTCCCCACCGAGATCGTATTCTCCTATACGGTCCGCGATGCCTTTTCGGAGCTCGTCACCAAGACCGAGACCGTCGAGGTGACTGAAGCATCAGAGGCGGCAAGCGCTGCTGCGGCGCTCGAGAGGAGCATGCCGGCACGCACGAAACTCGCGGATCTCATGATCACCGAGCTCAAGCGGAAGCAAAGCCAACTGGAAGTGATGACGAAGGCGGTCGGTGAGTTCATCGAGGAGTCACGGGGACTCCTGCGAGAGGTGCTGGCCAACCTGCAGTAGTGGCTTAGACGCGACTGGCGACGGCCTCCCGGCAGGCCACACCGGTGCGCTCTAATGCCTCCAACGTCTCGCGAACCACGGTGAACATTCCCTCCAGTTGGGCAGGATCGCACGTGACCCCAGTGGCATAGACGGCTGCCGTGCAGGCGTGCGGGCCCATCGTCTTGCGACGCCGCCGCGACGCCTTCTTCACTTCGAGCTTGAGAGACCGGTGGGCCAGGATTGCAGCCGCCAGCCCTGGAGTTAGCAAGCCGCGCAGCCTGGACTCAGGCTTCCCTTTCACGACAAAGCGCCTGGCCAATTCGCGGTCCGCGGGCGCGAAACCGCCGAAGCCCAGATTGTCGAGCATCGTGTCGAGGAAACCCCGCTTGCGGACCATGAGCGTCAGCTCGGCGCCTGCCAAGAAAAACGCACGCGCGTGGGTAAACGTGATGCTCACTTGGCCCGTGTGGACGGTGTAAGTGTCCAGCCGGATCGTCCACGGGCCATGCTCCAGGATCACCTGGTCGTGGCCCTTCCGTCGGCCCTGCTCGAAGGTCCCGCCGACCTGGCGCGCCACCTCCTGCCACGCCTCCCGACGACCGAGTTTCGCGAGTCCCTGGTGGCCGTCTTTTTTCTTCCAGAACGGAGTCATGTCGCCTCACCTCCGACATTCCTACGAAATGGAACGTGACCCTCATCACTGCATCTCGTGATCTCGCGCCTCTACAACAGGAGATAAACGGCTTGCCCGGTCTGGGAACTGCGGTACACGGCCTCGGTCCACTCCATGTAGTGCACCCCTGTTTCGAACGGCGCCATAGTGATCCGCTCGATGCCGCGAATCGCGTTGATGAACTCCTCCTCCACACGGTAGTAGGCCTGTGCCTCCCGCGGGTTCGGCACCTGAGCGAGTTCAGAATCGCCGCGCCGTCCAGCGAAGACGTTCTGGCGTCGGTCTACATGGATCGTGCCTTCGCTCCCATAGATCCACGTATGATTGCCGGTCGAAAGCCCGGTGGTCTCGCTCGCCCTCATGTGGACCTGGGCTCCGCCCGCCAGCTCAAAGAGAATGTCCACGTGGTCAGCCACGCCGACCGAGGTGAGATCGCCGCTGCCGTTGCGGCGGTACGGCACGTGGACCTTGGACATGGCCATGACGCGGTTGCTCCGGCCCAGCCAACGCATCATCGCCTCATAGGAAGCCCCGATGTTCAGAGTGTTGTATCCGCTGAATGCCACATCGTGGCGCCAGTCCAAGTCACCGTCGACCGTGGGGAAACGCGTCTGCAACCGCTGAAGCTCGACCGATAGGATCTCGCCCAGGAACCCATCGTTGATCATCCGCTTCAGAACGTTGTCGATTCGGTAGGTCTGGGACGTGGGCACCAACTGGGAGATCAATTCCGGGTGGCGGAGTGATGCGTCCAGCATGTCCCTAGCCTCTTGCGCGGTGTTCGCCATGCGCGCCTGGCAGAGCACATGTTTGCCGCTCTCCAACGCCGCCACGGTCAGCGTGCGGTGCATGTAGGGCCAGGTTCCGATGCACACCGCGTCGATGCTGTCGTCGTCCAGCAAGTCCCTCCAATCGGCATATGCCCGGGGAATATTGAATTCGTCCGTGACCCTCCGACTGGACTCCATGCTTCGATTCGCCACCGCCGCGATCTGGCACTCGGGAATTCGCTGAAATCCGGGGATATGGACCGCACGCGCGTTGGCGCCTGCGCCGATCAGCCCGACGCGAATCGGCTGCTGGGGCGAGCGACTGGCGTCCGCTTCACGCCGCCCGACCAGATTCGCTGGTCCCAGTGCAGCCACGAGCGGGAGCGTGCCCACCGCCAAGAACTCTCGGCGTTTCAGGCCAGGTGTGGGGCGGTCATCAAAGTCTTTCTTCATGTCGACTCTCCCATCGTCTCCTGCGTCGTCGCTCGCGGCTCGGGCCTACCCGATCAGCCGGTCGACGTCGTCTTCAGCCTCGAAGCGGAGCGTTTCGTGGCTGAGCCGCTCCAGTTCATCGTCCCGATCGTAAATCGTCTCCAACCATTCCCAGATATCATTCGGGGGCATGTCGTGCACATCCGGCTGGCCTTCGGCGGCGGACGGGGAGATGCCCGCGACGCCCAGCAACGTGCGCCGGACGCCCACCCACTCACGGATCCGGATAATCGTCACCGCGCGCCGGAAGATCGACGGTTCCAGCGACCGCACGCTCCTGTCGAACAGCCCCTCGTACTGCGGAATTCCTTTCTTCCAACGCTTATTCAGCGCTGAGCCGAGGCGCGTGTAGCGGTAGAACTGTTGATCGATGTCCGCCAACTGGGGGTCGTCCAGGTCTTCGTCCGCAAGCCGCATGACCACCAGAACCCAACCATTCTGCCACCGCGCCGCCTCGATAGCCTTCAGTTTCTTGAGTCCCGGCTTGGCCTTGCGCGTGATGTGCGCCCTCCCCTTTTGCAGAGCCTCCTTCTGAGCAGGGCTCATTTTAGGCTTGTGAAAACCGGTGAGGTCGCCTTGCAGAGCGGTGATCTCGTCCAAGTCCTGGCGAGCGCTGTCGATGGTGGACCAGGCTTCCCGCTCCGCTTGGCACAAGTTTGGGCGCTTGGACGCCAGCCTCAGGAACGTGAGAAATTGTCCCGACCAGGCCGTAGGTATCCCGCAGTTGGGGCAGCGGTCCCTGTCCGCCAATAGCTTGAAGCTGCACCGCCACGTGCGGCACTTCCGGTGCTCCATCTCGTCCTCTTGAGCGGCCCAGCTACAACAGTCCGTGCTGTTTCAAGAACGCTCGGATTACCTCGTAGACAGCCTGATACTCGTCCAGCGTAAAGTTGCCGTGGCCGCCACCTGCAACGGTGTGCAGCTGATTCGCCACACCCGCGTCATCCAACGAGTCCCGCAGTCGTTCGGCATGGCTGTAGGGAACGGTCGGATCGGCATCCCCGTGAATCGTCAGAATGGGTGGCACCCCCCCTCGTACATACGTAAGCGGAGACACCCGCTCGGCGATTGCGTAGCGGTCGGGCATGCTGGCCATCCACTGCACGGCATAACTCTTCATGTTCTTTCCGTCGAGCAAGTCCTCCACGTCGGTGATTCCGTACCAGTTCACGATCGCCGCAACCTCGAGCGGCTCGTTGCCCGGGCACTGAAGGTCGAGCCCCGCTGACGAGGGCACGAGGCCCGTGGTCAGAGCCAAGTGCCCGCCGGCCGAGTAGCCCGTCACGACCAATCTGCTCACATCGATGTTGTACTGATCCGCGTTGCGGATTATCCAGCGCAGAGCGCATAGACAGTCTTCGACGGCGGCGGGCGCGAGCGCGACGCGGCCCAGCCGATACTCGATGTTGATCACCGCCCAACCCATCTCCAGGTAGGGCAGAAACGTCAATGAGTTGCGTTCCTTCGATCCACCGACCCACCCACCGCCGTGGATCTGGATGAGCGCGGGCACGGGCCCCTGCTGGCCTCTCGGGAGGTACAGGTCGAGCTTGGCCTCGTAGCCGCTGGCGACCTGGTAGACGACGTTGGGCACGACGCGGTACGAGGCCGCCATGACCACCGCAGCCCTTTGGGCCTCGGTCGTCTGCGCATGAATGGGACCGGCGAGCGCCATGCCCACCAGAATCGGCACGATGGCCAGGTTCGTTCGCTTCATCTCGCGCTCCTCGTAGCGTGTGGATGGGTGCTGGCTCAACATCCCACGCCCCCCGGCTGGTTCGCAAGATGATCAGGGCGCCGAATAGCGTGCGTCGGTCTATAGACGGCCGCGTCGGCGCCGCGGGGGATGAGTCGTGGGAGCCTAGCCATGACTCGTATCCTACCGCATCGCCGCCGCGACCGCGTACATTGCCTCGCACCTGGCGCTCCCCGACCCGGACCGGACTAAGCAACGTGACGCTCCCACCGAAACCGCTCTTATGCACCCTGCTCGTCGCAGCCTGCGCGCAGCCACCGACCCTGCCAGCGCAGGCCGACAGTTTCCCCGCCGCTGACGGTGAGATCCTGATCACGCACTTCGTCGGCGCAAGCGTGCAGCTTGAATACCTGGACCTGGTGATCCACGTCGACCCATGGGGCCGCGGTGACTACGCCGATGCAAAGTCGGCAGACGTCATCTTGATCACCGACACGCCGGCCGATCACCTCGATCCTGAGCTGATTAGCCAACTGCGGACCAGCGGCACGACTGTGATCGTGCCTGCCAACCCTGAGGATGCCAGGGACGAGGGCGGCGCGGAGCGCCTTCGCCAGGTGGTAGGCGCCGACGTCATGAACAACGGCGAAACCGTCGAGCTCGACGTACAACCAGACGGCACCTTCGATATCACGATCGAAGCCGTCGCGATGTACGATCTCATTCCGGGAGCGCCCTTCCACGCTCGCGGTGAGGGCAATGGCTATATCGTGACGCTGGGCGGTGTGCGCATCTACCTCTCGGGCGTGACCGAGTGCACGCCTGAAGTGCAAGCCATCCGCGACGTGGACATCGCCTTCATGCCGATGAACCTACCGAACGGCAGGATGCCGCCCGCAGCGGCGGCCCAATGCGTGAAGGGCCTCGATCCGAAAGTGGTGTACCCCTACCACTACCGGGAGCAGCCGATCGATGTGTTCGTCGACGCGCTGCGCGGCGGGCCCATCGACGTCCGAGTGCGCGACTGGTACCCGGCGAACTAGGCGGCGCGCGGCATCACGCGCCTCTCCGCAGCCAGCATCCCAGATGGCTCGAAGCATGACCTCCCCCTATCATGCGCAAGAACCAGACGGACCACTCGAGGAGGCCGTGCATGTGCAACTTCTCCAACGACGAAGATCGCTTCGGTTACATCGTCGACACCCCTGAGATCCGCGGGCTGATCGACGAGACGCAGAGGCTGATGCGCGAGATCACCGACGACGCCGAACGCGTCGAGGCACTACAGCCCGCATTCGCCAAGCTTCTCGGAGCCGATGGTTGGCTGCCCGAGCAGTACGGCTCCCCCGACCTGGAAAGCGGCATGGGCGGCGGCAT
>Ga0310345_10003692_pt1 | contig 14386 bp, 10 predicted proteins | sample HC15DNA20500_MG_FD_204667 | JGI IMG/M metagenome (GOLD analysis project Ga0310345, IMG submission 204667) | Marine microbial communities from station ALOHA, North Pacific Subtropical Gyre - HC15-DNA-20-500_MG | ecosystem: Environmental > Aquatic > Marine > Oceanic | place: Pacific Ocean: North... | reverse complement strand
CCTCTCCGTATCGCAGATGGAGTGCACTACACCGGGACGGTGAAACGCGCGGATCCCACGGCCGCCCTGCTGCGTCAGGTCATGAAAGCCCGTGGCATCTACACCGCGCAGCATGACCGCGACGTCAACAGCGTCGCGGTCGTAGAAGGACGCTAATCACGAACAACGGTCGGTGGGCTCACCGCGGTCTGCAGCCCCTAGCGACCATCCCGACGCTGCTGACGTTGATCCGATCCCCACTCGGGTCCCGGATGAGAAATCCCTTCACTTCCATTTTGTGTCCGGCGTGAGGCGCGGGATCCGGATAGACGTTCACCAGCGTGAACGTCTCGACACCGAGCAGCGTTGTTGCGAGCCCGTTCAATTCTTCCAAGTTTGATACGGAAGGGTCCTGCGTCCGAACCGCCGCTGTTGCGTACGAGAGACGCCAACTACCTTCATCCGCTCGGTCCAGACACCCCACGGCACGCACCATCGCGAAACTTGGGACCTCGCCAGGACCGTTTTCCGCCTCGATTCGAATGTCCGTGATGTTCTCTAACGTGAGCGCGCGGCCGCCGGCAGGAAAGCCGTTCTCCGCAAGGATATACGCGAGGCTATCCAGATAGACTTGGTCGTTGAGCGTCGCCGGATCGTCAAACGGCATCAACGTCCGTATGCGTCCAAAGAGCGTTCCCAGCGTGTCTTCACGCCAATCGTTCATGAACGCATCGGCGGCGAGCGACCGAGCCTCTCCCGCTCCACTGAGATCTGGCAGATGGCACGAACTACAGTGATCGCGATAGGCCAAACGGCCACGGGATGCCTGCTCAGCGGTGTAGACGCCATCCCAGACGGTAACCGTCCCCGTCTGTCTCGCCAGCAGCAGTGGAGCCGCACAGACAACGGCAATCGCTAACACCCATGCACGCATCATCGACCCCACAGCCACAGACTAATTCTCGAACGTCTCCTCTAGGAGCTGGTTAACCTCGACCACCCACAGATTCACACTACCCGACCTGAGGCTGTAGACAAGAGAGTCGTCGGACAACCAATCGAAGGCAGTCACCACCCCAGACCCCTCCGTGAGACGCCGTACGTTCCCTGTTCCCACAGACACGACCTGAAGGTCCCGAGTGTCTCGGGTCCCGCCCGTCCCCGCCAAAAAAGCGATGCTTGTTCCGTCCGGCGACCATCGGGGCGACGTATCATTACCGGCGTCAACACTGAGCCGGGTGACCACCCCGCCGCTGATCGGCATCACGTAGATATCAAAGTCCTCACCATCGTGGTTCTGGTACGAAATCGCCTCGCCGTCAGGCGAATACTCCGCCTGCGCTGTGTAGCCACCGTCTGTCAACTGCTCCGGCTCCTCACCACTCACCGACACCCGCCAGACCTGCGGTTGAGCATCGTCACCCGATGCTGAAAGATACACGATGGACTGCCCGTCTGGGCTCCAGCGCGGTCGCGACGCCCCCTGCATCGTTAACCGCCGCGCGTCGCCTCCCTCCGCAGACACGATCCAGACATCCAATGACGCGCTTCCCCGATTCGACGAAAACGCTAGTGAACGGCCATCAGGTGACCAAACTGGGCCGACGTCTCTCGCTTCGTGGGTCGTTACCTGCCGCACGTCGCCCCCGGTATTAGGCACGACCCAGAGGTCCGTGTTTCCACCACGACTGGATTCAAAAGCCACCCAAGCACCATCCGGTGACCAACGTGGGGTCGCTGTCCCGCCGGGATTCGTCGTAAGTCGTCGAGGCTCCCCGCCGTCCACACCCAGCACGTAGATATCGTTGATTCCACCGCGACCAGACAAGAATGCAACCTGAGTGCCGTCCGACGAGGCCACCGGGGCTGAGACCTCCCCGTACTCAGAGGCCAGGGCAATCGGAACGCCATTGTCCACCGACACCGACCAGAGACCGGTTCGACTCTCACTCATACTGAACATGAGCGACGCACCGTCCGTTGACCAGCGCAAGTGTGCTTGACCAGCTTTGTCATCGGTGACACGACTCGCGGGACCACCCGAGGCGGACACTACCCATATGTCCGATTGATCGTCCAAAATCGAATGAAAGGCTATCCACGCACCGTTCGGTGACCACTGGGGTTGAGTGTCATTGCCTGCCCCACTCGTCAAGGACGTCGGCGAACCACCTTCGACCGGCACAGTCCAGACATCGGGATTTCCCGCTCGATTGGACGTAAAGACAAACAGCTCACCATCGGGCGACCACTCAACTGAGCTCTCGTTGCCCTCGTCATTCGTCACCCGCCTCAGGTCTCCACCAGCAAGCGACACCACGAAGACGCTCCGTGTCCCTCCGTGATCCGATAGGAACGCAATTCGCCTCCCATCGGGCGACCAGCGGCCACGCGACACAGTTCCATGTGTGGTGAGTCGAGTCGACACTCCGTCATCCACGACCACACTCCAAAGGTCCGTTTCACCTTCAGTGTTGCGGGTGTACAGAATCGACGTTCCGTCCGGAGACCACTGCGGCTCGGCAACAAAGCCAGGCCCGGACGTAACTCGTACCGGCTCCCCACCGTCGGCCAGCACCACCCAGACAGTCGTCGACTCCTCGTTGTCAGACACGTATGCGAGCCGGGACCCATCCGGAGACCAGTCTGGAGAAATCAGGAAGTCGTGCGCCGGCGTCAGAGGGTTGGGGATTCCGCCCTGAACCGGCATTGTCCAGAGTCGCGGAGTCCCATTGCGGTCTGACACGAAGGCGACCAGCGTACCGTCTGGCGAAAACTCAGCGAACTGGTCGGTCGAGAGACCACCGGTGAGCTGGGTAGCGACGGGAAGCACAATCTCGCGCGTCGCTGTCGGCTCCGAGTCCAAAGTGGGTGCGGTGCATCCGAAGAGGACGACAAATAGCGCGCCCCCCCACCAGCTTCCATGCCAAAGCCACCTCTGCATCATCATTCGACCGTCTGCACGGTATGGTTCTTCGTGATGCCGAACGTCGCGGACGACACTCCCCCACGATAACTCAAGACAACGGAGCCGGAACTCAGCGTGTCGCACCTTCCGCAAAACTAGTGCCGACAGAGGCCGCACGCAAACCGGACACAAGGAGATACTGAACGCCATTAGCCGCCCTGACTTTGATGCGGCACGTAACCTCTACCACAACGACTACACCTGCGTGGGTAGCGACGAGGTAGTGCCTTTGACCCCAAGGAAGGGGTCACAACAGTGAGGAGTTACGCCAAAACCGAGCCAAACGGATGCGTCGAAATCATGATGCCAGCAACTCACGTTCCACGAATCGCCGATGTCGGCGCCGTCGGCGTCTCCTCCCACCCCGCTCGTATCGGCTGCCCGCCAGAAGCCGACGAGTGAGTTTCGCACTCGCACATGTCCAGTCGGACTTGACAACGACGGTTTCACAGGAGATCGTGTCCCCCGTTTACCTACGCTAGATGAACGCCCCCTCTCTGTGCATTGAGGTGACTCATGATTGAATTCTGTATGGCTATCCCGATGTCATTCGTTCGTCGATGGACGATGTTGGTGGTCACCATCATCGTATTTGTTCCGGGAACCAGTTTGGCCCAGCGAGGCGCGCGTGGACCAGCCGAACATGCCAACGTTGAACCAATTAACAATCTCCCAAACCCGTACGAAACCGTCCGCGACTGGGGCACCCTGCCGGACGGACGGCGCTGGGGATCGGTCAGCGCAGTAAATGTCGACATCGACGGTGTGCACATCTGGGCAGCCGATCGCTGTGGTGCCAACTCTTGCGCCGAGTCCAACGTTGCCCCGATCGTCAAGCTCGACCCAGCCGGAAACGTGGTGCAGGCGATTGGCGCTGAGCTCTTTATGTGGCCCCACGGGATGGATATCGATTCCGATGGCAACATCTGGATAGCGGATGCCGCGACTGTAGCCGCGACGGGGCCATCACCCACCCCGTCAGGCAGAGGGCACACGGTCATCAAGCTGAGCCCAGACGGTGACGTGCTCCTAACCCTCGGGACAGCTGGCGAGCCTGGGGACCCACCTAACCGCCTCACTCAACCGAACGACGTGCTCATCGCGCCGGACGGAAGCATTTTCGTCGGAGAGGGTCACGGTGCCCAGTTTCTGGACGAAGCCGGTCCGGACGCATTAAGCCGCATCTCAAAATTTGCCCCTGACGGGACCTTCATCAAGAGCTGGGGCTCATGGGGCTACGGCACGGGCGAGTTTCGAGCGCCGCATTCTCTGTCCATGGACTCTCAAGGTCGCTTGTTCGTCGCCGACCGCGGCAACCGCCGGATCCAAATTTTTGACCAAGAGGGAACCCATCTCGATACGTGGTATCAGTTCAGCCGGAACAGTGGCATTTTCATCGACGCCAACGACATGCTTTACGCCATCGACTCAGAATCTGACGACAATTACAACCCTGGCTGGCGCAAGGGCCTCCGCGTTGGAAACGCTCGCACGGGAGAAGTTCTGTACTTCGTGCCCGAGCATGTATCCGAGCGGGCCTCGGGTATGGGCGGTTACGGATCGATGGGAGAAGGGGTGACCGCGGATTCCGCGGGCAACGTCTACGGTGGCGAGGTCGGTCCGATCCAGGGCCTCACAAAGTTCATTCCGCGTCTGATCCCGTAGTCGTCACGTCCGACTTACCCACACGCGGCAGACTCGGGGCACCTAGACGCGGCGCAAATACGACTTCCCCGGCTGCTACCGCTAGGGTGCCGGCTCATCGAACACACCCGGAGGCCTAAAAGGTGCCGGGAAAAACACCGGGGCGTTGTCTCTGAATGGTCGACGCGACGGCTGACCCTGCCGATAGAACGCCAACATCCCCTGCAACTGCGCTGACAGATCCGACCTACCAGCCTGTTCGGCCAAGTCGATGGCAAGTTCCTGATACCGAACCGCGCGATCGAACGCACCGAGTTCTGCCATCACCATCGCGGTCGTCTCCGCAACCTCCCCGTTTTGCAGCTCCGCCGATACTTGCTGGACCAGTTCCAACGCTAATCGACCGTCGCGCACACCGGCTTCCGGTGACGTGGCCAACAACCGGACCAACGTGTGGGGAAATGCCAATTCGTTCGGCCGGGCCTGCATGTCTTCCTGTAGCCTTGCCTTCGCCTCTCCATGGCGCCCGTCACGGATCAGGGAAAAGGCCCGTCCCAAGCGCGCTGGTGCATTGCTAGGATCCAACTGGAGAAGCTGTCCGTAAACCTCGACCGCCTCGGTTGCTTCGCCACTACGCAAAAGCGCCCCGGCGAGGTTCAAGTAGGCCAAATTCGATCCGGGGTCGAATTTCACGGCCTGCCGAAAACGCACGGTTGCCTCCGTTTCGAGGCCTTCCTCGACCAGCAGGATACCCAGTTGCAAGTTCGCCCTGGCATGAGTCGGATCAACTCGTACGGCTGCTTCATACTGCAACTTAGCCCCATCCCGATCTCCGGTAGTCAACAGCGCCATCGCCAGTAGATTTCGTGGAACAGCGTTCTCGGGATCGGCGGTCACTAATGCGTTGAAGTCATCGATGGCATCGGTCCAGCGTCCTTCGCGGGCGGCCAGAACACCTCTGGCCTCGAGCGCCACATTCCCTGTGGTGGAAACCGCAGCCAGCTCCTCAAGCAGTGCATCGTAAACCCCGGGACGGTCGATCTGCCTTCCCATCCCCGTGTTCAGGATGCCATCGGCGCGGACCTGTAACTGCGCCTGCGCAGCCTCCTCGTCGCCGCGTCCGCGGTAGGCCATGGCCAGCGGATACCGAGTCGTATTGGCCCATGGTGCCAAAGTGACGGCCTGCTCGAGGTAGTCGACCGCGACTGAGAAATCGCGTTCCTGCAGAGCAATCTGACCGAGCCCGACTAAACACGGATGGCACGCCTGATCAAGCGCAAGCGCGTCGGCATACCGTCGACGGGCCTCGATGGCCCGGTCTTGGTCAACCAGGAGGCCACCAAGTCTCGCGAGCCCAGCCACATAACCCGGACTGAGCACCAACGCACTTTCAAGCATGTCGATGGCTTCCTCCGGTCTACTCGAGTCGTCGTAAAGCACACCCAAGTAGTAACCCCAACGGAACAACTCAGGCTCAAGGCGACGTGCGTTAAGGTAAGCGGCTTCGGCAGCGTCAATGAGGCCGTAGGCGGCAAACTGCATGCCTAGACGACCGTACTGCTCACCAGTGACGTTACCGGCCTCGATAGCCACCTGGAGCGCATTGTGGCCCTCGCGAAGCTCCCGCTGCACCTCAGCATCGAACCCACCAATCTCCGGCAGTGGGACCGGTGTCTGGGCCGTAGGTATCGCCGCTGCCGCCTCGTCGGTGACCGGTGCCGACGCCGGTGTCGAGTTCCCTCCACAGCTGGTGCTCCAGAATCCAAAGAGCCACAGGAGCAAAGCACCAGCACCGATACGACCCGGCAAGTGGCAACTCACCGTGAGACCTCCCGCCCGGTGCCCTGACGTAATGTGGTCCAACTGTTCACGGTCACGTCGGTCCACTCTTCCTCGCCCCCGCCCGGCCAAACAGCTCGCACAGCGGTAATTGCCGACTCCCCTAGGCCAACCAAAACACGTGAGTCGTTGGCTGATGCGTAGCTACCGTCAGACCTGACGCGACGCCACAAAGGTGGAGCCCCGTTCCTGACAACAGCCACCCGGGTTCCAAGCATGTCCCGATCGACGGTCGCTCCGACTAAGCGTAAACCAACCCAACGGTTCCGGTTGCCGACCTCGTTCAGCAACAAACGCGCCGGTCCATTGTTGTTCGTGACGACGACATCGACATCACCGTCATTGTCGATGTCTCCGAAAGCGGCGCCTCGACTCACCTCAGAGGGTTCGAACGACGCTCCGGCGGCCATGGACACCTCCTCAAACCGAGCGTTCCCAAGGTTCCGGAAAAGTTGGTTCGTCTGGTGCAGTGGGTAAGGATCGCGCGCTTGTACCAAGCGCGGCAGCAGGTCCACTGCCCCGTTAACCACCATCACGTCCAACCACCCATCGTTGTCAAAATCGACCCACGCGGTGCCGAAACCCGTAAACGGCAAACTAGGTGGCCCGAGACCGGTACGTACGCTTTGGTCCTGGAACAGCCCGTCCCCATCGTTTACATAGACGGTGTTGGTCTGAGTAACCAGATGCGAAATGAACAGATCGTCGTCGCCGTCGCCGTCAAAATCTCCAGCATCGACTCCCATCCCCGCTTCAGCATCGCCGGTCTCATTCAACGCCGACCCATTAAACAGCGCCGTGTTAACGAACGTACCGTCTCCTTGGTTCATCCAACTACGGTTCTCTGACAGGTCGTTAGCCACATAGATATCGATCCAGCCGTTCCCGTCTAAATCGGCGGTCGCCACACCCAGTGCCGGCCCGTACTCTGTTCCGATCTGAGAGGACGCGGTGGCATCTTCAAAAGAGCCGTCGCCGCGATTCCTGAACAGCCGATCGGGAACCGGTACAAACCCGTCGGGGCCACAATAGGTCCTGATATTGTTGAAGCACTCGACATTGTTAGCAATGCTGTAGTTAACGTAGTTACCAACATAGAGGTCCAGCCAGCCGTCAGCATCAAAATCCACGAAAGACCCACTCACGCTCCAGCGTGGGTCATCGGTGCCGGACGCGACCGTCACATCGCCGAACGTCCCGTCGCCGTTGTTCCTCCAGAGCTGATTCGAACCGAAGTTCAACAGGTACAGGTCGACCCAACCATCGTTGTCGTAATCCCCGGCCGCCACACCCATACCGTAACCACGAGCATCAAGCCCGCTAGCCTCAGTCACGTCAGTAAAGCGTAAGACACCACCGTCCCGATCTAGATCGTTACGAAACAAGCGGTCGGTTAGCGGGCCCTGCAGTCCTGGGTCCAGCGACGCATCTCCAGCCACTACATCGGGACCAAGGATGTGCCCCTGCACAAGATAAACGTCGAGGTCGTTGTCGTTGTCGTAATCGAACAGTGCGACGCCAGCACCAACCATCTCGCTAAAGTAGAACTCGCCAGACATTCCGTTGACATGTTCGAAATTCAGCCCGACGACCGCTGTCACGTCGGCAAACAAATCGACGACGGGCGCCGCCTCCGAACGGGGCTCTTCAACACCTCCCGTATCGGACACGTCCTGATCGCCCGCTGTACAACCGACTAAACCGACGACGGCAACAACAACCACCTGACCACAACACCTCCGACTGAATCCCATGCTGCCTAAGGTCATCCTCATCGCCCTGTTACACGTGCGCGATACACCGTCAACATCAGGACCGTGTTATTCGGAGTCCTGCCAAACGACCTCCCAATCGACAGAAAACTCCATCGTTCCCCACGCAATCCGGAGCAACCCCGCGGGCAACACCTCAGCGGTCGGTGAGAGCGACGGCTGAAGCGTAATGGCCAAGCTCTCCACCGTTTCCGGTAGCGACCGACGACGCAATGGAACTCGTCCCAGGTCGAGGAAATCGTCGTATTCGGTGCCCCACTGTCTCGTTTGCTTGCTAACGACCAAGTCCGCCCCGTCCTCACGCGGCAGCATGTAGAGCGTGTAGGCGCCGCGCGGGATCTCGAGTTCCCCAATTCGCACGTGAAGGTCCAGCGTCAAGTGGGTCGCCGTATTCGCACCGAGTCGCCAGATCCTTCCATAGGGCACCACGTCACCGAAAATCGTACGTCCCCGCGCATGCGGCTGACCGTAGTCGATGGTCATCCACGCCGGACCCGAATGGGACGTCGAGCGATTCAGCCACATCCGCCCACCCCCCATGAGACGACCATCGAAGGACACGGCGGTGGTCGCCCGGCCGCTAGGAGCTACGTTCGGGCGGACCGGCGACTGCCTGGCGTCCAACAGCACGTCGACCGACACGAACATGAGACAGCCCACGGCCGCCAACACAACAATCAGTTGCGACGCTAGCGTGTTTCTATTCACGTGGCACTCCGAACAGTGAGAGGACGGGGCGTGCACAGACGAACTGAACCAAAGCACACGACCTTGGACAACACGGGCGAAGGAATCAACCTACCGCCGACGTCATTCAACACAATCGAACGACAGGAACGAGAGAATGTCACAGTCCGTTCAGAAAATTCAGAATCGCCGCGTTCGTATCCTCTGGCAACTCCTGCTGAACCCAATGTCCGGCACCTGGCAGTAGCACAACGCCTCGCAGATCTGGTACGACCGGAGACATCAGCGCCGACAGGTCCTCCGCGGTCGCGCCTCCGATGACCACGTCTCTCTCTCCGGCGATGAACCGGGTCGGAACAGCAACCTCTACGCCATCTAGTTGAGGTGTGATTTCCCAGTTGCGATGGAAGTTTCGGTAGTAATTAACCCCGCCGCGGAACCCGGCTGACGCGAACTGCGATACGTAGTAGTCGAGGTCCGCCTCGGTGAGCCACGCGGGCAGGGACCTCGGCGCACCCAACCGGGGTATCCACCCACCGGCCGTTCGCAAAGGATCGGTCACCTCGGGCGGATCGCGTGGCGAGTCCGGTGACAAATACAGACGCCTGAGTAGTTCCCGTGGGTCAGCGTCGTACTCGGCCTCCGCTACTCCCGGTTCCTGGTGGTACAGGATGTAGTAGAAGTTGTCACCAAACCGCGCCCGCCAGGCCTCGACCGGTGATTGAGCGGAGCGACCACCGTAGGGCACGCTCATCGCCACCAATCCGGAGAACCGAGTGGGATGCAATAACACACTGTTCCAGGCCACCAGCGCGCCCCAGTCGTGGCCAACAATCACCGCCTGCTCCTCTCCGAGGGCATCGAGCAAGCCAACCATGTCGCCGGTCAGATGCACAATGTCGTAATCCTCAACGGCGGAAGGAGCGGCGGTCTCACCATAGCCACGCATGTCTGGCGCGACCACCCGGTAGCCCGCCTCCGCCAGTGCCGGCAACTGATGCCGCCACGAGTACCACGACTCGGGCCAACCGTGTACAAGCAGCACCATCGGCCCGGCTTGCCCGGCCTCCGCGATGCGCATCTCGATTCCGTTAGCCTCAATGAGCCGTAGCGTGACTCCGGCGACTGGCGCCTCGTCCTCCAAGGGGATTCCCTCCTGCACCCGTCCACCCATGTCCGCAGGCGCTGGTTCGCTCCCTGCGCAGCGAACAGCACACACCGCCAGAACTGCCATCAACGGAAGTCTCAATCTACTCATCTCAGCGTTTGCCTCGCGAGGTCACGAAAGCCTCCCTCATAAATAGACCGGGCCGGCACGCGCTACAAGCGCGCGCCGGCCCGAAAATACCAACAACAGTCTGCCCTCCGCGTCTACCGTTACCGCCGCAACTCACGCCCCTGCAGTTCAAGCTCGCGCGCTCCGGCAAGAATGCCGTACAACCCGATGTTCCCCTCGTGACACGCGTATTCGAAGAGCGCACCATCGGTGCGCCGGAAGGGCATCATCACGGTATAGGGGGCGGTGTAGACCGTGGGATCCGTCACGGTGTACTCGTAGGCGACGGTGTCAGCGTCGAGACGCGTGAGGCGCTCAACCAGGTGCATGTTTGTGGACGTGAGGCCACTACTTCCACCGCGGAACTGCGCCGTCTCAATAACCAACGTCTCACCTTCCCAATGTGCCAGAGAATTACCGCTGTACTGGGTAAACGGCAGGTCGGCAGAATCTCCAATCGGGATAATCCTGGCGTTGTGCACCATCTCATTGAGAATCGTCACATACCCCGGCGATTGAAAGATCATCACGTTGTTGTTGTACGAGCTAGACCGCATCGGCGGGCCTGCGTTGAAACCCATCAAGCACCGGTCACCCGTGCTCCGATTCTCGTACGAATCGTAGCGACGTGCAATGGCCTCTTGCGGGGTCAACTGCTCCCGATTCGGGTCACGCGGCCGTTGCACCCGCGGCGGCAAGCGTCCGTCCGGTGGATCGATAACGAGCGCCGTCCGTTTATCTGCAGTTAGCTCAATGCCACGTTCGTACCAAAATTCGTTGTACGACAAGACGCCGCCCTCAGACCGGGGAGCATAGCCACCCGAGCCCTTCTCGGGATCGAAAAGGTCTCGATTCTGGCGGGTCCGCTCCGAAGCCTCGAACTCCGCGGCCTCTTCCAACGTAAGCGTTTCCCGACCCGCAAATTGGCTCGGTCGTTGGAACGGCGTAATCGTGCGGAACGTGAAGGTGCCAGATACATCCGGTTGACCGTCCGGTGTACGCATCGGCATCGTCCCGTCGCCAGATTGCCCAGCAGCCGACCGGGGCATCAATGTCACAACCACCGCCACCGCACAGAGCGCCAAGAACGCCTTCTTGATCATCTGTAATCCCCCATAAATACCGGACAGCGGCTCCGTTCCCGCTACCATGCCACCAAATCCCAGCTCTAACGAGCGGCCAGACCAGATTGCTCTAGACACCGCCGCTACCGCAACAGAGTAGACCCAGCTGCCACGAAACGCAAGACTCCAAGAACTCGACTGCCAACTCCCCACCCCTAGGATACGAGGTGCGCGGCCACGGCCTCTTCGTCCCATTCCAGCCCAACCCCCGGGACATCCGGTATATGCAAGTAGCCTTCTGCAACCCGATACGGCTGCCGCAAAATCGGATCTGCCCAGCTCTGCCACTCCAGCCAATGCGCCGTTTCCGTTACCCGCATTACATGCGCCGCCACCTCTGGATAGAGGTGAGTCGACATCGGCACGCCCGCTGCCCCCGCGATCGCTGCGGCTCGCATCCAGCCTGTCACTCCTCCGATACGCATGAAATCTGGCATGACATAGTCACAGGCTTCCATTTGCAGCGCATGCCGCAACGCACGCGGCCCATAGAAATTCTCGCCGATCTGGATCGGCGTCTTCAGGTCGGCCGCCAACTTCCGGTAACCCGCGAGATCGTCGTAGACAATCGGCTCCTCGATCCACGTAAGACCCAAGTCATCGATTCGACGGCAGCGTTCAAACGCCTCGGCCAAGTCAAGGCCCTGATTAAAATCGACCATGAGATGCAGTTCCGAACCGACGTTCTTCCGGACAGCGTCAACGGTTGCCAGGTCATCAGCCACCCGGTCACGCCCAAGTCGCAGCTTCAACCCGGTGAATCCACCTTCGTCCCGCAAGACGGCAGCCTCGTCCGCAACCGCCAGTGGTTCCTGCAGCCAGAGCCCATTGCTGTTGTACGCTTTCACCCTCCCGGTCGAGCCTCCAAGCAGGACACATAGTGGTTGACCGACCGCCTTCGCCAGCACATCCCAAGCTGCCATATCCACGCCGGACACCGCAATCGCCGCCAGTCCCTCGTAGCCGACGAAATGCAACGACTTCCTAGCGGTTTCGTAGAAATCAAGCGGCGCCACCTTCTGTCCCTTTAAGAGCTCACTGAGGTCGTGCAGTGCCGGCACAAGGTAGCGCACGGCCTTCGGCGTGTAGGGCTCAAGGTAGCTCCGTCCACGGAGACCCTCCTCAGTCTCCAAGTCGATCAAGATGAGCGGCCACTCTCTGATAGTCGCAATCCTGGCCACCACGGGACGCTCCAGCGTCAGCAATACGGGCCGCGCCGTGAGACTACGGAACGTCAACGGCACCGACATTGGTCCATCCACCGCTTCCTCAGTCACGACCGTCTCGGCAGTTCCACCGAAAAGAAAGGGGCCAGGCGATCGATCGCATCAAGCGGTTGCCGATCGACGTCCCACTTAAACTGCTGCAACAAGATCCGGTCCGGAAAGAAATCGACCAAAGTGAACCCGTGGTCCTCAACAGGCGCAGCGGATTCTTCGACATCCAAGTGTGCAGGTGTCGTGGCGCCGATACCTCGCACCACAGAGGGGAAACCTCGGATTGATGTTCCGATAGGACCACTCAGAACGGCCGTCAAGGGTCGTCCACTGAGGTCGACCTGTCCCGCGCGATGCACCCGTCCGACACCAATCGCGTGGAGGTCACCACTAATCACCAGAGGCACCCGCTCGCGTTGCTGCCCGATGGCCGTCACCAAACGGTCATGCTGCCTCAGCCACCCTTCTTGCCAATAGGGCTTCGGGGCCGCCGTTGTCAACTCGCCACGCTCCTGGTCCAAGATGTCCGGATACCATTCCCCCCACTTGCCCGCACTCCAACCAAACGGATTCGATGGGGCGTGGACGAGATGACGGGTATCGTTCGTCTCTGTGCGCTCAGTTAACCATCGTTCGACCTGAGCATCGACGAAGACCGCATTCGGCCCACCGAGATTCATGGTTCGGCGAACGTCATACAGTAAAACTTCAGCGAGATTGCCATATCGAATGGTCCCGAAGCTTTCGGAAAGGTCGCCTCGATCGCTTACCGACGACCAGGGCAGGCCCACCGGCCGTCTGGCATCCGGCAGAAACTCCGGGTAATACAGCTGTTGCGTGGCTCGCGCGAGTTGCAGTTGAAACCACGGAACCGGAAAACTGGCGATGTCGTCAGTTACTGCATCGTTCTCCCAGTGGTCGTGGTCGTCCTGCAGGAAAAACATCGGTGTCGAGCGAAAGTCGCTGCCATACACGGGCACGATTTGTGGCCCGGCCGCCGCCTTCATGGCGCGCTCATTGCGACCACCGAAAACTGAACCCGCGAAGTCGAAATCCGACCGACGTCCGTAAGGGCTCAATCGCCCCGCGTTCTCGCCTTGCCACGTGTGCAGGTCCCAATAAATGTGGTCGCCGTTCGCCACCGCGGCGTCCGGTTGAAACGACAGCGCGCGCCGCAGTAACCGATTCCTGATGACCGTCGGCAAAAAGCCACTACGATCACCGATGCCCTCATACGTTCCCCCAGCGCCTCCCGCGCAGGTAAAAAAGAGAACCCGAAACTGTTCCGGAGTCGCGTCAGGCGATGGGAACGTGGAGAGAGGCCATGGCTCACACAACGCACGACCGTCACGTGCATGAAGTGACAGCGAGTGACGTTGACCAGGTTCGAGGCCAGCTGCGTAGAACTGCCAATGCTCACCCACGGTATCGTTCATCCGACCGGTGACGTCCGCGTTCCCCACCCGGAGCACAGGCGCCTCAGACAGGGGACGGGTGAACGAAACCTTCAGCAAAATCCGCGAATCATTGACGGTCGGTAGCAGATGCCGGACCGAACCTGCATCCCATCCCTGCGCGGTTGGCGGCGCGCCCTGCTCGAGCAGCTCTCCGAGTGGGAACCGCCAAAAAAACGCTGCGCCCATCGCGCCAGCACTTCCAGCAAGAAATTCCCGGCGATCCACAGCCCAATACTTCGTCATCAGTCCCCCGCGCCAGATTATACGGAGATGCACAGCGATCTGTGCTTATAGCTTCCGCTCGTCCATAGACCGAGCCTGACGCCTAGTGTCAGCAACTGGGATAACATCAGGGCCTTCACTCAACAAACGCTCGGAGGCTTCAGATGGCACAGGGGACGCAACGGGCCTGTCAGAAATTGG